>Ga0214170_1000200_pt1 | contig 25190 bp, 42 predicted proteins | sample TroBogEpilimnion_2_FD_153008 | JGI IMG/M metagenome (GOLD analysis project Ga0214170, IMG submission 153008) | Freshwater microbial communities from Trout Bog Lake, WI - 27JUN2007 epilimnion | ecosystem: Environmental > Aquatic > Freshwater > Lake > Epilimnion/Euphotic zone | place: Trout Bog... | reverse complement strand
CTCGTCCCCGTAGCCTTGGCTACCCCTGCCGCCCCCGGTCCCTCGGCCCCTTGACACACCTTTTTGGTCCGGGCCCTTTTTAAAAAGTGCTAGTCGAGTTTCGCGCCCTTGTTGCGGCGTGACAGCTTACGGAACCCTGGGCCAGCCCAGTACTTTGCCTTGTAAGTGCGCTGCACATGCTTGATCACATCCTTCTCTGAGTACACGTTGTTACCTATCAGTATGTTATCATCACCTGGAGCGTTCAGGCGTCGGCGCTTGACACAGTCCAGGTCATAGTAACAGCTTGACATGTACGTGTAGTAGAATCGCTGATCGCGCTTGAGCACACCCTGGACGCGGGTCGGACACTCAAACCACCTACAGAACAGCATGTTACCACTGCCCCAGTACACGATGATCATACGGAACCTAGTACCCTTTGGGAACCCACCAAGGTCCTGCAAAAGCTCGCACTTCTTGAAGGCGGTGGAGCAGAACCCACCCGAACGATCCTGCCAGGTGAACAGCGAAGCAACCTCGGACGCCATTGCGGGGGGATACCCCTGACGCCCCGGGACCATCGGCTCCTTGACACACATTTTTGGTCCAGGGTCCTTTTAAAAATCTAAACATACTCGAGCTCAGGCTCCTGGTCATAGTAGTCCCAGTTGGCCATGAACACACCTTCATCCATCTCGAACCCATTCTCCATCCAGCCATCCGAGTACTGACCCTCGAGGTAGCGAATGAGTGCATCCTCCTCATCCTCGGTCAACTCGCGCTCAGTCTCGATGTGTGCGTACAGGTTCACATCGGTTGGGACATCCCTGCACCACTCACCATCAGCGATCGCCTCGAAGGTGATGGAGGTGATCACATCCTTGAGCGACTTGTCCAGGTACTCGGCGAGGTTATCATCCTTGACCATCCGATTGAACGCCTTGATCGTCTTGTCACTGGCGGGCACCGGGATGGCCTCGTCCATGCGGTCAAAGTAACCAAAGTACATCAGCGGGGAACGAACCGTGTACTCCATCCTAGGTGCAACTGACCATGTAGTCAATGGACTCTTGACCACCCGAGACACGTTTTTGGTAAGGGGTCCTTTTAAAAATCAGAACTTGGTCGTCAGGCAGAACGGACCGAGCATGTTATTACCCCTAGGAACCATGAGAGCCATGCCCTCGATGTCGAACAGAATGGTGTCCACGTGATCCGGAACACCCTGGATGTCCTTGATCAGGTAGCAGTTGTTGTAGGTGATGACCGGGCCATCGACCTTGGTCTCGTAGATGAACAGGTCGCTGAAGCGAGGCATGCTTGCTGGGTGGATACCCATGCCCCTGGCCATCGATTGTTCATTGAGGACACCTTTTTGGTCTGGGGGGATTTTTAAAGCTGCAGTACGGTCGAATGCTCGAACGTACCGTAGTTTACAAACTTGATCTGCTGCGTCGAGTCGTTGCGAATCGCCTCCATGAACTTGTAGCCCACTGGGTACAGACCCACAGGCTTGTTGAGAGTGACGTTGGAGTAGTAAGTCTGGTAACCGTCGCGCACCACCTCGATACCCTTGAACGCGTCCATGGTTGTTCCGGTTCCCACGGAACATTGGTTTTTAGAAATCACCTTTTTGGGACGGGGCGGTTTTTACAAAAGCGGGTACTTGACACTAAAGGAGTAGTGAAGCTTGAGGATCACCACATCCATGTCAAGGCCATTCTCGGGGTCATGGTTACTCATGGTCAGCTCGTGACGCAGGGTGTCCCACTGGGCAAATTCGAAAACGAAGCCAGGGGGGTAGTCGTACACCTGTGTCACCAGTCGAACATTCTTGTAGTAGATGAACTCGCCGTCCTGAAAGTCCCAGTAGTTGCCGGCGCACGTGAAGATTCCCTCCATGCTCACCTCTTGTTAGCCAATGTGCTCACTGTGCCTCGTCTGATCCTGGTGCTCACCTATGTTGGTATCCCCGAGACACCTTTTTGATCGAGAGGGATTTTTGGAAAAGGGCGGGATTTTTCCAAATCCCTAGAACCCAAGCTGAGCTAGCTCCTCACCCTCGCGCATAAGACGCTTCTTGCACAGGTGATAGTACGGTACAGCCATAGCCTTTCGGAACTGAAACTGAATCTTGCTTGCTGCCAGGTTCTCACTGATGATGTTCCATCCCTCGGACCACATCTTGACCCGACGCTTGGGGTCGATCATGATCTCTCGGGCCACCTTGGATCGAATGTCGTTCATGATGTGCATGATTGCCACAACATCATGAGTGTCGATGACCAGTGAGCTCACACCATTGGATGTGATGGCCAGAGAGTTGCACTCAAAGTCAATGTCTGGATAGCCTGGCCCGACGAGACATTGAACAGGTGTCCCACACCCTAGCACCAGAGTGTTACCCTGGAACTGAACCACACCCGGGCACATGTCGGTGAACATACCTAGGTCAGCATCAAACTGGAACCATACATTGATATTCTTGGGTCGAACACCTAGGATCAGGTCACGTGGGTACCCACCATACACCGTGCCATCGCACAGGACCGCGATGCGAACAACGTCCTCGAGCGACATTTGCTACTGCCAAGGAACTTAACTTGACGCCACTAGACACGTTTTTGGCTGAGAGGAATTTTTATCAAAAGTCCTCGGTTGGGAAAAAATCCTTTTTTCCCGCTCAGGCCCCGACAATCTTGCGAGCAAACTCGGCAATCTTAGCTTTTTGCTCGGGTGTCTTGGCGAGGTTAACCATCCGCTTGAAGTTTGGTCGCTTTGCTATCGCCTTGTTAATCAGTGGGCTGAGGTTCTCTGCATTCCTTGCCACGTGGTAACGAATCTTTGGGAAACTCGGTACAAGCAGCTTGCCTTCGATACTGTATGGAGTCATAGCCTCGAATGCCCTTGTCACCTGGTCCTGCTTCGTCCACACGAAGCGATCATACATCTTCTTGTCAGTCAGGAGGTTGGGGTCATAGGGGCCGGATGGTACCGCCTCAAGCAGGTATGCATCCACCTTGCGAAGAGACTCGGGAAGATCAGAGTGTGATCCAAACCGTACACCTCGGCCAATCACCTGGTAGACCCCAGATGGGTGCCACGGCGGCTCGATGATAATCACAGCCGTCGTCTCCTGGAGGTCTATGCCTTGACCACCTGCAGCCGAAAGCAGGATGACTGGCTTGGTCCCGGAGTTGTAATCGAGCATCGCCTGGCGACGAGCCTTTGGTGGAACCTCACCCTCGATGAACGTGTATCCGATCCTCAGATCGTCGAGCTGACGCATAAATCTCCGGAGACCCCGCTTTACGAATGCAGAGTACACAATCACCTTGCCTCCCGCAGCCACTATCGACTTGACCTTGTTGATTGCCCAGGCAAACTTGGAGTTGTCATCGTGAGCATCGAGTGTATCAAGGATGTTCTGCCGCTTGATGTGGTGGAACTCAGACTCACCCATTTGAGCCCACCGGCTGAAATACGTCATGGTCATGGGTATCTGCACCTCGTACACGTTCAGTCTCGGAAAGTCCGGGTCGTTCAGGTTCCGCTCGTAGAATGAGAAATACTTGCCGATCGATGGGTCGCTCGAGTCCACAAACGCACCCTTGTTCACTAGCCGAACCTGGTTCTCGAGGTCCTCAATCCGGTTTACAATCGGGGTTGCCGTCAGACCAAGCACCTTCTTGGCATGCTTCACCACCCTGAATGTAGCCTCGAACCTCTCCTCGGCGCTACGGAATTCATGAATCTCATCTATGATGACAAAAGCATCCTTGAGGAAATCAGCCGGCTTACCCTTGCTGAAATTGACAAACTCCTTGTAGCCAAACAGGGTAAACACAGATGGTGCACCATGCTTCGCAAGCTCCCCTAGGAAGCTCTGGACCAGAGTCTTTTGGGTAATCACAATGACCTGGTTGACCGTGCCACTTTTTAGGAGCTCCTTGGCGCAGAGGATCGCAGTCAGTGTCTTGCCAGATCCGATCGAGTGAACGGCAATCAGACCCGGCATCTTCTTGATCGCCTCCACCACCCTCAGCTGGTAATCCCGGGCCGCCACAACCTTCTTGGGCAGCATCTGTGGGTTGCGAACCTTGTGCTCCACGGTACCCGTCAGAGCCCTGTGAAGCAGGGTCCCTAGTGCAACCCTTGCCGGCTTAGGGGGGGAAACAGCCTTGATGATCTTACCAAATGGCCGGGGCGGTGATACCCTTGGGCGGTTGACACGACCCGCGAGCTCGTTCAGCGGCAGGTTTAGGTTTTCGTTACGAAGGTTAAACTTGGGTGGGATTACTACTTTACCGTGTGACGCCTTGGGGTAATAGATTTTCACGTGTTTCGGGCTGGGTGGGCTCGTCTTCGGCGGGCTTTTGGCTCTTACCTCTGCCTGGGCTTTAGACACGTTCGCTCGGGACAAGTTTTTGAAGTTCTTGCCTTTCAGAACGCCTGACACACCCTCACGGGTCAGTAGACCCTTGGATGCCATGGCTGACTTGAGTACCCGCTTCTTCTGCGCGATCGTCAGGTGACTCTCCGCGTTCTTGGTGCGAATCGCCTGGATGATATTGTTCTTTTTCGTGAGATTCTTGACCGCCACGTTCTGACGCGCAGCCTCTTTACGGAGTTCCTTCTCAGTCATGTTATTTAGACCACGTCGTGACGAACCCTCACCACGCTCCGAGAGCATCTTCCTGGCCTCGGCCTCTGTAAGCCATGGCATTTCTTCTCGGATTCTTTCCATATTATTTTGTCAATATATAAAAATGGGCAAGTACCTGAACATCTTCAAGACGAGCGCGGCTGCAGGTGGTGGTACATTCGCGGCTCTGGCTGGGTCTATGGTCATCGGTCTCGCGTTTGGTATTCCAGGCCTCATCCTCGTGACACGTGAGAACAAGAAACCAAAGGAGGATCGCAACACGTTCCTACTCGTGCTCGGTTTCATTCTGATGATCCTGGGTGTTGCCCTCGGTCTAGGGTTTAACGCAGATGGCCTTGTCAGTGGCATAAAGAATCAATTTTAAGTAAAGCTATGGCTCTGGTGTTGCCCAAGGTTCCAGTTGTGACCGAGAGCGACCTGTTCCTGATCAAGCACCCGAGTAACAAGGGTAGACCCGTTCCGTTCACCATGCGCATCAAGAAGCACACCACACTCGTTGCGTTCAAGAGGTACCAGGACGCAGAGCTCGTCACTGAAGCTATGGAGTCTCAGTTTTTCCACACCAAGGAATGGCCCGATCTCACCTCTGAAGACTTTTCTATAAAGTACCTGACCCACTCGTCTGGTCCACCTACTCTGCTGGATATCCAACCTGAACGCTACGAGGCCATCCAGGGTCTGTGTATAAACTGGGGTATCAACCTGTGCATCATCGATGAGATTGTGCGAAAGAAGCACACGATGAATCTACAGGGTGAGGTCCTGAGCTTTACCGCACCTCCAGAGTACTACCGGTTGATCTATGAACTGCTAGTTGACGACTCCTAGGATCCAATCGAGATCTTTTTTCGTTGGCTTGAAACTCAGATAGTCGTGTACGTTATTTATGAGGCTTCTGGAATCAGGAATCTTGAAGTGCTTCTTCGAAGCTGCGATAATCTTGTCGAATGCAGCCTCGTTGTGTTCGAGGTACTCGCGAAACTTTTTCGATCTCAGAATCTTTGTCACAGTATCGTACAGAAATGTCGAAGCCTGGGACGCAGTACCGACGGACGGTACCCCCGACGTGAGCCAAGCGAGCGACCAGGTTTGACAAAAGGTGTCCATGGGACAGAGATCCTGTGGGTGATCATGGATCTTCACCACTCTTTTGCCAGACCTCTCAGCAATCTCTAGCGCGAGTGCAGGGTTACTATTGAACTGTTGGTATGCGAATGCCGAAGAGTCAAACACGTGAATGTCCTGGCCGTGTTTCTCATATGCTATGAAGTGACCTTCGTGTGACTTGCCGATTGGTGGAATGTACAGAGTTCCCTTTTTGGTGGAGATTTTGTCCGTGCCTGGAAGGTCATAGGTCCTCGTGCCGCTATAGTACTTTCGAAACTCATTATCGGAGATAACCGCGTCCCAAACCTCCTTCCACATCTTGAGTTGCTTTTGCGACACCATGTCTTATATGTGTCTGGCTTTTTTAAAATGACCGGCAATCATGTTGAGAACGAGATTCGGCAGGTGGTCTGGACCTGCCCGATTCGGGTTTGGAAGGTTGATCGAGCCAAGATTTTTCCTGAGACGTTTTTTTAGGATTTCAGCCTTGCGTCGCTGCAATGCTCTAGTAATTCTAGAGCGCGCTACATTCTCTAGCATTTGCAATCTGCGACGCCACGATGGATACTCCGCTTGAAGAGTGTACATTCTCGCTCGAGAGTCAATCATCCTCTGAAAAGCATCATTGTTGTTTGGGTTCATCATGAGGTCGCTCATCGCTTGTCTGAAAGCCCTTTGCGTCGCAGGTACTTGACGAAGTTCTCGAACATTGTTCACTATAGTGGGCATTATAATATGTGCTGGAATTAAATGAGGACGACGCATCTCCATGGTCACGTGATTGTCGAGAGTCCCCGGGTAGGCACAGGAAACATCACAATCAATGGTCACCAGGTGCAACAATGGCAAAAAGTACTGGTACAAAGACTGGACCAGGACCAAACAACTGGGAACTGTTCAACAAGGCGCTACAGATTCAATCTCAACCCTCTTCGGAAAAACCTGAACAAGGTTCTGGGAAATTACGAAAGAACGGTTAACGTCGCACGGCGTTACAGCCCCGAACAACTCAATGCGTTCGAGATACGGTACGGTTTTCATCCGACTAGACACACGGTTCCGAATGAATCGCACAAACGCAGCCTTTACGATCCAGCGTCTTTGGAAAGCCAGAAAGCGGTACCGTGCTCTTGCAAATCAAGCACATGCCGCCCACGGGTCTGTTCCGTGGTGGTTCAGAGTACCGAAGGGCCGCGTCGAAATATTAGTCCTCATCAGTACTAGTCATAACATACCTAACCCTGTCATTAGAAAACCCGTTGAAGCTACTGGAGCTAGCCTGGGTATAGGCTCCAAAGTTCTCGACGTAGCACCACTCACCGATGGCGAGCTCGGGCAACTGAGTCTCTGCAATCTTGTCCAGCGAGTCGCACGTCGGACCAAAGATGACAGAGGGGTACCTCGGACCGTCGCGCTCATTGAACGGACAAACCTCTGGGACCGCGTGGTCAAAGAATATGCAGTTGAATGACCCGTAAACGCCATCGTTGAGATAGTATGTGAAGCCCTCCGACGTTCTCTTCTTGCCGATGACGTTCACGACCAGCACATGCGAGCTGGACACCATGAAGCGCCCAGGCTCTGCGATCCATTGGTACTGCGGATGCTCGCGCACCTTTTCGTCTATGACCTTTGCAAACTGTGAAAAGGTGGCCTCCTCGAACCCGCCGCCAATGTCTATGATGGTGGGGAAGAACCCGATGCCCACCGCAATGCTCATCGCCTCGAGGCAGTCATCGATGGCCCGCAGGTACAGCTCGGGGTCCTGGCACCCGGAGCCCACGTGGAACGAAAAGCCGGCGATGTTTAGGCTGAGCGCCTTGGCGATCGTGAGGAGCTCGTGCACCTGCTCCTTCGGGCACCCAAACTTGCAGCCAAACTGGCACCTCGATCCGTTGTCTTGAACCTTGAGGCGCATGATCAATTGGGCGTTGGGGTGGTACAGCTTGATCTTGTACAGCTCGTGGTCCGAGTCAAAGGTCATGGTGTCGACGTCGACCGCGCGAGCGTACTTGATCTGGCCAGACATCTTGCATGGGTTGGCAAATATCACTAGAGACGGATCCTCCGTGATGTCGAGCACGGAGGAAATCTCATTCTTGGACGCACAGTCAAAGTGACACCCGAGCAGGCTGAGGTACTTGATGATGATGGGGTTAGGGTTGCACTTGACTGCGTAGTAAGGCCGCACGAGGGGCAAACTGGATGTCCACGTCTCGTACTGCGTCTGGATCCGGGCAAGGTCAACTATAAAGAAAGCCTCCTCACCGACATTTTCAGCCAGGATTCGCTCGACGATGTCATATGTGTCTGAGGCGTCCAGCAGCTTTGCTCCACACTCTTGGATAAGACGCTCCATATGATTTTAATGTGTGCTGTTTCTAATGGTTGCAGTTCCGGTGAATACATATCAGCGTTATCTACGCGGAGAATTTATAACACCTAGCCTGAGTACAGAGGTTCGCAAGGCTATGGCAAACTCAATACGTAACCAAAAAATAGCTAACAGATTCCATGCTAGATGGAAAAAGACTCTTGCCGATCCATCATTCAATCGGGCTGCTCAACAAGGTATGTATACGATATTTCGCAAATATCACGACAGAGCCCGAAATAAATTTCCACGGAATGTACGATACAATATAGCGTTTTATCCCGCAGTCGAAATACAGAATGCGCTCAGAAAGATGGTTGCCAAACGCAAGGCGCGTCAGGCTAATGCGAAACCAGTTTTCGAACTCGCAGCAAAAGTTGCACGGGGGCGCTTGAATGCTCGACCTATGTCGGTTGTGCCCATTGGTCGGAACGTGATACTTTATCCACCCGGTAAGGAGTATATCAATGTTGCGAGCAAGTACAATAAATAATGTGCGCATGATGTAATGGAGAACATGAACGAGTACTATCGACAGAAGATTGCACAGGCACGGAACGCCGAGGAACGTAAAATTTATGAAAATGGTCGCAAGAAAATGAACCGTATACGGTCCCAGGGTAAGTTCTGGGCCATAGTTTCCGATTCTACAAGAAACCGTTTCCAGCCGACACCGGAGCAGCGAAAGCACGCCGCAAACTCGATGCGCTACAGTATCCTCGCCAACAAGTACGTTCACCGAATGTTCAAGGTCCCGGAAGGTTCCCCAGAGGAAAAGGCGATTATAGCTCTGGCCAACACGTATCGTACAAAATCCACAAATGCAATGAGACAAGCACTGCCCGGCCAAAACATGAGACATTACGGTTATCGGATGTTCGGTGCTCCATTTACGAGATCTTGGCAATCGGACCAGTTCGAGAGGATGCGCGAAGCAGTCAGGCTGGCCAATGCATTCAAAAAGCTGCACCACAAGACGGTCGCCAAGCGCAAGGCTGAGCTGCGTCCATTCTTTGAGCGTGCGGCAAAGATTGCAAGGAACCGCGCTCTAGTCAGACCACATACGATTGTTCACGTGGGACGGAACACGATCGAGTACCCAGAAGGTGAAAACTTTGGCAAGGTTCTTCAGAAATACCACTGATCAAGGTCAAGAGCAATCGCGGAAAACTTTCATTGTATTGAGTAAATGAGCTCGATTGACAATCGTCTGAGGAAACTGGCACAGGCCTACAAAAATTTGAAAAGGCACGAAGAAAGAGTAGGTATGGGGTCTAGGCGTATTCTGGACAGATGGTATGGTAAACTGCCTTATACGTTGATCGAAGCAATGATGAGGCGCGCAGATAACAAAACTGGTAATTTGGAGATGCGACTGGACAGAAAGGAAAAGAAGTTGCGCAATGCAGCAAACAAGACCAAACTGTCACTTCTCACAGCAAAGCACACGCTGCACAACGTTGGTAAGCCTAGAGGAGTCGTAAGTGAGCACAATGTTCTACTTCGTTATGTCTATCCTAAACGTGAGAAGATCAACTTGCCACGCCACAAGCAAATGATGAGAAATGTACTCCTAGAAATTTCTGCACCTTACGAGCACGCTCGTGAGCACTACCCAGAGCTTGAACCGGTGAGGAATCCAAACATGCATATGAATGTGGGGTCCTCAGGACCAAAATGGAATGCAATTTTTGCAAAGGGAATTGGTAGGAAAAATAAAGCCCTACAGTAAATGAATGCTCCAGCAAAGGTTGGTCTGCTCCTGCTCATCGTCACCTGGCTCGTAACCAAGAACGTCAAGCAGACTGCTATCATAGTGGCTACACACTGGTTCGCTCACGAATATCTTTTTCATCAGTAACAATATGTGGTGGTTGTGGGTCATCGCGATATTGTTGATAGTTTTACAATCTCGAAACACAAAGATTCCAAAGATTATATGGACATATTGGCACTCGGATGACAGACCAGAACTCGTGAACAAATGCATAGATAGCTGGCGTAAGCACAACCCAGATTGGGAAATTCGAGTACTGTCTGATACCACTCTTAACAAATGGCTTCCTGGATTTGATCATTCTGGGTACGAGCTCATGGCTCACAAGGCTGACATGATAAGACTTATGCTCATCAACAAGTACGGTGGAGTATGGTCGGATGCTTCAGTGGCTCTAACTGAGCCTATTCAGGTACCTGACATGGAGTTTGTTGGATACTATCGCGACGAGGTTAACAAGAACAACCCAATCATAGAGAATTTTTGGTTCGCTGCACCACCAGGTTCGGAATTTGTTTCCAGATGGCTCAAGGAGTTTCAGAAATGTCGCCGAATTGGACACGAGACATATATAACGAGAGATGACGTGGACATCGAGGGAATACCCGATCCCAATTATCTTGCTGCATATGTCGCGGCTCAGGTGGTTCTACAAAAGAGTTTCACCAAAGACGATCGCAAATACCGTTTTTCTTTGAAACCGGCGGAGGATGGTCCATATAAACACACGTTTGAGACTCATTGGGACAATAAGAAGGCTATGAAGTGGATTTGTGATTCGCAAAAATTACCTGGCATAATTAAATTTTACAGAGGTCATCGCGAGGAGATTGAAGGTGATTCTGATTTGAAATGCGTACTAACTAAGTTTTAGAAATGCGAGACAGTGCCGATCTAGCACGACGGGTCGCGGTCGCCAGATGCCTCTTATCGATTGCGCTCACGAAGCGTAGAGTCTTGACACTCGTTGGACTGCGAAGCTTGCGTAGCACCTTGACGCGCTCGAGGTTCTTCAGGCCCTTTTCGGGGTGCTCCCCCATCAGTGGATTTCTTGGCATAACCTTCTTGTAGACGAATGACCCGGCGAGCACCGCGAGGACATCCCGGTACAGGTGGTTGCTGATCGCCAGTCCGTACTTTTTCAGGAGTACCCGACGCGTCCCAGGTACATAGGCCAGGGTGCAGTCCACAAAGTCCTTGCCAAACTGGATGACATGGTACGTCCGTTTGCCAGTGGCTGGAAGAAAGCTCTTTCTGGCGTAGCTCTTGATGTTCAATGCGTCCATGCGGGTAAAGCCCTTGAGAAAGTTGTACATGAAGGTGTACATGGCCAGGGAATACTTGGGAACCTCCTGAGGTTTCAGTGGTCTCGGAACGGCAAAGGTGAAATCGAAATCCTTGGTTCCGGGTTTTCCCGCGATGAGCTTGACCGCCATGCCACCCCCCAAGTACACCTTGAACATGGGGTGTGACCTCAAAAGGGTCTTGTGGCGCTTGACGTAGTCGATGAACCTCATTACTTTAGGCTGACATTTGTTATCACTGTACCGTTTGGTAGGCGCTTCTGGTTTCCAAACTTGTACTTCATCGGTGCAAGTATGTACTCAGCCTCGTAGTTTCCCTCGGGGTACTGGAGATAGGCCACGTTCGTTCCCTTTGGAAGTTTCATGACAACCCCAGACTTGATTCCGGTGTTTGTGATTCTCCTCGAAAACCCTAGAGCGATGCCGGGGTTGCTCGACCACGAGCTGATCGAATCGTTGGAATTACGCATCCTGGAAACGCCCCGGTACAGGTTGACCGGTAAACCTCGCTTGGCTCGGATGAGCTGATTGAGCAGGTTGTTCCTGACATTCGCGTGCAACCGGCGATCCGAGTCGGTCTTGTAATCCTCCATAACATTAGAGACGAAAAGGTTCTCAAGGGTATGTCTGTGACTGAGCGCTTCAAGAACGCCTTTGACTCGTCGAACCGCACGCACGTACTTTGGCTGGGCAAGTTTTTCGAGTACGCCAAGAACATCGGCTCTACAAAAACTCCGATTGACGATTTCATCAACACGAACCCGATGGGTGTGCACTTTGAAAAGAGCGAGCTGCTCGACTGGATCCACGTCCACTTTGTGCTCGCCATGAAGTACTCCCAGGATGTCCTGGCCGGAACAGCTTGGACACCTAAAATGTAGCCTAGGAGTAAATGATTCAAGCGGCGCGTTCAGCAAACCGGGCCAGCAAACTCTGGCTGATGTGGCACGAGGCGAACCAAAGGGGAAATCAGAGGAGAGCTGCACACTACAACAGGCTGATGAGAGCAGCGTCCGACCGGGAAATTGAAAACTTTGCAACTGCGTTTCCCAATGTGGCGGCGTGGCACGCTGGTGAACCGCCACAGAACGTGAGACACATGATCATCGGCGGCCATGGCTTCAACCTCTTTGTGCCGTGGAGCCCGGGCGAGCACGAGAACAGCACCGGTCGTCAACGGGTCAGAAACGCGTACAGGGTTGCTAACCGGTTCAAGCAGCTTGTCAAGAAACCAGTATTGCCACCAGAGGCTCAAAGGCTTCGGGAGCGCCATCTAAAGCAACAACTGGCGGAGCACAAACGGCGGGTGCTGAACCGCGAAAAGGCACGGGTCCGTAACATGACAGCGAGTCTAGGACACCTACAAATCAAGGGCCCGCATGGTCAACGGATGCGTATGCCAACTGATCTGTTGCACGCGATTGCTAAGCACTAGAGCCGATTCCACACATTGTTGGTCGGCTTGTTTCTGTGAAGATACTTTCTAAGTTCATTGAGTATCCTTTGCTCCTCGTTCCTTTTCAGTTGTGCCTTGTGAGCGTGATTCTCGGCGTTGTACCACATCTGTAAGGCACGCGCAATCTCTGCATTCCGGTTCATTTGTATCTTGCGGGCCCGGTTCTCATTCTCTTTGAGTTTCTTGGCCCGTTTGCGTTGTCTGAGAATCACATGACTTACCTGATTTTTTCGGTGAATCAGTTGCTGTGTGCGAACATTGGGCTTTCCGACCCACGTGTTACCGTACCACCCCTTGAAAGACTCGGGATGGTAGTAACTCTTACGACCTCCGTTAAGGGTAACGACGATAGCTTCGTTACCGTTTTTGAAATTATTCAAACTTATAAAGTCTTCTAGGTTACTTAGACGCACCATACTTTCGGCGATGATAAAATTTTGACAATCCCAAAGCCTATGGAGGAAATCCTGTCTCGTGCGCTGGACTTTGGTCTCTGGGTTCACGGTGAGTACCTCCGCAAGGAAATTCTCGGTGAGCCTAGGAACCGGGCTGATCTCGTAGGAAGCCCCCACTCCATCGTAAACTTTCTGGGCTGGTATGGTCATGACATGACTGGTGGGCCGTACCTGATCAAAGGGTATCTCTTCTCTGTACAAGAAACCGGGCTGGATATTTTCTGGTGGGTCAAGTACTCCAAGCCGGTCCTGAGCTGCGATTCGTTTTACCGAACGAAGCACGTCCATCTTGGGGTAACGAACCAAAAGTCGAGTGCCAGTAAAGTGCTCGAGATGACGCTCAAAAAGCGATTCATGTATCTCGGTCACCCATTGAGCGGACCAGGCATAGACCTGGTGCTCCAGGGGTGGGTTCCTTTGAGTGGACCCGAACGGGTCGTCAAGGAGTATCTAGGTAAGCTCAAGGTGCTATTGTATCTTGGCCTTCGCAAGATTCCATTTGATCTGGTGAATCGCATATGCCAGCTCCTTGTGTGACCGATAGGTTGCGATGATGATGAGAACCATGATGACTGCCCACGAAATCTTGGAATCGCGTCCGAACGTGTACGCCTCCCCGAACAGTCGCCCGAAGAACGTCTCCTTGTCGTCCGGCGTTCCTCTGATGAACTTTTCGAGAACGGTCAAGGCACATGTATTGTCCCTTAGGATCCAGTGAAAGTACACCGAGACCATGAGCATGAGGTCTATGAGGATCCAGTCTGGGCTAGCAAAGAATGGAGCTCCGACAACAAAGAGGAACAAGAGTACGTGAAGCCCAAATATGAAATCAGCCAGCGCTTCCATTCTTTTGTCTATCGACAAAAAAAGCGCCGAGATGTTGCGGGCCCGTCACGAGGTCCGAGAACTTTTCAGTCTTGATGACGTTCTGGTCGCTGTAGTGCACGTTGTCCAGTATGTAGCCGCGCCTGGGCAGGTCCTGGAGCGCCTGGACGCAGTGGGCACAGGGCCTAGAGCTGCCCACGGTTCCGCCGCGATTGACTCGGACGACGAGCAGATCCAGGTGCGTCCGACGACCGCGAGACGACCTCGGAGGAAGCTTGTTCATCGCGTCGCACTCGGCGTGAACAGTGGGGAAAGCCGGTCGTGGTGGACTTCGCCCCCGGGTGGAGACGGAGCTCATTCCCCGCGGGCGGTTTTCTCCATAGCTCAGGATCCGGCCGTTGCTAAAGAACAGAGCGGCGTGACACCGCGACGAATCCGAGGGGCCGCCCCGCCTGGTACTCAATATGTCCACCAACGAGTCCATTGTGGTTTCAGCGCTCGAGTTTTTTAATCGGTAAAGACATGGACTGGCTAAATTACAAGATCCAAGGAGAAACAATCGAGGTGACGCTCAATATATGGCGACTCTTCGAGGTGCTTCCAGAGTTTGAAGACGTTGACACCTGGTGCCTGGACCTGTATCCGATCATCGACGAAATACAGTCCACACGTCTCAGACAAATAGTAAAGACTGATGCGTCTGGTGTGGACGTGACCTTGATGAAACCATTGGTACTATTGAAAATCATTCATAACCTGTTTCAGTACACCAGGGCCGAAATCAGATTGGTTGGATTTCAGGCTCATGGGGTGGATCCGTTTTTAAAAGCTCTGGTGGACTCGGTGAAACCTCTTCTTCCTTCGTTTCTACGAAAGATGATAGTTCTGGAATCTTGACAAGACCCCTGGAAAACTTGTGTCGAATCTTCTTGTACATGAGGTAGAACATGAGAATCACTATAATACCAGCCAAAAGGTTGATCCACATTACTTTTGTCGGAGAAACCACTTCGTAGCGAAAAACGCAATCACGACCAACACAACGACGAGGGCCCATACCAGGTTGTTTTTTATGCACTTGTAAACCTTGATAGGCGCCGATCCCAACCCAGTCCATGATTGATCGTACAGATGGTTGAGCACCGTTCGAGAATTCACATTTCCAAATGGCTCGAATATGTCAGAATCAAGCACGAGGATATCATCGAGAAATTGCTTGAAAAAAACACTGAGTATCAGCGGACCAGTCTTGAGTTGAGTATCTACTAGTCTGTCCTCATTCCAAGACTCGTTGGCGACCAAAAAATCTATGAGCCTCCTCATGATCTGGTGACCCTGTGAACAGCACACGGTGGCGTTATTCACCACGACGAGATCCCTAGCCAGTCCGTTAGTTGTAATAATATTCTCTATTTTATTGAGTGGATTTTTACTGACAATGAGATCATAACGGTCGAGTCCTGGGATCTTCTCTAGAGGTCTCAGTGGTTCGACGTCACAATCTACTGAAATGCCTCCATAGTTGAACAGAACGACGTAACGTCCGAAATCAATCTTTTGAATCATATCGGTAAAGCCATCAAACTTGTCCTGGACTCCGATCTTTTCGCATTCGAGTCTGAGTAGCTTTTCGTCCCACTTCATATGCGTCCAACCTGGATTAAGCTCCCTGAGCTTTTCAGTGCATGATCTGTACTTGAAAGGTAACTTGTCCCACCCTTGGAACCAAATCTGATGGGTCACCTTGGGTATCATAATAGAAGAATCAAAAACAAATCACTAAAATTACCACACTAATAAAGAGGAATCTATTTAGTCTTTTATGAGCGCGCCTCCGGGGCCTTCGGGGTCGCAGTTGTGCTGGTGGTGCTGCCACCCGTTCGAGGGTCCAGGGGTCGGTATGCCCTACGAGCTCGTCAACGGGACCTTCAAAACCATGGGTACGTTCTGTGACTGGCCGTGCGTCAAGGCCTTCAACATGCATCGAGGCAAGCACAACGAAGGTGCCGTCTCTGACCTGATCACCCTGATGCGCAAGCGGTCTCATGGCAAGATAACTCCTCTCAAGAGTGCCCCGAGCAGGTTTGTCCTCAAGGCTTTCGGCGGTACATTGACTATAGAAGAGTTTCGCCAGACTCCAGAGACCCAGGTAACCTTTCCGGACGAGATTCGGAGCATGCCTTTGGTCGAGGCCCGCATGCCCCCAAAGGCACCTGACCCCGATGGACCCCTGGTGCTCGCTCGACCCAAACCCCTGAAGCGCGAGACGACGGGTATTCATCAATTGGTCCGAAGGACCCCGGCCGCGTAAAAACTGCTTAAAGTCTTCTCTTCAAGACTAACAATGATGCTACGTGTGTTTACCGAGGTTGGGGACGACGATCCGGTTGAGCTGATCGCCAAAGTTGTGTCGAATGTCGCCGGGGTGTACACCATCCGGTACCTCAGCCCGACGGAGGATCGCGTCAACGGCAAGGTGCTGCACCGCTACGAGGAGGACGAGTACGAGGTGACTGACGAGTCTGTGACCGAGTACTATTCCGGTGACGAGGACGTTGTCGGTTTTCGTACAGTCGGCGACGGGTTCCTCAAGGAGGATTCGGACTCGGACTATGAGAGCGAGCCAGAGTCGGAATCAGAGTCGGAATCGGTAGTGGACTCGGAAAATTTCTCGGAAGATATCAATGAATCAGATTAGCTTCGTGGTGCTCGTCGGGCTGCTTCTGGTCATATGGATGCACCGGACGTCCGGTTATTCTGGTGTGGACTCTACGTACACCGGAGGTGACTTTGGCATCGTGACCCGGAACCGCGCTTAAAGGATAAAGATATAGATACACAGCTTTTATGGTTTTGTGGTTTTTACGAAGGTGAAGGATGTATATGCAATGTAATATGAGATTCAGAGTTTGTATATCTCAGAATGATCGCACCCCACTTGATATAGGTCAAGCTAGATGGGGCGGTAAAATAAGGGAACGAACTAGGATATCAATTACTGGTAAAGTATGCAAGGGTCATGAATGGACTCTTTACTATAAGGAGGCGAAAAAATTCATAGATGAAATATACCCTCATATGATCATACCATACAAAAAGCAACAAGTTGAAAAAGCTATCGAAAATGTAAAAAAAGGAATATCCCGTCGTTTCAAATGTCCGTATTGTGAAAATGATTATGCATCACCAAGCGGTCTTAGACGGCATGTTAAATCCGATCATCCAGAAAATGCATGACTTATGGCACTCGGTCACGGCACATGGGGCATGTAGGCGACTTTTCGAGCCACTTGGCTAGGCAATCGTTGTGAAAGTTGTGGCCACAAGGGGTCCTAACACCCAGTGATATATCAGCCTGGCATATGCTACACTCTCCACCCACCGGGCCTATGTACGTGTCAGCTGACTCGGGTACCGTCCAATCCGGATACAGTGAATAGTTCCTGAGTGCACTCAGGGTACTCACCGGAACGAGTTTCTTTTGGCGAATGTGATCCATGACCGTCTCGAACGGCGAAACCTCGTAAGCCACCTGGACCGGGACGTTCCGCAGATGGATCCCAGTCCGCCGAATGTCCACGAGGTTGCACGTGTAGTCCGTCTCCTCCATGAACCTCAGCTCGTCCGCCGGACCATGCACATCGAGGATGACCGTGGTCGGGGAACTGCGTTCCCCTCCGCCCTTCAGTTTGATCTCACGCCCTTTGACGGAAAGAACCTCAAAGTTTTGCTTGAGATCAATCAGAAATGTTCCAATGAGTCCGTGCGAATCACCAAACAGGCTCTTACTCACGAACCGACAGTGAATCTCGGAAGGGGCGGGTCCTTGCTCGCCGGCGAGTTTCCAAGCCGCCCACGGTCCCCATATGTAACCGTCGTGCTTTAGGATAAAAGACTCCATTAAAAAGGTACTAGGCAAGTCTCTAAAGGATGGGCTACTACGAAGACCTTGGAGTACCAAGAGACGCTTCGGTGGATGACATAAAAAAGGCTTACAAGAAGCTAGCGATGAAGAACCACCCGGACAAGGGTGGCGATCCGGAGAGCTTCAAAAAAATTTCAGAGGCTTACGAGACCCTTAGTAATCCCCAAAAGAAACAGGCATATGACTCACCGCCTGGGCACCCTTTCAACGGATTCCCGTTCAGTCAACCTCGACAGACTCATGTGATCAACGTGAGCCTCGAGGATGTCTTTACGGGCAAGACGGTGAACCTGAACATTACGAATCAGAAAAAGTGCACGTGCGCCAGGACCTGCGGTATGTGCCAGGGCAAGGGTACGATCGGTGTCGAGTTCATGCCCATGATGATCATCCAACAGCCGTGTCCGGGGTGTCGCGGCGAGCGTGTGGTGCCAGTGGGATGCCCCGAGTGCAAGGGCACTGGACACCGCGAGCACACCGATCGAACAACCATTGTGCTCCCCAAGGGTTTCCAGTCTGGTCACACCGAGGTGGTCGGTGGGATCCACGTCGTGTTCCAGGTGCAGGACCACCCCGTGTTCAAGCGCGAGGCGAACGACCTGATTTATCGCAAACGGGTTTCTTTTGTGGACTCGATCCTAGGCTTTGAGTTTGAAATTCCATTCTTCACTGGACCAGTCCGGCACCTTCAAAAGGGACCGGTGGATCCCAGGAAGAGGTACGTGGTGCCAGGGCTTCCAACCGGCCTCGGCACATTCATTCTACAGTACAACGTCGACTACCCCTCGGAGATGACCGAGGAACTCTTAAAAACTCTGGGCTCTAGTATACCAAGATGAGCGGGGTCCGGGGACCAGACTGTCAGGTGTGCACGGAGACGTTCACGAAGCAGCTGCGAAGGAAGGTGACGTGCCCGTTCTGTGACTATGAGTGCTGCTCGAGCTGCGCCCAGAGGTACATCCTCGGGTCTCCGGCTGCCAACTGCATGAACTGTCACCGAGCCTGGACGCGAAAGATGCTCATCGACATGTTCACCAGGGTGTTTGTCGATCGGGACTATCGTCGTGCCCGCTCGGATGTGCTCTTCGAACTCGAAAAGTCGATGTTTCCGGAGACGATGCCCAACGTGGAACTCGAGATGCTCAAGCGTCGCAACATGCGAAAGATCTGGGACAACAACCGAACCAGGGACGCGATTTATCAGCGCGTCGGGTACTTTCGGGGTCTGTCTGAGCAGATTCCGGACATGCTCGAGATTCGTAGGCTCGAGCTCGTGAATGAGGTGCTCCAGAGGGAGATTGAGAATGTCAAAATAAAAAAGGAACCCGCTCGGGAATTTGTGCAGCCGTGTTCCCGCAACGGCTGCAACGGGTTCCTGAGCACCGCCTGGAAATGTCGTGTATGTGACAGGTACACGTGCAAGGACTGTCACGAGCCGGTTGAGGATCTACACGAGTGCAACCCGGACACGGTCAAGTCTGTCCAGCAGATCAAGTCCGACTCCAAGCCGTGTCCCAAGTGTGCGAGTCTCATATTCAAGATTAACGGTTGCCGCCAAATGTATTGCACGAGCTGCCACACCGCGTTCGACTGGGTCACTCTAAAAATTGAGCTCGGTCGGATCCATAACCCGCACTACTACGAGTACCAGCGGCAGCGTGGACAGCTGAACCGCGAGATTGGAGACATCCAGTGTGGCGGTCTACCCGACGCTTACGCCCTGAACTGGACTCCGAACGACGTGCGACAGTTCCACCGGCATCTGCTCGAGTTTCAACAGTACCAGCTTCCGCAGTACGTTGTGGGTGAAGTGACTGCATTCGACCTGAATCTCAGGGCCCGTGTCAACTTTCTCACGAACGACATGAACGAGGACACGTTCAAGGATGAGCTGTATCGCAAGGACAAGGACATTGCCAAGAAGCGAGAGATTGGCATGGTTGGTACCACGTGCCTGCAAATCATGAGTGACATTTACAACAAGCTCGTAGGTACCCATGATCTGGACATCTTTCGCGCAGAGATCCTCGGATCGGCCGGGTATTGCAACGAGCTCTTCGCCGACATTTCTCGCGTGTACAACTGCGTCGTGCCTTGGATCGACTATCCCCAGGTGTCATATAAAAACATCAAGACCAATAAGAGTAAATGAGGACCAGTTTCCTCCTAGACTCGTCGGGGTCGATGCACCCGAGGACGGATGACGTCATCGGGAGCTTCGCCGCTTTCGTCGAGGCCCAAGACCAAGACACACTCCTGAGCCTCTGGACCTTTTCGGACACTGTGAGGTGTGTCTTCCGGGACCTTCCCAAAAAGGATGTTCCAAAGTTGGAATTTAAGCCCAGCGGTGGTACCGCCCTGTATGACGCGATCGGTACCGTCCTTGAAACCAAGCCAAAGAAGCTCGTGATTCTGACGGACGGGGAGGAGAATTCTAGCTCCAAGTTTACCAAGGCGCACGTCAAGGATCTGATTCGGCTGTCTGGCGTCGATGTGATTTATGCCGGCGTGGACCTAGAGGACGCCAAGGAACTGGGCATCTCGAAACGGATCCACTACGACGGCGTGGACACCCCTTCAACCATGTCACAGCTTGCGACGCTTGCTAGTCAGGGTCATTAGATAGTCTAGATTGTTCCGTGACTTGCCGTTATTTACTAGATTTTGTTGACGTTTGATAAGTAGATTCAGACTCTGGAGCGGTATCCCGTTGATTTCTCGTGCATTCATTTTACCGAATGCTCCGGTTGTCAGTATGTTCAGGTTTGGCTCCATGTGTATCCGTTTGGGCTTGACACCGATAGAGCTCGTTGTAAATCCCAGACCTCGTAGGGCGCGCATAGCAGCGAGTGCATGTTCTGGGTTCACGAGAATGTTTGTGTTTCTTGGTTCTCTGTAATTGTTACGACCTTGATGCAGGGCGTGCATTTTCATAGCCATTGATCCGGTAAGAGCCCACGGTATGCCTCGGAGGGCATCAGCGATAGCGTGGACGTTCCTTCTCCTTGCCGCGACTGGCGTGCTGGGTGGAGTCTCCATACTCTGAGGTGCGGTTTTTTTCGCGACACAGAGTATGTATGGAACATCAGTCGTGGGGCATGGTTCGCTCATAGAACCAACAATCACAGTAAATGGCCCAGTTTATCCAAAGGTTCCAGCTGGTAAAAGAGTCGTTTTCATGAGCAAGGCTGGCTATTTGGGTAACAAGCGGACGGTTACAGACGATCCGAAGATGCAAAACTTTTTAAAGTCGTCCGAAAAAATGGTAAAGCTCATCAAAGGAACCCTTGGTGGTTCAGACCTGCCCAATTACATGTACCCAAATCCCGGGCAGTGGAAATGGCACGACCACACATCTGAAGCTGGACAGGAGTACACTGACATGTACATTGATCTCGAGGATCCGGTGCCTCAGACGCACCAGCATAGCCCAGGCACCATCAGAGTATACTCGATTTACGATGACATGTGTGGTGTTTGGAAACGTGGGATTCGAACGAAACACGGGAGACTCGTCAAAGTGAGCGAAGTACTACGAGACATGCTTCCAGGTGTACTTTTTGTATTTGCTTGCCGTTCAACCGAGCGCGACTACAAAGTCAGTCAGATCGTCAAACCCAATATGGAAGAAGTCTATGGTTTTGTGCATCCCAGTCGGAGACAAAACTATCCTAGAACGTACATCAACCGCACTATAGAAATAGCTCGGGCCCAGAACCGACAAGGTGCCAAAAAACGTTTGCTCAAGCCACGCAGCCCGACAAGCCCTTCGCCTAAACCCAAGAAAACAGTCACCACGAGCATACTCCGAGGAACCGTCAAGCCAAGGACCACAAGTAAGACTCTTGCGAGCATACTCCGAGGAACCGTCAAGCCAAGGACCGTACGAAGAACAGCCAAGCCAAGGACCGTACGAAGAAGGACCTTGAGCCCCCGGACCCTTCGGAGACGAACTATTTTGGACACGCTACGAGGACTTACCGTACCGATGCAGATCAACTAGAAAAGAGTAGCTTCCTAAAGTTGGTCTGAGATCTGCAAAAGGGACACTTGATGATTCGCGCGGAACAAGACTCGCACACGGTGTGCCCACAATTGATGTTGAACACAGCCACAGTCCGCTCCATGCACACTCCACACGATGTGTTCAGAGACTCTTCGTGCGGAGCCATTTTTGTGAGCGCCTTGGCAATCGTCTGCCTCGCCCCATACAGTTCTCCGAGCGAGCACCTCAGCTCCAGCACGTTGGAATTCTCGAGGATGTTCTCGAGCATCGACTGAAGCTGCAGCTTAGAAGACTCTTGCTCAAGCTGAACACCCATCGAGCTTAGGACACCGACGTCGTGTTCGACTGTGGCTACTCTCGACTCGAGCTCCTTGATTTGCTCTGAGACCTTGGTCGCGTATACCACCAGGTCATCGATCGTCTTGGCCACGTCCAGGTTCTCCACGGCCACAAAGTCAAAGGGGTCCTCGAAAAAGTCGAGGGTCTTCATGCTAACGGCGTGGAAAGTTTAGGCTGTTCAATATACGCAGATTTGTGTGACTGATCGGTGACACCGGTCGCTTCTTGAGGTTTGTGTACCAGCCTCTCGTTTGCTTTGGCTTGTTCACCACATACAGTGGTCTCACCCTAGGTTGGTATCCTATCCAGCTTCCTCTGGTCGTTGGTGCATATTTTCTGAGCTGGAGATACTGCTCTATAATACTACGCATCTTGATATTCCACTGGAAATTTTCGCACCCTGGTGAAACCGGGAATGTTCGAGTTACGACCTGCTCTATTCGGACCAACTGTGATTCCGATATCCTGAACTGGTGTGTATGACACATTGTTTGGATGCACCTTAGCGTTCTTAACCTTTACCACTTTGAGTTCTTCGGGCTTGTTAAACACTTTGCTAGGAATCTTCGACGTCCTTAGTGCATACTCTAGCGCTTTAGTGCCACGTGTGCCGTATGGTGTAGTACTCACAGCATTTTCGAGAGCCCTCTTTACATCGGGCGGCATACGCTTGAACCAGTTTTGCACTATTGGATCCATTTACTGTTGGTCGCCAAAAAATGTGTACCTCGAGGTCCTTCGTTTTTCGTCGGCACTTGCAAAAGATGCGCGTGCCCACCCTGACCTCGGTGCCCTTCGTGCCCATCCAGGACATCGACGGGTACATAGGCTGTCTCAGGCGCGACGGTGTTCCGGAGGACGAACTGCAGCGGATCCGCGAAAAGCACACAGCCGCCTTGCCCCCTCCGCCACCGCCTACCGTAAAGAAGTGGCATCACGGTTACGAGTTCCTTGACGACATCAAGGTGACGCTGGTGGTGCAAGGTGATCGCGTGCGCCTGAAGTGGACCGCGCCATTCGAGGACCTTCGCAAGCACATGTACACGGGCAAGCCGATTCCATTGGCGGTTCGGGTCAAGTGCCTCTTGAAGGCTGGCGCACCCGATGACGTCGTAAAGGCAGCCATCAAGAGGAACAACGATTGGTTCTCGGCCGAGAACCAGAAGAAGCAGCAGCAGATCCTGGACCGCATCTTTGGTGTAGCTCCGGTCAAGAAGGTGCTGAAATCTGTTAAGAAGAAACCGCTTTAGAGAATTATGAGGTTCCTTAGTACGTCTCCTGGGGCTAGGGTTTTTACGCAGTACGGGTGTGTCTATGAGCGCGCTCCGCTCCTAGATGACGATTACGAAGTTGACTTTGTTCGTGACACTATTACAGTTTTTAAGAATGTGACCAATCCTCACCACACAGTCATGTGGTGGCTAGAGGACGATTACGTCTGCTTGTATCGTGCGCCTAGATTTCCGGCGGTCTACTCGGAAGTCTAGCGTGTACCGCGTCCCGCAGTCTACTCGGAAGCGGGCTGTGGGTCCTTGGGGCTGTCGCCACAGGCAGCCACGGGCACCGCCTTGGCAGAGGCCGAGTCAGGGCCGAGGGCCGGGGCCTTGCGCTGAGCCTGGCGACGACGCCAGAACATAGCAAGCACGAGAACCAGAACAGCGAGGGCAATCCACTTGAGATTCATTAGTGTTGGGTACCAAAAAAATGTCTCCAAAAAACCGACGCGGGGCGAAGGTATGAGCAACCTCGCCCCAATGGAGTGCTCCGTGTGCTACGAGCGCCTTCAGGCCCCCCTGAAGCTTTCCTGCAAGCACAGCTTTTGTCGCAAGTGTATCGAGGAGTGGTACATCTCGAGCCCTGCTGAGACGCCTGGGTGCCCGACGTGCCGCCGCCCTATTCGCAATTCATCCCTGGACGAGTCCCGTGCCAAGCGCCAGGAGGATCAGCTCTTCGGTGAGGTGCTGGACCAGTACCTGGAAGACTGGTGTGAGTTCTCCAAGGACTGCCTGGAGGACTTTGGTCAGCCCCCTGATGACTGGGACCACCGCCTTCTCCTGGAGGACCTGAGCAACGTCCAGCAGACGATCAAGGTTCTGAAGGAGTGTGCGCTGGACGACGACGAGATCCTGGACTTTGTGGACCTGCAGGAGTGGCAGACCTGGAAGCCGTTCGCGCCCAAGGGCTGGATCGCATGGGATCCGCCGTCGCAGAAGTTCTTCGACGAGAGCCGCTGGATCTCTATTCTTAGCGTAGTGCAGCAGCCTTAGAGCGCCTAAGGAAAGAGGGCCGCCAGGCCCTCCGTTAGTGGATGGTGGTCCAAGGACCATGTGGATGGATGGGGACTAGTGGAATCGGATCCCGAACCTTTTTGTAATCTTCTTCTTTGCTCCTTCGATCGTCGGCTCTTCCCAGAGCAACCACCGCGCCCAGAACCCCGCCGTCCTAGGGTTTGTCCAGTTTTCCTTGGAGTGTCTCGTCAGGTAGCGTTGGCGTCGAGCAGGATCGTGGTGCATCGTGTAGTTCTGATAGCCTACAGCCCCAAAGTTCACATGGCCCCCTTTGGGGAAGCGGACCCGCCACTTCTTTTGCCTAAGAGGACTCTTGGATAAAATCACATCCATTAGTATGGACATAGATTCTCTTCGGAGCCACCGGGTCTTTGGCATTGCTGTGTTTGATGTGGCAGTGACCGGACTACTCGCTGAAGCTATTTCCAAACTGACGCACCAAAAGTTTCTGCTTGTGTTTCTGTTCTTGATTGTGTTCGGCGAGGTTGTGCATTGGGTGATGAACGTAAAAACTGCGGGACTTGATCTGCTTGGTGTCGACCAAAATAGTGAGCTAGGAAAGCTTGTGGTTGCTGCGTAGAATACCAGGAATGAATGGCTCCCCGCGATCCGTTCAAGGCTTTGATGATGCGACGCAGGACCCTCGCTTTGGAGCCCTCAGAGGACTCCGAGGATTCCTCGAGCGA
>Ga0214170_1000196_pt1 | contig 25748 bp, 27 predicted proteins | sample TroBogEpilimnion_2_FD_153008 | JGI IMG/M metagenome (GOLD analysis project Ga0214170, IMG submission 153008) | Freshwater microbial communities from Trout Bog Lake, WI - 27JUN2007 epilimnion | ecosystem: Environmental > Aquatic > Freshwater > Lake > Epilimnion/Euphotic zone | place: Trout Bog... | reverse complement strand
ACGTCGAGGCTCTGTTGCTCACGATGAGATCGAGAAGAACGCAGAAGGATTAATTGCTAGACGAACTGATCGAGCCGGTGGCACCGAAGGTGGAATGAGTAACGGAGAACTCCTGCGAGTTCGCGCGGCTATGAAGCCGATCTCAACCGTACCCAAGGCGCTCGACACTATCGATGTTTCTACCGGTGAGCCGGCGAAGGCAATTAACCAGCGTTCCGATGTGTGTGCCGTTCCTGCCGCGGGAATAGTCGCTGAAGCGATGGTGGCCTTGGTGTTGGCAGATGCCGTCATAGAGAAATTCGGCGGCGATAGCGTTGGCGAAGTAAATCGAAACTTCGAAAGCTACATTTCTTCAATGAGAATTAAGTAAGCGAAGTTTTCCATGCCCTGTGTTGTATTGATTGGTCCTCCGGGGTCAGGAAAATCAACGGTTGGTAAGGCGCTAGCTCGAAAGCTGAATTGTGCGTTCCGGGATACCGATACAGAAGTAGAGACGGTTGCGGGAAAGTCCGTATCAGCAATATTTGTTGAGGACGGCGAAAAGAGATTTCGAGAGCTCGAAGAGCGAGTGGTTCTCGAGAACCTGACCTCCTTCGACGGCGTTTTGGCGTTGGGTGGTGGCTCGGTGATGACGGAATCCGTAGCGGGCGTACTTCGCGGCAACCAATTGCGGGTTGTTTATCTCGAGGTTTCCTTGGCTCAGGCGGCTCCTCGCGTGGGTTTCAACAAGGATCGGCCGCTTCTTTTAGTAAATCCTCGCGCCCAGTGGCAGGCGTTGATGGAAGTTCGCCGTCCCACCTATGAATCTTTAGCGACTAAAAAGTTTTCTACGGACAGTGCAAAGGCACCAGAAATAGCAGACAACATCATTGCCACTTTTGGCCTTACGCAAGGACGTGTTTCATGAGGACGATACACGTCACCGCCGAGCGGGACTACCCGATAGAGATATCAGTGAAGTGGGCCGACCAACTTCGCGATGTGTCAGCACGACATAATCGACTTCTTGTTATTGCTCCGGTATCTATGAAGTCAATTTTGTCTGGCTTGGATGTTTTCACAGAGCAATCAGGAGATACCCAACCATACGTATTTTGGGTCCCTGACGGTGAGTCGCAGAAGTCGGTCTCGGTTGTGGAATCGTTATGGAATCTCTGTGGCGAGCTCAATCTTCAGCGAAGCGACGCAATCGTCGGTATTGGCGGGGGCGCTACGACAGACCTCGCGGGCTTCGTAGCGGCTACCTGGCTTCGCGGAATTGATTGGTACGCCTTTCCCACGTCGCTGGCCGCGATGGTGGACGCTTCGGTTGGTGGCAAAACCGGAATCAATACCTCTGCTGGAAAGAATCTGGTTGGTTCGTTCCATTCGCCGTCGCTTGTTGCGATTGATCTCACCTTCCTCGACTCGCTCTCAGACCGGGATTTCTCAGCTGGGTTAGCGGAGGTCATCAAGTGCGGCTTCATCGCGGACGGCGCAATTCTGGACATACTGAGTGAATGTGCCGATGTCAGTGAGGCACGACAGGTGGCCGAGGAGCTCGTTTACCGGTCGCTCTCGGTAAAGGCGCGAGTTGTAGGAGTTGATTTTAAAGAATCCAAGGCGAGAGAGGTTCTTAATTACGGGCATACCGCCGGTCACGCCATTGAGAAATTGAGCGGATACGAGATGCGGCACGGAGAGGCGGTCGCCGTAGGCCTGGTCTACGCCGCCCGTTTGAGCCAGATGAAACTGGGTCTTTCGGATGCCAGCGTCGACATGCACTCTGTCCTCTTACGCAAATTTAATCTTCCACTCACCTCTGATTTCTCATTCGAAGAGGTGCTTAAGGTTATGACTGGTGACAAGAAGGCGAGATCCGGCCAGATTCGATTTATTGGGATTTCAGCCGTGGGGAGCCCAGGCTGGATTGAGACTCCAACCTCCGACGAGCTCCGAACCGCGTATGAGAGCATTACCAAGTGAGTAAAGTATTAATCCTTAATGGTCCTAATCTTGGTCGACTCGACATTCGTGATTCATCTATCTACGGCAACCTTAACTTTTCTCAACTCGTCGAGTTTGTGAAGAGCGCCGCTGATGAAATCGGTTTTGAGGCCGACGTCAGACAGAGCGACTCGGAATCGGAAATCGTCGGTTGGTTACACGAAGCGGCTGATTCATCCACGCCGGTTATTATTAATCCAGCGGCCTTTACTCATTATTCATATGCGATTCGAGATGCCGCCGATATGTTGAAGGCGCCACTTATAGAAGTTCACCTCTCCAACCCGCTTTCGCGTGAAGAATTCAGGCACACCTCTGTCATCAGTGGCGTCGCGCACGGAACAATTTCAGGCTTCGGGCCGGAGTCCTATCGATTGGCGCTGCAAGCCCTGAAATCTCTCGTGCGCAAATAAGTAACCATTTTCCGCTATTCTTGCGCAGTATTTCTGGGGGAGCCCAGAATCTGACCTATTTCGATCGAATGGACCATGATGGCAACGACAAATGATTTGAAGAACGGAATGACTCTGGATATCGAGGGTCAACTCTGGAACGTAGTGGAATTTCAACACGTAAAGCCCGGAAAAGGTCCAGCTTTTGTTCGCACAAAGCTCAAGTCTGTTACGACCGGAAAAGTCATCGATCGAACGTTCAACGCTGGTGTAAAAGTGGACGTAGCCATGCTTGAAAAGCGCGATATGCAATTTCTCTATCGCGACGGCGACGACTTCATTTTCATGGATGAAAAGACCTTTGATCAGATGAGCATTTCTGAAGCAATCGTCGGAGACGCCGCTAATTACATGCTGGAGAATTCAAAGGCCAACGTTGCTGTTCACGAAGGCAATCCGCTACTTGTGGAGCTACCTGCTTCAGTCGAGCTGACTATTACCTACACCGAGCCTGGCCTCCAAGGAGACCGTTCTTCTGGAGGTACCAAGCCAGCAACGCTTGAGACTGGTATTCAGATTCAGGTTCCGCTTTTCATCAAACAGGATGAGAAGATTCTGGTAGATACTCGCACTGGCGATTATCTCGGCCGCGCTAACTAGTACTCACTCTCTCTGACGATGAGTGCGCGCGCGAAGGCTCGTAAGCGGGCGCTTGAAGTTCTCTTTGAGGCCGATCTCCGCAAGAAGTTGGCCTTGGAACTTCTCTCAGAGCGACCAACCGATGACTTGTCACAAGGAGCATATTCTCGTGAATTAGTCATAGGAGTGGACTCTCATCGCGAACGAATCGACGAGATTATTCACACCTATTCCGAAGGCTGGGACATGGACCGAATGCCTGGTCTGGACCGCAATATTTTGCGGATTGCAATCTTTGAAATCCTTTGGAATGACGAGGTGGACGACAACGTCGCCATTTCGCAAGCGGTGGAGATGGCTAATGAGCTGTCGACCGCCGACTCCGCAAAGTATGTGAACGGTGTCCTCGGACGAGTTGCCGTTCTCAAGCCTGTTCTAGGCGCGACCGAATAATCGCTGAGCGAACAGCCGAATATCTTCTGACTACCTAGGGGAGAAGAGAAAGCGCCTCGCGGCAAGCCATTCGAGCAACTCTCTTTCCGAGCGATCGAGAATGAGTGCCAGGGTCTCCTGGTCCGTCGCGCGCAGTGAAAGGACTTCGCCGTTCCAATCTCGCCGCTTGCTACAGAGTGCGGATAGGAATTTTTGTAGCGACTTCTCGGCCGGCTCAGTCGGGATCGCGTTCAATGTCCGTCGAAGGTCGATAATCAGAGCCATTCTCGGTTCCACGCCGAATTGGTTGTAGGCACTCGGGTCGGCAAAGCCAAGTAACTGTTCGAGTGGAACCTGATAAAACTTCGCTAATTCAATCGCTCGATTCAAAGAGAGAGCGCGGTCCTGGCGTTCATACGACCCAACAACTACCGCTTTCCATTTCCCACCCGATAGTTTCTCTACCGCTTTTAGAGTCAGCCCTTTCTGCTTACGAATCTGGCGCAGTGAGGTCGCTACGGAGCTCATTTCTGGGTCTCTTTCGGTTTTGTTGGTCATCCCGCCAAGGTAGCGACACAGAACTCCGGGTGCTTTTTTCTATCCACAGGTGGTATCTTTCTCGGGCTAGCAAGTCCTTTAACGATCCGTCCAGAGAGGCGGCGAAGGAGATTTATGGCTTCGATTCTCGACGCCGGCGATATTGGCCGCGCACTTAAACGCATTTCCCATGAAATTGTTGAACGCAATCACGGCATAGGCAATCTGACACTTCTCGGGATACCCACCCGTGGCGCGTATCTCTCGGCCCGGCTGGCCTCCCTTTTGGCCGAAATTGAAGGAGATGTCCCGCATGGGGCGTTAGATATCACCCTGCACCGTGACGATCTACGCCTGAGGCCTCCTCGGCCGCTCCTTCCAACCTCAATTCCGTCTGGTGGCATTGAGGGGCGCGATGTAGTGCTCGTTGATGACGTTCTGTTCTCCGGCCGCACCATTAGAGCTGCGCTGGATGCATTGGGAGAGATTGGGCGGCCGCGAACCGTTCAATTGGCGGTATTGATCGACAGAGGGCATAGGGAACTTCCCATAAGAGCGGATTACGTCGGTAAAAATATTCCGACCGCTGCTCACGAATCAATCCGGGTTAAGTTATCCGAAATAGATGATGCGGATGAAGTCATCATCGAGGGCCAGAAATGAGACACCTTCTCAGCATTAACGATCTGACTCCTGAGTCTGCCCGGGAATTTTTAACTACCGCCGCGGAATTAGAACGAGTGTCCGAAGGTCAGATGAAAAAACTGCCGACCCTTCGCGGTCGAACCGTAGTGAACCTTTTCTTCGAGGACTCCACCCGAACAAGAATCTCCTTTGAATCAGCGGCGAAACGGCTCTCCGCCGACGTCATTAATTTCTCTGCCAAGGGATCGTCGGTGAGTAAGGGCGAGAGCCTGAAAGACACCGCTCAAACCCTGCAAGCGATGGGCGCAGATGGTGTGATCATTCGTCACAGCGCGAGCGGCGCGGCCCAAAAACTAGCAGATTCAGGTTGGATTTCAGCGAGCGTAATCAACGCAGGAGACGGGACCCACGAACATCCCACTCAAGCTTTGTTGGACGCCTTCACGATTGCGCAAGAATTCGATCGAGACTCGTTCGATTTGTCTGGCCTTACTATCGCCATCGTCGGGGATATCCTGCATTCGCGCGTGGCGAGAAGCAACGTGCTTTTGCTGAAAAAATTGGGCGCATCAATAATTTTAGTTGCGCCTCCGACGCTACTTCCCGTGGCGGTTGACGGTTGGGGGGTTCGGGTTGAGTTCGACCTGGATGAAGTAATTGAAATATGCGATGTAGTGATGACTTTAAGAATTCAGCACGAACGAATGGCCGACTCCTATTTCCCATCGTTGGCCGAATATTCCCGGGGCTATGGCTTGGATGACGCGCGATTGGCTCGAATGAAAGCCGGCGCAGCAATCCTGCATCCAGGGCCGATGAATCGAGGCGTGGAGATTTCTAGTAGCGCGGCGGATTCACCTAGGTCGTTGGTACTTCAGCAGGTGAGAAATGGCGTATTCGTACGGATGGCTGTTCTCTACCACCTGCTCGGTGGCGCACACGAAGCACATCAAATTTCTCATTCCGGAATCGGAGAAAAGTCATGACGCAAGCCCGCCCACACCTCCTCATAAAGGGAGCCGCCATCGTTGGTGAAGGTCGACAAGATCTCCGCATCACCGATGGTCGAATATCCGAGATGGGAAACTTTCAACCTAACGGCAACGAAACGGTGATTGAGGCAGATGGTTTGGTCCTTTTGCCTGCCTTCGTCGATCTTCACACCCATGTGCGCGAACCCGGCAGAGAAGATGCAGAAACCATCGAAACCGCATCGCGGGCCGCGGTCATCGGCGGATACTCGGCAATCTCTCCCATGGCGAATACACATCCTGTGGCAGATACCGCAGGTGTGGTGGAGCAGGTCTACCGGCTTGGACAGCAAACCGGTCGCGTAGATCTCTTTCCGATTGGCGCTGTGACAAAAGATCTAATGGGCGAACAACTCTCCGAAATGTCAGCGATGGCCGAATCGGAAGCCAGAGTTCGCATCTTCAGCGATGATGGAAAGTGCGTCTTCGATCCGCTCGTGATGCGTCGCGCGCTGGAGTATGTGAAAACCTTTGACGGTGTCATCGCGCAACATGCACAAGAGCCCCGATTGACTCAAGGCGCACAGATGAACGAAGGATCGGTTTCTGCTGAGTTGGGCCTGACGGGATGGCCAGCGATTGCAGAAGAGTCAATTATCGCGCGCGACATTCTCTTGGCGGAACACGTGGGAAGCAGATTGCACATATGCCATCTCACCACGGCGGGCGGAGTTGAATTAGTTCGCTGGGCAAAATCGCGCGGCGTTCGCGTGACCGCGGAAGTTACACCACATCATCTTCTGTTGACGGATGAAATGGCGAGGGGATATGACGCGGTATACAAAGTAAATCCACCTTTGCGCTCTCACGCCGATGTCCTAGCGCTTCGCGCGGGGCTGATTGACGGAACCATCGACATAGTGGCAACCGATCATGCGCCTCATCCTGGAGAGGACAAGGATTGCGAATGGCAGAGTGCCGCGTTTGGAATGCTCGGTCTTGAAACGGCACTGGGTGTTGTCGTACAGGCCCTCACGGAATCGGGTTCACGAATCGACTGGAAGTTAATCGCCGACCGGATGGCCATCGCCCCGGCAAGAATTGCAGGATATGCAGAGCACGGTCAGTCCATCACCGTCGGCTCGGCGGCAAACCTGGTTTTGGTTGACCCTATGTCAAGCAGAACGGTGAATCGGGAGTCGATGGCCTCGATGAGTAAGAACACGCCATACGACGGTATGACGTTGCCGACCCGCATCACCCACACCATTTATGGTGGGGTAGTGGTCATGGAATCGGGAGTAGCGCTATGAACTCGCAGATAGCTGGAGTGAAGAAGGCCTACTTCGTGCTCGACGACGGCGCCATTTTCGAAGGAGTGAGTTGGGCTGCCCGCGGAGAAACCTTCGGCGAGGCGGTCTTTGCAACCGGCATGACTGGATATCAAGAAACCCTCACGGACCCTTCGTATCACCAGCAGGTTGTAGTGATGACAGCACCTCATATCGGCAACACCGGGATGAACCATTACGACGCAGAGTCAACCAAGATTTGGGTCTCTGGATTTGTTGTTCGCAATCCATCACCCCGTGTCAGTAATTGGCGGTCGGAAGTTTCATTAGAGGATGCCTTAATCGATGCGGGAGTGGTGGGCATTTCTGGCTTGGATACTCGGGCCATAACGCGCCACCTTCGCAATCGCGGCGCAATGAGAGTTGGAATCTTTTCGGGGGAAGAGAGAACCCGGGACGAGATGGTCACGATGGTCCGCCGATCTCCTCAAATGTCGGGCGCATTTCTCGCTGGTGATGTTTCTACGCAACGGACATACATCGTCGCCCCGCCGGCGGGGGTAGAAACTCGATTCAAAGTCGCCGCCATTGATTTGGGCATTAAATCCGCCACCCCTCGCAATATGGCGGCCAGAGGTATTGAAGTTCACGTCATGCCGCTTCACGCGACCATCGAAGAAATCGAAGCCATAAATCCCGATGGCATCTTTCTATCGAATGGCCCTGGGGATCCGGCCAGCATGACGGACGTTATCTCTAACGTTCGTCATTTTCTCGATAAGAAAGTTCCACTCTTCGGAATATGCTTTGGCCATCAAGTCATTGGACGCGCACTCGGGTTCGATACCTACAAGTTGCCATTTGGGCACCGTGGAATTAATCAACCGGTGAAAAATGTTCGCACCGGAAGGGTCGAAATCACAGCTCATAACCATGGATTCGCGGTTGCGGCTCCCATCGACAAGAACTTTTCGACCGTTTACGGCGCGGGTTTTGTTAGTCATGTCGGCTTGAACGATGGCGTAGTTGAGGGTCTCGAGCTTCTCGAAACCCCGGCATTTTCAGTCCAGTATCACCCAGAAGCGGCGGCTGGTCCGCATGATGCCGAGTACCTCTTCGATCAATTTGTAACGTTGATGGCAAACTACTCGCCAAGAATATCTGGGGTGCGAAATGCCTAGAGACCATTCCATCAAGAGCGTATTGGTAATTGGAAGTGGACCAATCGTTATTGGACAAGCCTGTGAGTTCGATTATTCGGGTACCCAAGCCTGCCGAGTCCTGCGCGCCGAAGGCATTCGAGTAATTCTGGTCAATTCAAATCCAGCAACAATCATGACGGATCCGGAGTTCGCGGACGCCACATATATCGAACCAATAACGCCGGAAATCATCGAGAAGATTCTTATCAAAGAAAAGCCGGATGCGATCCTCGCAACGTTGGGTGGACAGACCGCCCTGAACGCTGCGATGCAAATCAGTGAACGCGGCCTATTAGAGAAGTACAACGTCAAACTTATCGGCGCAGATATTCCTGCGATCAAGCGCGGCGAAGACCGAGAAGTCTTCAAGGAAATTGTTGCCAGTATCGGAGGCGAATCCGCGAAATCTCGTATCTGCCATTCGATGGAAGACTGTCTCGCCGCGGTTGAGGAACTGAAATACCCGGTCGTCGTACGTCCAAGTTTCACCATGGGTGGGCTCGGCTCGGGCATCGCCCACAACCAGGCAGACCTGGAGCTGATTGCTGGCGCGGGTCTTCGTCATAGTCCTACATCTGAGGTACTGCTCGAAGAGAGCATCATCGGCTGGAAGGAATACGAACTCGAGGTGATGAGAGATCATCTCGATAATGTGGTCATCGTTTGTTCCATCGAAAACGTCGATCCGATGGGTGTCCACACGGGTGATTCCATCACAGTAGCGCCGGCATTGACCTTGACCGATGTTGAATATCAGAAGCTACGCGATCAGTCGATAGCCATTATTCGGGCAGTTGGGGTTGCGACTGGCGGATGCAATATTCAGTTCGCGGTCAATCCGACTGATGGTCGAATTATCGTCATTGAAATGAATCCGCGCGTCTCGCGATCATCAGCACTCGCCTCGAAAGCGACTGGTTTCCCCATCGCAAAAATCGCTACGAAACTCGCAATTGGCTATAGCCTTGATGAAATTCAGAACGACATCACCAAATCAACACCTGCTTCATTTGAGCCAACGCTCGACTATATCGTCGTAAAAGTGCCGAGATTCGCCTTCGAAAAGTTTCCAGAGGCCGATCCCCGCTTAACGACGACCATGAAGAGCGTGGGCGAAGCGATGGCAATCGGACGTTCTTTTCCAGAAGCTCTTCAAAAGGCGCTACGGTCGGTCGAGAAGAAGGGGACCTCCTTCTCATGGAGCAACCTCGATGAAAACGTCGACCAACTCCTAGCAGCTTCCGCGGTCCCGACTGAATTTCGATTACAGCAAGTGCAACGCGCGCTTGCGCTCGGAGCGACAATCGAACAGGTTCATCAATCGACCAAAATTGATCCATGGTTTCTGGCTCAAATCAACGAAATCAATGAAATAGCACAACGCATTCGCTCCGCCGTTGAACTCGACGTGGATATTTTGTTAACCGCGAAGCGTTATGGATTCTCCGACATCCAGATTGGTGACCTTCGCGGAATTTCCGCCGCTGAGGTTGGAGTTCTGCGCTCGAGATTTTCCATCGCGCCGGTCTACAAAACCGTCGACACCTGCGCCGCCGAATTCGAGGCATATACGCCGTATTACTACTCGTCCTACGATTTTGAGACGGAAGTTCTCCCTCGCACCAAGCCGGCCGTGATCATTCTCGGAAGCGGTCCGAATCGAATTGGTCAAGGCGTTGAATTCGATTACTCATGTGTTCACGCTGCCTTCGCACTTCGTGCCGCGGGTTATGAGACCGTAATGATCAACTGCAATCCAGAAACGGTGTCGACAGATTACGACACCAGTGACCGTCTATATTTCGAGCCTCTTACTCTGGAAGACGTACTAGAAGTCATCGCGGCCGAATCCGCTGCTGGTCCGATTCTCGGCGTCATCGCTCAACTCGGAGGTCAGACTCCGCTCGGTCTTGCTCGCGGATTAATGGATGCCGGTGTAACGATTCTCGGCACATCACCGCAAGCGATTGACCTGGCGGAAGATCGCGGCCTATTCGGAAAAATTTTGTCCGACAACGGCCTACGTTCACCTGAGTATGGAATGGCGAATTCGTATGCTGAATCACTCGAGATCGCGGCGAAGATTGGTTACCCGGTACTTGTTCGACCATCGTTCGTACTCGGCGGCCGTGGCATGGAAATTGTCTACGACGATTCATCGCTCGAAGGATTCATCGAGAAGGCGACTGAAATAACGCCAAATCATCCGGTGTTAATCGACAAGTTTTTAGATTCCGCGATCGAGATCGACGTCGATGCCCTGTACGACGGCGAGGATCTGTACCTGGCTGGTCTAATGGAGCATATTGAAGAGGCGGGAATCCATTCGGGCGATAGCGCCTGTGTGATTCCGAGCCAATCTCTTACCGTTGGAATGCAGGAGCGAGTGCGCAGCGCGACCCATCAAATCGCCAGCAGCGTTGGCGTGCGCGGGCTTATCAATATTCAATTCGCGGTCGTCAACAGCGGGTTGGTCTCAGAAGAGCTATATGTCATTGAAGCGAATCCACGCGCGTCTCGCACCGTCCCGTTCGTCAGCAAAGCCACCGGTTATCCGCTGGCGAAGGCGGCGGCGATGATTTCAACGGGTGTCACAATTGCGGAACTTCGCAAGCAAGGCGTTCTGACCGCGCACGGCGACTCGATACCTAAAGGTGTATCCGTGAAGGAGGCAGTTCTTCCGTGGTCGCGATTCCGGCGAGTCGATGGAGCTGGCGTGGATGCGGTCTTAGGTCCCGAGATGAAATCGACCGGCGAGGTTATGGGTATTGCATCAACATTTGGCGAGGCATTTGCAAAGAGTCAGACCGCCTCCTTCGGGGCACTTCCAAAGAGTGGAGTCGTCTTCCTATCGCTATCCGATCGCGACAAACAAGGCGCGATCGAACCGATTCGATCTCTCGCGGCGCTCGGATTTTCGATTGTTACAACGGCCGGTACGCATGATTTCCTTGCTCAACATGGAATCGTTACCGAGAAGGTTCGAAAGAATTCCGAGGGTCAAGGTCCCGCTGGTGAGCCTACCTCCATTGACCTCATCAACGGTGGTCGGGTTAATCTGGTGATCAATACACCACTCGGGCGCGGTTCTAAGCAAGATGGTTGGATGATTCGCACAGCGTCTATCGCACGCGGGGTGCCCATCATTACGACAGTTGCAGGATTTAAGGCGGCCGTTGAGGGCATGAAGGTGCTCGCCGAAAAATCTTTTGACATCGCCTCGATCCAAGAGTGGCTGGCGCATGCATAAAATCAACAACCTAGCGACCGTTATTGATGCCGAGGTAACGAGCAATCGGAAGGCTGGCGCGTACCACCACATCGCTTTTTCAGTCGGCACGATGGCGGCACATGTTCGCCCCGGCAACTTTGTTGCCCTCTCTGTAGGTGGGCCAGGTGCGTCAACGGTTCTTCGACGGGCCTTCGCTATCTATCGAGCGACACATCTCGGTGGAAATCAAGGGCAAATCGAATTAGTAATTGCACCGCACGGCCAAGGTAGTTCGTGGGTTGCCGCTCGCCAAGTAGGCGAGAAGGTAAGCATGATCGGACCGCTAGGCACATCATTTGGAATACCGTCCGAACCGGCCCGCACTTTGCTTGTTGGCGGTGGCTACGGAAGCGCCCCGCTCTTTGGTCTCTCGGAGGTCCTGAAATCACGCGGATGTCGGGTCGATATGGTTCTTGGAGCCAGCACGGCGATGAAAATTTATGCGCCTCTGGAAGGTAAGCGAACCGTTAACTCACTAACGGTAACCACCGAGGATGGCTCCGCCGGTTCACAAGGTCGGGTGAGCGACGTTATCCCAGCGCTTATCGATGAAAATAAAATTGAAGTTATCTATTCATGTGGACCCATGGGGATGCTCGAAGCGATAACCGATATTGCTAAAGAGAAGGGCGTTGTCCACCAATGCGCGGTTGAAGAATCGATGGCATGCGGAATCGGCGTATGCATGACATGTGTCTTGCCGGTGAGAGGCGAGGACGGAGTTATCCGAATGCTTCGATCCTGTATCGATGGTCCAGTAATGGATGGCGAAGCGGTTCAATGGCAGGCAAAGCGCATAATCCCAGCAGATACATGGGGAGCGCACTGATGTTTGATTTTTCCACAACGCTTGGTTCCTCGCGATTTGATAATCCCATTCTCACCGCAAGCGGTTGCGCTGGCTCCGGGAAGGAACTCGCTCAGTTTTTTCCGTTATCAGCTCTCGGTGGAATTGTTACTAAATCCATAATGCTCAAACCTCGGTCGGGGCGAGCAACCCCTCGCATGGCCGAAACGCCGAGTGGAATGCTCAATTCCATAGGATTGCAGGGCCCAGGAATCGATTTATTTTTAGAGAACGATATTCCTTGGCTTCAATCGCAAGGAGCTCGAATCGTAATCAGCATTGCCGGCGAAACGGTGGAAGATTATGCGGTCTTGGCCCGACGGATCCGCGGCGTTGCGGGCGTAGCTGCGCTTGAGGTAAACATCTCATGCCCCAACGTCGAAAATCGTGGTCAGGTATTTGCCTGTCATCCTGATACCGCGCGGGCAGCCATCGAAGCTGTTCGACGCAACGTAGGCGGCGACTTTCCAATCATTGCAAAGCTCTCACCTGACGTAACAGATATTTCAATGATCGCCACCGAGGTGGTGTCAGCCGGGGCGGACGGCTTGGCCCTCATTAACACGGTCTTGGGAATGGTTATCGATACCAACACCATGCGTCCTAAGCTCGCGGGAAAGACTGGCGGACTCTCGGGACCGGCGATTCGACCGATTGCAGTACGAGCGATATATCAGGTCCGACAAGCGCTACCGCACGTAAGCATTCTTGGTATGGGTGGCGTCAGCTCTGGCCAAGACGCCCTTCAACTAATTTTGGCTGGTGCTTCTGCGGTATCGATAGGCACCGCAACCTTCGGAAACCCTCTTGCCGCAATCACCATCAAGAGCGAATTAGAAAGTTTGCTTGTGACCAAGGGTTTCAATTCGACCGCTGAAGCAGTTGGATACGCGCACCGTGCTGAGTAGTTTTCATCCGAAAAATTGCACACCGAATAGAGGTTGTTGATGCCATCACCAATAATTCTTGCCCTAGATACCCAAGATATCGACACCGCGGCGTCGTGGATTCTTGCGACCCGCGATTCAATTGATACCTACAAGGTGGGACTTGAGTTTTTCTTGAAGCATGGTCGTACCGGGCTTCAGTCACTTCGGTCAGTCGCAGAGTTCGACCTATTTCTTGACCTCAAACTTCACGATATTCCAAATACCGTTCGAGCCGCGGTTGAGTCAGTCGCGGATCTGATGCCGAAGTTCTTGACCGTCCATGCGAGCGGCGGACGCACGATGATTGAGGCCGCCAGCTCGGTCTCCGATGAGATCGAAATTGTCGCTGTGACGATTCTTACCTCGCTCTCAGATTCTGAAGTTTTCGAGATTGGTTACCGCGAGCCAGCACTCAGCAGCGCGGTCTCGTTGGCATCGCTCGGAGCACATGCCGGGGCGCGAGCAATCGTGTCATCTCCATTTGAGGCACAAGGAATCAGAACGGCGGTAGGTCCATCAATAACAATCATCACTCCAGGAGTGCGACCGGTCGGGTCTGAGTCGAATGACCAGACTCGAATCATGACCCCCGCTCAGGCTCTGGAAAACGGCGCCAACTATTTTGTTATCGGTCGACCAATAACCTCGCTTGGTTCGAGCTCGGCCATGAAGGAGAAAGCCGCCGAGATTTTGGCCAGCGCCAACGGTTAGTATCGCTACGTGGCCCGCCCTCTTCCGCCGAAATTATCGCCGATGGATAGAGCGGCTGCCGTTAAAGCTGGCGTTGAGGCTCGTCGAGCGCGTGCTGAAGTAAAGCGTCGGATATCGGCGGGTGAGATTTCGATCTTTGATGCGATAAATGATCAGCAGCCATCGATTCAGCGGATGAAGGTGTCGGAGCTCTTAGGCTCTGTTCCCGGAATCGGGGAGCGACGGGTATTTCTCCTTATGGCGAAGATTGGAATAGCAAAGACTCGTAGAATTGCGGGTCTGGGGCAACATCAACTCATGGCGTTACGAAAGGAATTCTCAGTGACCAAAAGTGAGGTCTCTAAGGGTTCTCTTATCGTGATGTCTGGGCCCGGGGGAGTTGGCAAAAGCACCATCACCGCCGCGCTCCGAGATCATCCAAGTTTTTGGGTGAGCGTCTCGGCGACTACTCGTCCGCCACGAGAAAATGAGAAGGATGGCGTCGACTACTACTTCTTGAGTGACGAAAAGTTCAATGAACTCGTCGAACGTGATGAATTTTTGGAATGGGCAGAGTTTGCGGGTGCGCGATATGGAACGCCACGCGAACCAGTCGACAATTGGCGAAATTTGGGTAAGTGCGTCTTGCTCGAAATCGAAATAGCTGGGGCCCGACAAGTTCGCTCCTCAGAGCCGGAAGCGATCTTGGTCTTTATCGCTCCACCATCGTGGAGTGACCTCGAGGAACGCCTCCTCGGGCGTGGAACCGATAGCCCGGAGCGACGAGCGGCCCGCCTTGCTTTGGCCCGCGAAGAGATGGCCGCGGCCCCTGAATTCGACCATATCCTTGTCAATGAGCGGGTCGATGAGGTAGTTCAGTCGCTGGTATCCTTGGCGCTTGCCCCTCGGGCATAGTCATAGTCGAGTACCAATGACTGGTTACTCGACCTCTTGATGAAAAGCGATTGAAGGCGACTGAAAGCGAGCTGCACATGTCAACCATGGATGGAATCACCAACCCACCAATCGATGCACTTCTCGACAAGGCAGGGTCTAAGTACAGCTTGGTTCTCTATGCTGCAAAGCGCGCCCGCCAAATCAATGCGTACTATTCGCAATTGAGTGAAGGTCTTTTGGAATACGCAGGTCCGCTGGTTGAGACCTACGTGCATGAGAAGCCTCTCTCCATCGCATTGCGTGAGATCAACGATGGACTACTGACCATCGAAAACTTGGAGCCAACAGCTCCAGAAGCAACCGCTTAATCCTCGATTCTTAAACGCTTCCCATGCTGGCCACTCGTCGAGAGATCATTCTCGGTGTCGGCGGGGGAATAGCCGCCTACAAATCGGCCGACCTCGTTCGGCGATTGCAAGATTCGGGCTTTGCCGTGACCGTTGTCCCGACCCAATCGAGTCTTAACTTTGTCGGAAAGGCGACATGGGAAGCTCTCTCTGGTCGAGAAGTGCCGGACAATCTGTGGAGCAATGTCCACTCGGTTCCGCATATCTCGCTTGCCCGCAATTGTTCTGCATTGGTCGTTGCACCGTGCACGGCGGACTTGCTTTCTAAATTTGCAACTGGTTTGGCACCAGATCTACTCACAAACATTTTCCTGGCAACCAAAGCGCCGGTGATTCTGGTCCCTGCAATGCATCCGGAAATGTGGCTTAACCCTGCGACCCAGTCCAATGTGAGGACGCTCCGCGAACGCGGGGTTCATGTTATCGACCCGGATAACGGTCGCTTAACTGGAGCGGATTCCGGTCCGGGACGATTCCCCGAATCAACTCGGATTATCGAAGAATTGGAAATGGTTCTTCAATCGCGTGCAGATCTCCGCGACTTAAAAATTCTAATCAGCGCTGGTGGTACGCGAGAGCCTATTGATGCGGTTCGGTATATCGGCAATCGATCCTCTGGAAAGCAAGGTCACTCTCTTGCGGTTCAGGCTGCGAATCGGGGCGCGAAAGTCTCCTTGGTTTTGGCGAATTCTGAATTACCCGATATCGATGGCGTATCTATCTTTAGAGTTGAGACCGCCGCGCAGATGCACACCGAACTCAAAACCTTATTTCCGGAACACGATGTTCTCATCATGTCAGCCGCAGTCGCCGATATCCGCCCGGCTCAGCCATCGTCCGACAAGGTGAGCAAGGAGGAACTTCAGACATTGCCGATCGAACAAACGGCCGACATTCTTGCGGATCTAAGTGGTTCACGACTTCCTCACCAACGGATTATTGGATTTGCGGCACAGACTGGTGAGAATCGCGAAGAGTTAGCTGGTGCGAAACTTCGCAAGAAGGGGCTCGACTTCATCTACGTCAACGATGTCTCCGGCGGCGCGATATTTGGCAGTGACTCAACAGTCGGGGCTATTCTTGACCCCTCAGGAACCCGCCGCGACGTGCCTTCAATGTCGAAAGACTCGCTATCAAACATTCTCCTAGATTTACTCGTCGATAAGTTAGGTTAACCCAATGACAAAACGCCTTTTCACCTCCGAGTCGGTAACCGAGGGTCATCCAGACAAGATGGCGGATCAGATTTCCGATGCCATTCTTGATTCACTCCTCTCGCAAGACTCCAAGAGTCGTGTTGCTGTTGAGACTCTCATTACGACCGGACAGGTGCATGTAGCCGGCGAAGTCACTACAAATGGTTATGCCGACGTTATGAACATCGTTCGCGACACTGTTTTGCGAATCGGCTACGACTCGTCAGATAAGGGTTTCGACGGAAATTCATGTGGCGTTTCGCTTTCCATCGGCCAACAGTCCGGAGATATCGCACAAGGCGTCGATAGCGCATTTGAAAAGCGAGTGACCTCGTCCGCGGATCCGTTGGATTTACAGGGCGCAGGAGATCAGGGACTTATGTTCGGGTACGCCTGTGATGACACCCCTGAACTCATGCCACTTCCGATCCACCTCGCGCACCAGCTCTCACTTCAGCTCTCTAAGGTTCGCAAGGACGGCGCGGTTGATTATTTACGCCCGGATGGTAAGACCCAGGTCACCATCGAGTATCACGCTGATAAGGCGGTTGCGCTCAACACCGTGGTTATTTCGACACAGCACGCCCCAGAAGCAGATCTGGAGAAGCATCTTGCGCCCGACCTCAAGCGTCTCGTTATTGATCCCATCATCAAAGATTTGAAGATTGACCACTCGGATGTTCGACTACTCATCAACCCAACTGGGCGTTTTGTTATCGGCGGCCCAATGGGTGATGCGGGACTTACCGGCCGAAAAATTATTGTCGATACCTACGGCGGAATGGCGCGCCACGGCGGTGGTGCATTCTCAGGTAAAGATCCTTCCAAGGTGGATCGTTCAGCCGCTTATGCAATGCGATGGGTTGCAAAGAATGTCGTTGCAGCTGGCCTTGCATCACGATGCGAAGTGCAGGTTGCCTATGCAATCGGTAAAGCGCAACCAGTAGGACTTTTCGTCGAAACTTTTGGAACCGAAAAGGTTCCAGTGCAGCAAATCAGTGATGCTGTAACGTCTGTATTTGACCTGCGTCCTGCCGCAATCATTCGCGACCTTCAACTCTTGCGCCCGATTTATTCCGCCACCGCTAGCTATGGCCATTTTGGCCGCGAGCTGCCGGACTTCACATGGGAGAAGACCGATCGTGCGGCCGCTCTACAAAACGCTGTAAAGGGATAATCAGACTACATTCCTCTCGTGACCGAGTCATCGAGTAAGAAGCTACGGCTTAAGCGAGAAAGCGCAATAGATTCTGCGTCTTTTGGGCTTGCGGAGAAACCGATAGCAACGGTTCTTGTTGATACCGGCGTGGTCCATCTGAACGATCCGTACGACTACTTGATTCCCATTCATCTGAGCGAAACAGCAATTCCTGGATCGCTCATCGAAGTTCATTTCGGTTCGCGGGTCACTCAAGGGTATGTACTCGATCGACGTGATGGAGAAACAAGCGCGCTGAAATTCATCGACAAGGTTTTGTCTCCGCTCGCGATTTATGTCGGGGAGACGCGCGAAGTTATTGAGCGAGCCGCGAAGAGGTATGCATGCTCTGTCTGGGACCTCATCACCACCGCCCTGCCCGCTCGAGCGATCTCGGTAGAAAAACGTTTCTCACAACACCAAGAACTCGGGCCAGAACCGGCTGCCTCGCTAACCAGGGAGTACTCGATTCTTCAGCCGGGGTCGAGTTATGTGGATCAACTGATTGCCATTCTTCGAGAGAGCCGGAAAAGAGGATCGGTGCTCGTGGTTGTTCCCGACTACAGCGATCTTCGCCGTCTTTCAATGGTTGCGGAGCGTGAACTGGGCGAAGAAATTCTCGTCTTCGACGAATCCTTGACCAAGTCGGAACGATATCGCTCGTACTTACGCGCGAGAGAAGGGGAGGCGCAAGTCTTCCTGGGTACACGAAGTTCCATCTTTACGCCGCTTCCACCGGGCTCAACCATCATTATCTATAGCGAAAACGAGCCCGCGATGTGGGAGAAGCGTTACCCGGCATGGAACGTTCGTGACATGGCTCTGTTACGCGCAAAGAACCATTCCGTTCACTTTGCATCGCATGCGCCTTCGCTCGAGATTCTGAGGCTTGCTCACGAAGGCTGGTTAGAGGAACGCAGTAATTCGAATGTGGATTCTTGGCGACCTCGATTTACCTTCGAAGACTCGGCGCGAAGTCCTGAGGAGGTTATCCGAACCGGACTGAAGCGAGGCCCGGTCCTCATAACCGTAGCTCGGAAGGGCTATATAAATTCATTCTCATGCAACACCTGCCGAAATATCGCTCATTGTTCGTGTGGCGCCCGATTGCGATTTCAGTCGGCCGGAAAGATCCAATGTCCGTTGTGTTCGCTCATGTATTCGGATTGGAAATGCGAACACTGTGGCGGGAGCGTTCCTCGGGCGACGGCTCGTGGAGGTGAGCGCATCTCGGAGGAACTACGAATTAAATTCCCGAACGTCGCGGTTTCATTTACTCACTCTGACCATCGAATGGATTCTTACCTGAAGCCAGATGGGATAGTCGTTTCCACGAACGGGACCGAACCACTGGGACGATATGCCGCGGTCCTTCTGATGGATGGCGCCATCCTCTTTTCGAGTGTGGGATTGCGCGATGACGAAGAGGCTAAGCGCGCGTGGTTTTCAGCGGCCGCCATGTCCGACAATCAAGGCGAGGTGTATGTCTCCTTTCCGTCGGCTCATCCCGCATCACAATCGCTTATGAGATGGAGTACCGAACCATTGGCGAGCGTGGAATTGACCGAACGAAACGAAGCCGGCCTTCCGCCATTTTTTCGAATTGCTGTTCTCGCTGGCCCTACCAAGGAGATCGAATCTATAAAGAGCGGTTTTGAAGAGTCCCAACTCTTCTCTCACATCAGCGTCTCGACGGTATCTGGGACAGAATCTCTTCTGCATGTGAGAACGACTTTGACGCGCGGTACGGAATTTGAGGATTTTTTCCGCACTTTTCAGCGGGTACGTTCTCTTAAAAACCTTCCCAAAATCTCCCTGCGAATTGACCCATACGAGTTTTAATAGGCGAAATACGCGAAGACCAACCCTGAGTTAGGGAACTCTTCGGCAACCTATTAGAATTCGCTTGTGGCTATTCAAGAAATCAGGCTTTTCGGGGATCCGGTTTTGACCTCCCGAGCCTCTGAGGTCACCACCTTTGATAAGGAATTGCGAAATCTGGTCGCCGATCTCTTAGACACCATGAATGATGCGCCCGGTGCTGGTCTAGCGGCCCCACAGATCGGCGTTCCACTACGCGTCTTCACATGGAACGTTGACGATTTTGAAGGTCATTTGGTTAATCCAGTTCTGCACCTCAGCGAAGATATCCAGGACGGCGAAGAAGGCTGCCTGAGTTTCCCCGGTCTTAGCTATCCAACTCGCCGCGCGCTCGGCGCGGTCGCAAAGGGTTTCAATATGTATGGCGACCCGATAGTTGTAGAGGGTACGGAGCTTCTTGCCCGAGCACTCCAACACGAAACCGACCATCTCGATGGTGTCGTCTTCATAGATCGATTGACGCCGGAAGAACGAAAAATTGCAATGCGTGACATCCGCGAATCGGAGTGGTTCGGGCTTGCGAATGAATCCGGCAACCCAATTTCAATAAAGGTGAGCCCGCACAACACCTTCGGTCTCGGAATCTAAGGATCTAATGCAACTTTCCCTTGCTTCTTCCTCTTTGGTTTCGCTGCCCGTTCTTTCAGCAATCCTTGAGAGCGAACACTCACTCGTATCAGTCATCACAAATCCCGATAAAGCCACCGGACGCGGCAAAACCATAATTCCCAATGAGCTGGCTGCCTGGGCAACCGAACGTGGACTTCCCGTAGCTAAACCCGCGGATGCGTCAGAACTCAACCGGCATCTTCTCGAAGCACAACCACAGTGCATCGTCACGGTCGCTTATGGACGAATCATCCCGGTCGAGTTACTTCATGGACCGCGATTTGGTTGGATCAATCTGCACTTTTCGCTGCTGCCTAAGCTCCGCGGAGCGGCACCGGTTCAGTGGGCGCTCTTAAATGGCGATACTCATACCGGTTTCACAATCTTTAAGCTGGATAAGGGTATGGATACCGGACCAATTTATGTTCAAGAAGAATTGGTTATTGACGATCACGATACGACGGACACTTTGCTTGAGAAGTTGGGCACGAGTGGTGCTCGTGCGATCATGGAATTGCTTCCTGTCATCGGAAAGACTCGTGCGACTCCGCAACCCCTGACCGGTGCGACGCTCGCTCCAAAAATTTCGAAAGATCAAGGGCGAATCTCGTGGAGCTCTTCGACCGATTACATTATCCGCCAAGCAAGAGCGCTGGAGACGCGGCCAGGAATATGGTCGACCTTCGGGGGCGAACGAATATCGGTTCATGGTCTCTCCGAGGCGTTGCAACCGAATTCACTTTCAGTACCAGGCGAGATTGAACTGACATCAGAGAGCCTTCTCATACGTACCGCCGATAGCGTCCTTGCGATAAGCGAAGTAACACCTGCTGGCAAAAAAAGAATGTCTGGTGGAGATTTTGGGCGCGGTGCTCGGCTGACGTCAGAGAGTCGCTTTGAATAGCAGACAGCACAAGGCTAAAGTCGATCGAACTCGATTGTTAGCCTATGACCTGATTTCACAGGTTAACCGCGAGGGAGCTTACGCGAATATTCGCTTGCCCCAACTCCTCGCTGATTCCGATCTCGATCAGCGAGAACGAGGACTTGCAACCGAGCTCTCTTATGGAACACTGCGGATGCAAGGAAAATACGATTACGCGATCGCAAAGAAGTCTGATCGCTCGCTCGATCTCATCGATGGAAAAGTTTTGGACGTATTGCGTCTCGCGCTACACCAAATTTATTCCATGAGAATCCCAGACCACGCGGCGGTAGACGAGTCGGTCGAGTTGGCTCGATATGTGGGCGGTGAATCCAAGGCGACATACGTAAACGCGCTGCTACGCGCCATCACAGGCGATGAGGGTGTTTTTGACGATATCAACGGCCTGCCATTCGCAGAGAAACTTTCCATTGCCCATTCGCATCCAAAATGGATTGTCTCGGCGCTGTTCGACCAATTGAAGTCGTGGGAATCGGTCGAAGAACTTTTACGGTCGAACAACGAAGCGGCATCACCGCACCTAGTTGCCTGGCCGGGGAAATCTTCTGTGGCAGAGTTAGTTGCCGTTGGCGGCGAGGAAATTCCAGAGACCAGATTCGGGGTTGTCAGTTCCAGGGCGCCCTACGAGTACGAAGCTATTAATCAACGACGTGCCGGCGTTCAGGATCGCGGCTCGCAAATCGTCGCGGAGTCATTCTTTAACACTTCGCGCCTCGCAGGAGATCAACCTTTACGATGGCTCGATATGTGTGCAGGACCAGGGGGAAAGGCCGCGCTTCTTTATAATTTGATAGAGACGGAGCGCCCACAAGACTCCTTCACCGCCAATGAGCCGTGGGAGCACCGAGCTGAACTCCTTGCAAGAGTTGTTCCGCGTTCAAAAATCGTGGAGCACGACGGAAGAAACCCTAAGGATTTTCAAGGTCCATTTGATCGAATATTGATTGACGCGCCATGCACCGGACTTGGTGCTTTGCGTCGGCGACCTGAAGCGCGATGGCGTCGAACACCCAGCGACCTCAAGGAATTGGTGTCATTGCAACGCGAATTGCTCTCATCAGGGTACGAGCTGTTGGCGCCTGGGGGAGTCCTCGGCTATGCCACATGCTCGCCGCACCTAGCCGAAACCGTGGGACAAGTTCTCGATTTTCGCCATCGACACAAGGACGCTCTACTTCTGAATACGGTGGAATTTCTTAATCGCGCATTGCCAAATACTTCCGAAGCGGGAGCGCTTCAGTTATGGACTCATATTCATGGCAGCGACGCCATGTTCCTAGCCCTTTTTCAAAAGCCGAGCCTTAGCATTTGACCATGGAGAAGATGGCTCGTCCGCCAATACGAATTGCCCCCAGTATCCTCAACGCTGACCACGGCCGCTTGCGTGAGGAAATTGAGCGTATCGCCACAACATCTGATTTGCTTCACCTCGATGTAATGGACAACATTTTTGTTCCAAATTTCACCTTCGATTTCGATCAGTGCTCGACCATCATTGCGTCGTCGCCTTTGCCAGTGGATAGCCACTTGATGATTGCAGAGCCAGATCGAGACGCTCCACGATTTGCCGAAATGGGAAGCAGTTCTGTGACCTTTCATTTAGAGGCTGCTAAAGATGTTCGTTCCATAATCAGAGACGTCACCAGCAACGGCTCACAGGTAGCAATAGCAATCAAGCCGGGAACGCCTTTTTCCGAAGTTGAGCCATTCCTCGGCGAGATTTCGATGCTCTTGGTGATGACGGTTGAACCTGGTTTTGGTGGCCAATCATTCATGCCGGAGATGATGCCCAAGGTCCAAGCGGCCGACCGATGGCGCCTGCTTCATCCTGAACGAGACCTTCGAATCGAAGTTGACGGTGGAGTCTCGCTCGCCACCATTGAAGAAGCCTCACTGTCTGGAGCGGACACCTTTGTCGCCGGCAGTGCAGTATTCAACGCCGATCTCCCAGGCGAGATGGTGACCCAGTTGCGCCTCGCTGCCGAAAATGTCCAACGCGACTAACTACATTCGGGCTAAAATTCTCTAATGAAGAGCTTCGATGCGCTGTGGGTAGAACTCAATGAAACGGCTCGCAGGCGACCATCTGATTCGGGCACGGTTGCTCGATTGGATTCCGGTATCCACGAAATCGGGAAGAAAGTCGTCGAAGAGGCGGCCGAGGTTTGGATGGCGGCGGAATATCAATCGAAGACTGAGTGCGCGATTGAGATCAGTCAATTGCTCTATCACCTACAGGTCATGATGATCGCAAAAGGTATCGCCATCGAAGACGTCTACAACGAGCTTTAAGGATAAATCCAGTTTATGACAATCAAGATTGCCGTCCCCAATAAGGGCTCGTTGTCAGAGTCAGCCATCGCGGCGTTGCGCGAAGCAGGATATCGACAGCGCGTAGATCCTCGCGATCTCTCACTGATTGATTCCGATAATGATGTCGAGTTTTACTATCTGCGCCCCCGTGATATCGCGTTATACGTCGGATCGGGTGAATTAGATGCAGGCATCACTGGTCGTGACTTGTTGCTTGATAGCAATGCGAACGCCACTGAAGTTCTAGCGTTGGACTTTGGTCGAAGCACATTCCGCTTTGCGGCGCCGGAGGAGAATCCCTTCACCCAATCGGATTTGGCAGGAAAGCGGATCGCGACCGCTTATCCGGGACTGCTTCAATCATTTCTTGCGCAATCCAAGATCTCTGCAACTGTTGTGGCCCTTGATGGTGCGGTCGAAACATCTATCAAACTGGGTGTCGCGGATGTTATTGCCGATGTCGTTAGCACGGGCGGTACGTTGCGCCAGGCCGGGCTAAAGGTCTTTGGGGATCCGCTATTGACCAGCGAAGCAATCTTGATTGACCGTACCGGCTCAACACGAAAGCCAGAGACCGAAACCCTCGTCCGTCGTTTGCAAGGTGTGGTGCTTGCACGACAATACGTTCTCGTCGATTATGACGTTCGTACATCAGATTTAGATAGGGCTTGCGCGCTTACACCCGGCTTGGAGTCGCCAACTATTTCACCTCTTCAGAAAAGTGAATGGAACGCGGTCCGCGCCATGGTGAAGCGGAAAGACGTCAATCGAATTATGGATGAACTGTGGGCGGTGGGCGCGCGCGGAATCCTCGTAACCGATATCCACGCCTGTCGTCTTTAGCTCGTAATTAGATCGAGCAGCTCTACCAAACTGCGATTGTTGAATGAGTGGTCGGCGGCCGCGACTGCCTTTGGTTTGCCGTTGTACGCAACACTTATCGCGGCGGAGTTCATCATGAGGATGTCGTTCGCACCATCGCCTATGGCCATGGTGCGATCAAGCGGGATATTGAACTTCTCTGCCGCAATTTTTAAATGTTCTGCCTTTGCCGACGCGTCAATAATTTCACCGACCGTTCTTCCGGTCAGGGCACCATCGATCACCTCAAGCGTGTTTGCGGTGAAATAGTCGATGGCCAGGGACTCCAAAATCGGCGAGATCACATTGAGAAATCCACCAGAAAAAATCGCGACCTTATGTCCATGTAAGTGGGCCGTCCGTACCAATTCCTCAGCACCTGGGCTGAATGAAATTTTCGAACGCACAATTGCCAACTCGGTCTCCTTTACGCCCTTCAGCATTCCTACGCGACGGGAGAGGGACTCCTGAAAATCAATCTCACCGCGCATCGCCTGTTCGGTGATGGACGCAACTTCCGCTTCGACTCCGGCCTGAGCCGCGATTAAATCGATCACTTCTTGCTCAATGAAGGTGGAGTCCATATCTAGAGCGATAAGCCATGGGATAGCCGTCATGAGTGACTTTTCCAGTCCACGCTGTGCTGACGAAGAGCCGGCAATGGATCGTTCCCCGTGGACTCGATGAGCAGTTCGTGTCCGGCCTTGCTCTTGCTCACGCTGGTAAAAATAACGTCGGCTCCATTTTCTTTTAGCAATCGATAGATTTCATCCAACGCGGCTGCCGAAAATTCAGAAGCAATCAAGGTATTGCGATAGAGAGAATGGGAATGAGCTGCTTCGCTGGCCGAAGCCTCGCCATCCGGATGCAGGTCGATTGCTACATCCATTCCAGTTCGTTCGGCGGCTTCGATCAAATCCGCTTCGATTGCGGGGGCATGCGCAGGGTCAAGAGCTATTAAGGCGGTAGAAAAGACTCGTCCTCGAATGACGAAGTGACGCGTATCAAGAATTGATGTTGAAAAAGGGGAGAGCGTCCTAAAAATTATTGTGCTGGCTTCGGGGTTATCTGGACCAGTGAAGAGAATCAGGGCGGTAACTTTTGTTGAAGCCATGGGGCGAGGCTATCCTGAACCACACCGCGCAGGCGGTATCTTTTCACCCTATGAGTCGCGTGATTGAGCTAACCGATGTCTCGGTCATACGAGAGGGAAAGACCATTCTTGGGCCCATCTCGTGGCAGGTGAACGAAGGCGAGCGCTGGGTCGTGCTTGGACCTAACGGGGCAGGTAAGTCGACGCTCTTCAATGTTTGCTCGACCCTCATTCATCCCACTAGCGGTTCCGCCGAAATACTCGGCGAACGCCTGGGCGCCGTTGATGTTTTTGAGCTTCGTACTCGAATCGGATTAACCGCACCTTCGTTGACAACATATATCCCTGAAGATGAGAAGGTCATGGATGTAGTTCTGACGGCTGCGTACGCGATAGTTGGGCGCTGGCAAGAAGAATACGAACTGTGGGATGAGTCGCGCGCGATGGGTTTGCTGACGACGTTAGGCGTTCGTTCAATGGGAGACCGTATCTATTCAACGCTGAGTGACGGAGA
>Ga0214170_1000194_pt1 | contig 26093 bp, 15 predicted proteins | sample TroBogEpilimnion_2_FD_153008 | JGI IMG/M metagenome (GOLD analysis project Ga0214170, IMG submission 153008) | Freshwater microbial communities from Trout Bog Lake, WI - 27JUN2007 epilimnion | ecosystem: Environmental > Aquatic > Freshwater > Lake > Epilimnion/Euphotic zone | place: Trout Bog... | reverse complement strand
GCGCCTGGTTGTGCACCGGCATCACCTTCTGCTGACATGTCTTCAGGAGCTGTCATGTCGCCTGCGGCGTCTGCATCACCTGCAATACCAGCGGCAGACAAGCCTGCACTACGTAATTCTCCAGCGGCATCAGTAGTTGTAGGTTCACCTTTACCGTTCTCTTCAGCCCAGTAGCGTTCGTTTTCTGCAACTTCTTCATCAGTTAAACCTAAGAAACGTTTTAATGCAAAACGTTTTGACATAAATGGAACTGCTTGAATAGTATTAAATGTATTAATACGCTCTGCATCAATAGCCGCTTGACGTGAACTTGCAAAGTTCATTGGTGGATTAAAGTTTAATTCAAACAGATTAGGATCAATGTTCATGCCTTTACTGTACATGAAACGTTTAAACTCTTCATCAAATATAGGAGTTATTAAACTTTGTAAGCGTTCGCAGTATTTGTTAAAGCGTAACTCTTGGATATAAGCTGTGCCCACTCGTCCATCGTTGAAATTACTTTGTGAATCGTCTTGACCTGTAGGCAAATAGCTACTTGGAATACGCAATCCACGGAATAACTTGTTAGTAAAGTACTTCAAGTCATCAATTTCGCCAATATTCTTACCGCCTTCTAGCATTTTGACGTCCGATCCTTTGCCGTCTGCTGTCTTAGGGAAGAAATAATCTTCGTTAATGCTTAGAGGGTTGTATGCAGAGTCTATAACATTCTGTCCGCCTCCTGTTTGTGACGGAATACGACGTTGGTGAATTTCGTTTTTAACACGTTCAACAAAGGCCATAGCCAAGTGACTTGGCATATTACCTACGTCAATTGTGAAAACACGACGTTCTGGGGCACGACTTATACGATAAATTAAAATTGCGTCTTCTAAAAGTTCTTTTTGTTTATAAACTTTGTAGACATTCTCTAATAAACTGTTGCCAAAAGGATAATTGTTGTCTAATCCTTCACTTAAACTTAAATGTACAACGTGTTCTGCGTTGATTGCATGTTCAGTCATCTGTAAACCAAACCTACTACCTGCACTACTAGCACCGCCTCTAGCGGCACCGCCACCTTGTTGACTATTATAACCGCCTACAGGTTGTGGTCCACCACCGCCACCTTGTCGTGGATTGATGTTTGGAGTAATTTGTGTAGCAACTAAACTAACAAAATTAGGTGCAAGGTCTTTAATAATGAACTGTTCAGGCTTTCTACCTTCACTTTCGTTAACAATAACTTTGATAATTTGATTTGTTTCTACCCAAGACCACTTTTGATTCTCAGGATCACGTATAAAAAATGCATCTCCATACTTAAAACAGTTACGAACAATACGGAATATACGCTTATCAAAGTCTTGTAACTTATTCCATTGCTGTAAATACTCACCAAGTACTTTAATTTCTACGTTTGTAGCTTTCTGACGCCACTTAACTGCAAATGGGCTTTTAGAATCTTTTAATTTTTGTGTGCAGAACTCTGCAAGAATATCCAATGCGGCATTAACTTCTGGATCTGAATCCATTACTTCATACTGTTGATAACGTTCAACACGATTTGGACTGCCCATGTATACGTCAGGAAGGTAACTAGAATAGTTAGTTCTAGCTGGACCCGGACGATTACCATTGTTTATTCCACTGATGGTACTCATTTGTCCATCGACATCTACAGGTTGGAAGTACTTTTTCCACGTCATATTCAGTTATCCTTAGGTTCTACTACCGTGATTAGCTCTAGCGGCTTTGCTTGAAGCGTCGGCAGTAGTCTCACTATGTGTGATTAATTGGGTCATATGCTTATTTAACAGTACTAATTGGTCTTTCAGGTCGTTCATGGTAGCATCTTTAGCTGTTGCACTAGCTGGTGCCTTATTAGTATCTGCGGCTTTTGCTTTTTCTTTGTGCTCTGCGTCTGCTTTTGCCTTTGCTTCAGCTTCTTTTTTATGATCTTCTTCTGCTTTCTTAGGCACTGATTCAGATGTTTTAGGTGCTTCTTTAAAATCTTTTGGGTTTGTATTGATAATTTTTGGATTAAACATGTCGCCTAACATGCTTGTCATAGGTGCAGTTACAGCTTTTGCTGTATTTTGCACGTTAGCCATATCCTTTTTAATCAAGTCGTCTACTGAATCTGATTTTACTTTGGCTATTTTAGTTGTTTGATCTACAACGTTGATTTTTTCTGCTTCTACACGTTTAACTGAAACTTCTTTATCTTTAGCTGTTAATGCTTCTGCTTGCTTAACTAGTTCTGCAATACGTTCTCTAGAACTTTCGTCACCGAGAGATTGCATCCTGTCGTTGTCGGCGTCAAATTGTTCACGAAGACGTAAATGTCCGCTTGCGGTAATTTTTATTTGTGTATCAAATGATCCTTCGCCGTGTTCTTTAATAATTTTAAGAGCGGCTTGAGCTTTGGCAATCAATGCTTCTTCGTCACCTCCTGCACCTTTAGGACTTGCTCCAGTAGCCGAACTTACGGTAGATGTTAAATTACCTACAACTTCTTTCATTTGAGATAACGGTATAACTGCTTCAGGTTCTTTTTCTGAGATAACTGCTAGCTCTGGACCTTTAATAATCCCTCCGTCACCGTGTGTCGGACGCTTTACTACGTCGCCAGTCTCACTAACTCCTGTAGGATTTGCACCGGCCACAGGTCTTTCAGTAGCTTCTCCACCAGTTAATGCACTCTTACCGGCTTTATAGATATTAGCTGGAGCGTCGTGTATTTTTTTCTGTGCATCAGCCATAGTTGCATTACGGCCTGCATAATCTAATGCTTTGTTAAATGCATTGATAAATTCTGGACTCTTGGCAAGATTCTTATTAACATTTTCAAATTCTTTAGCCATACCGCCTGCGGCTAATGTAGCTTGAATATTAATCTTGTTTAAATCCTGAGCAGTCTTTGCTCCGTCATCGACTTGACCTTTATCAGTCTTGCCTTCTTGCATATTTTTAGCTTGAAGAGCTTGATTCTTTGCGCCTTGCACAAAGTCGCCATTAGCTTCTCTAGCGGCTGTTACTGATGCTTTAAGTCCAGTATTTTCTTTAATCAGTTCTTTAGCGGCGGCTTGTTGTTCAGCAGTACCATTTCTTATAAAGTCTCGGTACTCTTGACTTGCCATACGTTCGTTAATTTTTGCTTTGGCTACTTCTAACGCTTCTTCAGCGGCTTTCTTCTCAGCACCTGTTCTAGCTTGTTGCATCTGATTGACAGCCGCTTCGTATTGCGTACCGGCTGTACCTAACACAGTCATTTGAGCACTAGCTTTTTCAGTTCTTACACCACCTGATACTAGTTCTGTTGTTAGATTTTCTAAACCAGCACCCATGCCTCCCATCTTTTGTAAAGTTCTTTCATACTGATCAGCTTCTTCTTTACTCATGTTGATCATTTCTACTATGGATTCTGGTCTGTCTTCTTCAGCCTTAATAGTATTCATGATAGCTTCTCTGCTTTGACCAGTTACTTTACTAGTTGCATCGATTTCTTTTGCTAGCATTTGTGCAGAAACAGCTAGAGCTTTTTGATCTGCTTCTGTTTGTATTCTATTTTTAAATCCATTATTCAATTGTAATGCAGTAACCTTTGCTAGCTCTTCTGAACTAACGCCAATCTCTTGCATTTGTTTACCAACATCGCTTTCTAAAACTTCTTTAGATACCTTACTGAATATTTCTGCTGAACGTTGTGCATTACTGCCTAAGCCGGCCATGCCGTTACTAGAATTTTTAATAATATTTGTAAATTGTTCAGTAGTTACGCCAGCTTCTCCTGCCATGCGTACAAACTTTCCAATGTTATTAGATCCAATACCTAGCTGTTCGCTAGCCTTGTCCATATTTTCTTTTTGCTTTAATACAGCATCACCTAATCCGCCGGCCATTTTAGCCAACGCAGGAGATACTTTATCCAATCCGCCCTGGAATAAGTTTAATGCAGTTCGTGTTCCTTCAACACCGCCGGACAATTTATTAAACCCTAATGCTAGCGGAGCACCTTCTTTAACAATATTGTTAAATTGTGCGGCGGCATTGGCTATAAAGCCAAGTTTTTCTTTATCGGCTGGAGCACTATTGCCACTGGATTGATTCGAATCTGCCATTATTTTTTCCTGAAAATATGCGTATATAAATACTACATAGAATATTTATCTGGAGATAAACATGCCACAAAATCCCTTACAACAATACTTTAGACAGCCTAAGATTTACATTAGATTGCCTAGCCAAGGACTTTTTCAAAAATTAGGATCCTTCCAAGGCGATGCTACAAATATGCCTATCTACGGTATGACTGGAATGGATGAGATTATTCTAAAAACTCCAGACGCTATGTTGACCGGAGAAAGCTCTGTTAAAGTCATTGAAAGTTGCTGTCCTGCAATTAAAGATGCATGGGAAGTAAGTGTATTAGATACTAGTGCAATATTTGCCGCTATACGAATTGCCACATTTGGCAATGAAATGGCAGTTACACATAAATGTCCTGAATGCGGAACTGAAAACGATTACGATTTAGATCTAAGTAGAATCATTGAGCATTACAGTACCTTTAAGTATGACAACACAATCAATTTAGACAAGATGGTTATCAAGACTAAACCACTAACTTACAAAGAAAGTACAGAGTTTAATCTTAAGAATTTTAAATTGCAACAAAAATTAAAGCAAACTGAAACAATTGATGATCAAGCCGAGCAACAAAAAATAATTAATGAATTGTTTAAAGATTTATCTTTAGTACAAAGCGAACTTTATAAAGCCAGCGTTGAAAGTGTACAAGTTGATACAACTGTTGTAACAGAACCAGAGTATATCAGCGAGTGGTTAAGTAATTGCGACAAGAGTGTTTATGATGCAATTAAAGATCATATTGAAAAGACTAGAGATAGTTGGAAGACTCCAGAGTTTCCAGTAAAATGTGATACATGCGGAACCGAAACTAGCTTAACTTTAGAATTAGACCAAAGTAATTTTTTCGGCAAAGCCTAATTAATTTAACCGTCCCTGAAATTCAAGACAAATTAGTTAGGCTGGAACAAGAAGTAAAAAGATTCAAAGAAGATTTATTTAGAATCAGTTGGTATATGCGAGGCGGCGTTACTGTAAATGATCTAATGTACATCTATAGTCATGAAGACCGAGAAGCAATCTATTCAGTTATCAACGATAACATAGAAGCTACTAAAATTTCTCAGATGCCTTTGCTTTAATCATTTGCTGGAGTATATCCAGGAGTCCAACCTGTTGGCTTTGGTAATATTCTAGAAGGATTTTTAGGATCCATGATGTATCCATCTCTATTTGGATAATCAACCCAACCAGATATATCATAATTTGTTACAGCGTTAGGATCATTAGTCCACATCTGTTTTCCATTAGCCGATTGTGTAGTTGCTGGTGTAGTAGTTTGTGTGCCTGCCGCAGGTTTATTTGAAGTTGCATCAATATCTGACGCACTACCTGTGCCAGTTGCACCACTTGGTGCTCCGCCTGACCCACCGCTAGTCGATGCATCAGGAGCTGTTGGGCTCTTACCACCTGGCAACATATTCTTAACGTCAGCGCCAATACTACCAACACCAAGCCCTAGTTCATTATTACCTGATACAATATCACTTGCCATTACAGATGCTAATGACTTTGCATTTTCTGGACTGTGTAGCCATTGTGTTACGGCCGCAATGCCAGCGGCACCTCCTGCTAGTCCAGGAATAGTCTTGCCAAGGAATAATCTAGTTGCAGAATTATTTAAAAGTTTTCCTGCAATACCTTTTACAAGTAATCCAGCGGCCCATTGACCGATAAGAATACTCATCTGTTGATTCTCAACGCGGTTGTATTGCTCTTGTGTCCATTCACGTGCCTTGAGATACTCTTCAGCGTTGTCCATATTTTCTTTATACTTCAAATATGGAGGAATAAACACCGTACCAAGACCAATTGCGTTTAATAGTGTAGGCACATGATCCAATACTGCTTTTGCTTTGCCGGCTACTTCTCCGCCTTTGGCTAAAACTTCGCCACCTCTTAAAGTCTTTGCTTTACTAATGGCTTTGGCTTTCAAACTCATATCACTATAAAATGGATGAGCATCAACTCCTAGACGTTCAGCGGCTTTTTCAGGACTCATTCCTGTTTTGGCCACTAGATTTTGAATTGCTTTATTATCTTTTGCCACTTGAGCAGGACTCTTGAATACTTCTTCAGCGGCTTGTGCGAAAGGAATTCCCTTCTGTTTAGAAATTGCTAGAATTTGCTGTCCGGCACGATCTAGGAATTCAGGCTTACTAAGAGCTTTTGCTCCTGCACCCATAAGTTTTCCTAAACCCCAAGCCATTAGACTTGCTTCTTCTACTTGCGATTCTGAGATTATTTCATAAACTTTCATAAAGATATTTATCTAGTGTTAAAAGAAGAACTAACGTTCTTCTGTTCTTCGCTTTCGCTCGAACTATTAAGGAGTAGTTAACAATTTAATTAAACGCGAAGCGTTATTAATATTATCTAGATTGTGTAGTCACACTTCGCCCTTGCGGGCAAAGTATTTTGAACATTATCTGAGTTGAGCAGTTCACTTAGCGTTTGCACTAGAGTATTTCTACAGCTTAGGCGGTCATCCGGTACCTAATCGTGCAGTCTTATATATGACGGCGGTATACAAACATACGCTAACATGCGTGTATACGTGGGGCTAATTTCCCCTCTTTTAGCCTTTTTTAAAATCTTTTAAACAGCAAAACCAGTTGTATGAAGGCATATCTGATCCACGTCCTGTAAAGGATAGTTGCTGAGTACTCCTACGGCTGGAGACTTTCCATCCCTGCGATCCGAGATCCAGGTTTAGGGCGCATGAACTTGGCCTGCGCGAGCTTTTAACCGTTTAACTTCTTGCCTTTAATGTGGGAGCCGTGGACACGAACAGATATCTGACCGTTATAATAATCGTCAGATTCCAATACCCTGCGTGTAAATTGTTCTCGTGCCTCTATGTATGACGTTTCAGCCTTAGATTTACAATAAAAAAGTATCTCTCGGTGAAAGTTTTCTTGACCTAACTGCGTGACATCCTTGATTAACTCATCGCTAGAACCATAATAGTCCCGCCAATCGCTATCAACTTTGCCACGGATTTTCTTTTTTTTCTTAGTGCCGTTTTTTAACTTAACTACTTTGTATGTGGTTTTAGAAAATTTTGCTAGTTTTTTGCCTATGTATTTGCGTCCGTTGACTGTGTTTGTTATAAGATAAACAAACCCAACACAATCTTCGGGCAATTCTTCAATGATTTGATTTTCGTAATACCAGGACATTAACTATGTAGTTTATTTGTCCCCAGTACCCCTTGCCTTTTGGTTTGCCTTACGTTCTGCTTTTGCCTTGTCTAAATGCACACGATACTGCTGTACATGTGCCCTGCGGTCCCGGGCGATAATGCGTATTTGTGCGAGCCAATAGCGCATTTGTTCCCCTGCCCTGCGTGTGCCTTTACTTTGCCAATCTTGATTTGCCTTGAAATATTCGCGAAAAGCAGCCATGAGTTGTTCATGGCTCTCTTCATTTTGATACGGACTTGGCTCAACGTGCTTACTCATTTACTTCCAAGTCGTTAGCATAGCTGGTAAAACCGTTTTCTTTTACCACTCTAAGCACGTTGTTCACACGTCCGATTAGTTCATCTTTGTGCGAAATTAAGAATATGTTCTTCTTGCGTTCACGTGCCATCTTTTTAAGTACACCCAATGCGCCTTCTACACCGGCCGCATCAAGTCCATTATCTATTAATTCGTCAATGAATAGTAGATTAATCTGTTGGTATAGGCTTTCCCAAACGTCACGGAAACTCCAACTTAATGCTAAAATAAGTCGGTTTCTTTCGCCTCTAGACAAGTTATCAAAGTCTAGATCCTGCCCTAATTGTGTAATTAAAACCGTTAAATCATTCTGGAATGCCACGGTATGTGGTAGACCCATCTTGTCAAGATAGTGCGTTAACCTGTTGTTTAAATAGGCTAAATTCTGATCGATAATCTTTTTACGGATAAAACTGTCCTTGCTAGTAAGCAATTTTAACAGAAACTCCTGATGATCCTTTAGTGTTGTGAGCAGATTGACCTGATCCCATGAGATTTCCTGCATGGCTGTATTGGTCAATTCGTCGATTTGCTCTTGATAAGGATCGTTCTCAACTGCTTTGGTCATTAACTGTGACTCAAGAGTTTTAAGATTGTTCTGATGCTTTAAAGCCGCTTCCAATGTATCGTAGTAAGTCTTTGGACGCCCATTGATTTCACCTATCTTTTCTAGTTCGCCATTGATTTTAATGATATCAGCATTGACGATGTCATAGTAAGTAGCGGCTTCTTCAACGTGCTTGGTAGCTTGAGCAGACATTTCTTCATGTTTGTGATCATGTAGTTCTTGTTCACAAGCGTGACACTTTTTATCCTGCAACTTAGCAAGCTCGCTAGCGTACTTTTTTACGCTTCGCTCCGCTTGCGCTAGCGCCGATTCGAGCGTTGCCCGCTCTTTATTTAGGCTTTTCAGCTTCTCTGATTTCTCATCATACTCTTTGAGCTCGGCATGCTTGGCAAGCTCTGCTTCAATATCTACACTTTCAAGTTCTACAATACTCTTGCCTAGTTTTTCCAAGTCTTGAGCATGTTGATTGCGCCATGCACTTTGTCTAGTTAAAATACCGTCAATACTCTTTTGAATATTTTCGTTACTTTTCTTTATTGCTTCAATGTTAGCAGTTTCTTGTGTAATTTGTTCTTTGGATATACGGATTTGTTCTTTAAGTGTTTCTGCTTTCTCACTTAACAAAGTAATGCCCAACAACTGTTCGATGATAACACGTTGATCATTAGCCCGCATACTTAAAAACGGCTCAGTGTATGTGTTCAACGCTACAATGTGTTTGAACATATCGTGACTCATACCGATAATTTCATCTAAATCCTTTTGCGTCTCACGCATATCTCCTTGAGCATCATCAGTTTCCTCAGTTTCCTGAGCTTGGTCGTTGACAAAGAACTGTAGTACGGTTGGCTTTCGTCCACGTTCGATACGATAGTCGATGCCATCTTTTTCAAACGCTAGTGTAACTAACATATTCTTGTTGTTAATCTTGTTGATAAGATTATCTTTCTTAATGTTAGTAAGCGCAGTACCAAACAATGCAAAGGTTAATGCATTGACAATCGTAGTCTTACCTGTACCGTTTCGACTTCCGCTGTCGTCCCCGCCTTGGTCTAAGTTTTCACCTAATACAAGTGTTAAGTTTTCTTTGTTAAAATTTACTGCCTGGGTTTGATTGCCCACGCTCATGAAGTTTTTAACTGTAAGTTCTTTTATTTTTATCATAGAGTATTATAAATCGCAAGAAGTGTGTTCTTGTCATATGTGTCGCTATCGATGCTGATAATTTGACTGCTAACAATTTGATCTACGCTTTCAAAGTTTTGTATATCAATGTTAGTATTCATTTCAATATCTTTCTTTTCAGCAATTAAAGTAAGTTCGCGGATATCGTAATCTGCAATAAACTTTTCTTTAATAAAACTTGCTTCTTCAAAAGTAATATCAATATCCAATGTAACACGTAAATGCTGTTTGGGTTTGATAATAATGTCTGCTTCATCGATAAGCTGACTTAGTTTAACTGTACGGAATGTAGGCTGATTAGGCCAGCTATGATACACTGGCTCACCGTCCCATTCTAAAATCATCATACCACGTTCATCGTCCCATGCATCTGCATAGTTGTGCGGAAATGCGTTACCAATATAAACCATATTCTTTTGTTGCTGACGTTTATGAAAATGTCCGCTAAAGCCTAGTTCATATTTTTTAAAACTGCTAAGTTGAATCTCTCCATGATCTGGCATTTGCACCATTGCATTCATAAAGAAGCTAGGCAATTCAAAGTGACCAAATATATATTTGCCACCTTGCTTGCTTATGGCTTTCCATTCTTCTCCCACCAGCCAAGGGCAGAGCGTGACATTCCCAATAGTAGTAGGCTCATGTACGACAGTGATACCAGGTATATACTTTCCAAACTCCACGGAGTGTATATCCCGTTTGTCTTTATAATACAAATCATGATTACCAGGAAAGAAATAGAAGTTATCAAACGCTTGCCCCAACTTCTCCAAGGCCCTAAGGCTATAATCCATTGTAGTAATGTTAAGGCTATTGCGGTTATGATGCCAATCGCCCATAAAGATACCTGTATCACAACCTTCCTCCTTTGCTTTTGCAATATACCAGTCTACAAAATCTTCGCAATCTTGATTATGCACATTACTATTAGACTTCAATCCAAAATGGATGTCAGTAAAACAAGCGACTTTTTTAAACAAATTACTCACTAGCTGTATCCTCATTATGACGTTTCAATGCGGCCGCATGTTCGCCGGCGCCGGTTCTAGTAAAGGATGGATTCATTCCATTCATTTCTAAAATATCATCTCTTATATTTTGATTGCGTTTTTCAGTATTGATAACACGAACGAAACTGTTAGTAACAGCCGCAGTAAAATAAGCAAACGGGTTATCAGATTTGCTTTCATCGAATTGTAATCCGATTTGTGTTAACTGTAAAATAGCCATACCTTTCATTTCGTCATTGTAAGTATAGCCACGAACGTTGCCCCGTGTAGCATATCGTTCGCATAGTTTAATCATCATGCGGGCAAGTGTATTGGTAATTTGTCCAGCATCTTTATCAAAGTGTCCTTTGACTAAATCACCTTTCCAATGACTTTTTCCAACACATTCTAGTTCATCTTTATCGTTAAATTTAAAATGTTGAAATGGAGGAAAGTTTACTTTGTCTCTATGATCAGCAAGGCTTTTAGGATTCTTTTTACGGGTTCCATTTAAAGGTATATGATCAAAAGTCATTACTCTAAACACAACATCTGTTTTACCAATTTTTTTATAATCTACTTCGCAATCTGCAAGTTTAATCTTTTCACCTGCTTTTTTACGTCTTTCAAAGTCCTGTTGACCCAGGCGTTTTGCCTTATTACGCTTGGCTTCTGCAATAGTTCTAATATTGATTTTATCAATACCTGAAACAATTAAGTCATATTGGTGATATTCTGGGTCTGTAAACACACAATATGAGCTTTTCGATCTGTGTATCTCTAATAACATATCCTTGTTATTTAGGTAATTTACTTTTGCTGTCATCCTAAGAGTCCTCTAATAAGTTATTATAAACTACGCACATAATAAAGTCAAATAAATAATACATCAAAAGGAGTATTTTATATGGCTTTAGGCGATAGTTTTATCCAAACCGCAGGCGCATCACAAAATCTAATCGGAGCCGCTACCCAGGGCGTAAACGTTGCTAGCAACCTTGCTAGTGCATTAAGCACCGGGTATAACAGCGATCCGGGCGGAGTAATGAGCGCACTTAGATCGGTTAATTTGCCTGAAGCTGGTGAAGCGATTGGTGATTTAGTAGGCGCAGTAAGTAGTTTCGGTGGTGATGCCGCCGCAAATGATTGGCGTGTTCGTTTGAGTCTTGCAAATTGGACCGCATTTAAAAGTAGTCCTGTTCTTAAACCTTTGAAAGATGCAGGCGGTCTCATATTTCCATATACTCCAGAGATTGCAATACAAAGCGCCGCCAAGTATAGTGCAATCCCTACAACTCATACCAACTTTAACTTTCAAGCATTTCAAAGTAGTGATCCAGGTAGCATAACAATCACTGCTCCAATGAACGTTGAAGATGCTACGCAAGGTTTGTATTGGATTGCCGCGGTGCATTATTTAAGAAGTCTTACCAAAATGTTCAGCGGATCTGATCCAAAGGCCGGTAATCCACCGCCTATCGTTATGCTTAACGGTTATGGTAACTACGTTTTTAAAAATGTTCCAGTAGTTGTTACAAGTTTTAACGTTGGCTTAAATTCACAATGTGATTACATTGGTGTTAACGTAGTAGGTAGTGCCGCAGGAGCAATACAAGGTATCAGCGACAGCGTTGGAGGATTAGCAAACACTATTGGTGGATTGGGAGATCCGGGAGGCGCATTGTCAGGTATAGCAGGAGGCATAAGTAGCATAGCTGGCGGAGTTGGAGCAGTCGCAGGACTTGCTGGTAGTTTAGGACTAGGCGGTTCTACAAGCGGCGGCGTAAGCCATGTGCCTACTAAAAGCAGTTTTAGTGTAACACTACAACCTGTTTACAGTCGAAATAGTGCTAAGAACTTTAGTCTTGATAGATTTGTATCAGGCGGATACCTTAACAATTCTTTTGGATATATCTAAAATGTCTTCATCAACTAATTATGCAAACACTAGTCCTTGGTATACAACACCAGTGACAAATAATTATTTAGATCTTTTATCTATAAGACCAGTACCTTCAGAAGTAAGCGATTTTCTTTACACTATAGAAATACAATATGCTTACCGTCCAGATTTGTTAGCATACGATTTATATGGCAATGCAAATTTATGGTGGGTGTTTACACAACGAAATATGGATGTACTACAGGATCCTATTTTAGATTTTGCTCCAGGAACACAGATTTATATTTGTAAGAATAGTAGCTTGACTCAAGTGTTAGGATTATAATATGGGACTGTTTGACGATCCAGGAGCAACAATTAACTCAGCCGCCGACTCAATTGGTGGTTTAGTTAATAGTGCCGAAAGTGCAGTAGGCGGCGCAATCTCCGCAGTAAGTAGCGGTCTAGCAAGCGGCTTGTCTTCTGTAACTGGCGCAATTTCTGGATTATTATCTAGTGTAGGCGGAGTACATCTAAAAGGTGTTAAACTACCGTTACCAAATCCATTATTTGATTATGCAAGTTATGATTATGTAATTGGCATAGCATCGATTACAGACAAGTGGTGTCAAGATCCTGATAACACTTATCGTAAAGGCATGAGAGCTCCATTAATTTGTAAGTCTGCAAGTATTGATCCTACAAACCGTGTAAAAACTCCTTATGGAGCATTTGAATTTTACATAGATGATTTAAAAATAAATTCTCAAATTGGTATGGAAGCTGGCGCAAATACAAATGCTGTTGGTAATATAACTTTTAAAATAATAGAACCTTACAGCATGGGCTTATTGCCAATTGCTTTGCAAACTGCCGCTCAAAAGAATGACCACGGTAACTGGAATGAAGCTCCGTTTTTATTAACTATAGATTTTAGAGGTAATAAAGAAAACGGATCTATGGCGTCTATTCCGACTACTGGTAGACAAATTCCTTTTCACTTTACTAACCTTACAATGAAAGTTAATGAACAAGGTTCAGTTTATGATTGTCAAGGTTTGGTATATAACCATCACGCATTGTCAGATGCCCATACTAAATTTAAAAGTGATATGGCAATTGCAGGCCGCACAGTACAAGAAGTATTACAAACTGGCGAGAAAAGTCTCCAAGCAGTTATTAATCAAAAATTAAAAGATGTAGCAGTAACTAACAAGATTGCAAAACAAGATCAAGTTTTAATTATATTTCCTAAAGAATTAGCAACTAACAAAGGCGGAACTTCTAAATCAACTGACCAAGCTAATCAGACACAGAATTCTCCAACAGTAAGTCCTATCGCTGAAGTGGATCAAAGTATATTAACTAAATTGTCTGTTGCACAAGGTCCTAATGGAGATTTGATACAAAGTAGTGCTTCATTAAATGGCATTGGTCGAGCATCTATGGGGTTTGATGAAACCCGCAAAGGTGATGCTCCTATGAGTAAAGATACGGATGTTTACGATGCAACTAACAAGATTAATCATCGTTCTAAATCTCCAGTTAATCCGCAGTTTAGTGATTTCAAGTTTAGGCAAGATACTGATATCTTAAATGCAATTAGCCAAGTGATTATGCAAAGCACTTATATTACACAATCGTTAGATCCTGCAAATATTACTCCTGAAGGATATAAAGGATGGTGGAACATTGATGTACAAATGTATAACAACGGTCCAGTAAATGCGGCAACCGGAACTAAACCTAAACTATTAGTATATCGTGTATGCGAATATCAAGTACATGCAAGTTCAGGACAAGTTGCTCCTAATAGTAAACCGCCTGGATACGAACAGCTTAAAAAACAAGCAGTAAAGCAATACAATTATATCTACACTGGTAAAAACGTTGATGTGATAAAATTTGAAATATCATATCATGCCAACTTTAAAAATTTAATGTCGCCTGATGCAGGAAAGAAAACGCAAGACGTACAAAATAAAGGATCAGAAGGAGCAACTGAAAAAGATACATCTGGTAATTCTTTACCAGTAGGACAACAGCCTTCAAAAACTCCAGGCACTACTCCTACAGCAATTTCATTTACAAAAAGTCTATTTGGATCTGATAAGTTAGGTGGCGGTGGTAATGAAACTGAAGCAACTCGTGCGGCCCGTGCATTTAATGATAGTATAACTAAAGGCCAGGACATGATTAAACTGGATTTAGAAATCATAGGTGATCCGTATTTTATTATGCAAAGTGGTACAGGCAACTATACAGCACAACCTACACAATATTCTAATCTCAATGCAGATGGATCTATTAATCATCAAAGCGGAGAAGTAGATATTTTAGTAAATTTTAGAACTCCAGTGGACATTAATCAAAGCACAGGGCTTTATGATTTTGGTAAAAACTCTAGCGCACCTGTTGCAATGTTCAGCGGACTGTACATGGTGAGAAGGATTGAAAGTACATTTAGCAAGAATGAATTTAAACAAAAATTACAATTACAAAGACGTCCATTACAAGAAGGAAACGGTACAGGTTCAACGCATGGTATTCTTACACCTGCTTCACAGCCTGCCGCACCGAACAATTCAAATGCATCTGCACCAACTGCAACGTCAACAGACACTGGACCAGTTGATGCAAAAGGCGCACCAGTTGGCAATAATGGATGGGGAGAAGGTTAATGTCAGAATATGATTCAACGCAAAGTACGATAGCACAACCTGACCCTAAACCCGGTCCTTTCCTTGCTAAAGTTGTTAGTCTAGTAGATCCTACTAACATGGGAATACTAGAAGTAGAAATCTTACGACCTGTCGGTGGCTCAAGTTCTGAAGGTCAATTACATCAAGTAAAATATATGAGTCCGTTTTATGGACAAACTAATGTAATTTACAACGGACAAGGCACTGACTATAACAATACACAAAAAAGTTATGGTATGTGGATGATACCACCTGATCCAGGTAATACTGTTATTGTGATTTTTATCGACGGTGATCCTAAGCGTGGTTATTGGATTGGCTGTGTACCTGATGAAAATATGGATTTTATGACACCAGGACTTGCCGCAACAGAAGCAGTAGTTGAAGGTGCATATACAACTAGCACAGGAGATACTGCCACTCGAGTTCCTGTTGCAGAATATAATAAAAAAGATGCAAGCAATTCAAGTCCTGCAGACTCTACTACCTTACAAAAACCAACACATCCATTTACTAAAGTTTTAGATGCTCAAGGATTATTACTAGATGATACAAGGGGCATTACAACAAGTAGCGCAAGACGTGAAGCACCTAGTATGGTGTTTGGTATTAGTACACCAGGACCGTTAGATAAACAAGATGGCGCTCAGACTGGTAATTATGGTAAAGCAGAACACTTAGTAACAGGCGCACCAGTAAGTCGTTTAGGCGGCACAACGTTTGTTATGGATGACGGTGATGATAAGTTTTTAAGAAAACAAGCACCTGGTGACGGTCCACCTGACTATGCCGCAGTAGAAGAAAATGAAACAGGCGGCGATGTAACTCGTCCTCATAACGAATTATTTAGAATTAGAACACGTACTGGGCATCAGATTTTATTGCATAATACTGAAGACTTAATTTATATTACAAACAGTCGAGGAACTGCTTGGATAGAATTGACCAGTAATGGAAAAATTGATATCTACTCAGAAGACAGCATCAGTGTGCATACAGGAAATGATATAAATTTCTCAGCAGATCGTGATATAAATTTCTCAGCAGGTGAGAATGTTAATATTACTGCTGGAACTAATATTAATCAACAAGCAGGTTCTGCTTGGAATTCTACATCGGGTACCGACAGTAAGATTACTGCTGGTGCTGATGCACATATATTATCAGGCGGTACTATTGCATTAGACGGCTCTCCAGATGTACATCTAAACTCTAAAAAGGCTACTAAAGCAGACCCTGCATTAAAACCAGTTAGAGTTCCACAAACAGAACCTTGGGCAGGACATGAAAATCTTGATCCTGCTAGCGTTACTCCTGATAATACAATGGCAGTTGAAACTCCAGCGACACCATCTGAACCAGCGGCATTTAAGAAATACTCTACATCGATTGATACGTTTGCACGTAACCCACCACCAGCAAACTCATAAGGACAATAATCATGGCAACTTTATATTCATCAGTTCCAGTAACAACTAACTCAAATGTTCAAACTTCCAATGCTACCCAGACTTATAGAGGTTTTAGCACCGTAAGTACCGGAACACAGAATTTTACCTTGTATGATTTTGAATTAATCAAACAGGATTTGCTTAATCACTTTTACATTCGTAAGGGTGAGCGTTTGATGCAACCTAATTTTGGTACGATTATATGGGATATGCTGTTCGAACCGTTAACACCGCAAGTACAAGACTTGATAATGCAGAATGTTAATGAGATTTTTAATAGCGATCCTCGAATTCAAGCATCAAATATACTAATTACTCCGTACGATACGGGTATTCAGATACAATGCGATTTAAAATATTTCTTGTATAATTTGCAAGAATCGCTTCAATTGAAATTTGACCAAGCTAACGGACTAGCATAATTAACTACGCACATAATTAAATCCAATAAATACCATATAGGGATAAAATATGAGCTCAACGGACCGTCAAAATAATCTGCTAGTTAGCGAAGACTGGCAAAAAATATATCAATCATTTAAGAACGCAGACTTCCAAAGTTACGACTTTGACAACTTACGCCGTACAATGATTGAGTACATTCGTACTAATTTCCCTGAAGATTTCAACGATTATATCGAGTCTAGCGAATACCTTGCCCTAATCGACCTTATTGCTTATGTGGGCCAAAGCATAGCGTTCCGTGTTGATTTAAATGCTCGTGAGAACTTCTTAGAACTAGCAAGCCGCCGTGACAGTGTGTTACGTCTAGCACGTATGATTAGTTATAATGCCCAACGTAATACTGCGGCATCTGGACTACTAAAATTTAATGCAATTAGTACTACTGAAAATGTTATAGATAGCAATGGCAGAAACTTGTCAGGACAGTTTATTACTTGGAACGATCCGAGTAATAGTAATTGGTACAATCAGTTTATCAGTGTAATTAATGCGGCATTGCCTGCTACTCAACAATTTGGAAACCCTGTAGATTCTGCGACAATCTACGGAGTACCAACTGCACAATACAGATTTAATGCTTCAAATACAAACGTTCCTGTTTATGCTTTTACAAAAACCGTAGCCGGCCGTAGCATGAATTTTGAAATTACTAGTACTACTTTTAAGAATCAAACGTTTGTTTACGAAGAACCTCCTAAGGTAGCAAATAGTATTGCGTGTGTATACAGTGATGATGGCCACGGCGCAAGCAGTCCAGGCACTGGCTTCTTTTTTAATTTTACACAAGGTACACTGAATACTGCAACGTTCTCAGTTACAACTCCTACAAGTAATCAACAAATTGATATTGGTACCCAAGGTATTAATAATGAAGACGTATGGTTATACGCTCTAAGCCAACAAACAGGATTAGAAGATACACTATGGACACAAGTTCCTTCAACATCAGGTAACAACATTATCTATAATAGTTTGAATAGTACATTGCAAACAATTTATAGTGTAATTACTCGAGCTAATGATGCCATTAGTTTAAATTTCTCTGACGGTACATTTGGTCAATTGCCACAAGGCAATTTCTTATTGTATTATCGTGTTAGTAACGGATTAACATATACAATCAATCCTAGTGATATGGTTAATATTCTTTTTAACATTCCGTATACTAGTGCAAGCAATCAAATTGAAACACTGACAGTAAGTTTAAGTCTTGCCACTAGCGTTACTAACAGTACTCCTACTGAATCAAACACTAGTGTTAAAACAAACGCACCTCAAACTTATTATACTCAAAACAGAATGATTACCGGTGAGGATTATAATATTAGTCCATTAACTGCTAGTCTTCAAGTGTTGAAAGTAAAAGCAATTAACAGATCCAGTAGCGGTATTAGTCGTTATTTTGATTTAGTTGATCCTACTGGAAAATACAGTAGTACTAATTTATTTGCCGACGATGGTATTTTGTATCAAGAAGTTTACACAGATTCTGTTAACTTTACCTACGTTACTGAATTAGATATTGAAGGAGTAATTACAAATACAGTTTATGATATTTTACAAACTCCTGATTTAAGAAATTTTTATTACAATAATTTTTTAGACTATCTAAGCGTTAGCTTAAACGTTGCATGGGTTAGTGTAACTACAGATAGTAACACAGTAAGTGGTTTCTTAAGTGTTCCAGGCGAATCGACTCCGTATAAAGTTGGCTCGGCAACACAAACTGATCTAAAATATGTAACCCCAGGAGCATTAGTTAAGTTTGTTGCTCCAACAGGCTACTATTTTAATACACTTACTAATAAACTAGCAGTAGGCACGGCAACCGTTCCAAATTCTGCAAGTTATATCTGGGCACAAGTTGTGTCTGTATATGGTGACGGCACTGGTAATAGTAATACTGGTACTGTATCTGCTACAGGCTTTGGCACAATCATTTTAAACAAAGTAATCCCATCAACTGCGATTGCCACTCAGATTATTCCAGCATTTAATACGTCAATAGGCTCGTCGGTAATTACTACTATGATTGATCTTATTCAATCTAATGAAAATTTTGGTCTACGATATGATGCAATTTCGGAATCTTGGCAAATTATATTTGCAAACAACCTTAATATCGTAGAAGCATTTGATTTGGCGAATCAAGGAGATTCTACAAACTTACAATTAGATTCAAGTTGGATGCTAATCTTTACATCTGACACAATTCAGTACACTATTTCTACAAGAAAACTACGTTATGTATTTGAAAGCGACAGCGAATTAACATTCTATTTTGATTCTAATACAAAAATTTATGACTCAACTACATCGTCTATTGTATTAGATACGATTAAAGTTCTTAGTGTTAATACTCAACCGGATCAATTGATTCCGTTCACTCAGGATTTAACTTGGCAAATTACATCTGAATATGTAGGCGCCGACGGATATATCGATCCAACAAAAATTGTTATAACTTTTGCTGATTCATCTGGCAGTGGTATTGTAGATAATCCACAGTTATTTTTAGATATTGTTAATCCAGCAACTAATGTTACTAGTAAATATATTGTTGAACAACTCTATACTATATCATCAGGTCAAGAAGATTATCAATACATTAGTAACAACCCATTAACTGGTCCAGTTATAATTTTACCAAGTCAAACTAGTGTAGGATCACTTGGCAATTATTCTGACGGAACATATTTTTATTTTATAGATACTGCTAGTGTCTTTAAATTAAGTTTATCAGCAGTTAATAAATTTGTACCATCATTAGATTATCAAGTGTACCTTGGCCGTGGCGGATTAAAATTCCAATATGTGCATAGTGCAGATTATGACAGCAGAATTGATCCTGGATCAAGTAATATTGTAGATATCTATGTATTGACTAAAGATTACGATACTGCATTTAGACAATGGGTATCTTCAGGTGGAACAGAACCGTTACCTCCAAGTTCTGACCAGCTAAATTCTTTATTGTCTAGCAATTTAAATTTAATTAAATCAATCTCAGATGAAATTGTTTATCATCCTGTGAGTTATAAATTATTGTTCGGATCTCAAGCAGATACTAATCTGCAAGCCACATTTAATGTTATGATTAATCCTAACAGCTCTGTTTCCAATGCAGATGTTCAGGCAAGAATTTTAACAGCTATCAATACATTCTTCAGTTTAGACAACTGGAATTTTGGCGACACATTCTATTTTAGTGAATTAAGCACTTATGTTATTAATCAGTTATCTCCTGACGTTATTAACTTTGCAATAGTTCCAACTAAACCAGGATTATTCTTTGGAAATTTATTTGAAATAACATGTCCAAGTAATCAAATTTTAATTAGTTGTGCAACTACTAGTAACATTGTTATTGTTGATGCATTTACAAGTAGTAATTTAAAAACTGTAACATCGACATCGATTAATAATCTTTCAAGCACACAAACTGTAAACAGCACAGCATTCGGGAGTAATAGTTAATGGCTGGTAAAACAACCAACAACGGATTTAGCGTCAATCTGTTACCAAAAATCTATCAAACAAACGCAAACAAAAAGTTCTTGCAAAGTACTGTTGATCAACTTTATCAACCAGGTACATTAACTAAAACTAGCGGATATATTGGTCGTAAAAACGCAAAGGCTAGCGTAGGAACAGACATTTGTGTTCCAGCCGCCGATCAAACTAGACAAAATTATCAATTAGAACCGGCATTAACTATAACTGACACTTTAGGAAATGTAACATTTTTTAAAGATTATCTTGATTACACTAATCAGATTGGAGTATTTGGTGGCAACACTAGTAACCATGCTCGTTTAAACAGCCAAGAATTTTATAGCTGGGATCCGCATATCGAATGGGATAAGTTCATTAACTTTCAAAATTACTATTGGCTACCATATGGTCCTGATACAATTACAGTATATGGTGATAAGCAAGCAATTATCAGTACCTATTCTGTAGAACTACAACAAGAAGGATCGAACAATCAATACGTGTTTACTCCTAATGGATTCACTCCAAATCCTGTTTTAAAATTGTATAAAGGACAAACATATACCTTTTCAATCAATAGTCCAGGTAATCCATTTAGTATCAAAACAGCAAGAAGCACTGGCGTAAATGATCGTTATGTATTTCTTAATGCTGTAGACAACTACGGAGTTGAATCTGGTTCTATTACATTTACTATTCCTATAGATGCTCCAGAAATTTTGTATTATCAAAGTGAAAATGACGTTAACTTAGGCGGCATGATTCAAATTTATTCTTCTTTAGATGATACAAGTATTAGTGTTGAAGCAGAAATCTTAGGAAAATCAAAATATACATTGCCAGGTGGCACTGCTCTTAGTAACGGCATGAAATTAACGTTTGCCGGAAATGTAACTCCGTCTAAATATGCTGTTGGCGAATATTACGTTGAAGGCGTAGGCACTGCTATTAAATTAGTACCTGCATCGTCTTTAGAAATTATTAGCTCTTATACTACAAATACCGAAATAGAGTTTGAAAGTGTACCATTTGATGCAGAACCATTTGATACTGCGGCTGGCTTTGCTGGTCAAGTAGATTACATTGTTATAAACAGAGCAAGCCAAGATAGAAATCCTTGGTCTCGATACAATCGTTGGTTCCATAAGGATGTAATTAATGCCAGCGCAACTTATAATAATGCTGTTGCATCGTTGGATCAAACTGTTAGAGCTAAAAGACCTATTATTGAATTTCAAGCTGATTTAAAATTATTTAATTTAGGTACGGTATCTAATTTAGATATTGATTTAGTGGATGATTTTACTGTAGATGCGTTTTTGACCATCGAAGGTAGTTCAGGTTATAACGTAGATGGTGTTCAACTAACTCCAGGTATGTTAGTGCTATTCACTAACGAAACAGATCCGTTAGTACAAAACAAAATATTTCAAGTACAATATGTTGATGTAAAACATTTAACTTCTGGTAGCAAGCAACTTCACTTAGTAGAATATGCCGAACCATTTTTAAATCAAGTTGTGTTGGTTAAGCAAGGTATTACTAACCAAGGAACAATGTATTGGTATGATGGATCTAAGTGGAATCAAGGCCAATTAAAAACTAAAGTTAACCAACCTCCAATGTTTGATGTTGTAGACAATACAGGTACTAGCTTTGGTGATTCATCTGTTTATGTGGGTACTACTTTTAAAGGTACTGCTATATTCTCTTATCCAGGAAGTTTACCAAATGCTTCAGCTGGATTCAACGATACTGTTTTAGGATTTCCATTAACATATCTTAATGTAAACAATATTGGAGATATCGTTTTTAATTTTAATCTAGTAACTGATACTTTTTCATATAAAAAATCTGCAATACTTGAAACACAGAATATCGATATTGGATATTTGTCTAGCTTAGACTATAATAAAAACACAGTTTATGTTAACGGTTGGCAAAAATGTATAACGCCAGTTGTGCAAGCGGCTGTTAGAATATATGACAATTCAGGATTAACAAATAATTTTAATATTGATATTTTTGATGATATTAATAATCTTTCAGATTTAACAATCAAAATTTATGTAAATGGTATTTTCTTAGACAGTGATTCTTACTCTGTAGTAAAAACGACTACGTATTATCAAGTAGTACTAGACACATCTATTCAATTGACAGATATATTGACAATTAAAGCGTTTACCGCTCAACCAGTTAATAGCAACGGGTTTTATGAAATACCGCTTAACTTGCAAAACAATCCGCTTAACGATGTGATAGGTAGCTTTACCTTAGGAGAAGTTGCAGACCATTTGAACACTATCATGGAAAATATAGATCCTGATTCTACCGCTTTGAGAGATTCGGGAAATGTAACTCCATACGGAACTAAATTTGTACAACATAGTGGTCCATTAAGTCTTGCAGTTTATCATTTAACATCTGAATCTAACAACATTATAAAAGCATTAGAACAAAGCAGAAACGATTATAACAATTTTAAAAGATTATTCTTAACTACTGCTAGCAATTTAGGTGTGCATGGAGATCCTGTAAAATTAGTAGATATAATTCTTCAACAAATTAATGCTAGTAAGCCAAAAGTTGCTCCATATTATCTTAGTGACATGGTGCCGTACGGCCCTGCTACGGTAGCAACTCTTACAGTTGTAGATTATAGAATTAAAAATTATCCGTTGTCTGCTGTATTTTCATTAGATGTACTAAGCAATAAAGCAGTCGGTGTATATCATAACGGCGTTCAAATGGTGTATGGTCGAGACTATACATTTAGCCCACAAGGATTTGTAATAATCAATTCTAGTGTAGCGTTAGCAAATAACGATTCTATTACTATCTATGAATATGAAAGCACAGACGGAAGTTTTGTTCCAGCAACTCCTACTAAGTTAGGAATGTGGCCGTCTTTTGTTCCTCAATTATACCTAGATACTTCTTTAGTAAATCCGGTAAACGTTATTCAAGGGCACGATGGTAGTATCATTGCGGCTTATAACGATTATAGAGATGACTTAATTTTAGAATTAGAAAAACGAATTTTTAATAATATAAAAGTAAAATACGACACTGATATTTTTGATATTAAAGAAATTATTCCTAGTTATGCTCGTAAGACTGATTACTCTGTGTCCGAATTTAATAGTGTATTAAGTCCTAATTTTTATAACTGGGTTGGCTTAGTTGGAAAAGATCTAACTACTCCATTGAATTATGATAGAACTAATAGTTTTACATTTAACTTTTCACTTAACACAGCACCAGACGGGACAGCACTACCAGGTTACTGGAGAGGTGTATACCGTTGGTTATTAGATACAGACCGTCCGAACTTAACTCCTTGGGAGATGTTAGGATTTAGTATTGAACCAAGTTGGTGGACTGACTTGTATGGCCCTGCTCCATATACTAGCGATAATATTCCTATGTGGACTGACCTTGCAAACGGTGTCATCCGTGAGCCAGGCATGCCAGCAGTAGTGAACGCTAATTTCATTCGTCCATTCTTGTTAAATCATCTACCAGTAGATGAATCTGGAAACTTGATAAGCCCATTGGATTCTGGATTAGCTACAGGTTCTGTACAGCCTAGCATTAATAACAATTTTGTATTTGGTGACATAAGCCCAGTTGAAAATGCATGGCGCCGTAGTAGTTATTATTCATTTAGTGTTATTGCTACTGCAATATTGTTAAAACCTGCGTATGCATTTGGCACTTTATTAGACAGAAGCCGTGTTGTTAGAAACGTTGCAGGACAGTTAATTTATGCAGATACTGGATTACGTATTAGACCAGCTGATGTAGTATTGCCAAGTGTTTATTCTAGTAGTACACGAGTACAAACTGCTGGCTTAGTAAACTATATTGTAGATTTAATTTTTAATTATATCTTTAGTAACGATGTTGCCGCTTACAATTTTTATGAATCTGATTTAAAATCTATTGATATACAATTAAGTTATAGAGTTGGTGCGTTTACAAATCAAGATCAATTTAATTTATTATTAGAATCTAAGACTCCTAATAGCACAGGTAATGTTTTTATTCCTGCTGAAAACTATAAAGTATTTTTAAATAAATCTAGCTCTGTTGAAAAGTTAACATACAGTGGCGTTATTATCACGAAGGTATCTACAGGATTTGAAGTTAAAGGTTACAGTATTACACAACCATACTTCAAATATTATCAATATACCAGTACCGGTACTACAATTAATGTAGGCGGAATTTCTGAAAGTTATGTTAACTGGGCATCTGCTCAACAATACACACCAGGAACCGTGGTATTAAACAACGGTATATATTATCGTGCAACTTCAAATGTTACATCAGGACCTACATTTGATGCAACATATTTTACAGCATTACCATCGCTACCAATGCAAGGTGGTACAAGTGCATCATTAAGAACTGCATGGGATACAACCGAAGCGATAAATGTACCATACGGTACATTGTTTGCAACTGCCCAGGAAGTAGTTGATTTCTTGCTAGGCTATGGAGAATATTTAAAATCTCAAGGTTTTGTATTTGATAGTTATAATAACAATTATCATACTGTATCAAACTGGGAAACTAGTGCCAAGGAATTCTTATTCTGGACAACACAAAATTGGTCTACAGGACAAGACAAGTGGAGTGATTGGCAACCAAACCAGAAATATAGCTACAGCTCGATTGTAAGATACGATGGCGATTACTATAGTGCGCTGTATAATTTACCAGCGACTGATGAATTTGATTTTACCAAGTGGAATTTATTACCAGGACTAAGCAATGTTGGTAGTAGTGTAATAAGTCTTAGCCCAAGTGCTAATGCAATTAACTTTATTACAAATCTAACTGTAGTCGATAGTATAACAAACAGTTTCAATCCTTATGAAATCTTTAAAGTCGATGGTACTCCATTTGAAGTATCCACACTTGATAGCTATCGTGTAGGTAATTCAGTTACATACACTTCAAAAACTAATGATGGAATCTATGGTGCTAGTTTTTATCTAGTACAAAACGAACATGTAATTATAATCGACAACAATACAATATTCAATGACCTTATCTATAATCCTACAAGTGGTTATAGAAGAGAACGTTTAAAGATATCCGGATATGTAACCAATGGATGGTACGGCGGACTAGACATTCCAGGATTTGTTTTTGATTCTGCTAATATCAATGCTTGGCAACCTTGGCAAGATTACAATGTAGGAGATGTAGTAAGTTTCCAAAGCTACTATTATAGTGCAAATGACTTTATTGCAGGTGCTCCAGTCTTTACAAATACAAGCTGGGTCAAACTTCCTTCAAAACCTACTCCACAAATTTTACCTAACTGGACAAATATTGCAACACAGTTTGTAGATTTTTATAGCTTAGATGTTGATAGTTTTAATACTGCCCAACAGACTATGGCACAGCATTTGATTGGATATCAAAAGCGTCAATATTTAGAAAATATTATTCAAGATCCAGTTAGCGAATTTAAATTCTATCAAGGAATGATTCGTGAAAAAGGAACACAAAATGTATTGAATCATTTGTTTGGTGTATTGAATAGTGAAAACAAAGAAAGTTTAACCTTCTACGAAGAATGGGCTATCCGTGTAGGACAATACGGAGCATCAAACGCATTCGAAGATGTAGAGTTTACTTTAAATCAAGGACAATTTTTAAATAATCCTCAAGGAACTGTACTTGTTGGTAAGATAGATAA
>Ga0214170_1000193_pt1 | contig 26115 bp, 4 predicted proteins | sample TroBogEpilimnion_2_FD_153008 | JGI IMG/M metagenome (GOLD analysis project Ga0214170, IMG submission 153008) | Freshwater microbial communities from Trout Bog Lake, WI - 27JUN2007 epilimnion | ecosystem: Environmental > Aquatic > Freshwater > Lake > Epilimnion/Euphotic zone | place: Trout Bog... | reverse complement strand
GTAAAGAGGGAACTAATCTCAAGTGACAAGGGACATGTTTTTCATTCTGCCTCTTAAGACAACTCCTCGAGCTCTTTACTTATAAAAAGGCAAAGTAAAGAGGGAATTTTATCTTAAGTGGAAGGGTTTATTCTCCATCGCATCTTAAATATGTACTTATTGCAAACAAAAGAGAGAGAAAAGGTGTCGAGTTCAATTATTTCAATTTTCTAAATCTGCTCGGTGAAAACTCGATGTTAAAAATAAATAGAGTGGACCATTAAGACACGCTTCCCATCATGACAAAATTTCGACCAAGATTAAGATTCAATTCTCAATAGTAAAGCCTGTTACCAAGGTATCTCGATGACTGTTCTAATGCAAGGCAATCCAGCTCTTACTTTCATTAACCAAGGTTATTGAAAGCTCGAACCTGTTACTTTACGTATCTCGATGATTGCGCATGCGACAGTCCAGCTTGACTTTTAAGAATATCATCTTTTTCTAGGCTTCAACTATGTCACAGTGGCAAGGTCATGTCAAAATGTTAGTGTCCTAATTGTAGAGTTCTAATGATTCTCCCATGGCCTCAATATCATAGCAAATAACAAAGAGTGAGTCTCAAACATGTACACTCGTTTGCCATCAACTATTTTTAGACAAATTCTCATTAGCTTAGCTTGTTACTTTACGTATCTCGATGATTGCGCTATGTACAAGTGAACCAGCTTCCCCATTAAGATACCAAAGGTCTCTTAATAGGTAGGCCTGTTATCTTGCGATATCTCGGCGTCACATTGTACGGCAATCCAGCCAAACTTTTGAGTTTTTCGTCATTTGATAAAAAGGTGTTTGGAAAAACCATCAAAACACACAATATCTCCATAAATTTTCGCCACAAAATTCTCTCCTTACTGATTTTCAAAAATCAATTTAAATGAATGTCTACAACACCCGTACCAAGAGAAGCATACAATTTTCCATATTTACAAATGAGACGCGAGAATTAACCCTTGTCTAAAAAAACATCTAATGATAGTCATTTTGTAAGGTGAATTCTCACCTCAAAAAACTTCTGTCATTCTAAACTTTCATCAGAATCATTTGTTACACCATTTTACAGAATCGCATGAGTTCCAGTTTCCAAAAACAATTTTACAATTATTTCTAGTGCAGAGGTTCAAAATTGTCTTCGTCAGTTTGACAATTCTAACTTATTCTCTTCTAGTTTTCTTAGTTCCTAAAACACTCAAATTTTAACAGCCTACAACAATTCTCAAAGGTGATTATTCAAAAACATTTGTTCTACAAAAACTTTTTCTGTTGACCGTCCGTATTCTTGAAAAACGGCGCCACCAATTTTTGCCAATTGTCTATCTTCAAAAAGTTAAAAAGAGAGAAAGAGGAAAAAGAGAGAGAGAGGGGGAGAATCTCCTTATTTGAAGGATACAACTAAGACCATTTATGCTTCCAATAAACTAATTTTCAGCATGCAAGTTTCAATTCTGGAAAGCGAGGCCTGTTACCAAAAGGTATCTCGACGATTGTTCTTATGCAAGGCTATCCGGCTTCCCTATTAAGATACCAAAAAGGTCTCTCTCTAGGTAGGCTTGTTATCTTTCGATATCTCGACGATAGCTCTTGCGACAATCCAGCTTCACTTCCAAAACTTTCAACTTAGCAAACCTTCCATTAATTATTTTGAAAGCAAAGTCCGTCGCTCCGTTCAAAAAGAACTATTCTCCGTTCTATCTCATCTATGTTGTGTTCTTTGCTTTATCTCTTTTTAAGTGTCATTGCTGCATCTTCAATTTTCGATTTGATCCCAACATAAATATTTCAAAAAGGCGCGTAAATTTCTGAGTGACGCTAAAATCAGAGCTGGTTGTTGAAACCCTTTGCTCAGTTTTTTGGTTCAATTTTCGTACTTGTCAAATGTCAAAAAGTTTTGCTGCTCTTCAAAATCTCTTCTTGTCCAGTTTTCAATTTTCCCAAATGGTCATTTTAATGATCGTTTCACAAAATTTTCAAACAAACAGGGGGGGTGTTTCTACCAAAAATCTAGATGAAATTTGCTATAAGAAGGTTCCATTTTGACAGAGGGTCATCATTCAAATTTTACTGTCCCAAGACAAGAACATTCAGAAAAAGAAATGGAATTAAAACCAAAAGTGGTGTCCAATCCCTTTCGGTGGAAGGGGAAAAGATACCATGGCTTATATTCCATGCTTCGTGCTGTCAGACAAAAGCTCAATCTACTTGCTGAGGAAATCGGGCTTGATTTGGTTCAACAGGAGAGTGGGGAAGTCACTTTCCATTATACTCAAGTCGACCCCAACATGAATACTGAGCAGTATCGCATCTACGAAACAATCATTCTTCATCACATCAAACATGTACAAAACATCCAAGAATACTCCCGCTTATCTCGCACATCCCCTCAAGACTTCTTCAAATCTCAGTTGATGAGCGAAAGAGAAATCTACCTAGCTAAAGGTGAAGAAGGCCATTTGCGCTATCTTCAAGAGCTAGCTATCCTAGTCATAACAGGATTCTTCATTCTGGATCCCCTATTCATGACATGCAAAAACATTCTTGTTTGCCAAATTCCAAGGGTCATGTTCTACACCTGGGAATTTCAGCTTCCTACTTGGGTTGTGGTTACAGTGCCTACCTTCTCTCTACTTCTGGGTCACAAGATGGTCTTCAACTTCCAAAACTACCAAACTATCTTGTCTACCATGGAGAAGACTCGCTCTCTGAAGAGAGTAGCTGAATCTGGTCCCCATCCTAAGGAATTTGCGTACAAAAGACTAAAAGCTACCTATGCTAACATAGAAGAATGTGACTTGCAGTCGCAGGCTATATCTCTAGGTTTAGAGATAGAGCGGGACATGTCCCAGCAGCCTTCAACAGAAGAAATCAAGAGGGTGACCTCTCAACCTCTCCCAGAGAAGTCACTGGCGATTTATCAGGAACCTGAAGCATTACACCTCAAGTCCGTCAACGACATGGCGCTTGCAAGAGACAATTCTTTCTATCTAAAACTACCTGTGTTTGAACAGCTCTCCACTAGTCATTTACCTTCAAGGGCGGATAAGGTTTCAAGGCAGGAGAGTGTATTCACTTCTTCTAACCAAGATACCTCTTCTGTCCTCTATGGCATCATGTCTAGCTTACTTGGAGGTTATGTTCAAGAAAAATCCCTAACCTATCCTATCAATGATTTATCTGTTTAAATAAAACTACCTTTTTGCAAAAAACTTATTGTTATTTTGTAGTCTTTTAAGGATCTTATAGGGCTGTAACAAGAATGTCGGTTTTTTCACTTTTTCTAGTCTTTCAAGCACTTAAAAGGTTTTTCAACAAGGTTCATAGAGGTAAAGCTTGTTACTTAGAGTATCTCGACGACTGTGTTATTGTATAGCAATCCAACCAGATTTTAACACCAGAAGGTATCAAAATTAGGCCTGTTACTTAGAGTATCTCGACAATTGCGTATACCACAGTCCAGCCTTATCTCTAGATCCTTGGAAAGTTCTAGTGTGCTTAAGAGTCTATGAAAAAGCCCTTGATTCTCGCTTTTTAGTCCTTTTAACCCTTTAAAGACTTAGTAGTTCTAGCCTAAACACTTAAAACAAGTCCTCAATGGGTTCATGATTCGGTAACTCTTCTTATAAAGTGTTTCAACTAGTTACTTTACAAATTCAAGCAAGGTTTCAAGAAATAAATCTTTGGTTAGATCGAATCGTCCTGGTTGTGACACATCGACCCGACTCATTTCTCAATACACATACTTAAACTTGTATTTCTTTAGTTTACTTTGCTTCATTAGAGTAGTAAACTTTTTAGAAACCATGAGTTCCTGCATAAGTATTTAATACAGTAACAGATAAAAAGTTTAATACTTTTGGAAAAGAATCTTGCTTGAAGTAGGAGTTTTGCCATAAAATTACGGAATATGGGCTTTTAGGGCCATATTCATAAGAAGTTTACAAAATATGGGCTTTTAGGGCCATATTTTTAGGGGAAAACTTACAAAATATGGGCTTTTAGGGCCATATTTCAGGGAAAAACTTGCAAAATATGGGCTTTTAGGGCCATATTTAGAAGTCTAAAATTTTGCAAAAATAAAATAATATCAATTACGGTACCCCTTTCAAAAAAAAAAGAAAAATAAGAAAAAATAGTAATTCCATACATTCTAAGTCATACGAGTTCATTCCATACTGTGATCATACAAGTACATACGAGTGCATACAATCATCATACAGTGAACTGATCATTAAACATTTAATCGAAAAATTGGACAATATGAGCATTTTAAATGAGCATAAACAGTTAAAACATGTGCGCTTTAGAAATATTTATTGAGATCATGATCGAATTTTCTGTTCCATAATTTGAGATTGGTGTTGTCATTACTTCAAGAATGGTCAAAAAGTTTTCAAGGTAAATGTTTGTGCCATAAGAAAAGAAAGAAAAGGAAAGGATAGGACAGACAGGTCTATCTAAGAGAGTAATAGAGTCTTCCTAACAGAATGTCTAAAGAGTGTCTAAAGAAGGGGTCTGGAGTGTCTAGGTTGCGTACGGCTTATTTTATGTCGGATCCGACAAGCGAAAAGCCAAATAACAACATTACCATCATTGCAATATCATACTAAAGTCAATAGTGTCTTTACAGAATCTGATGTGTCCTTCTTATTCTGTAGGTGGAGTAGTCGTAAGAAAATTAGGTCCAAAATACTTGACAGGTTTAGAAATTTTCTCCCTGTTTCGTAGATTGAATCTAACACTCTTGTTCGACTTGGGTGTGTGAGGTGTCTTAAGTATGGATTTTGTCTTAGGTGTCTTAGGTGTGTTGGGTGTAGGTATAGTGTAAGGTGTTTGTGGTATGTTAGGTGTGTGTTTTGTGTTTGCGTGTTTCGGTGGAATAGGTAGCAATTTCAATTGCTGTATACGTCTCGGGTACCGATGGAAATCAGGTTGCCTAGGCACTTGCACATCAGGTAAGTGCCTACGCGCATGAGTTCTCGGTTGCACCTGGTCAGGAGAAGTGAACCCTTTGTTTCTTTCATGTTTGTTTCTGGGCGCACTTAACCCTCCCGGTGTGATGTTGTCTAATGCAGAAGGCGGGCTTTCATCCTCTATTCTACTCGTCAAAGTAAAACTCGGAGGTGAGGCCGTTGCCTGCTGACTTGTTTCTCCTGGCGTAGTCTTATACAGAGCAGATGGCGGTGTTTCATCCTCTAGTCTACTCACCAAAGTAAAACTAGGAGGCGAAACCGTCGTCTGTCCATAAGGACTACGTATCAGGTTTACTGGAGGAGAAATATCCCTAATGTTAGGGATACTCAGATCTCCAGTATTTTGTTGTTGTCGTACCAACCTTTGTTCGAGGGCTCTTTGACGAACCCTATCCCTTACTGGCAACTGTCGCTGCACAGGGGGAGTATCAGGTGTCATGATTTCAGTTCGTCTTAGAGTACTCAAGGGTGGTAAAATGTCTGGTCGTCTAATTGGAGTAGTGTATGGTGTGGGTAAGCCAGGTACAGCCTTAGGCGTACTTGTCATACGTCTAGGGACTGTTCCGTCGGGGCTCCGAGGACTAACTCCAACCGCTGGAGTTGAATCATCCCACATCATTCTATTCCAATTAAACTGTGTATTTGGTGTTAGTGTATTCGTCTGTGTAGGGGGTTGTCGTGTGTAGTGTGTTTGTCGTTTGGTTGTCTCAGGTGTCAATAGAGAATAATCGTTTGCAGGCGTTGTAGGGCTATAAGTCCTGACAGGCCTTACTGATCCTGGTGAAGGAGTCAGTAACGACGGTTCTCCAATAGTCGAAGGAGTCTGCATAAATAGTCTTCTCCTAGGTTGTGGGAGTTGACCAAATGAAGTTCCTTGTCTACTGTATTTTGAAAGATCTTGTACCGTCTCAAGGAGTTTAGGTGTTCGCTTTGGTGTGGTCAAAGGCGAAACAGTCCTAAGTCTTTGTATCGTGGTACTTTGATCATTCAAACTCCGATCCAAAGGAGTAGGGACCGTATCTTTCGGTGGTGATCCAAAAAGACTAGTTCCATCTCCTGTGGGGTTCAGAGACATATTGACACGTTGAGATATGTCTGGTGTCTTCGTCACCATTTTGGGTGGTGATCGTGGTTGTCTTGTCGCTTTCTTCAAGGCGGTCCGTTGTAGTTGTCGTTGATAATCTTCTGTCTTCACGGTGTCTTCGAAGATTGATTTCGTCGTCCTCCTGTGATGTTGTTTGGGTATGACGTGTTTCCTGGTGACCAATCCTTTAGGTGTCGTGAAGACTTGGGAAATTCCTGATAATGTTGTGTTCTGTAGCAGAGTGGAAATGTCTGACAGATGATCCACGGGATTATCCGGAATTCTGAAGATTGATGTCTCCGTCGTCGTCGTTGAAGATAGGGAAGATAGTGTGTCCGTGTCTTGGATAGATATTGCTGGTTTTGATTTAACGCTTTGCGGCGTTAACCTTCTTCGTAGTTGCATTGGTGGTGGAAGTTTCCAGAATTGTTGGCTCATAAAGTCTATGGGCCTACTATTAGGTTCCTTTCGAGAATGGTCCTTGAGTTCTTCCGGGGACATATTCTCGCCTAATAGTACTTTAATTTCTGGAGGCAACAGGCTGTAGAGCTCCGAGTAAGCGTATGGTTTGAGGTTGATCCATTCACTTCCAGGAGTCTGCCTTTTCCGAAGAGAGGTGCGCAGTAATATCTTGACTTCTCGATGCGTAGAACTTGGTAGAGGTCCTTGTAGTACTTCAGCTGTTCCTTGTGAGCCACCATGTTCTTAACTAGTACAAGATCACCAACTTCGATTTCATGCCCTTTGAAGGCTTCAATTCTCTGTTGGAGTTCCTCTTCTAGCATTTGATCATGTTTTATCAGAATCTTCTGCCATTTGTCCTTGTAGGCTCCTCGGTGTTCCGGTTCCAATTGGTTCTCCAAGGGGATTAAAGGATTCTTCTGAGGCTTGAGTCCGAAGTGTAGCTGGAACGGCGTGATGACTCCAGGTTCTTCGCCCATTTGTTTGCAGACCTCCTTTACGTTAGGGTGGAGTGATAACGTAAGTGGTCTTGAGTTTATCATCCTGATAACTCCAGGATACATATCGAATTGGCTGTCTCTTCGAAATGTTTCCTTTACTAGTTGAAGAGACTCCCTAAGTAGCTTATGAAGTCTTTCAACCTTGTTAGCCGCACTGTGATGAGGGGTAGTTGTGGTTACCACTCTCACATTGTTGGTCTTCAAGAAATGCAGAACTTCTGAATTTCTACAAAGAGCCTGTGCGTTGTCGCTAACAATTTTACGAGGTACGGACATTTTGGGGAAAATGTCCTTCAAACAGTTGATGACGGTTTTGGCTGTTTGATTGGGTACCAAGTAAGAGATGAGCAGGTTGGAGTAGAGATCCATGATGTTGAAGGCCGCGGTGATCTTCCGTCCTTTGAATGTGAGTTCCTTTTTGAAGACCATGAAGTCGATCATCCAGGTGTCCATGGGTTCAGTTGGCAAAGGGATCCTTCCTTCCGGTATGACTTTCTTGTTGATGGGCCGATGGAACCTGCATGCTCTACAGCCAGTGCATACAAGTTTCACTAATCCTGCCACGTTAGCCTCTATACACTTATAGGTGTTGCGGAATAAGTGATTTAGAGTATTCATGCCGGGGTGGCATGACATGACATGGAGAAGTGCCAGAATGTATAGTGACATAGTGACATCACATACAATTCTGATGTTTCCAGGGGCGTCGAAAGGTGAATCCATGTGCTTCCTTGTGACCAGGATGGAGTCGTTGAGTAGTCGGTATTTCTTCAACATGTCCTTGGGGATCTTCTCTCTTGGTGTTGTTCGAAGAGTCATGATGATGTTGTGAATCTTCTCGTTTTCGTTCTGCTTCTTGATGATGTATTCAGGAGTGACCAATACTCTTTCCGATACTGCAGTGAGAGGGGTTATTTCAACCTTTCTCTTACTAGCAGCTTCCCTGACTTTTTGCACGTATTTTAAATCGTCACTAACCCTACCTAACAGGTTGTCCTCGTCTTCGACTAGCCTTTCGTGCAATATAGAGATTTCGTCCAGTAGGGCCTTTAATCTTTTCTCTTTCACGGGCATACTTGACTTTTCGACAAACACGATGTGCTGTCTCATTGCTTCAAGGATGTCCTCTGTGGTCAAGATAAGATCGGGCTTTTTCCAGCAGTCTGGCATCTGGATATTCTCTCTTTTCAAGTCTGGGTATCGGAGATGTCTGTCTGAGTAAGCGTTCTGGTATGGAGTATAAAGCCTACTCAAACAATCTGCAAGAGGTAGATCGACTCCTGGGATATGGATGAGAGACCATTTGAAGGGAAGGCTATACAGTCGGTGTGAAATCCTTGCCATTCTAGTGCTCTCCGGATTGTTGTAGCAACTCAAAATGGTGATCAAAGATTTCAGATCTGTTTTAATGATTGCTTCAGTACAAGCAGACAAATAAAGCAGATGCTGTTTCACTCCGATAAGTATTGCCATGGCTTCTCTTTCCAGCGATGTGTGGTGTAGGGATTCCGTGAGTGTCCATTTTCTTGATCCGTAGCGAATGATGTTCCTCTTGATTTTCCCGGTCTCGTCCATCTCTTCTTGATATAATACACTTCCGCAACCCACCATGGAAGCGTCACATTCCATAAAGACAGGTTTGGAGGTATTAATCAAGTAGAGTTTCTCTGCATCTTTGATGCATTTTTTGATCTCAAGGAAAGACTTCATCTGGATATCGTTCATTGAGAACGTACCCTTATCCGACTTTCCTTTTAAGAGATCGTACAAAGGCCCAACTTTCATAGCGTAGCTGTCTACGAAAGTTGACATGTAGTTGCATACTCCCAGCAGAGATTGTAGAGATTTTTTCGTGTTCGGGGGCTTTAGTTCATCAAAGTAACTCTTTCTGTGGTCAGGAATCCAGACATTTGTTTTGTCTATCATGTGACCCAGAAACTGAACTTGTCTTTTGAAGGGTTCGAATTTACTCATAGAAATAAGGAAATTCTGCTTTCCGAGGTCTGTAAGTACACTATCTAGATCTCTCAGATGATCTTCTTCAGTTTTGGAGAAGACCATTAAGTCGTCTATATGTGAAACAGTACAGGCCTTGGATTGCGGGCTAAGGGCTGACTGAATTAGGTAACTATAGTATCCTGGCAAATTGGCTAGTCCATCACATGTACTCCTAAAAGTCCATGTAACATGGGGGTATTTTTTAGAAGAAGGGGTCCTAAATGCAGTAATTTGTCTTAAGAAATCTGAGGCAACAATACTTCGATAGGCCCTAGTGATGTCTATAGTAGTTCTAAATTCAGCTTCGTTTCCTACTGCTATAAGTACTGGATCAAAACCCTTAACTAAATAAGAATGAAGATTCTTATTTTTCATCAAACTATTGATCACTCGATTATCTACGACTAATCTATATTTTTTCTTAGAGGGATCAATATATTTGTTTGATGAGTTGTGATGAGTAAGTAGAACAGGCATATTATATGGTGATTCAATTTGCATGATTTCGTTCCTACCTACTAATTCGTCTAGCTTATTGTCCATTATGTCCACGTTAGGTCCCATGGTCATAAAGGGCTTTAGAAAGATAGGGTCGTAATTTGTTAGCTCTACATCTACTACAGCCGGTTTCCCGTTTTTGAAGACAGGTCTTCCGTCCGTTGGATAGAAAGAAGTAGTATTTTTATGCTTATCTAACAAGTTTCCTAGTCCTTCTCTAGTTTCTGGCTTAATGCCTTCTATATCATTAACTAAGTTTGGCATGATTTCTCGCCAATTTCCTGGTCTGAACTGATCAGGAATTCCTACCATATCAACATCACCAAAAAGTTTTGGATCTGTTTTCTGTGGTGGCTCTAATTTTTCTGCAAGACTTTCAAGATCTTCGTCATTTTCACATCCAGGATGGGAATTGATGAATTTCTGCATTTCATCCTCATCGCATAATTCCAAAATATCGGGGGGCATATCTATATCATCCTTAAAGTCTATTCCTGTGATACTAGAAATGGCAGCTTGCATTTCTGGTGCAAATCTAGAGTAAGAGCTCTTAGTGCTCATATTACTAATAGCGCTAATATCACTAAAATTACTAGTCTTACAAGGAAGAGATTCCGATTCTTTGGAATTTCTTGCTATGAGTTCATTAATCTGGCCTTCAAAGACTAACATGTTTCCAGAAGGTCCAGAAGTGTTGTGGGTTAGACAACATGAACACCTACATCCTTCTAATATATGGTCCACTAGCTGCGGTTTTAGCGGTCTAACTCCTCCTGGCCATGAACAACGAGGGTTCGCGGGCAGGAAAAAGGGGAGATTAGAAGCTACCTTATCTAGGAATCTAGCTATCTGCTTTTCGTTTAACTTAAGTCCTGTTATGGCATCGGTACCATCTACTGAGATGACCATGTTAGTGGGCACTCTCATATATCTTAGCTCTGTAAGTAAGGAGTGGACCAACCTAGCCTTAACTACTTCAGTAACTGGTTTAGAGTCATTATCCATTAAAGGTATATGGAAATGACACACTAAATCTTGCCGATGTCTAAACATAACTAAAAAGGCACCCATAATGTCTGTTTTAAAGACAGGAGTACCATTTTCCTTCATAAGGGAATTCTCAGGGGGCCTACTTCCTCCATTCGTAATATGAATGAAAGTCCTATCAGTGTTCACAAAAATTTCTGGATAATTTTTGCGAAGAGCAGGCCTAATGCATTGCTCATGTTTTGGATGATATGCGACGGGGAGAAATGTGAAAGGAAATGCAGTGTAAATTTCGGTCACCAATATCCTAGTGTCTATTGAAAAACCTAGCTTTGGATCTAAGAAAAAGTACAGAGGTTGCAATCCAGAAGAGCCTAGCTCATTGTGGATTGTTTCCTTTGCCTTCGCTATATCATGCTCATTGATTACCGCATAATTCCCTGTACGATCGGGGATAAGTAGCATGGTTAGTGCTACTTGTCCTCCAATCGGTGAAGGAGTTTCGTAATGTCTAAAAATACGGATCCCTGGCGCGTAAGGCTCCAGAGGACCGCTAGGATTACTGTAATTCCTTGTGGATGTTTGTCCATAAGGATCACTAGCCTCGATGTATATGCTAATCTCAGTTTTCTCAAGAGGGGGTCTATGGCAATAACATTCGATGTTATGCACTCTAGGGATCTGATTAAAAATAGTTCTAGCTGCTTGATATTCGTGTAGGCTAAAGTGATCTACTCTTTTCTCTACCGTGGTTACCGTCACCATTTCAATACCTTCCGGTATTTTCAAAGGAGACTTGGAATCCTTATTCCGAATGGTAACTGTGATTTCCCTATCCTTATCTATCTTAGTGTAAGAGGGCAAAACTTCTAGTCCTTCAAAATTAGGGTTAGTTTCTGTTTGAATTCCTTTGTCAAACAAAGCTTCCACAAACAGATCTTTACTCTTCCAATTCTTATAGGAGTTTGCATCTAAGTCAGGGATTTTCAGAGTAACCATAGCAGTTTCCTGAGGTTGCAATGTTATTTCTGCTAAAGAGACGCCTTTAGTAGATTTAACAGAGTGTCTGAAATGGGCTTGTACTGGTTTTCTACTTGGGACGGGTCCCAATTTGATGTAGAAATTGTCGTTTTTCCAGTAGTTGGACCAACGGTGTGATTTGACAAGATTGTTGCCAATGATGATGTCATAAGCACAATCGTACACAATGAAAGGGATACTCTTCAGGGTATATCCGGTTTCCAGTTGTATATCGATGTATGCTATTTTGTTTGCCTGTTCCATTGCTCCTGGTACTATGCCACTTACGTTGAAGTTAGCAGGTTCCCACGATATCAGAGAGTTTTGTTGAAGTTGTTCAAAGACGCTGGGTTTGACGCAACAACAACTAGCTCCTGTATCGTATAGAGCAAGTTTCTTGTCACCATTGGGCAAGGTAACATAGATGTAAGGCCTTTCATCAATGACTTTGACAACTCGAGCTTCAGATATATGAATACTTTTCTCTTTTGGGGATCTTCTCTTCTGCGAAGATGTCCCAGAGGAGATAGTGGGTTCATAATCTAGAGCCAAAGCTGTTTTCTTCATCTGTTTTTGAAGACAGTTGAAGTTTGAGGTACTAGCTCTTCCTGTGCGTGTTGGTGGTTTGTCTACTCGTCTTCTTCCCTGTCTAAGACTAACAGGAGGCGTGGTCCTGGAAGGATCAAAGCGACTTCTGCTTGTCTTTCGGGAATAGGACTGATAATCCTCAGGCCCTGGAGAGGCTTTAAATGAGGCTACTCTAATGTGTGGTGTGGGCACAGGGAGTCTAGTGATGGTATCTACTTTTCTTGTCTTTGAAGTATTTCCATCCTCCTCAAAGATGATAGAGATGTCAGTCTCTTCATCCTGTACTTTTGTGCTTTTTCCTTCAGATGATACGTACTGAGCGTACACACATATTGCAACAAAGAGTATTGAGAATAGTGAGTACACCAGGACATATTCCTTATCGAAAGAAACACTCAGGTACAGACCAATAAGAATCCATACTAAAATGATAAGGAGTTTTTCGAGTTTCTTGCTGGACTCGTAGACCCACAAATCAGATAGGACTTCATCATCATTGGATTTTTTCATCTGGTTTTCAGATGATTTCTTGGCTTTTTGTCTTTGCTTTTTCAGTTGTCTTTTTGAAAAAACAATGACTTCTGAATCTTTGTCGGATTCAGTAGGCCAACTTCCTAACAAAGGCCCATTAGAATCTTCTGACCAGTCGTCTTCCGATTCTAATTGCAAATGTTTAGGGTTTTTAGAGTCACAAAATTGTGAATCCTCTGAAAGACTATCCGCAGCTTCTTCACTTGGGCCTGGTGCCAAGCTGAAGTAAACTGTTTCAGGTTCAATCTGAGGTTCAAAACGATCCGTTCCAAGGGATGATAGACGCACAAGAGGTGACGCTCTTTGTTTGTCTTCAATTTTGTTCGTCTGTTCCACTTGTTTTTTCACTTCCGATACAATAGGAAACAGAGGCAGAAGATTTCTGTCGCCCCCCAGGGACTTCTTACACTTTTCAGGTTTGTTTTCACAAACTTTCGAAGGTAATAGGTTCTCCTGAGGTTGAGGTTCCAGAAATTTTCTCTCTTCTTTCTCTAATTCCAATGTACCTTGAAGACTAGTATTATCAGTGTGTTTTTGATATTGTTGAAGCCTGAACAAATCAAAAAGACTGAGGTTAATACCAGTCCTATCATAGAAGTAATAATCCAAGTCATCCTGAGTCATTGTTTGAGAGTCAATGTCATCAGGGATTAGTCCAAAATGAATACCGATGGCATCCATAATGAGCTTAGTGTCCATATCTCCATAATTCTTATAGAGATCATAGACTTTTCCTGTTTGAACCTTTCCGTCAGTTCCAGGATAACCTGACAACCTTTTAGGAAACCTTCCTGTGATATCAGGTTCACAGTGGAGTTTTCTAAAAGCTTCAAGTTCAGTTGTGAAGAAGTCGCTTCCCTCTTTGGGGACAGGTTGTATGAAGAAGCGATCAGTGTCAGGGTCATATATGCGCACATATTTGATCCCATCCACGAAGAAAGATCGCAACGACCTGTCACCCACGCGGACTACCTTATCATAATGGACATGGTCAAGGACACAACAGCCTTCGCTACTGATGTTCCTTAGTTCGTTTGCATATGGTCTTTCAAAGACATTGTCTTCGTAAAAACCATATCCCAATAGTCTAATGACAGTGGAACCAGCACTAGACATGGGTAGCGAAACGACATTACCGAGTGTGTTAAGTTTCAAATGACCACTGGATTCACCAAGGGTCTGAAGAACGTTAACGCTAGGTCCGTCAAGTTCGTTTAATTCGTTTGGTTTGATATTGCTCTTTATTCCACCTTTGTGTAATGGTGTAGTGTTTTGGGTTTGTGAGAAGGGGTGTCTGTATTCAGGAGATAACACACCAGTTTCCGTATCGACCATAAAGCCTTTATCGATATTGCAATGATTTTGTGTATGTGTATGTGTAGAGTGTGTAGAGAAAGAAGTGGGAGGGGATTCTATGTGGTTTTTGGAATTCTTTACGTTGCAAACACCTTCCCTAGAAAGTTGAGGGCCAATTCCAGAGTCCTGCTTTCTAGTGACCCCACTGGGTGTGGTCGTGGAAGGAGGCAAATTCCTACCTACATTACTTAAGTAACTAGATCCTCTTACTGTACGGCTAGGGGTATAGGGGTTGTAAGTATTCCCTTCTAGTCTACCTCCTACGCTATACTCCCTCCAATCTCCTACTCTTCCTTTTCTGATTTCTCGTTGCTCTTGTTCAGGGTTGATCCAGCCGAACCTATGTTCGTCTTTCAAGAAACCTTTCTTGTCGTACCTGTGATCATCCTCAGCAGGACGATAAAGGTTTCTTGGGGGTCTACCCCTAAAGAAGTTGTCGTATTCAAAAGGATCAAAAAAGCAAGGAACAGGTTTGTGGAAACCTTTGCAATTCGAACACATCAAAATGGAGGGGAAACGCCCCGGATATGTTCGACAGTTTCTTGCATGATGACCCAGAAGATTACACAACTTACAACGATAACCAGAATAGGAAATTCTAAGTCCTTCTATCTGTTTCCCGTCCTGTCCTGATATTCCTACGGGGGTCTTGGATCTATTCCTATTCACTTTTGCTGCCAAACGTGAATGGCTTCGACCCTTGTTCCTAACATTAGTCCTATGTCTTGTTCTATGTCTAATGTAATCTACAGATTTGGCTCTTTTGGCGGGGTTCACGGTGAAAGGTGATTTTGTTCCTTTCATCTCAATTATCTCGGGCTTAACGAATTCGCTTACTGCTTCCATATAAAGCATATAACCGGGCATAAGAGCAGGGGCCTTTAGATTCATGTTTACCATGTCTCTTTGCTCCTGAGCTTGTGCTGCGATTTTGCTATTGTAAATTAGTTCAACCCCAGATGCTTGAGATGCAAAGTGAGTATGAATAAGTTTCCTCATGTCAAAAAGAGTATTTTCTTCAACTACTTGTGCTTGGAACGAATCATCCTTATCACCAGTAGAATCCCAGAGACCAAGAATCTGGTGTAAAGCTATAGTCAAGTTTTTAGGTCGCTCCCTTATAACCCTATCCAATTCAAGGGAAATCTCTGCTTGAGTTTTCCTTTGAGGACGGAAGCTATAAAGAAGTTCCCAAATTTGAAGAAAAGGTACCCCTGAGTCCATGCTACTTAGCACCAAATTGTAAGTCTCTCCTTTGGTTACAGCTAGGAGCAACGCGTATGCACTACTTTCTGCCAATTGCTCTTTAGTTATCAAAGGACATAATTCTTTCAAGTAAGATGTAATGTGTGTTGCATTCAAATTGTTCATATCGCATCGACCCCACTGGCCAATGAGAGACTTAACAAGTTTTAGTGTTTTTCGTGGCAAGGGAGAATAACCCAGGATTGGTACAGGCATTTTCTTCTTTCTTTCTATTTGCTCTTGATTCAAGAACAAATTCCGAGTTGCTGAGACTGTATATCTTTTGTTTTCTTCGTAAAGTTTGGGATGATCTATTTTTCCTAACTCACTTAGTGCCAATTTTCTAGTTTCATCTAAAGTGTAAGGGTCATTGACTACTCTCTGTAAAATTGCGTTTCTAGTTTCAATTCGAGATCCAGGGTTAGGAAAGAAAGTTTTTGCGAACTTGGTTCCCAAAATTTCTTCAATAGTCCTCCCAAACGTACAAAAATCAAAAAGATTAAGTCTCAAATCAGCATTCTCTTCCTTTGTTATCTCCTCAAGAGGTACTTTAGAAAGTTCTCTAGATTTTTTATAGCCATGAGCTATGTCTGCGATACTTTGGGCATGCCCATAAGCAAGATCGAAGACAAGCTGCATGTCTATAGGCTCTAAGGGGGTTTCGGGAGAATCAATAACATTTTCTTTAGAGGGGAGAGGTTCTTTAAAGCTAACTCTATCCCGTCTACCGTAAGAAATGTCAAAATTTCCAGTTTTCTCCTTCAAGTTAGAGGAATTAGGAGTATCATTTGCGTCTAAAAGGACCCCAAATGAATCCTCGCTTTGTTCCTTTCTTGGAGGAGAAAAACTATACTCAGTGGGAGACCATCTCTCTGTCAGTTCTGGTCTAGAAAAATGGACTTCTTTTGCTGGAGTTTCCTTTTCAGATTGCTTTTGCGTCAAATTTGAATGAAAAGAAGGAAATCGCTCAGAAAAAGACCATTTTTCCGTCATTTCTGGAGAGGGAAAAGGTTCTCCACTGGGTGTAGCGTCTCTGGATTGACTTGCAATCATCTTACTTTGGCTATAAAAACTATCAAGAGTTTCCTGAGAACGCTCCCGAGTCGTTTTATTCCTACTTGTAAAGCTTTTTTCTGGCTTATTTGATCTAAAACTATCTTCAGAAACAGCTCTGGAACTGTTAATGGTAGTTTCTCCTGTAGGAGGAGCTATGCCTACATAACGAGGAAAAGGGGTACTAGCTGTAGAGGTGCTTTCCGATCTGTTAGGATGGGAAGAAGCACTCTCATTTCCCTTACTTTTTCTATCTATGAGCTCTAATCTCCCATCTCTAAAGTAAAGGTTAAAGATTTCCCTAAGGTTTAAGAGATAGGGCGCTGCATTGACTAAGGAGTTGTCAGTGAAGTGCTCATAGAAATAGAGTTCCTCAAATCCATGCTCAAACTTCACCCACATCTGATCACAATTCTTGTGAGCGAAAAGAGCTCTATCTGGCCCAAAGCTAATGGCTATGGCTACAAATTTCATGAGAGGAAGTGCGCTTGTTTTGTCTACCCCCGAAGCTACTTTATGAAACAACTTAGCGCTTCCATTGATGAATGCTCTAAAAATGCCTCGAGAGACATTGTTAGGTTCATCATGGAAGTCAGCAAAGTCGCTCCCAAAAGCCTTAATAAGGAGGGAAGCTATGTTTTCCATTCCAAACTTGAAAGTTTTAAGATGGAAATTATTATTGTAATAAATAAAACCTACTGTACGGTCAATAGTCAAGGCCCTAACTAAAGGAAGCTCGACATGGACTTGTTCAATTTCTTCTTCCGTAATGGTTCTATTTAAAATATCTACGGTATGCCATTTATTCATGTTGTCATCAAGAAAGCGAGAAATTGCATCGGTAGAGTTTCCTCTGGATGGACTTCGGCTTCTCAATGGCGCCATGTCTAAACAGCGTCCCCGATTTGCACTTCTACTAGTACAAATCCTAGTTCTAGTCCTACTTCTAGAAGCTCTTTCCGTCTTAGAAAAGGAACCAGGATCCGCACACATCTCACTCATTCTATGAAAGGTCTTACGACCCTTCATATATGATTTAAGTACTTTTTATGGAACGGTTGTGTAACGGTTTTCGGTAAATTCGATCAATCAAAAAAAGTGAAATCTGTCCTACCGCAACTTTGATGCGAGGCGATGAAGATGTGACGGATTGAAGAGGGGCTAGCCTCTCTTCCTCAACTCCTAGCAATCTTTCGTTACAGCAAAACCTCTTAAGTTTCCTTAAAAGGACCAAGCAAGACAAAGACTTGCAAATACTTTTCGGAATAATGTTGCAGAAAGAGACCAATTAATTTTGCAATTGCTGGATGGACCAAACCAAGAGGTGAAAAATTACTACTTTTTCAAGTAGCTCTAATTCGTCTCTTAAGTGTTTTATTCTTGGAAAATAAAATTTCAAGAATCAGGTTATGTTTCAAGAAATTAAATTAACAAAGAACAAACACAACGGCTCGAAGGACCACTTTTTGAAAATGTAAGGCTTTTTGTGAGTTTTTGTTTAGGACTGTATACTATGGAGACTACCTTAGGGTGCCTTACAATAATCAAAAATAAGTAAAAAATAAAAAGAGTGATTGGTTTCTTTTAGCTATTTTATTCCAAATAGCAGCGCAGAGTCTTTACAGACTTGTCTGTTTTTTGAGAGAGATAGCTTTTGAGCAAGGAAGGGCTAGGTAGCACAAGGGTGCTTGAAAGGCAGAGCCTTCCGATCTTCACTTGGTGATGCAAATCACTTATGAAAATTGTCTATGTTGTACTTTTATAAGAAAAATACTTAGAGAAAATACTCAGAGTATTCAACTTTGTAAAAGTTCGGAGTTGTGGGTGAAAAACTTATCTGGTGCGAAATGGCGTTGTTGAAGGTAAAAATTGTACTGAGTTAAAATGGGGAGGGACATCACCTTTTATAGTAGTGAGTTAAAGAAGTTTCTCAGGATGTTTTCAAAATATGATTTTGAAAACATTCTTCGTCATTTCTAAACTCATAACCAAATTGGTGACATAATTGCTAAAAAAGGGAGAGTGAACAAAATAAACAGCGGGGGGTCTGAGTTGGATTTTGACAGGTGAAAATTGAATATTTTCGAGTTCAAATAACGGTACATCGGATGTCACCGAAAAAGAGTAACGTTCAACCAAATAACACTTGCCCAAACGACGTCTGACCAAATGATACTTGACCAAATGAGACCCTAACCAAATAACATTCGACTTAACGACATCTGATCAAAGAATACTCAACTCTCTGACAAAAAACCATCTTAAACTTCCTTTCTGTTTTGGGAAAAAGTGAAAATATTGCGGGGTCAAAAAGTTATCTAGAATGTTCTAATTTGCGGGGGAGAATTGCTGGATTTGCATTACTTTGTAAATCTCGAAATTTTCTTCTCTAACTAAAAAAGCTTTACATATTAATCTACCCCTCTCAAAAAAGTGACAGGGGTGATGGAAATGGCACCATAAGTACATAAAAACCCTTTGGGAAAATTTTCCTTACTTAACCATTTTCATCACTTCTGGCAGACAAAACATGAAAAAATGGTTTACAAATGGTGAACAGACATGTAAATAAATAAATGTCTGTAAAAACTCTCCGCAATGGGTACATGTTACAACAAATATGTGAGCTGCAAAAACCCAAGAGTACTTGATAGGGAGAAAGGGAGGGTTTTGAGCAAAGGTCTCTTTTAATGTACCACAAGGGAGAAGGACATCCTGATAAATCAATGTCAAAGAAAAACCTATGGGGAACCACATAGGGATGTACTTAAGTGGATTGTTACCTCCACAAAAGAACACATTTTGCTCCTTGACATCTCAATATAAAGAATCCTTTTTTCTTTAAAATTGGGCCATTTTTACTTTTTGAAAGATGTTGTTTGCTCTGGTTTGTGGGACCAGTAAAAGTAGGGATGTTGTTTACAAATGCCAATTTTGCTTGTTTACTTGGGGATCATGAGTTTTGCTCAGGGGTATTGCCGGGAAAAAGAGTTGCGTCTAGACGAGGGTCTAGATGTTCTGTTTAAAAGATTGGAGAGCCTGGTGTAGTCGGGAAGACCTCTTGTAAGGGCATATTCTTCAAGAAATCTTTCAACTTCAACAGGTTTTATATCTTCAAGGGGGATTTCATTTAGGGAGGGTTTCCTCTTGAGTTTAGGCTTACAAAAAGGGGTCTTAGTCAGAATACATGTCAAGGCAGTAGCAAATATTGTGATAACTAAAATGGGGATGGAAATGGACAATGCTATAGTAATAGGCATTGCTGCGGGATGTTGCCAGGGGAAATTGAAGGAGGGTTTTACAATATTTGGGGTTTGGGTAAGGATTTCAGTGCTAAACTGATTTTGGACAAAATCCTTGTTAAGTTGTGGCAAAAGTGTCACTGAAGTGTCTTCCTTAATCTCTTGGACTTCACAAGGAGTACTAATCTGGATCGGAAAATTAGAAACTTCAAATGATTTAGCATCCATCTTTGATACATCATCACACATGAGTCTGAGACTAATTGGCTTAGTGGAACTTACGATTGCAGCCATATTGTTGTCAACAATGTCATCACTGCTTTCCTCCTGTAGTGTACAATGTGCTCTATATGCTAAAGTTGTTTCTGGAGCATCCGCGAGGGGACATTCCAGGAACTTAGGGTCATAATCTTTGCTAAAAAGGGAATTTCCACAAGAGATAGACTTAGCTTTATTGAAGTTATCTAGCCCTAGATCCTTCTGAAAGTCGAGGGAATGACATATTGGATATGCCTCCTCTTCTTTCCTAAAACAATTGGTCAGAGATGGCTGCCTTATTAACGCGTAACTACTTTTCTTGGTTCTCACCACATGGGTAGCGGTGGTCACCTTATTCTTAATGATATTCGGTCTAACCAAGTACTTTGACAACTTATCGTTAATTCTATCATAAATCTTAAGGTTGAGGTTAACTACATAGTTATCTATTTCTACATTAGCGTTTGACAGTGAATCCTCCCTGCCATTGTTGACAATAGGCTGAATCGTAGGCCTGGATACTACCTTTGAAGCTTGGATTGAATGACCCACAGGTTCCACGAGAATGGGTCCTGCGATGCCAAAAACGTCCTCATCTAGATTTAATTTACCAAGCCAATTTGACTCATCCACGTCTGAGATGATAAAAGATGGATTACCTTCTGTCATTGTAAGCATTCCTTTTGACCGTCCCAGAGTTGATACTGTCTTTTTGACGTCCTTTATGAGATTTTTGAAAGTATCCAGAACTGAAAAATTTGCTTTCTCCCAAGGGGAAGAAGTGGAAAAAGTTTTGAGAACTTTTGCTATGTTTTTAAGGTAAGTAGGTGCTTGGATTTTGATCAAGTTGAGCACTGAGTTAGCCTTAGAGGGGAGTGTCTTGAGAGTGTTACGAACTGAACCAAATTTTGGAATTGCTTTGCTAAGGGTATTCAAGGTTTTTGAAACTTTGTTGTACAATTTGAACCATGAATCCCGATTGCGTAAAAGATCCCAGGGATTATTAGTCTTAGCACACAACACTTGGCTTTTGTACACATCATTATCCTCAGGAGAAAAAGTTGTTACACTTCTTTTCCCTACAGGGCTAATGGTTGTAGTACCAATAGTAGAAGTTGATGAAGCATCCGTCGTAGGAGGGTAAGCAATATTTCCCTGCTTATCCAAAAACGGCAAAGACAGTTCATGCAACTTCAGTATTGTTTTCGAGCCTGAGGGAGGTGTGTCAAAGAATTCAAATCCTTGGTTTGGGGTGTAAACTGAAGACTGATATCCTATGCCCAGGAAAGGAACATAAGGAATACCATGATCTATCAGAACTTGCTTGATTTTGTCTTTGGTTAAATTCGTAATCCTCACAAGTTGTGCGTTTCTTAGGGAACATTCCCTAGAAGCACGAAAAGATGGTATCTCCTCCTTGATATGGATAAGGTTTTGATCTTCAGTGAAAGGAATCAAGGGATAGGGCTCCAGTGAGTCCAATCGAGCATTGGTGCTGTAATTACTGAATTGCTTTACAAAGAGATCTTTATATGCCGTGATCTCGTCAAAAGTGGAAAAGTAATCTTGAAGATCAATTGAGATGTTTTTCTGAAACGGCTGTGTCAGATAAAAATCTTCCTTCCCTACCAAGGAGGCATGATACCCGCACTCATCCGCAGATAACAGGGGGAGAAATCCTAATGCTAACAAAATGATCTTCTGCATCAGGGTCTTCTGCATCAGAGTCTTCTTTCTTCTGTAACGTGTGTTGCTCTTCATTTTTCTTGTTGTTCTCTGGTTTTCGCTGTTTGGCATCATGTTTAGTTTGGTGTAGGGCTCAGGATGATGACACAATCATGGTGGTTGAAAACCGGAGAAAGACCAGGCGAAGAGGAGAGCTTGTCTTGGCCCGTCTGAGGTTCTTCTTTTATCGAATCCTTGTAGAAGGCGTCTTTTTCTTTCTTCAGGATTCGAGGGAGAAGGGCACGGATCCGATAGTGGAAGACGAAGTTGTAGTCGTCCCAGATCTCTTCAATGGGTGTTTCCAGAGCAGAAATGGTCAAAGGACAGTATTTGAGGAGGAAGTTCTGTCTGACATCCAAAGCTTGGAATCTGGACGGACCATTCTTGCTGTATGAAGAGAGATCTGAACATCGGATTTCGAAGAGGAGGAGATCCAAGTTGATGTCCCTCAGCAGAGTCGAGAAGTATTGGTCCAAAAACAGATGCTTGGAGGATCCCCACTGGTGGAAGGGATTCTCAAGAATTTTGTTTCTCTGTTGATGGAGATTCTTCTGGCAGAGACGGTAGTAGTTCATCAATGCGCTGTAGGGTTCCTTTGGATCGTGGATGTAGAATGGAGGCGGATCTTCAGGGTCCCAGTGTCCCAAGGAGACAAGATCCGTCAAGGTGGTGTTCTTTTCTGTCATGATCTTGAGAGAAACGTCAGAGTCCGAGTGTTGGAGAGTCTTGAGTTTCTTGTACTTTTTCTCAAGGTCGGAAATCACTTGCTCCAGGACAAGGCCGGATTCATTTACAATCCTGTGCAAATGATTCTGCCACACTTGGATCTGTGATTTACCAGCCTCGGATTGAGAAAAGTAGATCTCAGTCATGCTGGAGATGAAGAAAAGAGCGTCTTGTAGTTTGGAGTCTTCTGCGTTGTGGAGACTTTCGGGCAGGCTTCCGAGTTTCTCCTCAATCCTGTATTTGATCAGGGTGAGGTCCTCTAGGTTTTCCTTGAGGGTAGAAATTGCCTGGTTGTCCAATTTGTTGATGTTGTTGAAAGTGGTTCCAAGATGATCAATGAAGAATTGCTTCCGGGTGATGGTCCTCTCGAGTGCAAAGCAATGTTGGAGTCCCAACATATAGTTGAAACTTCGAAGAGACTGGAGGTCCTTCTCTTCTTCCAACGCTTCTGAAAGGAGTTTCTCCAAAAACTCTTTTAGAATAGCTTTGACAACTCCAACCGGGTAACGGAAGTGCTGGATGGCGAGTCGCGAGATGGCGGCGATGTGTTCCTCATTGATGTCTTGCAGCTTCTGAATATAGCTTCCCCATGTCGATTGGGAATAAGCCATATTCGGGCGACGGATGGAGATGAAACTTTTCCTCCGTAGATTCCTGACATTCTTTTGGAAAGCTTCCAGTTCTTTGTGCGAGTTCTGACATGTCTGAATCAGAAGATCATAAACAGATCCCTTTTCAAAGTGATTGTTCTTTTCCTCCTTGAAGAAAAGAATTACATCATTGATGCGGGAACCTTGTTGATTGATCTGGTGATCAAGAAGGGAGATCTCGTTTTCAATGGAAGAGTCGTAGGAAGGGACTAATGTCTTCTTCGGCGGAGCGTTGGAGGAATGACGGCAGAAACGGATGTAGTGTCCACCACCGCAGAGGAGACAAACCATTTGACCGTTTTTAAATGGTGGAGCCTCCCTTTGCCATTCTGGGTAACGGCTAACGGGTGGTTTCTTCTTCTTGTGCGTCTGTGTTTCCTTTTCACCAGTCCTGTAGTCGAGGACTGCTGGCGGTTCCATCTTGTTCGGCAAGGCCTGAGAGAACTTCTGGTAGTAGCGAGGTTCTGAGGCCGGTGGATGAGGGGTGAAATTTCCCGATGGAGGCGTGAAGTCGTTGAAATTCCTGTTGTCGTTCCGATTAGGTCTGGATCGGGGCCTGACGTAGGGATTCGTGGCGATGTTTCTCCTAACAGGTGGCCTCAGAGGAGGTCTGTAGGAGGGTCCATGGGAAAAACCTCGGTGTGGTCCTGAAAAGGACCGATGTGGGGGGAGGCCTCGTTGGAAGGGGCCTCTACAAGAGTGATAAGGACATCCCCAAGGGTAGGCCTTCCTCTCTTGCATACTTGTGCTAGGCTGCACAGCTTCAATCATGCTCAGAAAGAAGAATAAGGAGAGATAGGAAAGAGGGTTAAAAAAGGATCTTGCAATCCCTTTTCAGGAAAAGGTGTTGTCTTGCTTGAACCTTCTTTTGACAAGGAACTTGTCGGTTTTTGCTGAAATTACAAGAAATTGAGGAAATCAGTCACATATCATTAGTCCTACTCTCGCATCGACATATTCACTTTTCTGATTGATCGAAAATGTTCTAATGCTGCCTAGGTTGCCATGTTGTGTTCGGATCAGGTAAAAATACAGAAGTTTGCTAAAAATGCTATTTTATAACCCGGTTGTTAAGAATAGATTTCTGCAAGGCTTCTGTAACAACTAAGTTTTTTCAAAGTGGAAATGATCAGTTTCACGTCTTGAAAATCTTTTTGTTGGTTACACCCTTTTTTCCTCGAAAACTTGTTTATAAACTCTTCCTGCAAGGTTTGATAAAAGAGTTTTGTCGAAAAGAAAGGGCCTTTTTACCTTAGCCTGGAATTTGTTTTTGTGAGGGATATCCTTTAAAAATTTATCCTAACTCCTACCTATCCTAAGAAAGGTTAGTGTCATTCTTATGGAATCTTGATCGTTAAACCTGCTACTTAAAGTATCTCGACGATTGTTCTAATGTACAGTGAACCAGCTTAGTCTTTAAGTTCCCGAAAGTTCTTAAAGACAGAGCCTGTTACTTTAAAAGTATCTCGACGTCACGTATACGACAATCCGGTTTTACTTTCAATTTTCCAAAGTTTGAGCGCCTAATCTTTTAATGCTCTACAATTAACTAATGCTCCGCATGCCTTTAGTGTTTGAAGAGTGCAATACAATTTCTTCACAACTATCTATTTGAAAATAACCCAACATAGATCTCTCCTTTCAATCATTATTCAATTATCTTTCCTGACTTTCATAAGCAAAAAGTGTTTGGTAGTGCATTGTCCTGGTTGTTACATCAGCACATCACTTAATACTCATTTAAATCAATCCAGAATATTTAGTAATGATAGAAACGAAAGACAAATGCCGTTATTATGATCAAGAAACTTTGTGTAGAAAATGCTCACCATCCTCAACATGTATGGGCATAGCGTTACAAAAGTTATTTCTAAAATTTTTCAAGGAATCCGAAAAACAAATAATGCCTTATCCTTCAGGTTAGAGCTTAAAAAAGTTTTCATGAGCAAATACTAAAGGGTAATAACCGCTGGGGTCAAATTCCTTAAAGTATTTCCACACTACTTTGTTCCCAAAAAAGTTCTAAGTTTTTCAGAGTAACGCACTTTGTAAAAGCTCCTAAAAGAAATTCTAAGTCTTTTCTCTTCCATGAAGATGAGATCTAAAATGTCTTCATCGTTTGAAAAATGACTAAGTTTTTCTTTTCCTTAAGTCTAAGTGTTAAAAATGTAATAATCGCAAAAAATGTTTTTACCTTTGTTCGGTGTTAACGGTGAGAAGAGTAAAAATTAACTTCGCTCAAACACTCTTAGGTTTTTGTTTTTATACGCAACCGTCAGAGTTCGGATGGGCAAAGATAACCCTACCCCCTCACTTTTTAGCGATTAGTACAATTTCCATTCCTAATTTTGTCACCTTTAAATTTTCAATTCTTCGTTGGAAAAACAGAAAACGCAAAGGCGGGGCCAGTCATGAGTTCAGTTTGCTTTGTCAAAAATGTCATCAAAATGTGTCATCCTTATTCAATGCAATGGTATCTCTTAGTTGGTTGGTTAGTTTGTCGTCATGTCAATTGTCGTTTTGAAACTTCTGGTTGGTTTGTTCTAAACTCCCCATATTATAGATAAAAATGTAAATTAATACAAATTGATCATATAATATAGTTTTTAGCGCGCGTTAGAATTTAGTACAAAACCAGATGTTTCGGGGTTTCCTCGTTAGAGGGCGTCTTTGTCATTTGTCAGTTTTGTCAGTCGTTTTTGTCTGTCTTTTGTACGTACAGAATCTCATAATTCGTTTTGGTCAAAATGAAAACTTCTTCGATATCTTTTCCTCTGAAGAACCGAAAAATCTCGCTTTGAGTTTTCGATCCCACCTTTTTAGATTGTCGTTTGAACTTTTCAATTTCAACTTCAACAAATTAAGAGATTACCTAGGGTTTTGTCGGGGTGATGCTATGTTCCAAAAAACCTTTCCTCGAGCCAAAGGAAAACTTTTTATGAAAAATAGTATCGGGAAAACTATGTTTTTAGAAAAGAGAAATGTATCCTACTAATACTAATCCCCTTACTAATCTAAAAATAGTTTTTATAAAAAGTAACCCAGCTAGCTAACTAATAGTGTTCCGTAACTACTAATTTACTACTAGAGTCTACTTTCCATATCTAAGCTAGTGTGTTTGTGTATCTATTTGTGTTTGTGTCTGTGTTTGTGTCTGTGTCTGTTTGTGTTGTTGTCTTTGGTTAC
>Ga0214170_1000191_pt1 | contig 26290 bp, 37 predicted proteins | sample TroBogEpilimnion_2_FD_153008 | JGI IMG/M metagenome (GOLD analysis project Ga0214170, IMG submission 153008) | Freshwater microbial communities from Trout Bog Lake, WI - 27JUN2007 epilimnion | ecosystem: Environmental > Aquatic > Freshwater > Lake > Epilimnion/Euphotic zone | place: Trout Bog... | reverse complement strand
CGGTTCAGTTGGTTTCTTAGTTGCTGTTTCTGGCGATACATTAGCTGACGGTACAAGCGTTGCTTCAAGCTCACCAAGCTACACAGCTATTCAAACAGCTATCGCTGGTTATATCAATGCACATTTGAACCAAAGTTCTGGTGCTACAGCAGTGGTTACATTGTTAACAGTTGGTGCAGGTAACGGTGTTACAATCGCTTAATTAAAATTAAGTACATTCTCAGGGATGGGAAGCAAATTAGGACCTTCGGGTCCTTTTTTGTTGGCTTGTATTAAGTACGCAGTTAAATACACGATGGAATATAAGTTATACACTCTAGTAGACATTACTCACACTGGGCAGTATCGTAACGAGCCAGGCAAACAAAAAGAACGCTGGCAAGAACAAAACTTTAATACAGTATTACAAACACTAGGTATACGTAGTAATGTAACATATCGGTATGGCCCCGACCCCATGGAAGTTTCAGGTAGACTGGTAGGGTTCGATACGGATGATATAATTCGTGTGTGGCGGTTTGATTGGTATACTGAAAGAGATCACTTGTATGAAAAAAACGGAGATCCTGTAGGCTTGCTCAAAGAAGATTTTATGTTAGTGCCCTACATCAATGGCCTTAATGAATCAATGGAACAACAGTACGCAGTGTTTAATACTGAAGACCCTGGAAGTAATATTGTATTTCATGTAAGAAAGTAATCTAGTACTTTTACTATTGGTTGATTCTAATAAATAAAAAGTAGGCACTTTACAATAAACATTTAGGCAATCATACATTTTTTAGGCGCAGTCCTGAGCGGACGTACTAAACTTTAATGGAGAGCCTAATGGCCACAAAAGAAGCAGTTGCTCAACTAGCAACATTACCAGAACGTGTAAGTATATTAGAAACCAAAGTCGAAAACGTCGGCGAAAAAATCACCGATCTCAAAAGTGATGTCAAAGAAATGCACGATTGTTTGGATCAAACCCGCGATGGCGTTATGGCCAAACTAGAAAACATGACAGCTGAATATCGATACAATGCGGCCAAGTACTATGAGCATGCCGATAATCTAAACGCACAACAATCAGCACAACACGCTGAATTAGCTGGTAAAATCAAAGAACTAGAAAAAGTCAAAGAAAAATGGATCAAGTACTCCTTAGCTGGCTTGGCATTTGCCGCTGGAGCTGGATGGGTACATGCAATGGACCTTCCAAAGATTCTTAAGTTCCTAGGCCTGTAATTCAGTTAAATACTGAATGCAGATTCAAGAATTCGTACAAGCCGTACACTATAACACTAAACTCAATCCCAAATTATGGATAGGCACAACCTTACGTCATGACGTAAGGCTGAAGCTATTAAACATTGCCAAAGATTTTGTTAAGTTTATAGCACTCCCAATCAAATTAAAAGATGTAACTATTAGTGGCAGTAATGCTAGTTACGGTTATGGTGATCATAGTGACATAGATCTACACCTAGTAGTAACCATGCCTGAGAATCCAGCAATACGTGAATTGTACGATGCTAAGAAAAACAATTACAATTTTAAACACGCTATTAAAATACACAATATAGATGTAGAAGTATATGTGCAGGACGAACTGCAACCACATCACAGTGCCGGCATTTATAGTATATTAGATAATAAATGGCTCAGTAAGCCATCTAATCGTAAACCTAACGTAGAAGATAAAGAAGTTCGTCAAAAAGCACGTAATTATAGCAGTATGATTAACAAAGCTCTACAGTCAGATGACTTAAATACAGTACAAGATGTAATTGCAGATCTTAAACGTCTACGACAAGCAGGGTTGGATGCAGGTGGTGAATTTAGTATTGAAAATTTAGCATACAAACTACTAAGAGGCCGTGGTAAGATAGACAAATTGCACAGACATTTACAACGATTAACGGACTCCAATTTAAGCCTGGAGAATATGATATGAAAATTAAAGAAATAGTGGAAGGATTGGAAAATGACCTTAAAGGGATGCCTTTAAAAGTAACAGCATTTACTCCACCTAGCGGCAATACTCCAGGTACAATTACAGGTAAATTACCTAATGGCATGGAAATTACTACAAGCAATACAGTTCGTCAGGCAGATAACAATCCTAATCAGAAAGTATTGGATCTTACTCCAGGAGCACCTACTCCAGGAGCACCAGGCGCACCTGCACCAGCGGCTGGTACACCTGATGGACAACAAGATGCCAACAATCCACAAAATCAAATCCAAGTAGGGCAAGATTTAAAAGTAGCAGAAGATCCAGCAGATGGCGATGCTGATGCGCCTGCTAGTAGCAAAGAAATTTTCCTACTTAAAAAAATCCTAGCCAAGTTGAGCGGTAAATGAGAATAAATGAATTACTAGGTGAGTTTGGTATATTCACTACTAATGAAGAAGCGGCTATTTTAGCTAAACTAAAAAAGCCGGTTCCACTTAACACACTTAGCGAAACAGAACGTTTCAGAATCGAAGGCCTCATTCGCAAAAGTCTGGTAACTAAGATTGGTACAGATAATCCAAGAGTAGTAGCCAATGACCAGCAAAACACGCCCTTATAAACCTAAAAAGAAATCAGCACCTAAGCCTGATATTGAAAAACTCACAGATAGTTTTGATATAAGTTTTAAAAACATCATGCCTATAGTGCCGTTGCCTGACGGTAGTGTAACTTATAAAGATTACATTATTAAAGAAGGCAAGGGTAAACTTTGGTATATCTATACTAAGCGTACTGGCCCAGATAGCCACGGTGAATTTAACTTAAAAAGCTGTGCTATTGTGGCCGCTAAAGCATTGTCTAAAATGCAATTAGAACGCTTTAATGAAATTAAAATGATGGACAGCAAGTACTGGAGTCATTACTCCACTACCCTAGTTTGCCAGCACAATCTTAACAAAACAAAAGATTACGAGCATTACTTAATAATGTTAAATAAGTTAGAACACAGTAAACATATGGCAGACTTATACAAGGAACAAATTTCAAGGCTCTTTCGTTGGTCTTTTGTATAAATACACAATGATAGCTTAGGACAACATCATGCAAATTAGAGATCTTTCAAAACCAATAACTAGCTCGGTTCTTAATGAGAACATGGCCCGTAATATCGGTTACAAGTTAAAATTGGAACAATTTACCGACCAGCAGTTACACGATGCACAAAACAAATTGCGTACAGAAATGAGCCAGTTTGAAGTTAGTGAAAGTTTTGATAGTGTTACAGCAAATCCACAATATCAAAAGACTCGTATGTTACATGATGTTATCACAGCAGAAATTTTACAACGTGAACAAGCTATGGAAGAAGGTGCTAAGGTAGACCGTTTTGTAAAACACGTTGAAAAGAGTGAAGAAAAATCTGGAAAGTCTAAGAAAGACGCAGAAAATATTGCATGGGCAACCGCTAACAAACGCGGTATGTTAAATAACAAAAACAAAAAGGCGGATGAAAGCATGGATCATGGTAAAGACATTTATTTTGCTAAAATGGCAACTAAAGCTAAGGAGCACTCAGTACCAACACGTTGGATTGCTGATGCTATTAGAAGAATTGACCTAGGCGAAAGCGATCAAGACGAATTAGCTAGCGAATTAATGTTGCGCTACGATCTAAGCGAAGCAACTGCTAATCATATCGTATACCTACAAGAAGGTGAAGAAGAAAAAGCTAAGATCATTATGTCTACAAAAGACATGGTTGATCGTATCACTGATTGGTTAGATGACGTATCAGCTATGAAAGCTGAACAGTTATTACAATTATTAGATTCTATCAGAGAAGAATTAGGTAGCGATGTTGCTGAACAGTATACACAAGCTGTACGTCCAGCACTAGAAGAGATTTACTCAGCATTGGAAAAAACACGCGGTGCATTGAGTTCTGGTATGCAAATTGTATCAGGCGAAGGCGGCGGAGAAATGATGGGTCAAGAACCAACAGCAACACCATCAGATTTAGAATTAGGTGGCGGTGCTGAAGCAGGTGCAATGGGCGGTGCTGAAGCAGAAGTAGGCGGAGCTCCAGAAGAAGGACCAGCCGCACCAGCAGGTAGAGAAATGCGCGAAGGTGCAGAGTATGCACGTCGCTTAGGTATCCTGTTAGCATCAAAAAAAAAGTAATTAACGAAGAGCTAGACCCTTTACAATTTGAATTACAAGGCATTTTATCAAATGCAATTCGTAAAGGTAGTCCTGCTCCAATGCGTTGGGAAGCCATTGCTCAAGAATTAGGTGGATCCCAACCAATTGGTTATCGTGAATTTGATGCTATCTGGAAAGCAGAAGAGCAACAACCTCCAGAAAAACAACCATTCCATCAACTTGTGCAAAGCTATGGCACTAATGGTCTTAAATTAAAAACACATCAAGCTGAACCTGATCAAGGCGGAGAAGCAGGCGAAGACATACTAGATCGCACAGCTAAACATGCCGCATCCGCTCAATAAAGTTGACAAATTCATGGAGTGATTGTAAAATTACTCCATGACTCTACTCAAAGAAAAATATAACTACGCACCTATTAATAGAGAAAGCGTAGAAGGCAAGCGATTATACGCAACGCCAGACGGTAACAAACTCCCCTCAGTAACTACTATATTAGATAAAACTAAACCTTGGGAAAAGGTGCAAGCTCTGCTTGAATGGAAAAAACGTGTAGGCGAAACAAAGGCACAAGAAATTGTAACTGAAGCCGCTGGTCGCGGAACACGTATGCACAAGTTCCTAGAAGACTATATTGTACAAGGCACAATTAATCCACCAGGAACTAATCCATATAGTGTACAAAGCCATAAGATGGCCAAACACATTATTGAAAACGGCCTAGTTAATGTTAATGAAGTATGGGGTGTAGAAGTACCCTTATATTTTCCTGGATTATATGCTGGCACTACGGACTGTGTAGGATTACATTTAAATGATCCAGCAATTATGGATCATAAACAATCTAATAAGCCTAAAAAGGAAGAATGGATTGAAGATTACTACTTACAGATGGTTGCCTATGCCCTGGCACATAATGAAGTACACGGAACCAACATACGCAAAGGTGTTGTGTTTATGTGCGTTAAACCTCCTGAAATTAGCCCACTAGTTTGGGGAGAACCTGCTTATCAGGAGTTTATTTTAACTCCAGACATGTTTGATCATTGGGAAAAACAGTGGTGGAATAGGGTGGAACAGTACTACAAACAAAACTGATAAATATCCTAAAGAGGATTAAATTATGGCTGTAGTGCAAATAAGTCGCATACAAGTGAGACGTGGCAAAGAAAATTCCGGAAGCGGATTACCTCAGTTAGCTTCCGGCGAAATGGCATGGGGAATCGATAGTCAAAACTTATACATCGGAAACGGTAGTGTAGCAGAAGGTGCGCCGTATGTTGGCAACACTAAAATTCTTACAGCTAATGATTTAGGTGCTAATGGCAACATTCTCGACTTAATTACATACCAGTACAAAAAAGACGATTATTCTATTCAAACTGGTGTGCTTGGTGCAAACTATCCATACGTTCGTGCTACACAATCTAAACTAGATGAAAATCCAAGCATAGCTGACTTTGGTGCAGTGGGTGATGGTGTTACTGATAACACCGCCACAATTCAATTGGCCATTAATCAACTATTCTTAAATCCTATTAATGTTAGCAATACTGCTAGCAGAGTAAAATTATTCTTCCCAGCAGGAACTTACATAGTTTCTAGCACAATTTATATTCCTAGCTATGCTACACTAGAAGGTGTAGACAAAGACAAGACTATCATTCAAAATAACGGAACTGGTCCTGTTTTCCAGTTTGTAAATGATACTGCTTCAGCTGGAGTACCAAATATATTCACAATGTCTACTGTGGAAAAAGCCACGTATGTAGCATTAGGTTCAAGCGGTACAACTGTAAAACTATCACGTAGCGATGCATTGAATGGCACAACAGGGCTAGTGCCTGGCATGGTAATTACTGGCACAGGATTTATCAGTGCGCAGACTATTGTTAGCGTAGTTGACTCTAGCACTATTACTATTAGTGGTAATCCTGACAGCACTCCATCTGGTACATTGACCTTTACAGCTAATGCGGCGCCTGCTCCAACTTATCTAAATCAACCACGCAACATTACTATCAAGAACATGACACTGTTCATGAATACTGCTATTGATGCAGGTTTGCGTTTGGATGCTGTTCGTGATAGTCGCTTTGAAAATATTTCTATTACAGGTTCATGGGCAAATGCGTTCTATGCTACTAGTGCTGGTATTATTATGACTGCATTTAGTCGTTTAGTAACATGTCAACGAAACATTTTTAAAGATGTTGGTATTGGCGGATTCGGTTACGGAGTATTATCAAACTACGACATTATCAACAACACATTCCAAGACATGTATGTTTATAATGTACAACAAGGTTTTGCATTTGGTCCTACAACTGATGGAGTAAGTGCAGGTCAGTTATATGGTCCATGCAATAACGAAATAGCAGACAGCCGTTTTGAAAATGTTAAACAAGAAGCTGTGTATGTAACGTTTGGTACTGGTAACACAACTAGAAATACACGTTTGTATAATGTAGGTAATAACGGCGGATCAAATAGAATCTCTGCGGCATTCCCACAAATTTATTTTGGTGTTGCTGGCAACGCTAGTATCAACGACCAAAGTGATCGCCCAGGTGATTTGGCAACTACTGTTCCTTATATCAATACTACATATACGATTGCTGGCTCTAGCGGAACTACATTGGTAGTGGCTAGTACCACAGGCATTTACCAGGGCATGGCTGTTACTGGAACAGGATTCGATGGCACACAGTTAGTTTCGAGCGTAACCAACAGTACTACTCTTGTGCTTACAACTCCTCCAGCAACAACTCCAAGTGGTACATTAACATTCAGTGTTCCATACTATCCAGAAGTAAGCGGCTATGTAAGTTATACATCATATGGAATGCAACAAGTACAGATTACTAACATATCAAGTCCAACGTTTGCATTTAGATTACCTATTCCAACCGATGGTGTAAACTTTGTAATCAATTATGTATACCGTAGTACCTATATTGCACAAAGCCGTAGAGGCGTAATTTCTGTAATGTGTGATACCAAAAATCAAGCAGTACAACTGACAGACGAATATGATTGGACTGGAACAGCTACTAACGATGTTCTATTACAATTCAGTGCCCAAATACAAAACAACAGTTTGGTTATTAATTATTCAAATACTGCTACAAACGATACAGGTGTGTTACTGTATTCTTATTCTGCCGTTTTGTAATCAAACCGGTAGACTTGTCTTAAAAACACGTATATAATTAACTTTAGAAGAGAGATATAGTCTCCGGGTGTATAAGAACCGGCTGTATCTCTGCATTTTTATTATAAAAATCCAAGAGGTAAAATATCTTTCGCGAGTTGGTTTTGAATCTATAAATACTTCCTAAACAACTTATCTAACTTGCAAAGCGACAGAAATGAATATTACAGTAATTAAAAGAAGCGGACAAAAAGAGCCATTAACAATTGAAAAATGGCAGGCACAAGTGGCAAAGGTGTGCCAGGGTATTGCAGACGTTAGTCAATCTATGATTGAGATCAAAGCCCAAGTAAATTTTTACGATGGGATTACTACAGAAGAAATTGATAGTATCACTCTTCGTGCTATTGTAGATTTGATCGACGTTGAACATAATCCAGATGTAGGTCACACCAATTATCAATATGTAGCAGGCAAACAACGTTTGAGTATGCTACGTAAAGATGTATATGGTCAATATGAAGTTCCTCATTTATATTCCATCGTAAAGAAAAATGTCGAAGTAGGTTTATATACACCCGAATTACTCGAGTGGTATACTGAAGACGATTGGAATAAGATGAATGACATGTTGGATCATAGTAAAGATGAACAATATGGTTATGCGGCTATTGAGCAGTTAATTGAAAAGTATTTGGTACGCAACCGTGCGACAAAGGAAACTTATGAAACTCCTCAAATTAGATACATTGTGGCCGCGGCTACTGTGTTCCATAAAGAAGAACCTAACACAGCTAGGATGCGTTATATTAAAGAGTATTACAATGCCGCCAGTGATGGTTTGTTTACTCTCGCTACTCCAGTTCTTGCTGGTCTTGGCACTCCCACTAAACAGTTCAGTTCCTGTGTACTCATCCGTAGCGATGATGATCTTGATAGCATTTTCGCTTCAGGTGAAATGATGGCCAAGTATGCTAGCAAACGTGCTGGCATTGGCTTGGAGATTGGACGTCTACGCCCACTAGGTTCGCCTATTAGAGGCGGCGAGATTATGCACACTGGCATGATTCCATTCTTGAAGAAGTGGTTTGGAGATTTAAGAAGTTGTTCACAAGGCGGCATTCGCAACGCTAGTGCCACTGTGTTTTATCCTATTTGGCATCATCAGTTTGATGACCTTATCGTTCTTAAAAATAATCAAGGCACTGAAGAAACTCGTGTACGACACATGGACTATGGTGTAGTACTATCTGCATTCTTTTGGCGCCGCTTTAAGAACAAGGAAAATATTACATTCTTCGATCCTAATGAAGTTCCAGACTTGTACGAAGCATTTTACAAAAATACTGCATTGTTTGAAGAACTGTATGTCAAGTATGAAAAGCGTAAAGACTTGCGTAAGAAAACTATGAATGCCGAAGATGTATTCAAAGGCGGCATCTTAAAAGAACGTACAGATACAGGTCGTATCTATCTTGTGTTTATTGACAATGTTATGAACCAAGGACCATTTGATCCCGAGTATCATACAATTTACCAAAGTAATCTTTGCTGTGAAATACTATTACCTACAAAACCTTTTAAACGTCTTGATGACGCGGATGGTCGAATTGCTCTGTGTACTCTTGGTAGTATTAATTGGGGTGCTTTTAGAAATCCTGAAGACATGCGTCGTGCTTGTCGTATTCTTCAACGTAGCCTTTGTAATATTTTGGATTACCAGGACTTTTTATCTATTCAATCTAAGTTAAGCAATGATGAAATCCAACCACTAGGCATTGGTGTAACTAATCTAGCCTATTGGCATGCAAAGCGTGGACTCAAGTATGGCGAAAAAGATGCCTTACAAGATGTAAAATCGTGGATGGAACATCAAGCGTTTTATTTAACAGAAGCAACAGTAGAGTTAGCCAAAGAACGTGGCGCATGTGTTGATAGCCAACACACCCGTTACGGACAAGGTGAATTTCCTTGGGAACGCCGTGCTAACGGTGTAAATGAGCTTGCCGACTTTACTCCAGAACTTGACTGGGAACCACTACGTGCTAATATGAAACAGTATGGAGTTCGCAACGCTACTTTAATGGCTATTGCACCAGTTGAAAGCAGTAGTGTTGTTATAAACAGCACTAATGGAATCGAAATGCCTATGAGTTTGATTAGTGTTAAAGAATCAAAGGCTGGATCATTTGTTCAAGTGGTACCTGAATATCATAAACTTAAAAACAAATATCAATTGATGTGGGAGCAAAAAGACTGCGATGGTTATTTAAAAACTGCTTCAGTTCTTGCCGCCTACGTTGATCAAAGCATAAGTACAAACACTTTTTACAATCCAGCACACTGGGCAGACCGTAAAGTTCCAACTACGCTTATTGCTAAGAATTTAATGCAAGCTCATATGTGGGGATTAAAAACATTCTACTATAGTTTGATTAACAAAGCTGGCAGTAAAATGGTAGAAGAACCTACACCAGAAATGACACAGGTAAATGGAGTTCAAGTAAATGGTTACCATTACGAAGAACTTGAAGATGATTGTGAGGCATGTAAATTATGATAGCTATTGGACTAATGGGTGTAGACAGTAATAATGTTTTATACACACCTAGTGGAAAAAGAATTTGTCAAGTACCTGCATGGCTAGCTTGGCGCATACAACGTATTCAACACTGGATTGCTGTGAGGACTTGGAAATGAGTTACTCAGACAAAGTTATCGATCATTATGAGAATCCTCGTAACGTAGGTAGTTTTGCCAAAGACGAGCAAGGTGTTGGCACTGGCATGGTAGGCGCCCCTGCATGCGGTGATGTGATGAAATTACAAATAAAGGTCGAAGATGGTATTATTAGAGATGCTCGTTTCAAGACATATGGATGCGGTTCCGCAATCGCTTCTAGTTCACTCGTTACAGAATGGGTCAAAGGAAGAACACTGGATGAAGCGCAAGCTATCAAAAATAGCGACATCGCTGAAGAACTTGCTCTACCGCCAGTAAAGATACATTGTAGTATCTTAGCCGAGGACGCTATCAAAGCCGCAATAGAAGATTACAAAAAGAGACAACAATGAGTCAAGCTCAGTATAATTTAAACACAAAGACAGACTATCTATCACGTAAGATGTTTCTAGACCCAGCTGGGCCTGTTACCATACAACGTTTCGAAGAAGTCAAATACAACAAGATTGCAGACTTTGAAAAAACTGCACGTGGCTTCTTTTGGGTTCCAGAAGAAATTAGTCTAAGCAAAGATGCAAATGACTTTAAAGACGCTAGCGATGCTGTTAAACATATCTTTACCAGTAATCTATTAAGACAAACAGCCTTAGACAGTTTACAAGGACGTGGCCCAAGCCAAGTGTTTGCTCCTGTAATTAGTTTACCAGAATTAGAAGCACTAGTTTACAACTGGACATTCTTCGAAACAAACATCCATAGTCGTAGTTACAGCCATATCATTCGTAATATCTATAACGTGCCTAAAGAAGTGTTTAACACTATCCATGATACACAGGCTATTATTGATATGGCTAGCAGTGTAGGAAACTATTACGAAGCATTACATCAAATTAACTGTCGTAAAGAAGCTGGCGAAAAAGTCAACGAAACAACTCACATTAAAGCAATCTATCTAGCATTACACGCTAGCTATGCATTAGAAGCTTTCCGCTTTATGGTTAGTTTTGCTACTAGTTTGGCCATGGTAGAGAATAAAATCTTTATTGGTAATGGTAACATTATCAGTTTGATCCTACAAGACGAGTTACTACATAAAGGTTGGACGGCTTTCTTGATTAATCAAGTGGTCAAAGAAGATCCTCGCTTTGCCGCAGTTAAAGCAGAGTACGAGCAAGAAGTATATCAACTATACATGGATGTAATTCGAGAAGAAAAACAATGGGCCGATTATCTATTCCAAAAAGGACCAGTTATCGGACTCAACGCTAACATCCTTAAAGAATTTGTAGACTACACAGCAGTAGGTGCCCTTAAGGATATTGGCATCAAGTATCAACAACCTGCTCCAAAGTCTACCCCAATCCCTTGGTTTAACAAGCACAGTGATACAAGTAAAAAACAAACAGCACTACAGGAAAACGAATCAACTAACTATGTCATTGGTGTTATGAGCGACACTATTGACTACGATTCATTACCTGCACTATAATAAAGGAACATATATGAAAGCTATTGTATGGAGTAAAAATGCCTGCCCATTTTGTGATCAAGCAAAAAACTTGCTCAAAATGAAAGGAATCGAATTTGAAGAACGTAACGTTAATAAAGATTGGACAAAAGAACAATTATTAGAAGCAGTACCTAATGCCAGAACCGTTCCGCAAATATTTTTAGACGATAAATTAATAGGCGGGTTTACAGAACTCAAAAAACATTTCGAAGAGGAAAAACATGTTAATCAATAAAGGTATCACTCCAGGTGAAGTAGTAACAATTAAAACAACTGCGGGCGAAGAAATTGTCGCTAAATTAGTTGAAGAAACTCCAACGTCCATTAAAGTTAGTAAACCGTTGGTACTAACCGCAAGTCAAAAAGGTGTAGCCTTAGTTCCCTTTTTGTTTACAACTGACCCTGATTTAGATATTGATATCTTTAAAGGTACCGTAATGGTACTAGCACCTACAATGAAGGATGCCGCAGATACTTATATTCAACAGACTACAGGTATCAAGTTGGCTACTGCTTAATCATGGCATACATAAGACCCTTAATCCCTACATTACCCCTTGCATCGTTAACGGGTTTAATTTCAACCGTACCAGTTACAGTTCCTAGTGCGGGTGTAGCATTTGCTTATCATCCATATTTGGAACGTATTGCTAATTCGCTAGAAAATTTAAGCGAATGTACTTATATTTTTGCAGGCATCTTTGCACCGGTGCAACCTATAAGTCAGCTAGCCAGTGTAACTGGAACTGTTACAGGTTCGGTAGTATCAGGATTAGATCCATCAGCTGTAGCAAAAATGTTGCCTGGAATGGTGTTAACTAATCTAGCAGTGGCACCTGCTCCAAATACTGGATACTTCGGTGGGCTTACAAAAATTGCTACAATTAATAGTACCACATCAATTACTATTTCTAGTCAATTCCCTAACAACGATGGTCCTATTACATTTATGGCCGGCGGATATGGTACACTGACATGTACTCCAACTGTGCCATCGTTACAAGCTGATCCTCGTCCAGGTATGTTGTTAGTAGGCCCAGGCATATTGCCAGGAACATTTATTGTCGATTATGTTGTTCCAGGAGTGAGTGCAGAATTTTATGTCAGCATGCCACAAAAATCAGATCCATCAAACCCTATATATTTGATGGCGGCAGTTGGCCCATTAGCGGCCGCAGGTCAGGCATTAACTAACATTGAAGCCAATATTTCTGCATTAACTAATATGGCTAACAATCAAGGTATACATGCAGTGGATCCTTATTCCATAATCGAAAAAGCAACTCAGTATGCGTACTATGCACAGAATCCAAGTGCATTAGATCAGCTGATATCAGAGCTTGCAACTTTACCGCCAGAATTGGCGAGTATCAAGAACATCCTCAAGGGTGTTACAAAAAATCCATAATACACAAAGGAGAAGTAAAATGGCAAACAAATACGCAGAATTCACAGCATTAGTAGAAGCAATGGAAGGTGATTTTGAAAAGTTTTATGATAAAGAAGTCGGTGCCGCAGGAACTCGTGTCCGTAAGCATTTACAAGAATTAGCTAAACTTTGCAAAGAAACACGTAATGATGTTACAGCAGTTAAAAATGCTCGTAAAGAAACAAAATAATATTAATTATTGGGTGATGTAAAATGAAAAAAATTCTGACAACTTTTATACTGTGTGCAGGGTTAAGTTTCTGTGCAGTATCCTACGCCGATGGCTGGCATCATGGAGGCGGACATTATGTTTACCGTCCAGGATTTGGTTGGGTAGTACCAAGTGTAATCGGTGGAGTAATTGGATATGAACTAGCACAACCTAGACGTCCAGATGTTGTAGTGGTACAACCACAACCAGTTTATCCAGCACCCCAAGTAGTTCCTCCGCAACCTCCATATGGTTATCACTGGGAAGCTATTTTGGATGCAAACTGTAATTGCTATAGAAGTGCATTAGTTCCAAACTAAGTTGACAATCTCCAAAAGTGGTGCTATACTATTAGCATTGTTATAACTTTTGGAGATTTATTTTGAGTATGCATTTAGAAGGTCCGTGGCTTAGTACTACAGGCAAGAAAAAAGGCAAAAAGAAATTTGCTTCGGCAGAACATGCTAGAAAGGCTAGAGAATTGGAAGAATCTTGGAAAGAGCTTCAAAAGCGTTGGGCTATAGAAGCAGAAGACAAGAAGCGTACTCGTGCTATGAGTGCTCCAAGTTTAAGTTCTACTTATAGCTTAAAGATTCCAGAAGGCCGTAATACTACTGCTCATATTAAGAGTAGAGATACAGGCGGCGGTAATGCTACACTAGCACCAGCCAAAGTGTACACTGGCACAAAAGTAAAAGGCATCGCAACCATGCATAAAAGCAACGCAGTGCCGGTTTTTAGTGATGAAGAGGCAGTAGATATTTCCCGAATGAGGAGATAAATATCGCCCATTTGAAATAATAGTATATTACCTGGTAATACAGAGGATAACTATATATTGTCCCCGAAGGGTTTTGGGGCAAACGGCTTTTTGTTAAGGAGAAACGGATACAGCCATATATTAACATATGACGGTGGTAGCGACACCTCATCCAGCGTAAAGGAGAAAAAAATGATACGCATTATCAAACTAGTAATAAATTGCCTGGCTATCCTGGCAATAGTAGGAGTAGTTCAAATCACAGTTACTCAGAAATTTGAACATTTAAAACAAGCTCGAGAAACAGCGAGCCCAGTTACAGCACAAATGAGACAAGCCCAATTAGATTGTCTAGCTCGTAACATATATCACGAAGCAGGCTCTGAACCTTTTGAAGGTAAAGTAGCAGTTGCACAAGTCACAATCAATCGTACAGAAAGCGGACAATTTCCTAGCGACATCTGTAAGGTTGTATATCAAAAAAATGTAGTGTACGAAAAAGTCATGTGCCAATTTAGTTGGTATTGTGAAGGTCCTAGTGCTATGAAGCCAATGAATGGACCAATGTACACAGAATCCATGGAAGTAGCAAAGAAAGTCCTATTGGAAGGATTCCGACTACCAGACTTAAAGAACGCCCTGTATTTTCACGGGGATTATGTCAACCCAGGGTGGAATAAAAAGCCCGTGGCCAAAATCGGCCATCACCTTTTCTATAATTAAGGAATAGCATGAATATGAACATGGATGTTATTAAAAAGCAAGTACACGATTTTTTTGATTTGGATTTATGGGTCAAAAACATCAAAGAACATGCACCTCACGTTTCAGCAGAAACTATGGGTTGGGTTGCTGTAATTTTATTGCATTTAGCCACTATCCCTACACTCTTGGCAGTTTTGACAGGTTTAACTGAAAAAATGCCACCTGTAGACTTGGTATTATTTGCCTGGTCTGGATTGTTTTGCTTTTTTATCAAAGCCGCAATTCAAAAGGATTTTTTAAACATTGTAACTATTGGGTTTGGATTTTTTATCCAAGCGGGCCTAATGGCTATGATTATTTTTAAATAGCCAAAAAACTTGTTAGTAAAACGTCTGCCTGCTATAATGCAACATAGACGTTTTACTGATAAATACCTAATATAATAGGAGCCCATAATATGGCATCAGGATATCAACAAGATTCAAATCAATTAACACCCGGTTACTACCGTGTACAATGGACTGCCAGCACTGGCACATACGCTACTGCCGACGGCAATAACAACGGAGCAATCAACCCTTACAACTGGGATACATTTGCAACCAAACCTAGCACTACTGTCAGCGCACTACGTTTAGCACGTGGCAATATACGTTGGAACGCAATTATCGAACAACTAGGTTTATTGGCAGATTGCCGCATCGAAAACGTAGTAGTAACTAGCTCAGGTAATACTGTAGCTGATAACCAACCAACTGGTGTAGCTTTCACTGTCGTTTACGATCGTGATTCATTTGTATTGCCTGGTTTACAAAAGGCACTTGCAACTAGTTACAACGGTTCTACAGCAACTTCATCTTACACTCAAACAGCACAAGCAATCCGTGATTTGGTAGTGGGTGGATTTATTCGTGGCCTAGCCGCCGGCGAAACTCGCAGTTATCGTGTTTACAATCCTTCAACTTATGAAGAATTCCAAAGCCCTGTAACTATTGTTCAACCAGATGTTCCAGCTAATATTTTTGCAGACGTAACTGTAACCCAAATTAGCGGAACAACACTATAAAAGTTTACGGATGATTTTAGCCTATTTACTCCTATTAACAGGCTTAACAATATCAGCGGTCGCAATCTACTATTCCGTAGTAGGTTTGACCGCTATATTTTCTGCCGCAGTCATTCCCATCATAGTTATGGGTTCAGCATTAGAAGTTGGTAAACTAGTTTGCGCTAGTTGGCTAAAAGCAAATTGGGAACGTGCTCCACGTTTCATGAAAATATACATGACGGTCGCAGTCATTGTATTAATGCTTATTACCTCAATGGGTATCTTTGGATTCCTTTCGAAAGCACACAATGACCAAAATCTTGTTTCCGGCGATGTACAAAGCAAAATCGCTATCTTTGATGAAAAGATCAAAACTGCCAAAGAGAATATCGAAGCCGACCGCAAGCAACTTAAACAGATGGATGAGGCGGTGGACCAAATCATGGGTCGCTCGTCGGATGAAAAAGGTGCCGACAAAGCCAACGCTGTACGTAAGAGTCAGCAGAAGGACAGGGCTTCACTTGCCAAAGACATTGAGTCCCAGCAGAAACTTATTGCTAGTCTTAACGACGAAGCGGCTCCAATACGTGCAGAGGTACGTAAGGTCGATGCCGAAGTTGGCCCAATTAAGTATATCGCTGCCTTTATCTATGGAACTACCCCAGATGCAAGCATGCTCGAACGTGCAGTAACATGGATCATCATAATGATTGTTATAGTGTTTGATCCACTAGCAGTTATTATGTTACTTGCAAGTCAAATGACATTTGCATGGACTAAAGAACAAGAAGAAAAAGGTGTCGGGTTATTACAAGATAGTGATGGCACTATTATAGGTGTCACTCCTTCAGCAACAGTAACTCCGCCAGTGGACCAGTATTCAATGACCATGCTCAAAGATATGGAACCATTACCAGAATTATTTCCAGACCCTGCTCCTATAACAGAACAAGAAGAATCAGAAATTCCTATGCCTATTGAGCAATGGAATCGTATGATCGAAGAAGCTGAAAAGGCCGCAGTAGCAGAAACAGAAACTACTGATGAAGAAACTGTGCAAGAACGTGTAGCCCGCGGAGAATCTTATATTAATACAGATGGTGCAGAGATGCCAGTATACTCGGAAGAGGACGGCTCAAAAAAAAAGACTTACATGATCAAGGATCCGACGGGACAAATACAAATCAAGAACCGATCGTAGGATATGTGCAAAATCAAGAGCAGTCTACGTCTAACGCATTATGGTCAAGACTAGTTGCCAGGAATGGACATCAACCAATTGATCAATTATATATAGAGTATGGCGCACATCAGTTTCAAGATGTTGTAGTAGATCAAGATGCAGAACAAGAGTTATATAAATTTGTCGAATATATAAAAACTAATGGACCTAGATTTACAGATTTTACAGAAGACAAATTAGAAATTTTTGAAGAACGAATACATGAGCTTAGGAAAAATCAACTTAATAACACCACCGGACAAACTGTTTAATTTAAACATTGGTTACTTACTAGTAAAACCGTCTGTATATGTTAAACAGCAGTTCCAAACAATCTTAAGTCATAACTTAGATGAAATTAACGTATTTGTATACGATGATGACGAACAGGATATTGATTGGTTATTAAGCGTAGCCAATCAATGCGACATCACTATCATTGATATTGATAACTGTGATCCTACTACCAAATTGTTTGTAACTTATCTTTTAGCACAACCAAATACACATTACATAACTAAAGATGAAATTACGCCATATAATTTGATTAATAAAAATCGTATATATGACCTAGAATGGATTATTAACAATCTTGAACAACAAGAAGGAGATGAAGGAACAGATGAGTCAGAATAAAAGATTTGACGGCAATCGAGTAACTTTAAAGGAAAATGAGAACGTTACTCAGGCATTACGTCGATTTAAAAGAAAAGTAGAAGAGAGTGGTGTGCTGGACACATTACGACAAAAAGAGTTTTACGAAAAACCAACAACTGAGCGCAAACGTAAAAAGTCTGCCGCTATTAACAGGTATAAAAAGAAGCTCGAAAAAGAGCAATTACCTAAAAAAATGTATTGACATAAGTGTCTAAGTCTGCTATAATGTTTGTATGCTTACTGACATTATGATAGATTTGGAGACTCTAAATACAACTCCAGACGCAACCATCCTTACAATCGGCGCTGTTAAGTTTGATCCGTTTGGGTCCGAACTTAAAGAACCCGAGATGCAGAGTTTCTACGTCAAAGTAGATCTTGATAGTTGTGACAGAATTGGATTAACAACAAGCGATGATACCATTGCTTGGTGGGCCAATCAAAGTAAAGAAGCGCAAGCCGCCGCGTTTGACCCTGAAGGAAGAATTGATATCGTTGATGCTTTTGCTCAATTGTATAAGTTCTGCTGGGGTGCAAAGCGTGTTTGGTCAAATGGTAGTTGTTTTGATATTATCATTTGCGAACATGTGTTCCGTAAAATTAACAAGGCAATACCTTGGAAGTTTTGGGAAGTACGTGATGTTCGTACAGCATTTGACTTAGGTATCAATCCACAACGTCCTCCAGTAACAGCTCACCATGCGTTAGAAGATGCGTGGAATCAAGCAGTAGGTATTCAAAATGTTTATAACACTTTGCGTACTAGTACAACTAAGGACGGTGCTTATATTGCACCATTTGCAAATCAGAGATAATATGCACTATACAAATACAGATAACCCAATTGATTTCCCAAAGGTCCATAAAATGAATAGTCAAGAACGTGAAGTAATGAACATTCTCTCAGAAGAATGTGCCGAGGTAATTCAAGCAATTAGTAAGTGCCATAGATTTGGTATTGATAATTTTAAACCTGGTAAACCTAAAACTAATCGAGAACATTTAGAAGAAGAAATCGGAGACCTACAAGCCATGATTGATATTTTAATCAAGATGGATGTAATTAATCCAGAGTCTTTAGAACTTGCTAAACGTGCTAAGATTGAGAAACTAAAAAAATGGTCAACTATAGAAAACTTGGAATCTATCTAAGTCTATTAGTTGCATCTTGTAATACTTACGCATTTGATTGGCCACAACTAACTGCTAAAAGTTGGTTAGTGGCTGATGGTGATGGGCATATATTACAAGGTGAACGCATAGATCAGGTTCGCAGTATTGCCAGTATCAGCAAACTAATGACCGTTATGATTGTGTTAGATCAACACCAAGATTTAGCCGAATACATAGGCCCATATACCAGACAAGAACTTATAAATCTTGCACTTGTAAAGTCTGATAACAAGGCCGCAGTACTATTATGCGACCATTATCCTACAGGCAATACTGGATGTATCAGGGCCATGAATTTAAAATCCAGACTATTAGGATTGTCAAATACCAGTTTTGTAGAACCTACAGGACTCAGTATTATGAATGTCAGTACCGCAGAGGAATTAATCAAATTAGTACAATCTGCAAGTAACTATCCTGAAATTGTGGCCGCCGCCCAAATGAGCGAAGTTAAAATACGAGTACGTAACAAATGGATAATTTTTCACAATACTAACCCCATCATAGGCAAAAAGTATAAATTTATAGTAAGCAAGACGGGTTTTATTAATGCCTCGGGTGGTTGCATAGTTATGATGCTTGATACTGATGTAGGGCGTAGAATTGTTGTAGTGTTGGGCAGTAAAAACACACATACAAGAATTCCTGAAGCAGAATTTATTGCTCAAAAATACGCAAATTAGAAATATCAGAGATAAATAATTATGTGCTAGAACGCCGTAAGGGTTTAGTACAAAGGGCAAGGTGCCCACAAAATATACTCGCTTAATTAAAGGAGAAAATTATGAGTAAAATCATTGGTATCGACTTAGGTACAACAAATAGCTGTGTAGCAATTCTAGAAAACGGAAAAGCTAAAGTAATCGAAAACAGCGAAGGTGCTAGAACAACACCATCAATCATTGCATATACTAAAGACGAAGTTCTTGTAGGTGCAACAGCAAAACGACAAGCAGTCACAAATCCCAAAAATACAATTTACGCGGCCAAGCGTTTAATCGGACGTAAGTTCGAAGAAAAAGAAGTCCAGAAGGACATCGACTTAATGCCTTATGCAATCATTAAGGCAGACAATGGTGATGCTTGGATCGAAGCCAACGATCAAAAACTTGCTCCACAACAAGTAAGTGCAGAAGTTCTACGCAAAATGAAAAAGACAGCTGAAGACTATTTGGGCGAAACAGTAACCCAAGCAGTTATTACAGTACCTGCTTACTTTAACGATAGCCAACGTCAAGCAACTAAGGATGCTGGACGTATTGCTGGACTAGAAGTATTGCGTATCATCAATGAACCAACAGCGGCCGCACTAGCATATGGTGTTGATAAGACAGATAAGAAAGATCGTAAGATTGCTGTATACGACTTAGGTGGTGGTACATTTGATATTTCAATTATTGAAATTGCTAACATCGATGGCGACAAGCAAATCGAAGTATTATCAACAAACGGCGATACATTCTTAGGCGGTGAAGACTTTGACCAAGCCATTATGGATTTCTTAGTTGATGAGTTCAAGAAAGAAAACGGTATCGATTTAAAACAAGACGTTCTTGCACTACAACGTTTGAAAGAATCTGCTGAAAAGGCTAAGATTGAATTATCTTCAGCACAAAGCACAGCAGTTAACTTGCCATACATCACAGCAGATGCTACTGGTCCTAAACACATGAATGTGACTATTACACGTAGCAAGTTTGAAGCAATGGTTGAAAGTTTAATTCAACGTTCAATCGAGCCATGTAAAACAGCTATGAAAGATGCTAAGGTTACAGCTAACGACATCGATGAGGTTATCCTAGTTGGTGGCCAAACACGTATGCCTAAAGTACAAGAAGCAGTTGAGAAACTGTTTGGTAAGGCTCCACGTAAAGACGTTAACCCAGATGAAGCAGTTGCCGCAGGCGCCGCAGTACAAGGTGCTGTTCTAGCAGGCGACAAGACAGACGTTCTGTTGTTAGACGTTACTCCGCTAAGTTTAGGTATCGAAACAATGGGCGGTATCTTTACTAAGTTGATTAACAAGAATACAACAATCCCAACTAAACACTCACAAGTGTTTTCAACAGCAGATGACAATCAACCAGCTGTAACTATTAAAGTTGGTCAGGGTGAACGTGAAATGATGCAGTATAACAAACTGTTAGGTGAATTCAACCTAGAAGGTATTGCACCAGCACCACGCGGCACTCCACAGATCGAAGTAACATTAGACATTGACGCTAATGGTATTTTGAATGTATCAGCTAAGGATAAAAACACTGGAAAAGAAAACAAAATCACTATTAAAGCTAATAGCGGTTTGACAGAAGAAGAAATCCAAAAGATGGTACAAGAAGCTGAAGCTAACGCAGAAGCTGATAAGAAATTGCGTGACCTAGTTGAAGCACGTAACAATGCTGAAGCGGCTACACACAATTTGAAGAAAGATTTTAGTGAGTTCAAAGATCAACTCAGCGAAGATGAAAGAACTGCAATCGAAGATAGTTTGAAAGCTGTTGACGAAGCAGTTGTTGGAGACGACAAAGAGAAGATCCAAGAAAGCGTTACTAAAACTTTTGAAGCGGCCAAGCCATTGTTTGAAAAGAAACAAGCGGCAGAAGCGGCTAAACAAGCTCAACCAACAGATGCACCAAAAGACGGTGGAGAAACGGTTGATGCAGAATTCAAAGAAGTTTGACACACAGAGTAAAAGGTAGTATAATTTAAACAAGTAGGGCGCCGATGGTCGGGCCCTACAGAGTTCTTGCTTAATAAAGGAGAAAATCATGACACAATTAAGAACTATAGACGCACAAGCTCTAGCCAATCTAAGTAGAGCACTAGTAGGATTTGATCGCATTTTTGATGCACGATTAAATGGTACTAGCAACTATCCTCCACATAACATTGTTAAGTTTGACGAAAACCACTACGGTATCGAAGTGGCTGTCGCAGGCTTTACAAAGGATGAAATTACAGTGGAAGTAGATCAGGATCAATTACGTATCCGTGGTGTACAGGCCGAAATTGCAGGTACAAAAGAATACTTGCATAAAGGGCTGGCTGCTCGTAATTTCGAACAAACATTTACTCTAGCTGAGTATATGGAAGTTCGTGGTGCGGAAGTTAAAGATGGAATGTTGCGTATTGCTATAGAACGTATTGTTCCAGAAGCACTCAAACCACGTCAAATCGAAATTAAATAATGTAAATAATAGTAGCGGGGAAGGGCACTTCCCCCTACTTTAAGAAACGGAGATTACCATGCCAGGAACAGATATCCAACTAGATGAAAAGGTCAAAGTATTAGTTACAGAACCTAAGCGTTGGAAAGTTATTTTTCTAAATGACCAAGCAACCCCGATGGATTTTGTAGTAGGAATACTTGTGGAAATATTCCATCATACAGATGTCACTGCTCGTGATATTATGTTGCAAGTTCACGAAACAGGTAGCGGTATCGCTGGAACTTATAGTTTTGAAATCGCAGAAGCAAAAGCAGTTGAAGCAACTACAGTCGCTCGTGCTAATGGATTCCCACTCCAAATCAAGTTGGAGGAAGAATGAGCTTACGTGATCTAACTAAAGATGCACACACTAACGCAGAAAGACAAGAGTTTGTAAAAATATTGTTTTCTGGTAGCATAGATCCTAAACTATATGCTACATACTTAAAAAATCAACACCCTATGTACGAACTGTTAGAAGTTTGTGCCATGCCACATCAAATCTTGCATGGCTTGCCTGACATTCGCAGAGCTCCTGCTATACTAGAAGATTTTAGAGAATTGTGGGGTAGAGATTCGGACGAAGAACCAAAGATTGCACCTACAGTTAAAAAATATTTAGATCATATTTTCAGCATTAAAGATGATCCTAAAAAACTAATGGCACACATTTATGTACGTCATATGGGTGACCTGGCAGGCGGACAAATGATTGCTAAAAAGGTTCCAGGTGCTGGCCGTATGTATCAGTTTGCAGACCCTGAAGCACTTAAAGTTGCAATACGTGAACGTATTAGTGACGATATGGCAGATGAAGCAAAAGTATGTTTTGAATTTGCAACAGAATTTTTTAAAGATATGTTGGTAATTGCCAATGACTTCAAGTAAAGTATGGGATACACTAATAGATATTCAGCATCTATTGGAGGAAAGTTTTGATCGTACTGGCATCGAAATCGACGAGCCTGGGATGGATCGTTTTAACCAACCTGGCTGGGTTAATCGGGTATGGACTAGTTTTAAGTATCGCCGTGCTCACGTTGATGTGGTTGATGCTCGTGAAACTAAAGGACTATGGATGATGCATTGTTGCATCTTCCCACATTTACATAACCCTGCCCCAATTTACGGATTTGATGTTGTAGCTGGTAAGAATAAAATTACTGGCTGTTTCCACGATTACTCAAAAGCTGGAGACCCTAATCATCCTATGATGGAATGGTTTGCCGAGTATGTTAAACGATTAGAATGGCGCAGAGAACGCGAACTTCCAGAATGGGCTACTAATATTTTTAGTAAAAGCATGGTAGCCGCGGGTAACGTACAAAGTGACAAAGAACTAGAGCAAATTATTGCTATGGCCAAGGATACACTAGCACACTATTTAGAATCTGTAGACGAGACAAACAACACAGTAGTGAGTACAAAATACGCACAGAACTACTACGCACAAAATCAAAAATGTAACCCGCATACACCACGTGTTATGGCTAGTTTAGGCCTAAACGAAGAAGATGTGCAGGTTTTCATCCAGGAATGCCTGTTCCCTGAAATAGTATAAATATTACACTATGCGTGTATTAGACATTATTCAACTGAACGAAACTGCCCTGAAATGGGATGGATTACATACCAAATACGTTCAAAATTTAATTAACTTAGTTAAAGCTAAAAAGCCTTTAACTTTGACTCCATCGGGCGCCGCTACAGTTGGCGGACCTACTATACAGTTAAAACCTACCGAAGTAGAAAGATTAACTAATATATTAAATGCAGGCGCTGGCCGTTTAAATGCTAAAAAATATTTAGATTTACCTAGCGATATTAAATTCCTATACACTACCAACAAAAAATATCCACAAATTCCATTGAGCTGGATTGATAAAACTCCGAACATTAAAGGTAAGGAAGAAGGATTAGATTACAATATTGGGGATATTGGAGAAATATCTCTAGCGGTTGCTGTAGCCGCTAAGTTTATCAAATTAGGTGAAGATTCTAATGTAATTGAATTTGTAAATCTAGCTAAAAAATTCATAAAATCTACTCGTACTAATGCTAAAGGAAAAGTATTAGATTCTTTAAAATTAGACTATCAAGGCACTATCAATCACAAAACTGGTAAGAAAGATGTAATTAAAGTTATAATAGTAGCACCAGGCCGTAGCGTAACTAGTTTTGTAAATTTAATGGCTACTATTGAAAGCAACCAATCGTTCCCTGAAGATGTAAAGGGCACAATATTATCAGCTATACAATACGCACACAATAATCCAAAGATTAAACACGGTATAGAAATAACTGCTAAGGATCCTAATCAAAATACTATTGAAGTATTGTGCGATGGTCAAAGCGACCAAAAAGGAACTAAAGCAGACTTATTAATGGATATTGACGGTAAACGCATTAATCTATTAAGTGTTAAGACGGGACCTAGTCAGTTAGGGCAAGCTACAGGTCACGATTGGAAAAAACATCAAAATTTCTTTAAAATTGTGTTTAATGAGGATGTTAGTAAGTATGCCAATCTATGGGGTACTACTAACGAAGAACATATAAACGCATTACGTAAGTGCTGGGAGCAAGTAGTTCCAAAAGTATTACGACTAACTGGTGGTAAGAGCGTACAAAAAGAAATGGCGTTAATTCAATCATTTGGTCAAGGCCTAATACGGTATGCTAACAACTATGATGAAGCAACTGGTAAATCAGATACTATAGATATTGTTAAATTAATAGTCGATCCAGGCACACCAGGTTATCATCTAATGAAGATTGACCAAGAACTTGCTAAAAAGTTAGAAACAACAGATTTACATGCTAGAGTAACAGCTGGAGGTATGGGTGTTATTGTGCATGGTTTAGTTGATGGTAAAGAACATGTATTGTTTAAAGCAAGAACAGTTCATAGTAAAGCAGGTAATACTGTAAGAACTTTAGTAGAAGGCGGCGACTTCTTAGATGAACTAGCAACAGTACCAGTTACGCAATTACCTAGAAAGAAAGTAGAAAAACCTGCTCCAGTGGCAAACAAACCTATTGTATCACAACATGCTGATAAACCAGCTAAAAAGACGCCAGTAAAACACACTGCTACTGCACCGGCTACACAAGGTAATAGTGCATTACCAACAGAGTATGCTCCTGATCCTAACGCAAACTTAGCACACGCCTACGCTCCTAAAATCTAAATAGTTCTTAATCTAAATTAAGAAAACCGCTACTATTATTAATTCGTCCCGTTAAGTAAATAACAATACAAGACTTAGTGGGAGCGAAATACCATGTCGAAAAAGCTATTAGTAGCATTGTCATTGTTGCCATCACTAACGATGGCGGCACCTTTAAACGACTTTACATTTAAAAGTCCGGCCTTTAACGGCAACGGTTACGGTACATACGTACTGACTATAGAAAACGAGCAATATACTCGTCAACAAACAATTAATCAAGCAGTACAAGCGGCCGCACAACAAGCAAAAGCAGATGCGGCTAATACACCGATTAATCAGTTTTTAACCAATTTAGAATCACGCATTTATGCACAGATTAGCCAAAACACAGCAACCGCTATGTTTAGTGGCACGTCTAGTACTTGTGTAAGTACTGCGGCATGTTCATTCCAATTCGATGCTAATACAAGCATTAGTTGGTATTGGGCTGGAACAAATATTGTAATGCAAGTTACACAACCCAGTGGATCAAGTACTATTACTGTTCCAACTGGTTCTTTCAATATGACAGGACATTAATATGAAAAAGACATTAATTGCCCTAGCTATTTTATCAGTATTAAGTGGTTGTGCTGTAACACAAAAGATGGGCGTGGAATACAAGCCAGAAGTAGCCGAGCGTAAATTACAAAAAGAATTTGATACAGTACAACCTCCAAACAGTCCAAAGGTTACTGTAGCAGTTTACAGTTTTAAAGACATGACTGGACAACGTAAAGCAGTTAGCAGTTATGCCAGTTTCAGCACAGCAGTCACACAAGGCGCTGAACCATTCCTAATCAGCGCATTACAAGATGTTGGACACGGTACATGGTTTGATGTTGTTGAACGTGTTAACATTGATAACTTGATTAAAGAACGTACAATTATCAAGCAGATGCGTGATATGTACGAAGGCCCAAATGCCAAACAATTAATGCCATTGCAATTTGCAGGCATCATTGTAGAGGGTGGCATTATTGGTTATGACAGTTCAAGCGAAAGCGGTGGCGCGGCATATCGTTGGTTAGGCATTGGGCCACAAACACAATATAGTAAAGATATTGTTACCATTAGTCTACGTGCTGTTAGCGTAAACACTGGTAAAGTGCTAGCAACTGTATCAGTTACAAAGACTGTATACAGCACAGCAGATAGTTTTGCTATGTTGAAATTCTTCAACGATGGCACACAAGCCTTTGAAGGAGAAACT
>Ga0214170_1000190_pt1 | contig 26432 bp, 23 predicted proteins | sample TroBogEpilimnion_2_FD_153008 | JGI IMG/M metagenome (GOLD analysis project Ga0214170, IMG submission 153008) | Freshwater microbial communities from Trout Bog Lake, WI - 27JUN2007 epilimnion | ecosystem: Environmental > Aquatic > Freshwater > Lake > Epilimnion/Euphotic zone | place: Trout Bog... | reverse complement strand
GGCAACACCAAGGATGATTACCAGGAAGGTCATGCATCCCGTGGCTAAACCTGTTGTTCTGATTGCAGAAGAACTAAGCCCTGCCACCATGGAGGCGCTTGGTCCAGATTTTGAAGTCCGTCATTGCAACGGCGCAGATCGCGGCGAACTCCTTGCAGCACTCGCTGCTGGAGTCGATGCCGTCTTGATCCGCTCGGCAACGAAGATGGATGCCGAAGCGATTGCAGCAGCGAAGGGTTTGAAAGTTATCGCCCGCGCTGGTGTTGGACTCGATAACGTTGAGATTCCTGCAGCAACTGCTGCCGGTGTCATGGTCGTTAACGCACCAACATCAAATATCGTTTCAGCGGCCGAACTTGCGATCACACTCTTGCTCGCATCTGCACGCTTTGTCTCACCTGCACATGCGGCACTTCGCAATGGCAAGTGGGCACGTTCAAAGTACACCGGCGCTGAGATCTTCGAGAAGACACTCGGCATCGTTGGCTTCGGTCGTATCGGTCAGTTAGTTGCTGCTCGCATGCAGGCCTTCGGCATGGATGTCGTTGCTTACGATCCATACCTCGCTCCTGCTCGCGCTGCTCAACTCAATGTTCGACTCGTTGATCTTGATGAGCTCCTTCGCGTCTCAGATTTCATCACAATCCATCTGCCAAAGACCAAAGAGACTGCAAACCTCATTGGTGAGGAGGCGCTGAAGAAGGTAAAGCCAACAGTGCGCATCATTAATGCTGCTCGCGGTGGCGTCCTCGATGAGGCTGCGCTCTATACCGCTCTTAAAGAGGGCCGTGTAGCTGGTGCCGGACTTGATGTATTCGCGACCGAACCATGCACAGATTCACCACTCTTTGAACTCGATAATGTTGTAGCGACACCGCACCTTGGCGCATCAACTGATGAGGCTCAAGAGCGCGCTGGAATAGCTGTTGCAGTATCAGTTCGTAAGGCACTTGCAGGCGAACTCGTTCCCGATGCAGTGAATGTAAAGGGTGGAGCGATTCACGAAGAGATTCGTCCAAGCCTGCCGCTCGTCGAGAAGATGGCTCAACTTGCAACGACTCTTGGTGGCGAACTGCCAGCAAGCATCAGCGTGCATGTTCGCGGTGATATCTCTGAATACGACTCTTCAATCTTGGCAACAAGTGCGATCAAGGGTGCGCTCATCGCAACTGGTTCAGAAGATGTTACCTACGTCAATGCGCCAGGACTTGCAGCAGAACGCGGCATCACTTCAACTGTCGATACCGATCCAGAGTCACCGCTCTATCGCAGCATGATCTCTTTGCATGCGGCGCTTCCAAATGGCAAGAGCATCATCGTTGATGGAACCCTGATGGGTATTCGCAAAGTTGAGAAGATCATTGCAATCGATAAGTTCGATCTCGATCTTCCACCAACTGCAAACCTCCTCTTCCTCCGTTATGGCGATCGCCCAGGTGTTGTTGGTGCAGTCGGTAGCGTTCTCGGAAAAGCTGGCGTCAACATCGCAGGTATGCAGGTTGCGCGTGATGTTGAAGGCGGCGAAGCGCTTATGGCGATCACTGTCGATTCATCACTCTCAGCCGAAGTACTTGCTGCAGTGTCGAAAGAGACTGGTGCTGACTTCGTCCGTTCAGTGAATTTGGTTTCATAATGGCTGCTTATAAATTAGCGGTCATCCCAGGCGATGGCATCGGACCCGAGGTTGTCGTTGAAGGACTCAAAGTTTTGGATGTTGTTGCTGCAAAGCACGGCCTCACCTTTGAGAAGACCGAATACGAGCTCGGCGCTAAGTACTGGCACAAGACAGGGGAGACCCTGCCGGATGCAGTAATGGCTGACTTGGCTAAGGCTGATGTCATTCTCCTTGGCGCAGTGGGAGATCCATCTGTCCCAAGCGGCGTACTCGAACGCGGCCTCTTGCTCAAGCTCCGCTTCGCCTTCGACCACTTCATCAACTTGCGTCCAACCAAGCTCTATCCAGGAGTCGCATCACCACTTCGCGATCCAGGTGAGGTTGATTTCATCGTTGTCCGTGAAGGAACAGAAGGTCCATATATCGGAGCCGGTGGCGTACTCGCCCTTGGAACCGAGAATGAGATTGCAACCGAAGAGAGCATCAATACTCGTCGCGGCGCAGAACGAACCATTCGTTATGCCTTCGAACGTGCAATGGAGCGTCCGCGCAAGAAGGTGACACTTGTTCATAAGAACAATGTCCTTACTCGTGCTGGAAGTCTCTGGACTCGCGCCTTCAATGATGTCGCGAAGGAGTATCCATCAATCACGACGGATTACATTCACGTCGATGCCGCTGCCATGTTCTTTGTTACTCAACCACATCGCTTCGACGTTGTCGTCACAGATAACCTCTTCGGTGACATCATCACTGATATCGCAGCAGCGATCAGCGGTGGTATCGGTCTTGCCGCTTCAGGCAATATCAACCCAACTCGTAAATTCCCATCGATGTTTGAACCGATCCATGGATCAGCACCGGATATCGCAGGTAAGCAGTTAGCAGATCCAACAGCAACAATCTCATCGGTTGCCATGATGTTGACCCACCTCGGTCATCATGAGGCCGCTGCAGAGATTGCCGCAGCTGTCACTCGCGACCTTGAAACTCGCGGTGGCGCAAAGCGCAGCACTGCTGAAGTCGGTACTGCAATAGCAGAATCACTTAAAGGTTAGTAGGTAGCCATGAAGATCAACCTCACTCCCAACCAGACTCCTGTCAGCGATGCAGATCGCACTGCAAAGATTGCAGAAGGCGGATTTGGTAAGCACTACACCGACAATATGGTCGTTGCAGAGTGGAGCGAGGCAGCTGGTTGGCAGGATGCGCTCTTAAAGCCTTATGGTCCAATCACTTTGGATCCAGCAACTGCGGTCTTTCATTACGGCCAAGAGATCTTCGAAGGTATGAAGGCCTATACCCAGCCTGATGGTTCGATCAGCCTCTTCCGCCCACAGGCTAATGCCGAACGCTTCGCACGAAGTGCAGCTCGTTTGGCACTACCTGAGATGCCGGTGGATTTCTTCGTTGAGACAGTCGAAGCCTTGGTGAAGCAGGATCGCAATTGGGTCCCAACTAAGGTCGGCGAATCGCTCTACATCCGTCCATTCATGATTGCGACGGAAGTCGGACTTGGTGTTCGCCCAAGTAATAAGGCGATGTACATGTTGATTGCGACCCCAGCATCTGCATACTTCAATCCTTCAAAGGCAGTCACCGTCTGGATCAGTACCGAATATGTTCGCGCTGCACCTGGCGGAACCGGTGAGGCAAAGTGCGGTGGCAATTACGCAGCATCACTTGTTGCGCAGAAGCAAGCCGCAACTCAGGGCTGCGATCAAGTTGTCTGGCTCGATGCAAATGAACGTCGTTGGGTTGAAGAGATGGGTGGCATGAACCTTTACTTCGTAAAGGGAAGTGGTGCTAACGCAACCATCGTCACACCAAAGCTCACCGGCACACTTCTTCCAGGTATCACCCGCGATTCGATTCTGACTGTCGCTGCAGATCTTGGTTATAAGGTTGAAGAAGTCATGCTCTCGATCGATGATTGGCGCGATGGCGTTGCATCAGGTGAGATCACTGAGATCTTCGCATGTGGAACTGCCGCTGTTGTCTCACCGATCGGGGCAGCAAAGAGCGCGCATGGCACATGGACAACAGGTGATGGCAACCCTGGTCCGATCACTGGTCAGATCCGCGAGACCCTCCTTGGAATTCAGCATGGCACGATTGAAGATAAGCACGGCTGGAACAAGCGAGTCTGCTGATGCCAGTATCCGATAACTTCCATATCTACGACACCACACTTCGCGATGGCGCGCAGCAAGAGGGTCTGAACCTCTCGGTTCACGACAAGATTGCGATCGCTAAGCATCTCGATGATTTAGGTGTTGGATTTATCGAAGGCGGATGGCCTGGCGCTAATCCAAAAGATACTGAGTTCTTCGCTCGCGTAGCGAAGGAAGTGAAGTTTAAGAATGCGACCTTCGTAGCCTTTGGCGCTACCCGTCGTCCTGGCGTAAAGGCAGCCGATGATGTGCTCCTTCGGGCCCTTCAGGATTCACAAGCCCCAGCTGTGACGATCGTTGCGAAGAGCCACGATCGCCATGTCGATCTCGCACTCAAGACCAACCTCGATGAGAACTTGGCGATGATCAAGGATTCGATTGAGTTCTTACGTGCCGGGGGACAGCGCGTCTTCCTCGATGCCGAACATTTCTTCGATGGTTATAAGTCGAACAAGGCATATGCCCTAGAAGTTGTCCGCACTGCCATGACTGCAGGAGCAGATGTTGTCGCACTCTGCGATACCAATGGCGGAATGTTGCCGGATGAACTCTCGCAGATCGTTCACGATGTTCTCCGTGCATCATCGGCGAGACTTGGAATTCACTGTCACAACGACACCGGATGCGCGATCGCTAACTCACTCGCTGCTGTTGATGCCGGCGTCACCCATGTCCAAGGAACACTCAATGGATATGGCGAACGTACCGGCAATGCCGATCTCGTCTCGATCATCGCAAACCTGGAATTGAAGAAGAAGCAACCCGTCCTTCCACCTGGTTCACTTCGCGAAGCCTTCCGCATCTCACATGCTGTGGCTGAAGTTACCAACGTTGCACCATCACCACGCCAGCCATATGTCGGCGTATCAGCATTTGCTCACAAGGCTGGTTTGCATGCATCGGCGATCAAGGTCGATCCAATGCTTTATCAGCAGGAGAATCCAGAGTCTGTTGGAAACGATATGCGAATGCTCGTCTCCGAGATGGCAGGGCGTGCATCAATCGAATTAAAGTCACTCGAATTAGGTATCGATCTCTCTGAGAATAAAGATGTCGTCACTCGCGTTATCGACCGCGTAAAGGAGATGGAATCTCGCGGCTTCACCTTCGAAGCAGCCGATGCCTCCTTCGAACTCTTGCTCCGTGAAGAACTCGATGGCAAGCCAATCAACTTCTTCCAGATCGATGATTGGGTTACGACCGTTAACCGCAATGAGGCCGATGAAGTGAGCTCGCAGGCAACTGTGACGATCACAGCCCGCGGTGAGAAGATCGTGGCAACCGGCAGCGGAAATGGTCCGGTTAACGCGATCGATACTGCGCTTCGCAGTGGCCTTGCCAAGTTCTATCCAGAGCTGGAGAAGCTCACGCTCACCGATTACAAGGTTCGTATCCTTGAAGGTCGCCTCGGAACTGGCGCGATTACTCGCGTTCTCGTTGAGACCAGTGACGGGGTAGGCGAGTGGAGCACTATCGGCGTGCATGAGAATGTGATCGCAGCATCGGCGATGGCGCTAGAAGATGCCGTCACCTTCGGACTCCTACGTCAGGGGCGCAAGCCAGAGTAGTCTGACGCTTATGTCAGCTGAATTGATTGCGCAGTACGAGGAGCACCTCGCGCTCGTTCGCAATCTCGCGGATAACTCGATCAAGGGTTATGTCAGCGACTTAGAATCATTCTTACGCCATATCGAATCACTTGGCATTGCAGAGTTCCACGAACTCACAATCTCTCATATTCGATCCTGGCTCGCCGATCTCACTGATAAAGGCGCTGTCCGTTCCACTATTGCTAGACGGATCGTCTCAATTCGCGCCTTCACCTATTGGGCGGCAAGCCAAGGCTGGATTAAGGAAGATATCGGTCAAGCACTCGCTATTCCGAAGGCGCATCGAACTCTGCCTGATGTCTTAGATCTTGGCGATACCAAGGTTGTTCTCGACTCGATGCAGCAACGAGCTGGTGAAGATCCAACTCCAATCAATATCCGCGACCTTGCGATGATTGAAGTCTTATATGCATCAGGCATCCGCGTCTCCGAACTCTGTGGCCTCAATGCCACTGATATCGATACCAGCCGCAACACGCTGCAGGTAATTGGTAAGGGCGATAAAGAACGTACCGTCCCACTTGGTATTCCAGCGATGCGAGCACTTCAGAGTTACATCACTACCGCTAGGCCGCAGCTGATGAACGATAAATCCGGCAGCGCGATCTTCTTGGGATCACGCGGCAAGCGAATCGATCAACGCACTGTGCGCGAGGTGGTCTACGGCGCGATGGCTGCGGTCGGATCCACGATGGGGCCACATGGACTGCGCCATACCGCCGCTACACATTTATTAGAAGGCGGCGCGGACTTACGCACCGTGCAGGAGATCTTGGGACACTCCTCGCTAGCCACGACCCAGATTTACACTCACGTTTCACCTGAGCGGTTGCAGAAGGCTTACCAGCAAGCCCACCCTCGCGCGTAGCGACGGGTATCGCCAAGGCGAGGATGAGCAGGAGTCCGAGGGCTGCGCTCGCTATCTCGGTTCGTGTGATCTGAACTCGGTGAACGCTCTCATTTCGATGAAGTTTCATGCGCGAACCATCGCCGATTCAGGCCCCCGTGCCGCCTGCCCCAGGGGATTGGTGTGGAAATTCCACCCTTGTGGGTCAGTTAGACTTCAGCCAGCAGATCACCTATTCGTAGGGGTTCTGACTTCACGCACCTGACTCACAGTCTGGACCGCAAGGTCCTCATTCGCGAGTAACCATTTCGGTCGTATCGAAAGTGATACGTCGGTATTCAGGGGCTAGGGAGCCAACAAATTGTTGGTTCGACAACCGAGTGCATGCGCTACTGCATGCAATAAAGGAGTATGCCGTCATGGCAGTTGTAACAATGCGAGAGCTCCTCGACAGCGGAGTCCACTTCGGACACCAGACTCGTCGATGGAACCCAAAGATGAAGCGTTTTATTTTTGCAGAACGCAATGGCATCTACATCATCGATATCCAGCAGTCACTCGCTCTTATTGATAGCGCGTATGACTTCATCAAGGACACCGTTGCAAAGGGTGGACATATCCTCTTTGTCGGTACAAAGAAGCAGGCACATCAGCCAATCATCGAACAAGCAGCTCGCGTAGGCATGCCTTACGTTACAGAGCGCTGGCTCGGTGGAATGCTCACAAACTTCCCAACTGTCTACAAGCGTATTCAGCGCCTCAAGGAACTCGAGCAGCTCGAGACTAAGAACGATCTCGTTCTTACCAAGAAGGAACTCCTTGTTCTTCGCCGCGAGCGCGAGAAGCTCACCAAGAACCTCGAAGGTATCCGCAACATGACCAAGTTGCCTTCAGCGATCTGGGTAGTCGATACCAAGAAGGAGCACCTCGCAGTACAGGAAGCTCACAAGCTCGGTATCCCAGTTGTTGCAATCTTGGATACAAACTGCGATCCAGATGAAGTTGATTACAAGATTCCAGGTAACGATGATGCAATCCGTTCAATCGGCTTGCTCACACGCGTTATCGCTGATGCCGCAGTTGCAGGTCTTGCAGCTCGTTCAGCAGCAGGCGCAGCAGTTGCCGATAAGGCCCCAGCAGCCGATGCAGCAATTGCAGAAGTTGAGACAGCAATGATTGAGGCAGCAACACCAGCTGCAGCAACCGAAACAGTAGGAGAATAATCAATTGGCTTACACAGCAGAAGATGTAAAGAGACTTCGCGAAGCAACTGCAGCAGGCATGCTTGACTGCAAGAAGGCGCTCGATGAGGCCAATGGTGATTACGAGAAGGCTGTCGAAATCATCCGCGTTAAGGGTTTGAAGGGTGTTACAAAGCGCGAAGGACGTACAACCTCTAATGGTCTCGTCGTCGCACGTTCATCAGGCAACCTCGGAGTAATGCTCGAGCTCAACTGCGAAACTGATTTCGTAGCAAAGGGCGAGCGTTTCCAAGAGCTTGCAGATGAACTCATCGCTCACCTCGAGTCATCGAAGTCAGCAGATGTTGCAGCATTCCTCGCCTCAACCTTGCCAACAGGTAAGACTGTCCAAGAGCGCGTTGATGAAGGTAATGCAACTCTTGGCGAGAAGATTGAGATCCGTCGAGTTGTAGTACTCGAAGGTTCACCAGTCGCTCTCTACATGCACCGTACAAGCCCAGACCTACCACCACAGCTTGGTGTCTTGGTTCAGCTTGCAACTGATGCGCTCGAAGCCGGAAAAGATATCGCTCAGCACATTGCGGCCTTCGCGCCACAGTATGTCCGTCGCGAAGATATTCCAGCAGAGGCGATCGAGTCAGAGCGTCGCATTGCAGAAGAGACTGCCCGCGCAGAAGGAAAGCCAGAAGCATCACTTTCAAAGATCGTTGAGGGTCGCGTGACCGGATTCGTCAAGGAAGTCTCACTTCTCGAGCAATCTTTCGCGAAGGATGCAAAGAAGACCGTCCAGCAGATCCTCGATGAGGCAAAGACCGCCGTGTCGGCCTTCCATCGTTTCAAGGTTGGACAGTAAACCCCATAAACTATGGGTAAGTAGTTCTAGTACTTCGCTCGTTAGATACGTTTCATAAGTGAAAGGAGCACCCTCGATGGCCCGCAGTGGTTATAAGAGAGTGCTCCTTAAACTTTCTGGTGAAGTATTTGGTGGCGAAAAGGGCATTGGCGTAGATCCAGTTGTCGTTGCAGATATCGCAGGCCAGATCGCCGATGTTGTTCGCGGCGGAACACAGATTGCAATCGTTGTCGGTGGCGGTAATTACTTCCGCGGCGCCGAACTCCAACAACTAGGTATGGACCGCGCTCGCGCCGACTACATGGGCATGCTCGGTACCGTCATGAACTGTCTCGCTCTCCAAGATTTCCTCGAGAAGGCCGGGATCCAAACTCGCGTGCAGACCGCCATCACCATGGGCCAGGTCGCCGAACCTTATATTCCACTTCGCGCTATCCGACACCTCGAGAAAGATCGCGTAGTGATCTTCGGAGCGGGTGCAGGAATGCCATTCTTCACAACCGATACCGTTGCAGCTCAGCGTGCGCTCGAAGTTCATGCCGATGCACTTCTTCTTGCAAAGAGTGGCGTCGATGGTGTCTACACCGCAGATCCGAAGAAGGATCCATCAGCGACGAAGTACGATGCAATTAGCTTTGATGAAGTCTTGGCAAAGTCGCTTGCCGTTGCAGATGCCGCCGCATTCAGCATCTGCCGTGAAAATAACCTTCCTATCGTGGTCTTCGATCTGAAGAACCACGGCAATATCGGTCGCGCCGTTCGCGGTGAATCGATCGGAACTCTCGTCTCTGGGCCAGCAAAGAAATAACTTTTCGACTCGTACAAGTGAGGAAAACCGATGCCTGATCTAAGTGAAATTCTCGTCGATGCTTCAGCCAAGATGGCGAAAGCGATCGAGGTAGCGAAGGAGGATTTCGGCGCTATCCGTACTGGTCGCGCCCATCCCGGTATGTTCTCGAAGATCATGGTCGATTACTACGGCACACTCACTCCGCTTGCACAGCTCGCCTCATTCCAAGTTCCTGAAGCCCGTATGGCGCTCGTTTCACCATATGACAAGAGCGCAATGGGATTGATCGAACGCGCAATCCGCGAATCAGATCTCGGCGTTAACCCAGCGACTGATGGCGCTGTTATCCGCGTTAATTTCCCACAACTCACTGAAGAGCGCCGCAAGGATTACATCAAGGTTGCTCGCGGCAAGGCTGAAGATTCCAAGATCTCAATCCGCAATATCCGTCGCGCTGCCATGGACCTTATGGCGAAGATGGAGAAGGATGGCGATGTCGGCAAGGATGACATTGCTCGCTCTGAGAAGGATCTTGAGAAGATCACTACCGAGCATGTGAATGAGATCGATAAGTTGCTCAAGCATAAAGAGACCGAGCTACTCGAAGTCTAAAATGGAAGATATCCACTCGATCCAAGAAGCGATCAACAAGAAGGCTGGGCGAAATCTCGGCTCTTCTATCTTGGTCTCTGCGGCGATCATCGGGTTGGTCTTCGGTTCACTCGCAGTACATCCAGCGCTCTTTGCACTTCTCGTCACGATTGCGCTGATGGTCGCGATTCGCGAACTCAATCATGTTTATCGCACTGGGGGAGTAGTGATCCCGGATTGGCTCTTAATCCTCACAGTTCCAATCACTATCGGCGCCGCCTACTTCGGTCGCATCTCATTACTCGCAGTTGCGATGGCATTCGTAACAACAAATGTCATGGTCTTCTTGATGTTCATCGATCCAAAGGATTATGTGAAGCGCGCTACTGCTGCCGTCTTCGCTATCTTCTATATTCCATTCCTAGGTGGATTCCTCGTTCTGCTCTCGCATCACGATGATTCACTCGCTCGCATTCTGACCTTGGTAGTCCTCACAAGTTGTAATGACACCTTCGCCTACATCTCTGGTGTGCTCTTTGGTCGCCATCACCTCGCGCCACATATCAGCCCCAAGAAGACCTGGGAAGGTCTGATTGGTTCAGTGGTTGCGACAACTGTGGGCGCATCACTTGTCTTTCATTATTCGCTCCATCGCCACTGGTGGCTTGGCGCAATCCTCGGCCTGATGGCCGTTGCGACGGCGACCTGCGGTGATCTCATCGAATCTGCGATGAAGCGCGATCTGCATGTGAAAGATATGAGCAACCTATTACCGGGCCACGGCGGAATCCTCGATCGCCTAGACTCCATTCTCTTCACCGCACCAACCGTGTGGGCCGTGCTCGAACTCGTGAATCGATACAAAATATGAGCGACCTACCCGAGATCAAACTCGTCTTTGATGAGCCAAAACAACGGGTAAAGCCACCGGCACATTTCGCAGATCTCGATCCCGCTGGCCGCAAGGCGCTCGCCGTGGAACTCGGTATCCCATCTTTCCGCGCTAACCAAGCGGCGGTTCACTTCTTTACTCATTACAACGATGACCCATCGTCCTGGAGTGATATCCCAAAGGATCTGCGCGATCTGATGGCAGAGAAGTTCACGCCGAAGTTGATCACACTCGTTCGTTCGGTCAGCGCTGATGGTGGTAAGACTCGTAAGGATCTCTGGAAGTTGCACGACGGAGTTCTCGTCGAATCAGTATTGATGCGTTACACCGATCGCACAACTGTCTGTATCTCATCTCAAGCAGGGTGTGGCATGAACTGCCCATTCTGCGCGACTGGCCAAGGTGGATTAACTCGTAACCTCACTGCTGGTGAGATCACAGCACAAGTTGTTGCAGCAGCGCGGGCTTGCGAACAAGGTGAGATGCCTGGCGGGCCAACTCGACTTTCGAATGTGGTCTTCATGGGTATGGGTGAGCCAATGGCGAACTACAACGCCGTGATGCGTTCGATCCGTAACATCACCGCCCCAACACCAGATGGCCTTGGCATTGGTGCTCGCTCGGTCACGCTCTCCACTGTTGGCTTGGTCAATGGCATTGAGAAATTAGTGGATGAAGATATTCCGGTCACTCTCGCCATCTCACTTCACACACCTGACGATGAACTCCGAGACACCTTGGTGCCGATCAACTCTCGTTGGAAGGTGAAGGAAGTTCTCGAGGCTGCTGACAAGTACTCTGATAAGACCGGCCGTCGCTACTCCATTGAATATGCGATGATCAAAGATATTAATGATCAGGCCTGGCGTTCAGATCTTTTAGGTCGCCTGCTCCGTAACCGCAATGCCCATGTGAATCTCATTCCACTCAACCCAACTCCTGGATCGAAGTGGACCGCCTCTCGCCCTGAAGATGAGGCCGAGTTCGTCCGCATCCTTGAGACCTATGGCGTCCCGGTGACAGTCCGCGACACCCGTGGCCGCGATATTGATGGCGCCTGTGGTCAATTGGCCGCCGCCGAAGTAACCTCTGAGGCATGAAATCACTCTCTAACTTCATCAACGGCAAGTCGGTACCAGCTCAATCAGGTGCAACCTCTGAGGTAATCAATCCTTCAACTGGTATGGCCTATGCCACTGCACCAGTGTCGAGTGCTGCCGATGTTGATCAAGCGATGAAGGCTGCTTCAGATGCCTTTGTCGATTGGCGTGATTCAACTCCTTCAGAACGCCAACGCGCACTTCTGAAGATCGCTGATGCCTTTGAATCTCGCGCCGATGAACTCATAGCCATTGAATCTGAGAACTGCGGCAAGCCAATCTCATTGACCGCGGCTGAAGAAGTTCCACCGATGGTTGATCAGATTCGATTCTTTGCAGGCGCTGCTCGCAATCTTGAAGGCCGTTCTGCAGGTGAATATATGAAGGGGATGACCTCTTTTATTCGCCGCGAACCAATCGGTGTCTGTGCTCAAGTAACTCCTTGGAACTATCCAATGTTGATGGCAGTCTGGAAGTGGGCGCCAGCGATCGCTGCCGGCAACACCGTTGTCTTAAAGCCAAGTGACACGACACCTGCATCGACAACCTGGATGGCAGAAGTTATGTCTGAATTTCTCCCTGCTGGTGTCTTCAATGTGATCTGTGGTGATCGCGATTCTGGTCGCGCACTCGTCGATCATGCAACACCACAGATGGTCTCTATTACTGGTTCGGTTCGCGCTGGCATGGAAGTTGCAACGAATGCGGCAAAGGATCTGAAGAAGGTCCACCTCGAACTTGGCGGAAAGGCACCTGTTGTCGTCTTCGCTGATGCTGATCTCGCTGGCGCAGCTGAAGCGATCGCAATCGCTGGCTTCTTTAACGCCGGCCAAGATTGCACTGCCGCAACTCGCGTGATGGTGGAAGCTTCGGCTTACGATGATTTCGTCGCACTTCTTGGCCAGCAAGCTCGTGAGAATATTCTTACCGGTGGACCAACCGAAGATGTTCTTTATGGTCCAGTAAATAACGCCAATCAATTAGCTCGCGTCGCTGGCTTTGTTGAGCGCACGCCATCACATGCCTCGATCGTTGCTGGCGGAACTCAAGTTGATCGCCCGGGATATTTCTGGAGCCCAACAGTTATCGCAGGTCTTAAGCAAGATGACGAGATGATTCAGAACGAGATCTTTGGACCTGTCATCACCATTCAGAAGTTTGTCGATGAGGCCGAAGCAGTCCGCTTCGCTAATGGCGTTGCCTATGGCTTGGCATCATCTGTCTGGACCAGCAATCACTCGCGCGCGATGCGTATGGCGAAGGCCTTCGACTTTGGTTGCGTCTGGATCAATACACATATTCCACTGGTTGCGGAGATGCCTCATGGCGGCTTTAAGCATTCGGGATATGGCAAGGATCTTGGCAGCTATGGATTCGAGGATTACACCCGAATCAAGCATGTTATGACCAACCTCAACGCCTAATCTCAGCAAAAACAGACGAAGCGATAATTTTTTCAGGCGGGTACTCTTAGGCTGTGTGCAAATTCGCTGATGTCAGTGCCGTTGAAGAGAATGCTCGCATGATGCCAGATCGATATATAAAGGAGCTCTCGCACTAATGTTGGCGATAATCGGCGTACTTGCATTTGTTGTTGCACTTCTCCTCTCGGTGATGTTGCACGAGTTAGGCCACTTCCTCTTCGCTAAGCACTACGGCATGAAGGTGACTGAGTTCTTCCTCGGCTTTGGAAAGCGACTCTGGTCCTTTACTCGCGGTGAGACCGAATTTGGCGTGAAGGCGATCCCTGCTGGCGGTTACTGTCGCATCGTTGGAATGTCTTCGCGCGAAGAGTTAACTGCTGAAGATTCAGATCGCGCCTTCTATAAGGCATCAGTTGGAAAGCGGCTTGTGGTCCTTGGTGCAGGTTCGGTCCTTCACTTCGTTCTCGCCTTCTTCTTGCTCTTTGTACTCTTTGTTGGTGTCGGCACCGCGGCACTTACTCCGACTGTCGAACAAGTTGCTCCTTGTTACACAACCGTCAATGGCGCTTGTCCAGCTAATGCACCTGCAATGCCTGCGAAGGTTGCTGGAATTCTGCCGGGGGATCGCTTCACCGCAATCAATGGCGTGCCAGTGAAGAACTGGGCGAAGGATGTTCAGGTAATCCGTAAGAGCCCAGGAGTTCCAGTTACTCTCACGTTGATCCGTAATGGCGCGACGATGGATGTATCTGTCACTCCGACACCTGAAGTAGTAAACGGTAAGACCGTTGGAATCATCGGCGTTATCAACCGCCTTGGAATGCTCCGCCAGAACCCAGTTGATTCAACTATTCACTCGTGGCAACTTGGCCGAGATCTCTTCACGAGTTCGGTCTCTTCACTCATCTCGTTGCCGAGCAAGATCCCGGCTCTCTTGAGTCAGACTTTTGGCGGCAAGCCACGCGATCCTTCCGGCTTAGTTGGGGTAGTAGGCGTTGCCCAAGCATCAGCTCAGACTGTTGGTGATAGTAAGTTGGCATGGAATGAGCGCATTGCGCAGTTCATCATGATTATCGCCAGCCTCAATATCTTCGTGGGAATCTTCAATCTCTTGCCGATCCTGCCACTCGATGGCGGACATATGGCGATTGCGATCGTCGATGGCCTTCGCAATCTCTGGGCCCGGGTACGCCGACGTCAGAGCCCACGGCCGATCGATGTTGAGGCGCTCACACCTATAACAATCGTCGTCTTTGTCTTCCTTGCAGGGCTCTCGATCTTGCTTCTGGCCGCTGATATTTTCAATCCTGTGCATTTTAATCTCTAATACGGCAGAATAACGATCATGGTTGATCTCGGAATTCCATCAGCACCCCCTCCTACTCTTGCGCCACGTCGTAAGAGCAAGCAACTCAAGGTCGGTAGTGTCCTTGTAGGTGGCGATGCGCCAGTCAGCGTGCAATCAATGTGTACAACGCTCACCTCTGATGTCAACGCAACACTTCAACAGATCGCCGAACTCACCGCATCCGGTTGCCAGATCGTTCGCGTCGCCGTCCCATCACAGGACGATGCTGATGCACTCGCGCAGATCGCGAAGAAGTCTCAGATCCCAGTGATTGCAGATATCCACTTCCAACCAAAATATATTTTCGCGGCAATCGATGCTGGCTGCGCAGCGGTCCGCGTTAATCCAGGCAATATCAAGCAGTTCGATGACAAGGTCAAAGAAGTTGCTAAGGCAGCTGGCGATGCAGGCATTCCAATCCGAATCGGTGTGAACGCTGGATCACTCGACCCACGCCTTCTTGCAAAATACGGAAAGGCAACACCAGAAGCGCTCGCAGAATCTGCGCTCTGGGAAGCATCACTCTTTGAAGAGCATGGCTTCAGCGATATTAAAATTTCAGTGAAGCATCACGACCCAGTCACTATGGTGAAGGCCTACCGATTGCTCGCCGCTCAGTGCGATTATCCATTGCACCTTGGCGTGACCGAAGCTGGTCCAATCTTCCAGGGCACGATCAAGTCAGCGACCGCATTTGGCATTCTCCTTGCCGAAGGTATCGGCGACACGATCCGCGTCTCACTTTCGGCCCCGCCAGTTGAAGAGGTAAAGGTCGGTATCTCGATCCTTGAGTCACTCAATTTGCGCCAACGTAAGTTGGAGATCGTCTCCTGCCCATCATGTGGCCGCGCCCAAGTAGATGTCTACACTTTGGCCGAGAAGGTCCAAGCTGGATTACAAGGAATGACAGTCCCATTGCGCGTTGCCGTTATGGGTTGCGTCGTTAACGGTCCTGGTGAAGCACGCGAAGCAGATCTCGGTGTCGCATCCGGAAATGGCAAGGGCCAGATCTTTGTAAAGGGCGAAGTCATTAAGACTGTTCCTGAGTCACAGATCGTTGAGACCTTAATTGAAGAGGCGATGCGCTTAGCCGAAGAGATGGAAGCTGCTGGAGTCGTATCTGGCGCTCCTGAAGTTAGCGTTAAGTAAGCGCCACCTCACTCCTGCCTCTGCCTAGATTAGGTAGGGTTACGCCATGCTTCGTATGTCGACTCTGCTTCTGCGCACCCTACGTGATGATCCTGCTGATGCAGAGGTCGCAAGCCACCGCCTCTTAGTTCGCGCCGGATATGTCCGCCGCATCTCGGCCGGTATCTACTCGTGGTTGCCACTTGGCTACATCACCTTCCGCAATATCGAACGCGTCGTTCGTGAAGAGATGGATGCCGCCGGATTCCAAGAAGTCCACTTCCCATCGATGCTCCCTAAAGAGCCATATGAGCAGACCAATCGTTGGGAAGAGTACGGCCCTGATCTCTTCCGTTTGAAGGATCGCAAAGGAAATGATTACCTCTTAGGTCCAACCCATGAAGAGATGTTCACCTTGATGGTGAAGGGTGAGTACTCCTCTTATAAGGATCTACCACTGTCGATCTATCAGATCCAGACGAAGTTCCGCGATGAACCACGTCCACGTTCGGGCATTATTCGCGGTCGCGAATTTGTTATGAAGGACTCTTACTCATTCGATATCGATGATGCTGGTCTTGAAGTTTCGTATCAGAAGCACCGCGATGCCTATGTGAAGACCTTTACTCGTCTAGGCCTGAACTTCAATATCGTCGCTGCAATGGCTGGCGCAATGGGTGGATCAAAATCTGAAGAGTTCCTCGCTCCTTGCCCAACCGGTGAAGATACCTACGTTCTCTGCGAGAAGTGTGGCTATGCCGCAAACGTTGAAGCAATGGTCACCAAGGTTGCACCATATGCTGGCGCAGCACCTGCAGCGATGGCGGTCTTTGACTCTCCAAATACCCCAACTATTGATTCACTCGTCGATCTACTCAACGAGAAGTTCGGTGGCGGTTACTCTGCTGATCAGACTTTGAAGAATGTCATGATCATGGCCGATGAGAAAGCTATCTCTGTACTCGTTCCAGGCGATCGTGAAGTCGACCTTAAGCGCCTTGGTGCAAACCTCGCCGGCGTATCAGAGTTACGCCTCTTTGAAGATGGCGACTTTGTGAAGTTCCCAGGTCTGGTGAAGGGTTACATCGGACCACAAGATGCGAAGAAGTTTGGCATCACTATCTATGCAGATCCTCGCGTAACACCAGGCTCGCATTGGGTTACTGGTGCAAACCAGAAGGATAAGCACGTTCGATTTGTAACAAATGGTCGCGACTTTGAAGTCGATGCCTACCTTGAAGCCGCAGAAGTACGCGCTGGCGATCTCTGTCCTAGCTGCCAATCACCTGTCATCATCGATCGCGCCATTGAGATCGGCCACATCTTCCAACTTGGTCGCAAATATGCGCAGGCTCTTGATCTCACCGTTCTAGATCAGAATGGTAAGTCGCAGGTTGTCACGATGGGATCGTATGGAATCGGTGTTTCACGTGCTGTGGCTGCGATTGCCGAGCAGACCCACGATGAGATCGGTCTGAACTGGCCACGTGAGATCGCACCTGCCGATGTGCATATTGTCGCAACCGGCAAGGATGAGTTGATCTTTGAAACCGCAGAGAAGTTGGCGCTCGATCTTGAAGCGAAGGGCCTGCGCATCATGTTTGATGATCGCAAGGATCCAAGCGCTGGCGTGAAGTTCAAGGATGCCGAACTCATTGGTATTCCTTTTATCGTCATAGTTGGCAAAGCTCTCGCTGAAGGAAAGGTCGAACTCCGAATCCGCACCAGTGGTGAGAAGAGTGAGATCAATGCAGCTACTGCTACTGAGGATATTTACAAGGTCGTTACTGCTTAATGACGCTCTCGATCGGTCACTGGATCTTCCTTGCGATCGCTGCAGGGCTAGCCGGATTCATTGATGCGATCGCAGGTGGCGGGGGACTTATTCAACTGCCAGCGCTCTTGATTGGCATCTCGGATAAGCCAATCCCAATGATCCTTGGTACGAATAAGGTGCCGTCGATCTTCGGTACATCATTCTCGGCGGCGGCATACTTTCGTAAAGTAAAACCAGATCTGCGGCTCACGGCATCAATGGCGATACCAGCATTTATTGGCTCGGCAGCCGGAGCAAGGCTCGCCGCTGAATTCCCAAAGAGCGTCTTCCGTCCGATCATCGTCATCTTGCTCTTCTTGGTAGCGATCTATACCTGGAAGCGTCCGCACTTGGGAATGGAAGAGAACCTTAGGTTCACTCCGCGGATTCGCCAACTACTTGTTGCCTCATTCGGATTGTTGATCGGTTTCTACGACGGCATCTTCGGACCAGGGACTGGCTCGTTTCTCCTCTTTATTCTCGTTGGTGTAATTGGATATGCATTCTTAAAGGCATCTGCCACTGCGAAGCTTGTCAATATTTCAACGAACTTTGCAGCGATCCTCACCTTCTCAGCGACCGGCCATATCTGGTGGAAAGTGGGCTTGATCCTCGCTTTTGCAAATGTCACTGGATCAATCATTGGATCAAGGTTGGCGATACGCGGGGGATCACCACTTGTGCGTAAGGTCTTCCTCATCATGACATTTCTGTTGATCGCAAAAGTGGGTTATGATTGGTACAGCAGTAGATAGCAGTAGGAATTAAGTAAGAAGTACAACTACATAGAAGGAAGTGCCATGACGCTACTTGAAGAGATCGCAGTAGCGATCACCCCTGCCGTCGAAGCCGCAGGATGCTACTTAGAGGAAGTTACTCTCACTCCAGCAGGTAAGCGCAAAATCATGACAGTTATTGTCGACGGCGATACCAACCTCACACTCGATCAAGTCACCGCAGTCTCCAAAGAAGTTTCGGCAATCGTCGAAGTTCTCCCTGCACTTGGCGATACTCCTTTTACCCTTGAAGTCACATCTCCTGGCGTCGATCGCCCGCTCACCAAGCCACGTCATTGGCGCAAGAATCACGGCCGCCTCATTGCAATCACCCAGCACGACGATCAGCAGGTCAAGGGTCGGATCGGTGATTCAACTGAGATTGATGTCGAGATCGATTCAGTAAAGATTGCATTCGCCGCTATCAAGAAGGCGATCCTTGAAATTGAATTTAAATCACTCAAAGCTGCTGACGGCGAGGGTGATGAATAATGCCAGTTGAAATGTCGGCACTGGTTGCCATTATCGCCGAGAAGAAGATGCCGCTGGAGAAGTTGATCAGCCAGATCGAGAATGCCGTTGCTGCAGTCTATGCCGAGCAACCTGATGCCAAGCCTGGTGGGCGTGCAGTTCTCAATCGCCAGACCGGTGAGATCGTCATCTGGACATCAGTCTTTGATGAAGAAGGAATCTTCGTGGAGAGCGTGATCCACGAGATCGAAGGCTTTGAGCAGTTGGCCGATAAAGAGGCCCGCAAAACTATTAAGCAAGCGATGCGCGATGCAAATGATGCAACGATCGTCGGAGAGTTCTCAGCAAATATGGGAGATGTCATCTCTGGCGTAGTTCAGCAAGGTCGCGATAAGGATGTCATCTACGTCGATCTCGGCAAGGTGGAAGGAAAGATTCCACCGAACGAGCAAGTTCCGACCGAATCCTTTAAACATGGCGATCGCATCAAGGCCTTTGTTGTCAATGTTGTGCAAGGGGAGAAGGGGCCAGAGATCACACTCTCACGTACCCACCCAGCACTCGTGAAGGCGCTCTTCGCACTTGAAGTCCCAGAAGTAAAAGATCGCACCGTTGAGATCGTCGGCATCTCGCGCGAGCCAGGTGCACGCACCAAGATCTCTGTACGCACCCATCGTGCTGGCGTCAGTCCTAAAGGAGCACTGATCGGACCAAGCGGAGTTCGCTCGCGCGCTGTTATTGATGAGTTGCAAGGTGAGAAGATCGATATCGTCGATTACTCCGATGATCCAGCAGCATATGTTGCAGCAGCACTTGCACCTGCAAAGGTGAGTAGCGTTGAGATCGTTGATCTCGAGACCAAATCTGCAAAGGTGATCGTTCCGGATTACCAACTCTCACTCGCTATTGGTGCTAATGGCCAGAATGCTCGTCTGGCTGCACGCCTGACTGGCTGGCGCATTGATATCCATCCAGATAACCCGATCGCTCGGATCGAGAAGCCAAAGCCGCCAGTTGAAGAGGTTGAGCCAACCGATGAGGCTGGCGATCACGCTGGCCCAAGCGAGGAATTACCCTCTAACGATCAGTAGCAGGTAAGGTTTGCCTACCAGTTCACGTGTGAGCCGTCTGGAGAGTTAATTGCCTACCCGCAGTTGCATCGCCTGTCGTAAACGCGAGTCCTGGGAAGAGCTACTCCATCTAGTAGTGATCGATGGTCAGGTACTTCCTGATCCCGACCACAAACTTCCTGGTCGCGGCGCTTGGCTTCATCTCGGATGTTTTGAGATGGCGAAGAATCGCAGAGCATTTGTGCGAGCCTTTCCGAAGGCGAGCAAGGCGCTCAACAATCAGGAGCTCGGACTCGATGTATTAGCGAGTTATGTACTCAACTCTTAAGGAGACCAGAATGGCAAGCACACAAGCATGAGCACCGCACGCTCATGAGTAAGGCAATCATTTAGGCTCCTGTTTGAACCCCAGGGCCTATGAAAAATCTAGGTTCATACTGGGAAGGCAACTGTGGCAAAGGTCCGCGTTTACGAATTAGCAAAAGAGCTCGGCTTAGAGAGCAAAGATTTACTCGCAAAGTTCCAAGAAGTTGGCGAGTTCGTTCGATCAGCATCTTCAACTGTTGAAGCACCTGCTGTAAGAAAACTCATGGAGAAGTTCCCGGATATGAAGCCGGTTGAAGCAGCTCCTGAGAAGCCAAAGGCCGCAAAGAAGGCGAGCGCCAAGAAGGCAGCCGCTGGACCATCACAAGAAGAGATCGATGCCGCAATCGCGCAGCTCGATGAGACCACTCGTAACCAACTTGGAATTCAAGCTGGACAGGCAGCGCCAACACCTACCCGCGCACCACTTCCATCAGCGCCTGCTGCACCAGCAGCACCAGATTTCGCAGCACCTGCTGCCGCAACTCCATCTGCACCTACACCTGCTGCACCCGGTACTCCAGCTGACGGAACAGCGAACCTTCCTCGCCCACCACGTGCAGGCAACAATCCATTCTCAACTGGCGCCGTTCCGCGTCCGCCAATGCCACGACCACCAGCACAGCGACCATTGCGTCCCGGCGAGCGTCCACCAACAGGTGCACCGCGTCCAGGAATGGCAGGAGCACGACCAGGTTCAGTACGTCCAGGATTTGCAGCACGTCCAGCAACACCAGGTGCACGCCCAACTGGCGGACCAGGTGGAGCGCCACGTCCAGGTGGAGCGCCTTATCGTCCAGGCGGCGCACCAGGTGGAGCACCAACAGGTGCCGGAACACCTCCATCATCATTTGGAAATAAGGGTGGCGGCGGTCGCCATCAACGCGGCGGAACTGCTGGCGCATTCGGAAAGAATGGCGGCAAGGGTAAGAGCGCGCGTAAATCAAAGAAGGCGTTGCGTGAAGAGTTCGACAATATGGCTGCACCATCATTGGGTGGAGCAGTTCTTCCACGCGGTGATGGCAAGACCACGATTCGCCTACGTCGCGGATCATCGCTCATGGACTTTGCAGAGAAGATCAATGCAGATCCAGCAGCGTTAGTTTCAGCGCTCTTCCATCTCGGTGAGATGGTTACCGCTACCCAATCAGTGGATGAAGATACCTTCACCATTCTTGGTGGCGAACTCGGCTTCAATATTCAAGTTGTGAGCCCAGAAGATGAAGATCGTGAACTTCTTGAAGAGTTCGATATCAACCTTGAGCAAGAGCTACAAGATATTGATGATGCCGATCTCGTCGTGCGCTCGCCAATCGTCACCGTTATGGGTCACGTTGACCACGGTAAGACTCGCTTGCTCGATGCGATCCGTTCGACTGAAGTCATTAAGACTGAAGCCGGTGGAATCACTCAGCACATCGGTGCGTATCAGATTCACCATACGCATGATGGCGTTGAACGCGCGATCACCTTTATCGATACACCAGGTCACGAAGCATTTACAGCGATGCGTGCTCGTGGTGCCAAGGTCACTGATATTGCGATCCTCGTCGTTGCAGCTGATGATGGTGTGATGCCTCAGACCATTGAAGCGCTCAACCACGCACAAGCAGCCGATGTTCCTATCGTCGTTGCCGTGAATAAGATTGATAAAGAGGGTGCGAACCCGGATAAGGTCCGTCAGCAGTTGACCGAGTACAACTTGGTCGCGGAAGAGTACGGCGGAGAGACCATCTTCGTGAATGTCTCTGCTAAATCTGGTGATGGAATCTCTGAACTCATCGACTCTGTACTCCTCACCGCTGATGCAGCGCTCGATCTTCGTGCCGTGGCAGATGATGTCGCTCGCGGTGTTGCTATTGAAGCGAACCTCGATAAGGGTCGTGGCCCAGTTGCTACCGTCCTTGTTCAGCGTGGAACGCTCCGTGTCGGAGATGCAATCGTCGCTGGTGGCTCATTTGGTCGCGTTCGTGCGATGCTCGATGAGAATGGTGAGAACGTTCTTGAGGCTGGTCCATCGCGTCCAGTTCAGGTACTCGGCTTCACATCAGTTCCAGGTGCAGGCGATACCTTTATCGTTGCCGAGGATGACCGCACTGCTCGCCAGATCGCTGAGAAGCGTCAACTTGCAACACGTAACGCACTCCTTGCGAAGACTCGTAAGAAGGTCTCACTCGAAGACTTCATGGAGCAATCCAAGGTCAGCACCCTTAACCTCATCATCAAGGGTGACGTTTCTGGTTCGGTCGAAGCGCTCGAAGATGCCTTGTTACTCCTCGATGTCGGCGCCGAAGTTGATCTTCGCGTAATCCACCGTGGTGTTGGTGCGATTACCAAGAACGACGTCACGCTCGCATCTGCTTCAACTGCAGTGATCATCGGCTTCAACGTGAAACCAGAACCTCAGACTGCAATCTTTGCTGATCAAGAGGGCGTAGAAGTGAAGTTCTACACCGTCATCTACCAGGCGATCGAAGAGATCGAAGCATCACTTAAGGGTCTGCTTAAGCCTGAGTACGAAGAGATCATCACCGGTAATGCTGAAGTTCGAGATATCTTCAAATCTTCTAAGGTTGGAAATATCGCAGGATCGATGGTTCTCGATGGCACAATCAAGCGCAACGCCAAGGCTCGTACCTTGCGCGGTGGCGTAGTGCATACCGAGAATCTCGTTATCGACTCACTCCGTCGATTCAAGGATGATGCGAACGAAGTCCGTGAAGGCTTCGAGTGCGGTATCGGTCTTGGATCGTTCAAGGAACTTGAAGTCGGCGATGTTATTCAGACCTTTGAGATTCGCGAGAAGAAGCGCGCATAACAATGGCATCTAATCGCGCCTTAAAGGTTGCAGATCGCATTAAAGAGGTGGTCGCACAGGCCCTCGAGACTCGGGTGAAAGACCCGCGCCTTGGGTTTGTGACGATCACGGATGTGCGCGTCACTGGCGACCTTCAACAAGCATCGATCTTCTATACCGTCTTCGGCGATGCCGATGCTCAAGCTGGAACAGCTGCAGCACTCGCCTCATCGAAGGGTCTGCTCCGCGGTGAAGTAGGTAAGTCACTTGGCTTGCGTATCGTCCCAACAATCGAATTCTTCGCTGATGGATTGCAAGAGCAAGCATCTGCGATGAATGATCTGATGAGCCAGGTTCGTGCCGCTGATGCCGAACTCGCCAAACTTCGTGAGAATGCGAAGCCAATCGGCGACGCTAATCCTTATAAGTCCCACGAATAAGTAGAGATCTCCTGCGCTGATGAATGGCTTCCTCCTCGTCGATAAGGCAGCAGGAATGACGTCACATGATGTCGTCGCAAAGGCACGGAAGAAGTGCGGGACAAAGCGTGTCGGTCATGCTGGCACCTTGGATCCGATGGCTACTGGCGTATTAGTGCTTGGCGTAGGTAATGCCACCAAACTTCTGCAATATGTCGTTGATGGCAAGAAGTCCTATGAAGCGACGATCAAACTCGGTATTGCGACGCATACTGATGATCGCGAAGGTGATGTCATCTCAACTGCCGATGCCTCCCACATTACTGAGGAGCAGATCCGCACTGAGTTGGCAAAATTTGTTGGAATTATCATGCAACGCCCGAGTTCGGTCTCAGCAATCAAGATCGATGGCAAGCGTGCCCACCAACGCGTGCGCGAAGGTGAAGTCGTTGATATCCCAGCCCGTGAAGTAACGATCTTTGCGATCGATATCAAAGCGGTTCGCGATACTGAGATCGATATTGCAGTCACCTGCTCTGCCGGGACTTACATCAGATCGATTGCTCGCGATCTTGGCGATGCCCTCAGCGTTGGGGGACACCTCACATCTCTTCGCCGCACCTTGGTCTCGCCCTTCATGATTGATGAGTGCACAGATCTTGAGAGTGCCGAGATCATTCCAACATCCGATGGCGTAGCTCGAATGCTGCCTACTCGAACCCTTACCTATGAAGAGTTGATCGAGATTGGCTTTGGTCGCACGATTGCTGCAAGTGAGGTCGCAGGCACCGTTGCCGCGCTCAATCAAGATGGAAATTTCGCAGCTCTGCTGGAGAACCGAGAGTTTGCTGGCAAAGAGTTGGCAACACCTACTCTCGTGGCCGTGAAAGAATAAGCAGATGAGATCAGTAGCGATAGGCATCTTCGATGGTGTCCATGCTGGCCATCAGGAGATCATTGCCGAAGCTGCCAAGCACGGTGAGGTCACCGTACTTACCTTTGATCCACATCCCACCTCGGTCTTCGCACCAGAGCGCACTCCATCGATACTGCTGCCGCTTGCAGATCGCATCGCGCTCTTAAAGGCGAGCGGTGCTCACGATGTCGTCGTCATCGAATTTACTCGAGATTTTGCGGCAAAGAGCCCAGATCAATTTATTGAAGAGATTTTGATCGATCAGTTGCATGCCAGCCATGTGACAGTGGGGAAGAACTTCACCTTCGGTCATAAAGCGGCAGGTAACGTTGAATACCTCCAGAACTGCGGCAAGAGCTTTGGTGTGAGCGCAGTTGATCTCGAAGAGAATCGTGGTTCACCGATCTCTTCTTCACGTATTCGTGCACTCGTTAAAGATGGCGATATCGAACGTGCAAATGAATTATTGACTCGTAGATTCTATTTACGCGGACCAGTGGTCCATGGCGAGAAGCGTGGTCGCACGATCGGATATCCGACTGCCAATATTGGATTAACCGAGAGCGCCACGATTCCAGCTGATGGCGTCTATGCCGGCTGGTTGGAAGTTGGCGGCGTTCGTTGGCCAGCTGCGATCTCGATCGGAACAAATCCAACCTTCCCAGGCGTTCGTGGTCGTCAGGTCGAGGCATATGCGCTCGATCAAACTGATTTAGATTTATATGATCAAGAGGCGAAGCTAGAGTTTGGTTGGCGCTTGCGTGACACACTCAAGTTTGATGGACTCGATCCATTGCTCGTTCAGATGAAGGAAGATTGTCAGAAGACCCGCGAACTAACCCAAGGCAAATAGGACTAATGGAGATGAAAATGGCATCAGCAGAAAAAGTAGATATGTGGTTCGACCCAATCTGCCCATTCGCATGGATTACTTCCCGTTGGTTATTGGAAGCAGCATCTGTTCGCGACCTTGAGGTCACGTGGAACATCATGAGCTTGGCTCAACTCAATAAGGATCGCGAGATGGATGAGGCTCACAAGGCAGCCTTCACACGGTCATGGGATGCAGTGCGCCTCGTCGCTGCTGTAAAAGAGAATCACGGAAACGATGCAGTCCTCGCGCTCTACAACGCGATGGGTACTCGAATCCACCTCAAGAAGGAGAAGGTCAGCGATGATCTTCTCGTCGCTGCACTTGCAGAAGCAGGATTGCCTGCCGATCTCTTGGCAGTTGCCAAGGATGAGTCATGGAATGAACCGATGATCGCCAGCCATGATCGCGCGATCTCACTCGTTGGAAATGATGTTGGAACCCCAGTTGTCGCAATCGGTGATGCCGCCTTCTTCGGCCCAGTGATCTCACCAGCACCTAAGGGGGAGCAGGCAGGTCGCCTCTGGGATGGCCTCGCGCTCTGCCTTGAGGTGCCAGGCTTCTACGAGCTCAAGCGTGCGCGTAAGGGCGGCCCCGATTTCTCCTGATCCAACCCCTTGGGTAGACTCGGCACCACATCAAAGCGAGTAATTGTGCCTTCGTGAGTCACACCGAGGCCCTCGTGACAGTACAAGGAGTGCCCCATGGCTTTACAGCCTGCAGAGAAAAAAGAGATCATCGCAAAGTACGGCGCTTCTGCCACTGACACAGGAAGCCCAGAGACTCAGATCGCCTTGCTTTCAAAGCGCATTGAAGAAGTGACCGAACACCTTAAGACCAACAAGAACGACCACCACAACCGTCGTGGACTCTTGCTCATGGTTGGTAAGCGTCGCCGTATCTTGCAGTACCTCGCAAAGACTGATGTAACACGCTACAGAGCGATTATCGAAAAGCTCGGTATTCGCCGCTAATTTAGTAAATACCTTCCTCACATCAGTTAATCGGTCCTCGGTAGTGGCTTTCGCACACTCTTATAAAGAGTATAAAGAAGAGTGCGGCGCGGGCTTCGATCGAAGATCCATTACTGATGCGTGTGAACGGTAAGAAATGGAGCGACCCATGGAGGGTCAAGATGTGAAGTTCGCCGTTGCAAAGATTGATAACGGCAAGTTTGGAAAGCGCGAGATCCGTTTTGAAACCGGACGCCTCGCAAAGCAAGCAGCTGGAACCGCTGTCGTATACCTCGATGACGAGACTATGTTGCTCTCAGCAACAACTGCCTCAAAGAATCCGAAGGATCAATTCGACTTCTTCCCACTTACAGTGGATGTTGAAGAGCGCATGTACGCAGCAGGA
>Ga0214170_1000188_pt1 | contig 26563 bp, 40 predicted proteins | sample TroBogEpilimnion_2_FD_153008 | JGI IMG/M metagenome (GOLD analysis project Ga0214170, IMG submission 153008) | Freshwater microbial communities from Trout Bog Lake, WI - 27JUN2007 epilimnion | ecosystem: Environmental > Aquatic > Freshwater > Lake > Epilimnion/Euphotic zone | place: Trout Bog... | reverse complement strand
CACATGGACCGCATAAAGCAGAGCCTGAATGGAGGGATGGAAAATGATATTTGTACTAACACTTGGACTTATTTTTTCATACATGTTACTAATTAGCAACAGAGATAAAAACCATGACTGAGTTTGATTTTGAAGAAGTTTTTTGTGGAGTGGTATTTGTAGATTGCCCGTCTCTTAAATGCCAACTTCTTAAAGACCATGAAGATAAACATTACGCAATAGAACTTATTGTTGACACAAAAGAAGTGTACTACGGAGCGTATTGGACAAACGAAGAAAGTGTCATATCACAATGAAAAACTTAATTGCCACATTTCTTCTTTTATTTGCGTGTGCTTTAAGCATCATGATTATTGTGTACATTTTTCTTGCAATTTGGGGCGTAGGTACTAATTCATTGCGTTGGGTTCTTACATTTTTTCTTACGGAACTTATTATTTTACCGATTACATCATTTCTTGTGAGAAAAAAATAATGTACGCGCAAATATTTAGTGACACATCAGCATCAAAACTAATTTCGTTATTAACAGGAGAGGAATTAACAAATGAGCAAGTACTTACACACGGAAACATTTACTCAAATGTTTCGCAAAATCAATAAAAAAACTTTCGTCAAAAATAAAACAAATGATGAAGCAATTGTTCTTAAAGTTGAAAATGAAATTCTAAGAGCATCAATGAAAGAACTTCTTTCTTTATCTCTTGAAATGCACGGTGATTTAGCTAAAAAGTTTGATAAAAGTAAAATTGAACTTATTACAATTTCAACTTCAATTGAAGCGGCAACAAAATTATTTGATGTATTTAAGAAAGCGCTTGATAATGCTACAGAAGAACTTTCTATACGCACAAATGAACATGCAGATGTTATTGCTGCGCGTTTGTTTGACAATGACATCTCAGAAGTAAAAAATCTTATGGCAACATTTGCTGCCTGCTCAGAAGTTCTAAAAGAAATGTGAAATGTTGTTTACAAAAACAAAATAACAAAGTATGATAGAGAAGTATTAAACAAAATAGAAAGTAGAGGACATACAGATGGCACGAAAAGTACCAACATTAAGCAGTCAAGTAACTGATATTCTTTCTTTGGAAAGAAACAATCAAATATTTTCAGTATCAGGCCAAGTAACAAGCATTATTGCAAGAAGTCTTAAGCAAAAGTTTAATAGAAATGTTTCAATTTATACTCTTTCTACTACTCTTGGTCTTATGGAAAGTAAAGGTTTAATTGTAAGAGAAAAAAATAATACTAGAACTTTTGTTATCAAACTTATAACTCCAAAAAAATCAATTGAAACAATTGACGTTATGGATTTAACAAGTGAAAAAAGTATGGTTCATTTTTTACTACATCAAAATCAAATGCTTGTCTCAATGATAAAAGATTTAGTACAAAAAGACAGGATTGTAAATTAAATAATGCCACGCGCTCCTAAGGAGCGTCCCAGTGAAGATTGGAGGGTCTTCGCAGCATGTGCGGGCGCCGACCTCTCAATGTTTTTTCCAGATGACCCGAACTTTTTCGTAGAAAATGTAGACGGCAACCCAGGAAAACTATGTTCACAGTGTACTGTAAAAACTGATTGCTTAAATTACGCAGTCACATTAGAAATAAGAGACGGAGTATTTGGTGGAACAAACGAAATGCAACGTCTCAGACTTATCAATGCAAAAATCAATGCAAGAAGAACTGAGTCTCGTGAGAGACGTAAAAATAAATCACTCTAATGTACTTTTATGCAGACACCTGTAACTGGTTTTCAAAGTGATAAAGTAACTTCTCTTAACTACATGAAGAAAGACGGATGTGACAGACTCCTCGTCTCACCAATTCCAAACAAGGAACAAGGTTGAGACAATGCCGTCAAACTCTTTAGAATGGGCCACATTTTATATTTCTAAAGGGTGGAGCGTTCTTCCTATTTGGTGGATTGCTGACGGTCGTTGCGCATGTGGAGACACAACTTGTCGTTCTCCTGGTAAGCACCCTATCGGACACATGGTTCCGAACGGTCTTAAGTCTGCAAGTAATGAAATTGAAACTATAAACTCATGGGCCAATGCTGCTCCTACCATGAACATTGCAATTGCTACTGGTGCAGCAAGCAATCTTGTAGTTCTTGACTTAGACATTCGCGAAATTGGCGATGACATTGTTGATGGTGAATACGAATTAAAGATGTGGTTAGCATCTCGTGGAATTGACTTTCCTGAATCTCTTGTTCAACAAACTGGTGGTGGCGGTTCGCACATCATACTTGACTTTCCATCGCATACTGGTCCAAGACCTTTAATATCAAGTAGAACTAATTGGCTACCCGGTGTAGACATTAGAGCAGACGGTGGCTACATTGTCGCTGCGCCTTCACAACACATAAGTGGTAAGTTTTATCATTGGAGAGATGGCACTGCTCTCTCCGTAGTTTCAAATGACTTACTTAACATACTTGCAAATGAGCGCCGTCAAACAAATGGAACTCCATTACCTGCTGCTACACATTCTCTTGATGTCCCAAGTCTTATGCGAGATGGATTTCGTATGGGAGAAAGAGACGATGGCTTTACTCGTTTAGCTGGAATTCTTCGTGGCCGTGGAGACTCAATTGATTCTGCGTACGCAATTACAAAAGCTGTGTGGGAAAAGACAGACCAAAATGAAAGTGATTACTTTCCTCTTGCAATAGCATACGAAAAAATTGAACGTGGATACAAACGTTGGGATGCACCAGAAGAATTATCTGAAGCAGAAATAACATGGGCTTTACGAAGCGATGCACGCGCAACACTTCGTGCAGAAGCATCTACCGTAAGTGCATCTCTCCTCACCAAGCCCTTAAAAAAGACAACAGAACATACCGTCACTCAAACGCAAGTGACGAAAAAAGCATCTGAGAGTCCCTTTATTTCAATAGATATTGAAGAAACCATTGATGATGATGAAGTTGACCGAGACCCTGCTGATGCTCTTGACGTTGCTGGACTTATGGACGGAGGAGAACTTGAAAGAGAACTTCCAACAATGCTTAAACGTGGAGACGGTAAATGTCTGATTTATCCTGGACGTCTTCATTCAATTTACGGAGAACCTGGTCACGGTAAAACATGGGTATCACTTCATCTTGTTCGAGAAAGACTTGAACAACATGAAACCGTTGCGTATCTTGACTACGATGAAGACGACGGTGGTAAGTCAATGGCTCTTCGTCTTCGTTCTTTAGGTGTTGATTCAGGTTTAGTCCGAGACTTTCTTCGTTACCTTAATCCTCAAGGAATGGGTAACAACCAATTGGCATGGATTAAGCTTAAAGAACAAATACGAGAATGGAAGCCAACCGTCGTTATTGTCGATACAATGGCTCCAGCTCTTGTTGAACTAGGTCTAAACGAAAAAGACAACTCAGAAGTTGGTGCTTGGTACGCGCATGCTCGCTGGTTACTTCGTGGTCTTAAGCCACAAGCAGCACTTGTCATAATTGACCACGTTGTTAAATCAGGTGAAGGCCGTGGACGTTGGGCTCGTGGTGCTGGAGATAAGCTTGGTCGTTTGCATGCCGCGTATGGCGTTGAATCAACAGTTCCATTTAGTCGAACAAATCCTGGACATATCCGTCTTGTAATTGCAAAAGACCGTGGTGGTGAAGTAGGAAGAGAAGGAGAATCTGCTGCAGTTGTTAAGTTTAATCCTTCAAATAATGGACAAAAACTTGAAATCTTAATTGATACTCCTGAATCTGCAGACCTTAGTTCATTAGTTCAACAACATGAAAATCGTAAAGGAGTTGTAAAAGACCGTTTGATTGTGGCACTCCGTAATGCAGGAATTGATGGACTTACATTTTCTGAACTTAAACGCGCTGCAAAAACAACAGGACCTGAAGGAATTGAAGTGATTAATGAATCAATTGATGACGGTACATTTGCGCAAGATGACTCAAAACGTGTTATACGCTACACTTTAGCACAAAAATAAAGTATGATTATAGCATGAATGAAGAATTCGATTACGAAGAAATACCTGATTTTCCAGAGGTAGTCAAAATTGCTAAGAGTATGTTCACGAATGTTCTTCATTCTTGTTCTCCTCAAGTAGCAGCGATTGTTGTTGAGCAAATGCGAGCATCAATCCGTGAGCACCTTCTTGAAATTGGGTGCGACCCAAACGATGAAATGCAGATTCGTGCATTTACAATGGGTTCTTTATTTGCAATTCACCGTCAAATTCAATACACTCAAATTGGCCACGAAGCAGCAATAGTCCCTGCAACGGCTATTAACATGATTAAAGACCCAGTTGAAGAAGGAGAACTTGTTGGTCTTGACATTCTTCGTAACATGATGGAAGAAGAAGAACTTAGAGTTCTTGAAAATCTTGCGCCAATTGAAAACAAAGAAAAACGCGAATCCGCGTTACTCGCTTTCGCTCGTCATATCTTCGAGTTCGGGCAAGTAAGAAAAAATAGCTAAACAAACATCTTTGTTTATTTGATTTTCTTCTTTATCCAAAGGAAGAAGAATTGTTGTAACTTCTTCATTTAAGTCTTCGATTGATTCTAAAATTGAAAATCCTATTTTCTTTGCAATATCACTTCTTGTTTCATTTTCTGCGTGAATTGTAGAAGAAAGAGATTCACTTAATACGGACATTTCCATAATTCTTTTTTTACGAGAAATGTAAGAAATTGCGCAATCTAAAGAGCAAACTATTGCACTGTATCTATCATCACGAAGTTGATAAGGAGGCTCTGAGATGGCAACATCTAAGCCAATAGTTATCCACCCGGACGGTGGAATGAGTGACGAAGAAGAGGTTTCAGCGGCGGAATATGCGCTGGTATTGCACCCCGCAGCACATTCTACTAGTTTCACTGTGGTTCTACGGTTGGACCTTGAACAATAGCGCCAGCAGCCGCAGGGCCTTTGTCTGTTACTGGCATATTAGCTCTTGCGTGTCCTGTAGTTGGTCCTAGATTTCCACGTTGAAAGTTTTGTGTGACAGGCTTTCCTGGATTTTTTGCCAAATCAAGTTTGTCAATGTTTGGGTGTGCAGCCATTGCCGCTTGTTGTGCAAAGCGGCCAGAGTCCTTTTCGCGAATCTTGCTCATAGTTTCCTAACTACTAAACCGTAGGGTCGTAATCGATTCTATCTAAAGCGACGTCGCCACGAATGAGCATGTGAGTAAGACTTGTTGTGTCTACCCATGCTTTCTTGACTTCGTCCCATATGTCTTCGCAACCAGGAGCGCTACGATAGAAATCCAAAGGAGTTTCTTTGCCGTCAAGCGACACTGTTTGGTAGTATGTGTATTTATCCACAAGCTAATTATAACACGAATTTCTTAACGTAGTACTCTCCTATACTACTAATGCCTTTAGGAATTGGAACGCGAGAAAAAGCGTCAATCATAGAAACTCTTGCTTGTTCTCTTTGAGAAGAACCAACTGGAAATTCTCTTGCAACATCATACACTTTGTGTTGCGCTTCGGCGGTGCTTAGACTTGTTTCAGTATGAAATTGTACTTCAAACTTTTGTCCAGTTTTTGGGTCTAAAAAAACTGAGTTGATTCCTCTGTATCCATTTTGAGGGTCATTATTAAAATAATTTTTAGTACGAACTTCTTCATATCCAGCAGCTTTTAAACTTTCAATTGCTTTTCCTACATTTGCTGCCATTGTTTTTTCTGGAAATACTCCAGTGTACCGAACAACGTCTCCTGTTTTTGACGCAATTCTTGCTACTCTTGCATTAGACATTGGCTTGTCTTCTAATAATTTTCTAGCAAGACTTATTTCTGTTTTTACTGAAGTATCTGGCCGAACTCTTGTTCCAGCATTTGAAGTAATTGCTTTATTGACGGCTTTAGTAATTGCCGGTTCATTTTTCTTTGCTTCTGCAACAAGTTTAACCGCTAAACGCTCGGCGTATCCTCTTACACTTGCTCGAGTTTCTCCAGATGTGTCGTTACTTCCAAACCTTCCGTGAGAATCACGAGGTTGGTCTTCGTTGTACTTAATTATACGACCAATAGAAATCTTGCTACTATCTTTTGGTTTTTTAACGTCTACATCTCCAAAGAAAGGCATTAATTTTTTAAGTTGCTCAGTTAAATTACTCATGATGCAATCCCTAATGTAACAACTATTGGTTTAATTATTCTAGACTCATCAGCAGGATTAGTGCTTTCACTAACTGACTTTACTTCAAACTTACCAGCAACTCCCCATTCTTTTTGATAAGCAAAGTCTTCTGTAGCATATGGTTCAAAGTTAATGCCTTTAGCTCCAGCATCAAGTTCAAAAATAACTCCGTATTTACCGTATCCACCACTGGGAGCATCAACTGTTGAAAACAATTCTCCTATTTCTCGATTTGAAGACCAGCTTGTTGGTGGAAACTCGACAACTTTTTCTTTTTGTAAGTCACTAATGACTTGTTGTCTTTCTTCTTCAGTTTCAATGTTTATGCCACGAAATAAAGAAGGAGCAGTTTGAGGTCCTTCTTTAATTGCATCAACAAGCGTGTACGACATTTGAGAATCAATTGTGTACATTTCAATGTGCTCTTTTATTTTTTCGCTTGGTTCCCATGATTTTTCTTCACTACCTGAACCAAACCTACCGTGGTCATCCCTTTGTTGGTCTTCACTGTATTTAAGAATTTGACCGACTATAATGTATGAATCACTGTTTAATGCCATTGTTCCATTCGCTTTCCCACGAAGGACGTCCGTTAGATGCGCGCTTTTCATTTGCTTCAGCTCGCATCTTTTGCATTTTTTCTACAAAAGATTCACGTAATTTACGAGATGTAAGAGCGCCAAGTTCTGCAGACAACGCATTAAATTCACGTTGCAAATCTTTTTCTACGCGAAGTGAAATTACTACTGAGTTTTCTCGAGTTCTCATATTTTTATTTTACTTTCTTGCTTGGACTACGATACTTTTTGCCTTGCGCATAACGGCTTGTTCTTCGACATTTCTTGTTGCTGCTTTTCTTGAATGCGCGAATTTTCCACCGTGATACCAGCAAACGTTTAGTCCAGGTGTTGGGTATCGCTTACACCAACTGTCGTAGCGATTTTGTCTGCTTTGGCACCGTCCTGGGTTTTCAATTTCTGCAAGTCTTTTACGTTCTTTTTCTTCAGCATAAGACCTTTCACTTCGTTTTGGAAATCTTCTTGGCATTCCAGGCTCAATGAAAGCTCCTTCATTAGCCCACGGAGTAGAAATGATGTCACTAGTGTGGCCAAGATAAGAGTAGTTAGGACGCCCGCGAGTATCACGAGGAAGTTTGCTTTCGTCCATGCATTATTACCAATTTTCCGGTAATAAATCTTCAGCGCCAAGTTCTTTTGCACGAGATTTAATGTGTGCTTTTACTGCTTCTTTGTCTTTTGCACGACCGTATGCTTGAATTGCATTTTTAAGGTCACTTACATTGGCAATTGGATAGCTACCGTCTGGCATTGCATTGCCTTTATCAGCAAGTCTTTCGCGTTCTGCTTCGCTAACATCTCGTTTTTGTACTTCTGTACCGTCGTCGTCTTTGTAAGAAGCACGCATGCGTGCGCAATCCGCTTCATCTTTACAAGGTGGGTCACCGTGCATTGCGTGCCAATTGTCATGGCCTTCATCATGACGCTCAACATCTGCAGCCGTATGCCCAGCTGGCACATCAATTGTAACTTGCGCTTTTGCAATTTCTGCTGCAAGAACAAGAGCCTCAAGAGTTTCGCTTGCTGCAAGACCCATTGAACCGCCTTGCTTAATTAAACTATCTAAATAATCTTCATAATCAGGTGCCATTGTTACCAGTTCTCCGAGTTATCATCATTGCTAAGTTCTTTTGCATGTCTTTTTGCTTCTGCGTAAACGTTGTCTGCATTTTTGTATCGCTCGTCTACAAGGTCATGGTTCCCTGTTCGCATAGCAACACTTACATAGTGACCGTATTCTTTTGGAGTTATTTCATCTCCTGGATTCATACCACTTTGATGTCCGCCACCAAGAACATCTTGTAATTGCTCCCTTGTGCTTAAGTTACCCATTTTAGCGTCACTAGCAACAAGTTTGTCAGCAGCTGCTTGGTCTTTTTCGCTTCCGCCTCCAGCAAACCTACCGTTTTCATCTCTAGGCTGGTCTTCATCATATTTAGCAAGAATAGAAGATGCCGAGGCGCTTACTTCTCCACCTTTAGCTACTTGAGCTTTAAGGTAGTCACGGTAATCTTGTGTGATTTTCTTAGCCATTGCTACCAATTCTGTAGTCAGGAGTCACTTACATTTTTCCTTCGTGGTGCGTTGCAGCAGAATCTGCCATGTTAACAATGTTTACATGTGTATCTTGCATGTTGTCGCCAATGCTACCGAGTTCTTGAGAAAGAAAATCGGACACTCCACTGTAATGCATAGCGGCTTCTTCATTATTGCCGTCACGCACTGCTTGGTCGCCTGCTTTTGCTGCACTTAATGCAGTTTCCAATTCTTCTTTTCCACCATATTCAGTGCTTCCAGCTTTTTCGTAATCATTTGCAAGTGACAATCCACTTTTAATCGACTCAGTGAGTGGGCTGTCGCCTTTTCCTCCACCCGATGCCCAACGACCATGTTCATCGCGCTCTTCGTCGTCACTGTATTTAGCGAGAATAAAAGAAGCAGACGCTCCAGCTTCTCCACCTTTAGCTATTTGAGCTTTAAGGTACATTTTGTATTCTGGTGATATTTTTTTCATTATTTACCCGCTTGATTAGTTAATGTATATGCGTGAGTAGAAGCACTTGACGCTTTTTCTTTTAGTGAATCAACATTTCCAAAAGTATTTTCTCTAGTTGCGCTTCTTAAAGCTCTGTGGCTTTCTGCTGCTCCTAGATGAGCATTTGCAATAGAGTTCCATTTTTGCTGGCCTTTTGAACCTGACGAATGTTGAGCTAAATGTCCAGCGGCACGCGCAGCAGCTTCATGCGCTTTTGCAGCAATTGAATGCTTTCCAGCAGCATCTGCTCGCATTGCAGCAGCAGTTTGTTTTGAGACTTCAGCTTTAGCACTTTCTTTATCTGCTTTGCTTCCGTCTCCAGCAACCCAACGACCATTTTCTCCACGTTCTTGGTCTTCAGAGTATTTAAAGACTTTGTTTGTAGGTGCTGCTCTACCTGCTGCATCTGCTTTTTGAGCAGCATCTTTGTATTCTTGTGAATCAACGCCTTTGTCTTGTACTACTTCATGAGCATTTGTGTGAGCTTTTCCTGCGTCTTTATGTGCTTGACGTTCTTCTGGAGTTTTAGCACCGAGTAATGCAATGCCGTGCTGTGTTGCTTCATGACTGTGATAATCCATTGCTGACCACCGGTCAGATAAATGTGCTTCTGAATTGCCGCCACTTCCACTATCGTCACGAGCTTGGTCTTCATCATATTTGACAATTTCCAGTACTGAACGTGCTTTTTCACCTTCATGACCGCCTCTTTTAACTAGGCGTTCAAGATACTTAATAGTTTCTGGGTCTAACTCTAGAGCCATAGCGTAGAATCTCCATTCTCGTGCTATTGTTCGTCTAGTTTGATTATAACATTTGTTTGTTTACCAACCGTGACCACAACCATTTTGGTCTGGTACGTAACCAGTAAGCCCTGAAGCGGCTTGTATTCTTTCGGCAATAAGTACTTGCGCTTCTGGTGTAGCAGTGTATTCTGCTCCAAATTCCCATCCGCCGTACTTCATCCAGTTTGTTTCCATAATGCCTAATCCACCTGAATAAATAGGTCCTCTAGTACGCCAATTGCCACCTGTTTCGCAAATGTTGACCTTTTCCCATTTTGCCATTGTGGCCGCTGGTATTACTGGATTTTGTGGTACTTCTCTTATTATTTTGACCACTGTCGTTGTGGTAGTTGTTGTTGTTGTTGTAATTGTGTCACTGCCTGCGCGTGGCGCTACAATGATAATTCCAATCAACGCTATTGCTAATGCTAAAGCTTTTGTATAATTCTGCATCTTTGTTACTCCTTAGTATCACCGTCATGGCTTAAGTCGTTTCACTTATTTGCAGGCTTTCCGCTATACAGCGGTAATGCCTTCGTCCTACTTTTTTGTTACTTACCTGGAATCATGCTGTTTGCGCATTTCTTCAAACGAGAAGAAAGTGCTAAAGCTCCTTCTTGAGAAAGAAGACCGAATGTAGCGCCTGCTCCTGTATAGACAGCAAGAACAATTGCATTTTGGTCTTCAAGTTCTACAATTTGGACATCAAACTTAGCAACAAGAGGATACACTGGTAACGGCCATTGCATTTCTGGTTCTGCTTCGGGTGCTGTCTCTGGTGTTTCTGCATCAAATGATTCTAATGGCTTGCCTACTTCTTCAAACTCTTTGTTAAGAGCTTTTGTAAGAGCGTCTTCCAATGGAACACTTACATTTTCTTCATCTGTCATATTTCTCCTAATAACGAAGATAGACGATTCGTCTACCTATTCCTTCTGCAAATTCAATTACATTCTGTGTTTCATCGTCAAGAACTTCTCCGATGTTTACTACAAATACGCGGTCACAGATTTCCACGCAGTCTTTTTTCATCTGGATTCTTCGGTCTTTGTCAAACTCTTTTTCTCCAGCAAGTCGAATAGGAATTGAGTTTGAGTGAGTAATGTCAATAACCGATGCCGCTATATCCTCTTCTTCAGCACTTTCTGTAGCTAAGATGAATGTTACCTTATGCCTATCAAGTGGTAAAGCGTCAATTTCTAGCGTCCAAATGTCTCCTTCTTTTGACGCCTTCCTCCATTTTGCAAAGCGTGAGAACAGAAATTGTTTGTATTCTGCTCCCACTACTTCACGAAATGTTGGTGCTCCTTCATCGGGTGAACCGTTAAAAAGAACATTTAGGCGAGTTGTCATGCAGCAAGCAATCTTTCTGCCATAGCATTACGCATACGAGCGCCGTTGCCATTGGTGATTGAGTTGTATCGTGCATGTGCGCTTCGGTAGTTACGGTGGTGGTCAAAGTACTCGGTTACTGCATTAAGTCCGCCCCATGCCGTATTCTTAAAGTCATCACCGATAAGGTCACTAAACTTAAAGACATCAAGAATGTCATTTGTAATCTTTGTTTTCTTTTCTTGATTATCAGTAATTCCATTAAGAGCGTCCATTGTAAGACGAGCTAGTTCATTTTCACGAAGTGATTTAGCAACAAGCTCATCTCCGGTCTTTTGCAACCATGAACCGTAATTAGAAATAAGCTTAAGTTCTTCTTCAACAACTTTTAGTTGGTTTGTCATAGTTGACAAGTGACGAACAGACCAAGACTGCTTTGTCTCACGACTAATAAGTGCAAGTTGGTTTGTGCACCAAAGTCTAATCGGAGTAATTTCTGTCTTGTCGGCACGTGTACCGTCGTGAGATGTTGTAACAACAATGTACATTTCAATTGGGTCTTCACCGGCAATAGAAATCTTGTCGTTAAGACGAAGAGAAGCGCCTACTCGACGGCCTCCCTTAAGCTCAAAGACTGAGTCTAATGTGGCAGCACCTGAAGCAATAAGTCCATCGACATGACTAAGAGCAGCAGCATTGTCGCAAGGAACATAATCGCTTCCTACACGCCCAAGCATTTGTTCTGTGTCTGTTCGTACCGTTGCAAATGAATTCTTCATTCCTGCATATTCGCCTTTGCTGGTTCTAAAATAAGTCGGACGAACCTCAACCGACCAGTTTAGATTATGCATTTCCAAAGCTTCTCTTACTGAGGAAACTTTGTTGGCGTCATACCCTACCTTCTCAAGCGTTGCTAGCATTGCTTGTCCTGCCTCTCTTTTTCGTTATCTGCACATGCAGAATGTTTGCTTTTGTTAACGCGAATTGCTTAGTAAGCGAGTACGGAGTGGTTACCGTCGGATTAAAAGTAAAGATACCCTTCTCTTCATTGGACGAAACCACATCTTCGTCACGAAGAGACTTTCGAGAAAAAGCCAAAGTCTTACTCATATCTTTCGTCCTCATACTCTAATTTTACTACATTAAGGCTCAAGTACCGTGATTTTTTCAAAACCTTTGAAAAGTTTTACAGTACCGTCTTCAAATGTGACTTTTGCAATAAGATTATGGCTTTTACACACTACGCAAGCCACAATTCCGTGCGGAGTCACATCGCCAATTAAAAGTTCTGCTGGTCTGATTTCCATTATAGCCCCTCTCGAGCAGCGCAGTCAGGACCAAGACCACGGTGCAAAGATGTTGGTACAGTAAGCTTCTTACCGCAACGAGCGCAACGACCACTTTTTATTGCGTATGCTTCTGCATTTTTTAAGAATTCTTCATGAGCTTCGCCTAGACCAGCTTCTGTTTGGGCAATAGCCCAAAGAACTTGAGCAGCCTTGACGATGCGGCTTTCATTTCTAAACTTGCTCCAGACGTGAATGCCCTTAGCGTCTACAAATGCAAAGCCAGCGTAAGAAGTTTCGTTGTCTGCGCCAATTAAGTATGAAACCATGAACTTTTCTGCATCTTTGATGAAAGAAGCACGGTCTACACGAAGTGTAATGTAGTTGTCTTCGCCAAGAACAACAGTGTAAGTACCGAGTGGAATAGAAGCTTGCTGAGCAACTTCTGCTTCTATCACTGGCTTTTGAACTTTAATTTTTTTGAGTTCCTCAATGAGAACACTTGCCTGAGCTTTTGTCATGCCGTCACTTAAACGAACAGTTGCAACGCTTACGTAAGCATGTACAATGTTTTTGCGTGCTTCATAAAGAGCACGAACATAGTTGACTTGAGCTTCAGTAGCAGGAACGTCCATCTTGCGGTCGTATGCTGCTTTACTTTGAGCTTCCTTAAGGGCGTTAATGTAACGTGATGCGCGACCGTTGTTTATTTGGACTCCGCCGTCTCGAGCAATTTCATCACGAATCTTCATGACCCAAGAAATTCCAGTCAAAGAACTAGAGTTGGCCAACTTAGATATGTAAGCAACTTGGCGCTCAGTTGCTGGATGTAAATCCCGGTGGTCTGAAAGATAAATCGTCATAACATCTCCTTTTTTAACGGGTTACCCCGACATAGATAACTATAACACATCTATACAAGAAGAGTACAATACTACAAAAAAACTTTTATGCTGCTTTTTCTAGTACCTTATAGTGGTTAGTGACGTTTATCACTCTTTCGCGGTCTCCTGTAAGTTCACCTTTAAGTGAGCCAGGATTTCCACTTAAAGAAGCATAGAGCCACTTACCAAAATACTTACCACAATCAACCGTGACTCCCTTACCCCAACCAGCAGTAAGCGCGCTATATTTCTTGTTTGGCTCAATTAACCAGTTGTCTGGGTAACCCATAAGACGAGCAACTTCTCTATGCGTGATAGTACGATTTTCTGAGTAGTGAGCAGTATCGGTACCGCCACTTCCAGTAATTACAGGTGCTGTGTGGTCTGGACGAAGACGGCTTGCATTGTGCCAACCAAAGTCCCAGTCTTTTTCAATGTATGTTTCATACGGCTTAAACATTTCTGGAAGCTCAACGTCGTTGTCGTAAAGTTCTCTCATAAGTTTTGCGTAGTCTTTTCCTGGAGTCCAGTATCCTGTTTCAAGAAGAAATTGAATTCGTTGCGCTGCAAGATTTTGGACATTCATATGACCGTCAACTTTTTTTGCACGCTTTTCTTTTGCCCACTTTGATAGCGGAGCATTTACATACGATTGTGGTTCCCATTGAAGATTTAATCCTTCAAGGTCTCCAATTGCTTGCTTCACCGTTGGAAGTTCTTTTGGATTAGGCAATTCAACTCCGAATGGTACTCGGTGAGCAACAAACATGTAACGACGTCGCAATTGAGGAGAACCCATTGAACGAGCAGAGTGAAGAACATGCGTAAGGTCGTACCTTTGGCCAGTTAAAGTTTCCAAATGACTGCGAAGGTCACGCATTAAATCAAGACCAGATGTGTATGCGCCTTGAACAGATTCAAATGCAAAGATAGGAGGCGCAGTCTTTGCTGCAAACTCTGTGATTCCCCACATGCATGCGTTTGCTTTAGAGTTAATACCTCTAAAACTTTTTGACGAAAGAAGACTAAAACCACTGCACGGTGGATTGCCAATAATTAGTTCCGCATCAATTGGTTCCCAGTCTTCATACGGCCCAGATTGAGTCTGCCAATTGTTACCAAGAATATGTCTATTGACTTCCATATTCTGAGCTCCAAAAGCTCCTTGCAATTCTTTCTTACCAACTAATTCAAAGCCACTTTGTTGGACTCCTAAAGCAAGACCGCCAGCAAAACAGTGGACATCAACAAATCGTAAAGTCATGGTTATTCTTTCTTATTCTCCTGCACATACGTCCTTAGTACATTTCACTGCAACATCATCAAGAGCTCGTTTACAGACTTGGCATTTGTTTCCATTGTCGTATCCGTCACTTTGCCTTTTAGCATTAAGTTCCATCTTTGCGCGGTAGCGACGTTCCCATTCCTCATCCGTGCATCCCATAGCCACGGCAAGATTGGCAAGGAAGTGGGCAACGTCAACTAATTCACCAATTGCTGCATCTCGATTGACTCCACCTCGAGTTTTAGCCCATGGCTTCCACTGTACTTCTCCGAGAAACTCGGACACTTCATCAGAAAGAGCAACACAGTTCCAAATAACAAAATCAGCAAGAACATCTCCTTCAAGAGATGCTGGGTCTGCACCGTAAGAAGCTATTTGCAACTCACGAGTTTTTTCAAGCCAATTCCAACTCATCCACCGTCTCCTCTGTCTTCTTTTCTTTTTTAACTTTTTCTATTGCTGTCTCTGGAATACTCATGGTTGTTATTTGTTTTACATGAGTAAAGAAAAGACGACCGTCATTACCTCTAAACTCTGTAAACTTTATACCCCATTCGCCTTCTTCTACATCACTAGAGCACCATTCACAAGCAGATGCTATAAAGTAATTTGGAGCGTTTCCTGTTGAGCCACGAAGATAGCTCAATATGAAATACATTCTTGAAGGTTCTGGGCATTGAGAACATTTTGCAAGAGATGCGACGGCGCATTCTCTACACGTAATTCTTTCGTCTCCAAGTACTGCCCAAAACTGTTGCTTTGTTTTTTTAAGATGCTCGCACCGTAAAGGAGGAGCATTTAGACTAAGAAGCTTTGTGAATTCAATTAACTCACCACTGATGAGATGTGCCACAATTCCAGCCTCCTTCTGTCAGTAAGTCATGAACTAGTTTTATTGACTGTGTGTGGTCAATAAGATAAGACTTTTCACCTTCACTTGCAAGCCATTCTTGAAGACTACGGACTCGTTTGTTAAATCCAATAATGATGTCTTCTTTAATCGGCTTACCACCGTTGCGACTATAGATTCTTTCAAGACAAATCTCAGGAGAAGTATCTAATGTAGCCCATACCCAATTCTGGTCTGACATTTCTTTACGAATGTTAAGCCAACTATGCTTTGAACCTGACACTAAAACATTTTCAAAGAAGACGTGGCCTTCTTGTGAAAATCCTCTTACCATTGACTTTAAAGACTCAAATAACACACTGTCTCCACCACCGGTGTATTTTCCAATGATGTAAAGACCGCCAGGAAGTTTCCAAGCATTTGCTTTCTTTTCTGCTTCAGTAAAAAAATTCGGGTCAAACATCGGTTCAGCATCATGGTTATCAATTAACCAATGATGAATCGTAGTTTTTCCTGACCCGTTCCCTCCTCTTAGGTTAAGAATCATATTTCTCCTTTTGGAGCTTCCAATCCCAGTAGATATTTTTCAAATGCTGGATTTGCGATAGCTCGTGGCCTTTTATTTCTTAATACATCTAATGCAACAGGCCCACTTACTTTTTTAATACGCATTATTGTAAGAGCAACAATGAGCCCGCTTCTATTTCTTCCTGCTCGGCACATTACAAGAGTTGATGGAACTCTTTCATATACCCAGTCAGCAAGTTCTTCAATTACATCTGGAATCTTTTTACCGTCAGACAATGGAACATGCTTATAGTCAATTTCATTTTGACCAAGAAGCATTGTGTCTCCTTGTGGATGAACAGAAAGAACAGATGTAATACCTAATTCTTTTAATTCTGCAACTGCTTGTTGAGTTGTTAATGCAGAATTAAGTCGTCCTCTTATCCATAGACCGTCAAGTACTTCAATTGCTTTCATCTGGAATCCATCCGCTAATCTCACGTAGATATTCGTGAGGAAAAAGTTCTTTTCTTAATTCAAAGATTTGATTTGCATCAACATCATTAAAGTTTGGCCATGATTGAATCTTTTCAATGTGATTGAATTCAGAATTCAACGGCTTACCTGGAGGATACTTTCCTTCTAAGTGTTGTTTAAAGTCACAAAGTAAAACTTCAAATGTGTACATATCAGGAATACCAGCGGCTTCCTTATAATAAGGGTACACACTTGCCGCAAACTTGTTCACAGTAATTCCTGCTGCTTTAGACTTATCACGGTTAAGTACTTCATCATGCTCAGGATAAAGATACGAAAGAGCTAGCCGTGGAGACCAGTCTCCTCCTTTACCTGCTCTAATGTCTGGCATTTCTGCTTTAATAACATCAGAACGACGAAGAGACTCAAGCAATTTCATTCCAGCGTACCGTCCAATAAAGCGAACGTCTTTTAGAGAAGACCAAAGTGTTTCATAATCTGCATCTGCAATTCCAGGAAGAGTGTTCATTTCCCATTTTGCATATGAGTTTAGATACTCCGCCATCTTCTTTGGACTACGGCAAGGTCGACGTTCTTTACGGACAGGAAGACCTGCCCAGTTTGCAGCAAACCATTCACTAAGTGTATCTAAGTCTAGTGCTGATGACGGAGTAGTCCAACTCTTATTTATAGCAAGACCACCAGGAACATTGTACGGCGCCATGTAACAACCGACTAACCATGCAGGGTCGCTAATTTTCTTACCGAGTACACCAATAAGTTGAAGGTGCTGGTCTGGACCGCCTGTTGCTAATTCTGCTTTAGAAAATGCAATGAATTGGTTTCTAAAAGAAACTGCATCATCTTCATTTTTAGCAAGTGTATAGCGAGCTTTTTTTCCCACTATTCATACTCAATAAAATCTTCAAGCATTTCACGAGCAACATCATCACGAATTTGAACCATTGGACTCTTAAAAAAGTATGCAGACGGTTCAGTGATTGCTCCCGAAAGACCTTTATCTAAAGCTATCTTTGCGCAACGAATTGCGTCAATTGCTACTCCAGCAGAGTTTGGCGAGTCAACTACTTCAAGCTTAAGTTCTATGTTAAGAGGAACGTCTCCAAATGTGCGTCCTTCCATACGAATATGCGCCCACTTACGGTCTTCCAACCAAGGAACATAGTCCGATGGACCAACGTGTACATTCTTTTCTCCCATGTCGTACTCAAGCATTGAAATAACTGCATTTGTCTTTGAAATCTTTTTAGACTCAAGACGCTCTCGTTCAAGCATGTTCATAAAGTCCATGTTACCACCAACATTAAGTTGAGAAGTACGCTCCAACTTAACACCACGGTCTTGGAACAAAGTAGTAAGAACTCGGTGAACAATCGTTGCACCAACCTGGCTCTTGATGTCGTCACCAATAACAGGAAGTCCTGCTTGAGCAAAACGGTCGCTCCAGTACTTTTCACGAGCAATAAATACTGGGATGCAATTTACAAATGCGCACCCAGCAGCAATTGCTTGTTCTACGTACCACTTAGTTGCTTCTTCAGAACCTACCGGAAGATAGCTAATAACTACATCCGCGTTAGTATCACGAAGAACTTGAGCAACATCTACTGTTTGTTCCGTAGACTTATTAACAACTTTTTGGTAATACTTACCTAAGCCGTCATGAGTCATTCCTCTTGATACTTTTACACCAAGGTACGGAACTTCTGAGAATGTTACCGTGTTGTTTGGATAAGCGAAAATAGCTTCACTTACATCCAAACCTACTTTTGTCTCCACCACGTCGAATGCTGCAACGATATTGATATCACGAATGAGATAGCCACCGACGGAATTATGCATTACACCGGGGACGGTTTCATCATCGTTACCAACATTACGGTAAAAATGAATTCCTTGTACTAGTGAGCTGGCGCAGTTTCCTACGCCTACAATTGCGACGTTGACTTTCTTCATTAGAACGGTGGAGCTGGTGGAGTGTTAGCAGCAGGTGCAGATGGTGCTGTCACCGGTGTAGGAGTTGATTCCACAACTGGTGTTGCAGGAACTACTACGCCGTCAAGAGGAAGAACCTTCTTAACTTCGTTTCGTACTGAACCGTTGTACTCAGACTGGCCTACTTCAATGCGACACATCTTGTCTTCAAGAGCGCTAGCAACTTGGTCGTCACTTGGTCCGCCAGAGAAAAATTCTGTGTTCAATCCAAGGATTCTCATGTTAGAGAAAAAGTAACCTAGAGCCTTTGGATTGTCTGGTGTAACAACAAAACGATTCCAAACTCTACGGTTAGCATGTGGACCAGTCATTACTTGCATTTCTACTTCAAACATTGATTTTCCAGATTGAGCAATCTTATGCGCAGACTTTACAATCTTCACATCATACTGTCCGTTTGGAAGCGGTTCGTAACTTGCACCGCCGCCGGAACTTTGTGCTTCTTTAAGCAAGTCATTCCATGTTGGCATCTTCTATCTCCTATTTTTATTGGTTTGTGGTACTACTGTCATTTCCGTAAATCAAACCTAGCATTGTCATAATGTTTGGGTCTTCTACAACATTACCAAGTTTTCCTGTACGGTCGCCGGCTTCAAATGCACTGTGTTGTGCGCAAAGAAGACGTCGTCTTACTACTCCCGTGTCACTATCAAGCTCCGACCAAAGATAGCCGCAGACATCTACATAATACGGAAGTGTGTTTGCAAGTTGTCCTTGCACGTATGGACGACGAACGCCGTCGTTGTCTCGAGTCATTGCAATAAACATTACAGTGCGAAGTGGGTTCGTTGGATGAATAATTAAGTCACGATACGAGCGAATAAGAGAAGACATCTTTCTCAGCAATTCACCCCAGTCCTGCGTCTTCATTTGTTCGGTTCCAACGATTGCATCAATGCATCTTTGTTGAGTCTCAGAAAGAGAGTCAATAGTGATGGACTTAAAAGGGTGTTGTCCAGAATTCAACCACTCGTAAGCGCGTTGAACATCTTGAAATGAGCGAACATACACAATACAAGTATCCCATGTACCGTCATCTTTTGGTGGATGTTCGTTTAGTGGATTCCAAATAATCTTACGAGAATTTGTAAAGCGAGTACTGGCTCCGCCTTCTGCATCAAGAATTAGTCTGGGAGACGGGCTTGTGTCAGAAAGAAAAGACTTACCGCTTTTACTTGGTCCGTGAACAAGAATACTTACGCCTTGCATTATAGTGTCACCTCTGATGTGTATCTTTCATATGGATTATGGACTTTGTAGACAGATTCAAGTACACCTTCAACTCGAGAACCGTCATCAAACATTGGACATACAGCACGGAACTCACAGTCCCATGAACAATTGCTATTAGGAGATGGGTACGCTACAATGCGATGGTCCATACCTTCATCAAGCTTTTTAGTAACTTCAATCATAGAAGAAAGTGTACCGTAAAGACGAGACCAAAAGTTTCTAAGTTCAATGTCATTGTGGTGGATTGTTTCGCGAAGATAAAACGGCGGCTTAGCATTTGCCGTACGCTTTACTTTACGAAGCATGTTATAAACTCCACCGACTACGTACTGGTCTTCTGGTTGAGTCATTCTTTCCAGAAGCTGGTACATAAGTGGTTGTTCATTTATTTCAAGAGTACGAGTAAGACCATCAAATGATGCGCATGTTTTGTGGTCCATTGAAAGAAGACGACCGTCTGACTTACGTCGAATACGAGTATCAAGCTTTCCAATAATAGTTACTGGCAATTCAACAAAGTCTGCTGCAAGTTCTTCTTCAACAGAAATTACGTCAAAGTCATCATCAACACCAGTTTCTTGAACCCATTCAACATAACCTTCAATCATTCTTAAAGCAAGGTCTGCTTCTTTGTTGAGTTCTTCCATTGTGATTGAATCTTCTGGATTACATGCATTACGAGCATTGTCGTATTCTTCACGAATTACTTCAATTGGGTCTCTAGGTACTGGAGAATAATAAGAAGCAAGTGCTTCATGGATTTTAGTACCGAGCTTCAATGCACCAGTTTGTTTTTCTTCTGCTTTGCGAAGCTTACGGTAGTTACCTAAGTACCACTTACGTCTACACCGTTTGAATGTTTGGATTTCTGAGTTACTAACGTGCATTTGTCTTTCCGTCATACTTGAATAATAACAGGAATTTACTTAATTACCTGGCCGTACAAAATCTTTTTTAATGTTTCTGCATCACGAAGAATTTCATTTAGATTTTCTCCTTTTTCTTGAAGACGTTCTATTTGTCTTCCCATCTCCATAGTTCCTTCTGTAAGAACATCGATGATAGTAACTTGTTCATGCTGCTCAGAACCAATACGGTGAATACGGTCTTCTGTTTGCATGTTGTCAATCAATGACCACGAACGTTGAAGCATAATAAGATACGGAGCAGTTGTAAGAGTAATTCCTGTACCTCCTGCTTGTACCGTAAGAAGAATGACACGAACTTTCTTTGTTTGGAAATCAGTAATAGCATTAGTTCTTTCATCCATCGACTGGCCGCCGTGGATTGAAGAGAAACTTATTCCTTCTTTAGTTAGTCGTTCTTGACAAAGATTAAGCAATTGTCTAGAAACCATACCGACTGCTACTGACTCGTCTCCAAGGTTGTCAAGAATTTCCATAAGAGCTTCAACTTTGCACGATGGAGCTTGTAAAGAGACAGAACCGTCATCATTGATTTCTGCGTACGCACTTGAAAATTGAAGCAACCGTGTGTATTGAGCAAGTGGATTTGTAGTGACCAGAACGCCACTTTCTAGCTCAGCAATCATTGTTGATGCCATATCTTGATAGGCTTCTTTTTGCTTCTTAGTCATTTCACACGTCCATTCCTGACGCATTTTCTTAGGAAGGAATGGAAGAAGAACTTCTTTTGGAACGCGACGAAAACGCGGGTCAAGAAAAGAAAAGAGTTCTTTAGAGTTTAGTGGATTTGCTCCACCAACATCAATTGAGCCCCAACTATTCCAAGTAGCAAGAGCATAGCGTTCAATAAAACTACTTTTACGTGGAAAGTCTAGTGGAGAGTTGCCGTGCATAATTGCCCATAAGTCTCCTAGATGTTGAGCAATTGGAGTACCTGTTGCGTCCCAGCAATAACGAACAGACGGTGCATGCTGTAAAGCCCATGAAGCACGAGTTTGTTTTGATGATGGGTCTTTTGCTCGGTGAGCTTCATCTCGAATTACTGTTCTCCAAGTAATTGTATTAAGAGCTTTATTATGTACTTCGCAACGAGCTTCTGTTGTGGCTGGATTTTCTCCACCATGTTCTACGCAACGAGTAAGAGAGATTGAACCGTAATTTGCAAGACGAGAAAGAGTACGAAGAGATTCCCAGTTAACAACAACAAGAACTTTGTCCCCATCTTCAATTCCTTCAAGTTGCTTTTTTCTTTTTGATGCGCCGCCGTCAAGAATACGAACTTCACAGTCCATTCCAAGTTTTTCTACTTCTTGTTTCCAAGCAGAGCGAACTCCATTAGGAGTTACTACAATGGCTGGCCAGCCGTCATCAGGAATTGCCAATAAAAGTTGGCGAGTTTTTCCTGTTCCCATTGGGTCGCCTAATAGACCGCGACGAGTTGCTTGCAACCACTGGACACCAGCCTTTTGCGGAGGGAAGAGCCTTTCGTCACCTAAGCCATCAACTGCGTCGCGAAGTTTCATGCATGGGTCAATGCGAGTTTCTTTTTCATTTGCAGCCCATTGTTGAAGATTTTCTCCAATGTCAAGACGTTCTCCAAAGACTCCTCGAAGTGCAACACAACTAGCCCAACTTAATGGAAGTCTCCAGCTTCCACTTTGACTCCACTTTGCTCCAGGTATTGTCTTAATGGCATAGCGGTCGCGGTATTCGGTTTTGATGGAGATTTCATTCCCATCAATTTCAGCCAATGGCATTCGCGTCCTCTTTCTTTACAATGTCAACTATAACACATTTATCTTTTTTTAAGGAACATTTTTGTGTCAATAAGTTTATTTTTTGTGAGATATAAAAGTAAGTGTCGTTGAGCATCTCTTGCGTGCCCTGCTCCTTTTGGTTTTTTCCAACCAATGTGGTTAAGTCTTTTGTCATCTGCAAATCGTTTTGCATCGCTGACATTTTGTAGTACAAAAGGTATTCCTTTTTTATTGCATAAATATCTAAGAACTCCAATTTGCTCAAGACTCCACGGCGCTTGACTAAACTTTCCAGTTTGCGAGCTAATGACAAATCTTTCGCATACAACGACATCAACTTCTCCTTTTTCAATTAGTTCTGAAGCTTTTACTAGAAAATCTTGCGCATCAAGTTCGCCTTCATCACGTTCCTCGTTGCGCCACATTACATAACCAGTAATTAGACCAGGGTCCACTGAAAGAACATTGGACATTAACTCCCATACTTGGCTCCCCATCGAGCAAGTGGGCCGTCAATACCAACTGTAAGTGGTACCGCCCATCGCTCATCGGACATAGCCTTTACGATAATGTCCTTAATTTCCGTCATATCTTCATTTGGAACATCTGCAATAATTTCGTCGTGTACTGGAAGAAGTAAGTACTGTCCAGCATCCGATTCATCAAGTCTTACAAGTGCTTCTTTAAACACATCAGCAGCCATTCCTTGAATGAGAGCATTTACTAAAGCATAATCACGGTCGTTGTCGCTTTTTTGAAGACGACCAAGAGGAGTGTTAACATATGCAACTCCTTCGCTATGTTTTCTTTGCTCAACCGTACGGCTTACATGATTCTGGAATTCTTTTACTCCAGGAAACATAGCATCATAATTGTTCAAAAACTCTCTTGCATTTTCTAAAGAAATACCAGCAGTAAGTGCAATTTTATCTGGCCCTGCACCGTAAATCTTTGCAAAACCTACACTCTTTGCAATTTGTCTACGAGGGTCATTCTTTTCAATTGTTGAGTCGTTATACACTCTTTGCGCAGTTGCTAAGTGGATGTCGCCAGAGTTAATTGCATCAATCAGACCTTTATCTTGAGCAAAATGCGCTAGGCATCTCATTTCAACACCGTCAAAGTCTGCACTTACAAGAGAGTGTCCTTCACGTGGAATAAAACAGTCACGAACAATTCGACCACGTGGAAGAGTTTGCAGCGCTGGTCTTTCCATAGACATACGACCAGTACGAGCACCAAGTTGATTTATACGAGGATGCACAAAACCATCAGCATCAACTGACTCAAGAAAAACATCAAGATATGTTGAGCGAATTTTCTCAGACTTTCTTCTTGCGTACACTTGATACGCTAAAGTTTGGCCTTCAGTAAATGTTGTTCTATCAACTTCTTCAATGGGACCGCCAATGATTGACATCATCACATCTTCATCAAGAGCATACGCTCCACTGGCCGTTCTTGCTGTAAGATTTACTCCTAATTGAAGAAGCTTTTCAGTTACTTCTCGGTTAGAACCTGGACTAATTCCATATTGAGAATTGCACCATTCGCTTACTCCAACCGCAAAGGCTGTTAGTTCTTTAGACTTGGTTCTAGTGTACTCTAAGTCAATTCTAGAGCCGCGTTCTTCCATATCTGCAAGAACCCACATAACTGCTTGTTCAAGGTCGTACACATCGCTATACGACTTTCTTATATCTTTGTAAAGCTTTTCAAACATATGTGCTGTAAGCACCGTATCCATTGCACCATAGCACCAGTATAATTGAAAGTCTACAGGTACTGTGCCCCACGTCCATTTCTGGGCAGACATTGCTTCATCAAGAGCACGACTTGCGTACGCAGCCGTTGGGTCGACAAGACGAGCAGCATTTGGCTTAAGAGCCGTAGACATTGCAGGGTCTAAAATATGGCACATAAGACGAGTGTCATGTATGTTTGCACGGTTAAGTTTCTTGCCGATATTTTTTTCTAAGAAACGAACGTCAAACTTTGAGTTGTGGCCAACCATTTCTCCTTCATACACCGTCAAAGCTTCAACAGCAACTCCGCCCCAACGGTCCCAAGGAATAGCCCAACCGGTATGTAAATCTCCAAATTGAACTAGACGAAGCACGTCTTTATCAGGGTCAAGCCCAGAAGTTTCTGTGTCAAACCCAAGCACTGACCGTCGCTGTCCAAGCCAAGTCATGAATTCTTGAGCTTTTTCTACAGAATCTACAAGTTCAAGATTTACGTCTTCTAAAGCCATTTTGTCCTACTTTTTAGTTGTTGTAATCATTGGGTCACCAAATACATATTCATTTAGCAAATAATTTATTTCCGGCATTGATAATGCTTCTGTGTACGCAGTATTCATAAAGAATTTTGAGAAATCTACACTTTGTAGCGCTTCTAAAGCTTTACTATGGCAAAGACGTAAAAACATCAATGTACTATTTTCTTTTCTCTCAAATTCAATTTTTACATTTCCACAACTATATCCAAATACAGTAAGAGCCACATCAGCATCATTAAAAGAACATTTTTCAACTATTTTCATGTCTTTTACGTAAACAAGATTTCTTAGTTCTTTTTGCGCCTGCCAGTACTGCACGCATGTTCTTAAATTGTTATTTGATGAGATTTGATTTCCATTTAAGTCAACATAGTTTATGTTTAAGTCATCATCTTTTACTAAATGAAATTGTCTATTAAGTCTATTAGTAACGCTCCATTTACGCCATGACCGTGGAACAATAAATACTATTATTTCTGAGTATTTTGCTGAGTGGTTAAAAAAAGGTATTGAAAGAGAATTGTTACGACCAAACGGAGGGTTACTTACGGTAATAGCATTAGAAATATTTAATGATTGTTGAAGAAAATCACCTTTAATAATTCCATCATGTAACGGCTCTATGTCATAACTAATAATTTTGGTTACACCAAATTCTTTTGCTGCATGAATAAATGCACCAGTCCCACCAGCGGGCTCAATAAACATTTTTTCAGTAAAATTAGGAAAAATGCTGGCCACGTTTTCTAATACGCTTATGGCAGTGCTAAGAGGAGTGTAGTATTGCTCCGTGCTTGTGACACGTGCGTTACCTTTTTTCTTGGCCATTTTCATCCATTATGTGTACACTTACACCGTATTGTTCTAGCAGTTCTCTTGTTCCTGCAGGGTCACGTTTTTCTTCATAGGGCGTCCACCGTAGCACAACAGTTTTTATTCCTGAATTAGCAATAATAAGCGCGCATCTATGGCATGTGACTCCATTTACGTAAAGAATTGGATTTTTTTCTAGCCATAAGTTTGGCGCTCTTAAAATTGCATTTTGTTCTGCATGCACTGCGTCACAATCTAAATAATTAGGGTCAACTGGTTTTCCTATTTCAGCATTAACTGCTCTTTTACACCATGAATCGCAACTACCATTTTGCTGCTTTCCAGCTGGTGGACCGTTGTAGCCTACAGAAAGTACTCGATTATCTTCTGAAACAATTACTGCTCCATATTGAGCACGAGAACACTGACTTCTTCGGCCGACAAGAATTGCAGTGTCTAACCACAATTCATTCCAAGAAAGACGGTGCGTATTCATATTACTTACTACTAATCTTTAATTGTTGGCTAATGTGCCATGCTTCTGTGGCACTTAGTGGTCCAACCGTCATAGGCTTTTCAATAAGTGTACGAGCACGTTCTTGAATTTCTTTAAAGCTAATTCCAGGAACTCCAACACCGTCGTGTTTCATTAAATCTTTGACTGGTGCAGTAAGAGTTTCATACTTGTCATAATCTTTTTCGTATAAGTGAAAAGAAATTGCGTGGTGATAGTAATCTCCTGCTTCAATTTCTAATGTGTTGGCCATGGCCAATTGAAGTTGAGAGAACTGGCCCCAGTCATGAGGAGTTCCCCACCAGACATCATTACTTCTCATTGTGACATGAAGTACTAACTTATTGTTACGAATAAAGAATTGAAGAAGAGACGTGCAAGGAACATCTTTTGGTTGTTGTTCTCTGTACGCGTCAAACACTGGGTCCCAAATTGTAATAACGGCTTGACGAGAATCTCTGTCAAGGCGAAGACGACTCATTGCTGCTTCTAATTGCATGCCAATTCGTATTCCATACGCGCCGTGGAATGTTCCGCCGTCCATGTACTTACCCATTTCAGGAGCAGCGTCTACTGTTCTTTGTGGATAAGAAGTAGTTGAAATAAGTTGTAAGCCTTCCATACTAATTAGTTTAGTACTAAGCTTACGGTTGATGCCTTCAACAATTGCATAGTGCGGGTCAAGTTTCATAACAACATCAAAGACTTCTCGTGTCTCAAATCCACGAGGACGAGTTACTTCTCCATTATCATAAAGCCATTTTAGTAGTCGTGGATAATCGTATTGGACATTTTCAATGTTAAATGAATGGCCTAGTTGTTCCATGTTTTCTCCTCAATTTGTGTAAATGGAATTCGACAAT
>Ga0214170_1000187_pt1 | contig 26579 bp, 30 predicted proteins | sample TroBogEpilimnion_2_FD_153008 | JGI IMG/M metagenome (GOLD analysis project Ga0214170, IMG submission 153008) | Freshwater microbial communities from Trout Bog Lake, WI - 27JUN2007 epilimnion | ecosystem: Environmental > Aquatic > Freshwater > Lake > Epilimnion/Euphotic zone | place: Trout Bog... | reverse complement strand
CAAGCGGTTACAACGGCGTATATACAGTAACAGGTGGTACAGCTACAACAGTAACTTACGCTCTTGTAAGTAATCCTGGTACGTTCCAATATGCTGGCACAGTAACAGCAAGTGGAACAACTCCGGCTATATTTGCAAGTTTAGATAATCTAGTAGGTGCAAATGTAACAGGAACTGGTATAGCAGGTTCTAGCACGGTAGTAAGTTATACCACAGATCCAAACACAGATGCATTGACTAGCATTACAATGAACAACTTTCCAAGTAGTAGCATTGCCGTTAATACAGTAAGTATTACAATTGGTGGCCAAGGCGGCGGTGTTAATTATCACAACGTAGGCGGTGGTGGCGGAACAAGTAGCTTTGGTCCTTACTTCAGTGCAAGTGGCGGTGAAGGAGCACGTAATATCGGAGGACACTCAGGTGGCCGACCAGGTATTGGTTCCGGCGCAACTATCAGTGTATACGGTGGCGGTGGTACAGGACATAGCCACCATGGTGCAGGATCTGGCGGTAATAGTTATTTTGGTGGAGCCAACATTGGTGTTCACACCAACGGTCCGCATACATATGATTACGAAAGCCATATTGCACCAGGTGCAGGCGGCACAGGGGCCGCAAACAATCATGGACGCGGTGCGTACGGTGCAAACGGTATGATCGTAGTTTGGAATTTAAGATAAGGGTAATATATGGCATTTGGATATGATGGTTTACAGCAAATTACCAACTTAGGTATTGTTTCCGGCACTATTATTAACTCTAACCTTGCAAGTAATACGTTGGCAAACAACGTGTTTGCTAGCGGTTCTGTAACAAACTCACAAATAGCAAGCACAACAATAGCAACAAGTAATATTGCCAGCGGTGCAGTTAGTAGTGGTAACTTTGCCAGCGGTGCAGTTCCATTGGCTAGTGGTATACAAACAGGTACATTGCCAATTGGTAACGGCGGTACTAATATTAGTAGTGTAAGTGGATATAATAATAAAAGTCTTCGCAGTACATACGGCGGCGGCTCATTGCAGTTCGACGACAGCGGACTTATAAGTATGCAAGTATTCACTAGTGGTGGAACTTGGACTAGACCAAACGGTGTTACACGTATTCGTGTTCAACTAGTAGGTGGCGGAGCAGGTGGAAGTGGTCACGGCGAAGCAGGCGGTGCTGGTGGATATAGCGAAGGATATTTAGATGTTACTGGTATTGGTTCAGTAGGTGTTACTATCGGCGGCCAAGGAGGCGGCGTCAATTATCACAATGTAGGTGGCGGTGGGGGTACCACATCATTTGGTCCTTATTTTAGTGCAAGTGGTGGTGAAGGAGCACGTAACATTGGTGGACATACAGGTGGCCGACCAGGGGTTGGTAGTAGTGCTCAGTTAAACATTTATGGTGGTGGCGGTCGCGGTCACTGTACGCACGGCGGTGGACTTGGCGGAATTAGTTTCTTTGGCGGCCCGCAAATTGGTGTCCACCAAACCAGCCCACATACTTACGATTATGAAAGTCATTGTGCTCCAGGAACAGGCGGAACCGGCGCCGCAAATGGACACGGCCGAGGAGCTTATGGCGCTAACGGAATGGTAGTTATCTACCATTATCAATAAGGATAAATCATGGCGTTTACATATGACTCATTAAAACAAATTACAACTAACGGTATTGTTGCTGGTACTATTGTAACTAGTAACTTTGCTAGTAGCAGTGTTCAAACAGGTAACATTACCAGCGGCGCAATTAGTACTGGTGATTTTTCATCAGGATCAGTTCAAGGCGGTAACATTGTTAACAATAACATTACAGGTACACAATTAGCTAGCGGTTCAGTTCCATTGGCTAGCAGTGTTGTCAGCGGACAGTTGCCCGTAGGTAACGGTGGCACAGGTATGTCGGCCACTACATCTACAGTTGGAGGTGTATTGCGTGTTAATAACGCAGGTAATGCATTAGAATATCAAAGAACTGACTTAGTTAACATTCAGATTTTTACAAGTAGCGGCACTTATACTAAAACAACAGGTGTTACACGTATTCGTGTACAGTGCGTTGGAGGTGGCGGTTCTGGTTCAGGTCACGGAGAAGCAGGTGGTGGCGCTGGATTTAGCGAAATCGTTTTACCTTACAGTACCGTACAAGGTATAAGTACTGTGTCGGTTACTATTGGCGGCCCAGGAAGTGGTGGTGTTAACTATCATAACGTTGCAGGTGGCGGAAGCTCTAGTAGTTTTGGTCCTTACATTAGCGCAAGTGGCGGTGAAGGAGCACGTAACATTGGTGGACACTGTGGTGGACGACCAGGTGTTGGTAGTGGCGGCAATTTAAATATTTATGGCGGTGGTGGCACAGGCCATACACAGCACGGTGGCGGTAAAGGCGGAAGTACATATTTTGGTGGCCCAAGTATTGGTGTTCACCACAACGGTCCGCATACATATGACTATCAAAGTCATGCGGCACCAGGAACAGGCGGAACCGGCGCTGCCAGCGGCCACGGTTCTGGAGCTCAAGGTAAGGGCGGAATGATAATCGTATGGGAGTATTATTAAAATGAAGAAAGTATTAGTAGACTATAAAGGCTGTATCCAAAATATTTGCGATCCAGGGCAAGAACATGAAATTTACGAAGGTCCTGATGCGGCTATTCGTTGGGTTAACGTTGATGATGATACTGTTAACTATTCTTGGATCTTAGTCGATGGCGCATGGCAAAAGAACGTTATGGCTCCTCCAAACTATGCGGTTATCCGCAAAGGCCATTACGGAGAAATTGGTGATCAGTTAGATATGATCTACAATGATATGAAGAATGGTACAAAAAATTGGATTGACCATATCGATGCTGTCAAGGCAGTAGTTCCAGGCCCAGATTCAGATGAAGCTAAAGAATTGTCAGCGGCAAGACCTCCAATTAACTGGAGTACTCCAGAAAACCCAGCTTGGACTGATCCAAATAATAATCATATTCCAGGATTAGTACACACAGTAGGTGTTAAGGATTCTGTTGTTTTAGATCCAGCCGCACTTCCTCCAATTCACGATCCAGCGGCTATTTTGGCAGGTACAGCAACACCGGTTGATCCAGCATCTTTATCAAATGTAGCAACTGGTGCAGTAAGCGGTGGTGATGTAGGTAGTTCAGCAGAAGGTGGTGGCTCTCCACACCCTGGAACTTTACCATAAATTTCAGCAGGCAACTTGATATCTAATAAGTAGTACTGTTATTAGATATTTCTAAAGACCCATACAGTCCTTGGTGCTAATAACACCAAGGATTTTTTACGTTTAGAATATCAGGAGCCTTTATGTTTGCTAATAAAATTTGTATTTTGGGTGCAGGAACTAGTGGACTTACCACTGCCCTAATATTAAAAACTTCTAACCCTGCGTTAGACATATCTATTGTAAAATCCGCAGAAATTGAAATTGTAGGAGTCGGTGAAGGTAGTACAGAACATTGGACTTCATTCATGAATTATGTAGGTATTACACCTGTTGATATTATAAAAAATACAGGTGCTACTTTTAAATATGGAATTAAATTCAATAATTGGAATGGAGATAACAAGGATTATTTTCATTCAGTGGTGTCAAATTTCAATGTAGAAGATTTCTTTGGTTACTTGTATGTGTACCACAAACTTATCAACGATTATCCTACCTTATACGAAACAGGCGTAGCAGAACATGTGCCAAATTCGTTGCATTATGCTCCGTACGAGTTTAGTGCGGCCCAATTTCACTTTGATACATTTAAATTAAACGAATACTTACAAGCCCAATGCTTAGAAAAAGGCATTAATATCTTGACAGATACCATTAATGATGTTATACTGGATGATAATGGAATCAAAGAAATAGTGGGCAATGAGCAGACCTATAACGCAGATTTATTCATCGATTGTTCCGGATGGCGTCGTGCATTAATATCTAAATTAGGTGCAACGTATAATAGTATGCAAGAATATTTGCCTATGAATACAGCATTTACTTTTGCCACCAAACACAATCCTGATTTAGAATTGCCATCATATACAAGTGCCACAGCATTAAGTTCAGGGTGGGCATTTCAAATACCTACACAAGACAGATTTGGTAACGGTTACATTTATTGCGATAAATTCATTGACGAAGAATCTGCCGTCAAAGAAATAGAAGAATTGTATGGTCAAAAAATTACAGTAGGACGCAGATTCAAATTTGATGCAGGATATTTAGAAAATGTCTGGATTAAGAATTGTGTAGCTATAGGACTATCTGCCAGCTTTATAGAACCGTTGGAAGCTACTAGCATCGGTGCTGGTTTGCAACAAGCATTTGCACTTTCAGGTTTTATCAAATGTTGGTCAGATTCAACACCTGAAATTTCAGATACTTACAATGAATTTTTCCGTGATGTGTTTCAGAATATAGTAGACTTTGTACAGTTGCACTATGTGACCAAAAGAGAAGACAGTGATTTTTGGAAATATTGTAAAACATTAAAATTAACGGATTTTAATAAAAAAACGTTACCTATGTTTAAAAAGAATTTACCAGTTGGCCCACAATTTGTTAAACCTTGGGCATTATTTAGACATAGCAACTGGTTACATGTATTACATGGATTAGAAATTTTTGATTTAGAAGAAATCAAACGTCGTTGGGAGTATATGCCAACGGAAATGCGTATGGATGCGACAGTTAAACTTCATATTCAAAAGATGAATGCCGCAAATCATACACCGGTAGGACACAGAGAAGCACTTAAAAATATTTTAGAGAGACCCTAATGCCACAAATTAATAAAATAGTTATCGTAGGAGGAGGTAGTTCTGGCTGGATGACAGCGGCCTTACTATCACACAGATTAAAATTTTTAGATATCACACTTATTGAATCTAAAAAAGTATCAACAATCGGTGTAGGAGAATCTACATTAGGTCATATTAATCGATTTATGGCCGCATTAGATTTAAAAGATGAAGATTGGATGGCAGAATGTAACGCTACTTACAAAACATCTATTAAATTTACAGATTTTAAAGAAAAAGGTACGTATTTCCATTATCCATTTGGTGTGTATGATACTGCCGACACAGTAGTTGGTCCTAAAGATTGGTTCTGGTATCAAGCATACGGTGATAAAAAATATCCTGACACGGATTTTGCTGAAATGTATGTGCCAAGTGTATTAATGACTGATCAATTAAAATTATGTCGTAACGAAGACCGTAAAATTCCAGGATTTGAATTTCATCAACATACTGCGTATCACATGGATGCTGAAAAATTTGGTCAAATGTTGAAACGCAAGTACGCTATTCCTAATGGAGTCAAACATATACAGGATACTGTAATAGATATTAAACAAAACGAACAAGGCGAAATTTCCGAAATCATTACAGAAGATGGGTTACATTTAACAGCTGACCTGTTTATCGACTGTACTGGATTTAGTAAACTACTCATTGAAAAAGTAATGGGTACTAAGTTTATCAGCTTTGGTGATACACTGTTTAATGATCGCGCACTTGCGGCCCGTGTTCCATATATTGATCCAGAAGCAGAAATGCATAGTGTTACTAATTGTACCGCTATTGAAAACGGGTGGGTTTGGGATATTCCACTTTGGACTCGTCGCGGCACTGGTTACGTACATAGCAGTAAGTTTGCCGACTGGGATCAAGCAGAAAGAGAATTTAGAAATCATTTAGCACTACGCATTGGGCAAGAAAAAGCCGAAGAAACAGAAATGAAACGTATTTCTATACGTCATGGTATCCAAGATGTGCCTTGGACTAAAAACGTATGTGCTATCGGCCTGGCTTTAGGATTTATTGAGCCATTAGAATCTACTGGTTTATTAACAACACACGAAAATATCATGCGTTTGTGTGATACATTATGGCGCCGTGATGGTTATGTTAATAAAATCGATGTCGACGGATGGTGTTATGCGGCTCGCGAAGAAATAGAAGGATTCAGACAATTTGTATCATTGCACTACGCACTAACTAAACGTGAAGATACTGAATACTGGCGCTATGTTACACACAATGTCGATTACATGGGTGAAACATTACGTGATTTGAAACCTGTCACACGCACTAACGTACAGGGATTTGTATATAACATGAATGTTAATATAAATGTCCCCGAAGTAATTGCAGGAGAAACATTTATATTTGCAGGAATGGGCTATAACCCGTTCAGTAAAATGCGAGCAGATGTAGAAGTTCGCGATTGGGCGCCAGGATTAAAAGATTCGTGGGCATATACCCGTCAGAAACACGAAGAAAAGAAAGCACGTATTATGGAATATGTTAATACATTGCCTACACACTATCAGTTTTTAAAAGATAATATCTATCGTGACCAACAATAAAAAATGTACTATACTTGGAGGCGGAACTGCTGGCTGGTTAACAGCTATAGCAATACGTCACGAGTGGCCTGATATTGAAATCGAAGTAGTTGAAGATCCTAAACGACCTCCAATTATTGCAGGTGAAAGCGGCGGGCATGGTCTTACTACACTTTATAAAACATTAGGTCTAGATATAAATGCATGGGCTAAAGAAACTGGCGCTACACCTAAATTAGGCGGATCTTTTATTGGGTGGGCTGGCAAAGGTTCTGCGTTTTATCACGCATTAATCAGTCCTTTTTGTCATTTATGGCAAGAAAAATTTGGAGAAAGTGAATCCAATCGTTTGTTATACCTACGAGCACTAATGTCATTAGACATTCCTATACATGATATGATGCTGACTGGTCCTATTATGCGTAGTAACAAAGTTGCCTATAACAAAGATTTAAAAAATAATATAGGTTATGAAATATTATGGCATTTTGACAGCCGTGCTAATGCAGATTACTTAAAACGTCTTGGTATTACTAAAAATATTAAACTAGTAGAAGGCGAATATATTAATTGCGACAAAGATGAACGTGGAAATATCACTAGTTTAAACCTTGCAGATGGTAAAAAATTACAATCTGATTGGTATTTTGATTGCTCAGGTTTTGCTCGACTACTGTTAGGCAAAGAATACAATGTTCCAGTTACAGATTATTCTGCATTTTTTCCAGCACGTAGCGTAATAGCATGGTGGGATAAACCCGATTACAATTCTAGCACTATAGCTACTACTATGAACGCAGGCTGGAGTTGGAAAATAGGTCTAAGACATAGAACAGGACAGGGTTATTTGTATGATCCAGATTTTTTAACTAAAGATCAGGCATTAGAAGAAGCTAGAAATAAATTCGGCCAACACATTGAACCTGTAGCGGCTTTAACATTCAGCCCTTGTATGTTTAAAAAGCATCAAGAACGTAATGTGTTTGGTATAGGATTATCAACAGGATTCATGGAACCACTAGAAGCAAACGGTGTAGGTATGATTGTTGATGCTATTGCGGCATTAAAACAAACATGGACTCCGGACATGACCCCAGATGATCCGGTATTATTTAAATTTAATCTGATTATGGAAGAAGTTGTGGAAAATATTAAAGATTTTCTACTACTACATTACCGAGGCAAAGGTCTTGAAACTGAGTTCTGGAAAGGTATGCAAGAGCCTGAACGTATTCCTGATAGTATTCGTGAACGTTTAGACTTTTGGGGACGTTTCTACCGAACTGGAGAATTTGACCCTACTAGATATAATGCACAATTTAGTCCTGAAAGCTGGTTAACTGTTATTCAAGGCTTAAAATTATTTGATCCTAATATAATAGAATTAAAAGATATTGCTGAACATGCAAGAACATATTACTTAAAAGAAAAGAAATATCAAAAAGTTCGTCAGGATACTTGTATAGGAATAGAAGAATGGATAAAACGTTTCTAACTAAAGAGCACAATACTGCGTCTGGACGTAAGATCTACATCTTTGACGATGTATTTGATTACTCTGCTCGAGTTTTTATGTATAATTTTACACAAGGATCTGTGTTTACTATACAAGGATATGACAGTAAACTATTAGAATATAAAGAACACTTGTCATTAGTATCTGTTTACACTCCGCATGATGTAGAAAGATTGCGATTATTTGAATTATTGCCCCAAGAAATTAAAGATAAATTTCAATTTAATTTTGATAATCTAAAACATACCTTAATTAACCTATGCACTCCGTCGGATAGATTTCACACGCATGTGGATACGTTTAATGAAGAAGGGTGGACTGTATTATATTACCTAAACACAGAATGGGATCCAGAGTGGGGAGGAGATACTGTGTTTTTTGACGAATCTGGAAAAGAGTTTGAATTAGTTAGCCAGTTTAAACCTGGAAGATTTGTAGTGTTTGATTCACAGATACCGCATTTAATTAGAACATCAACTGTATTAGCACCACATTTTAGATTAACATTTGCCGCTAAATTTTTATTATGATAGATAATGTTTACGTATTCGATGATGTATTGCCTAAGCAATATCAAGATGCTATTGAAGAATTTCTCTTAGGAGAAATAATGATTCCTTGGTATTTGTTAAACGATGTAACTTATATAGGAAAAACAAATCAAGATGCAAATATTGATAGAAAATTTCCAGGATTATCTCACGTGTTTAACAGCGAAGACGGATACGAGACTGAAAAGGCTAGTTTTTTAAAGCCTATAGTATATGCGGCTTGTGAAAAGATTGATTTTAAAATTTCTCGCATACTTAGAACGCGAGCATTTTTGCAATTACCTACATATTATCCGTCGAGAACTAATAATCCTCATATTGATATGAAGCATGAACACTTGGTCTGTCTTTATTATGTAAATGATACACAAGGACCTACAGTGTTATACGAACAAACATTAGTTGACACACCAGTTGCTAGCGTTGGCGAAACAGATTTTAAAATTTTACGTACTGTAGAACCTAAAAAAGGCCGCTGTTTATTGTTTAATGGTCTACACTATCATTCTAGTTCTAGTCCAGAAACGGATAATCGTTGTATAATTAATTTTGATTTAATATAATATGTTTGCACCTGAAACAGAAATCTTAGGTATTTTTCCTACTCCGCTATATTTTACAACATGGAAAGATGTAAATCTTTCTACGATTAATTTTCTTGATAATGTTGTAATGAACGAAGACCACTGCGACACCGGCAAAGGCATTTTTGGTACAAAAAGTATAGATACGTATGTATTAGATAACGTAGAATGTGAACCTTTAGCAAATTTTATCATGCATCACATAAATCAATTTGCAAAAAATACACTTTCTTTAATCTATGAAGAAATGCATTTTACACAGAGTTGGGTTTCTACTAAAAAACCAGGACAGAAGCATACATATCACACACATCCTAACAGCATAGTGTCGGGTGCATTTTATTGGCAAGAAGGTCCTATAGAACCTATTGGGTTTGAAAAGCAACGTAGCCCTAATAATTTAGAGTTGCTTAGAAATTTTGATAATCGGAATGATTTTGCGTGTGATTACTACTATGTAACACCTAGACAATATACTTTAATATTATTTCCTAGCTATTTGTCGCACGGTGTTGACCCTAATAGTCAAAATGAATCTAGGAAAAGCCTAGCATTCAATACTATGGCCAGCGGGTCGTTGGGTTCTGAAGAGAACTTGACCGCACTGGACCTTAATAGATTAATTAATAAACGTCAAGCGGGACGTTTGCTCTAGTACTTCCAGAAATTGCTTTAACGCCTTTACGTTGACCGTTGCTATCTAAATGATGGCTTCCGTCTTCTAAAATAACGTGAATGTCGATCTCTCTGCGTTGTGCTTCAGATAAATCGTGAGCATATTCGTGTGCTAGGTAGTATTTGTCAAAGATTTTACCTTCAACTTCCCATTGTTTTGCCATGTTTTTTCTCCTATAGAAACTAATCTACATACATTATTTATGCCACGTCAAAATTAAGTATGCAACGTGGTGAATTTTGGGGAGATGAGCTGTTATGTAACCATTTACCGTTAAACAACACACATCTGCCTTTTTTAGGGCTTATTTTTTGCTTGATTTTTAATGCAGATTTGTCAATATTGTTAGGTTGACCTATTTGATCGTATATTATAGTATCGCCGTCGCTGTCATTTACATAGTAAAGAACTACTAAGTGCGGCATGTCGGGTACATCTAAATGAGGATTGTTGCTACGATCTTCTTCCATAATTAATGGAACTTGTAAACAACTCTTAACATATAAAAATCTATTAATATTAAAGTTTATTTTTTCACAAGCAAACCATGCAACTGGTTTTAAAAAATCAAATTCAGGATTTAAGATTTTACCGTGCTGATATAACGAATGATTAAAACTAGGATACTTGGGTTTTCCATTTACAATTTCTCCGTATGTGCTATCTGCTTGATACCACCATGGATAATTACCATGCATCATAGTATGTTCAATGGCATCCTGATAATTCTTTGGAATTGCATCATCTAGTATAATAATATCATCTATCATCGTAATCTCGCTAGATTAAAACCGTTTTCTCTACCTAATGTATTAGGCAACAAATTAAATGCTACTGTATATCTTTCTGTAGGTTTAAAATTTGGTTGACTATGATGCATCATGTATGACGGAAACAATAATAGTTGGTCTTCTACAGCAGGAATTACAAATTGCCCCATATTAAATTCTGTCACATGTGAAAATTCTGTTTGAATAGTTAATTCCAACGGACTTTTTGTGGATTCAAATACGGTGCCACCTGAAAATTCAGTAGCTTTTAGATAATAACAACCTGTTATCATACTGTTACTATGTCGATGACTTGCTATCATTCCGCCATCAGACATGGAATTGCACCATAACTGTGTAAACCACAAGTCATCACAATGCCAACCCATTTCGTTCCAGTAGATTTTAGCTTGTGTTTTAATCCAGTCTGCTAAAGGTTTCCACTCGTCGTACAAATATAAATCTGTTTGACTTTGTTTAGAAAATCCAGCATTTTCTCCGGGCGCAGTTTTCCAAGTTAATGTGGATAACATTAACTCTTTATCCAATGATAAATCGGTATTTTTTACGATACCAATGCCATCGGGGAATACTGGACGGACAATCATTACTGAATTTCTTCTATATTAGTCATATCTTCAAATCGAACAACATGTTCTACACGAGTTTTTAAATCACCTACGATGCATAATCTGTTTTCGATATCTTTTTGTATTACTTGGCCAATGCCTGTAATAGTAACAAACGGAATATTTTGTCCTGCTAATACTGCAAAATCTTCAGCTTTACCTTGTGCAGTAAACTGACAAAAATACTTTTTACCTAGTTCCATTTCTTCAGCTAGCATTATTATCTCCTTTTTTAATAATTGCTTGGTGTTCTTTATAACCACCTTTAAATTTACTTGCCCACCAATAATAAGATACTTGCGTTCTATAGCTTAACTCAGGATTGATAGGTTCTACTTCTAACTCCATTTTTTCTCTTTTAAAAGGAATATACAATGCTAACGGTGTTCCTCTTTTTAAGAAAAAGTCGCCAGTTCTATGAAATGCTATTTGTTGATTTACATCGTGGTGGATGTCAGTCCAAATAGTTCCAGGTAAAACTGTAAAATCTGCATTGTAATTATACAACATTGGCAATTGCATGATAGAATATCCTGGAGGAGTCATTACTTTCCATGGACAAACTGCTTTTAATACCATACTCATGCCGCCTCTATCGGGGATATGATCTAAAAATTGTTCATCTCCGTGATTTTTAAACTGAAATACATCTTCTGGAGTAAACAAACTATAACTTTTATCTTCTCTGATAGTAATAGCTACGTCACACCATAGTTTAATTACAAATCCTTGGCTAAAATAGTCAACAAATGCAGGGCATCTTTTAGCAGTGCCTGGATGCATTTCATTGCCAACATCTTTGGGCATAGTTTTAAACCAGTCGGGTATGCAATCAATCGCTGGTACTGGCGGAACTATCTCTTCTAAGCCTGGTACAGTTGACCATACTTTAACTGTTGGTTTAGTTTTCTTTTTAAAAAAATTCATTCTGCTATAAAATTGTAGCTAACTACAATCCTTCCGTAACTGTTTTTAGGTTTAGAACTAGCATGGTAGTGTTCGCCATCGAACACACAAATTTTTCCTTTGCTAGGACTACTGCGATATAGCTCAGTATACTGATCCATTGGTTTCTTTTCATTGTAAATTATAGTATCACCATCGCAATCGTTGACATAGTATAATCCGGTATAATGCGGAATTCTAAAATCGATGTGTGCTTCGTCTCCACCATAGTTGGTTTCTACAAATACAACGTCATCTCCAATTGCTTGTGGCGGGTTTGGTAATAACAAACCAATACGAATTCTTAATAGTTTGGTTAATTTTTTGCCAATAGCATCGGCCATAGTGTATGCCACAGGCATTAACAAATTGCATGCTGGCATAGATGTAGAACCCGCCGGGTCATTAGGCCCGTCATTGTTAGCTAGATAACTAAAACTCCACGAACAAGTACCGTCACTGTATCTTTCGTGAACACTATTCCACGGAAAATCTCTAGAATATACCATACTGGAAATAGAATCCTGGTATGATTTTGGTATAGCATTTTCAATTACGATCGGAGTCATATTAAATCCACAACATCGAACACTGTTTGTAGTTTTGTACGCATGGCACGATTACTAAAACTATTCTTTAATCCTTGATGTAGTGGCTTAGGAGCATTATCTATAACAGCCCAAGCCCATCCGCAGTGTTCGGTGCTTAGTACAGGAGTAAATTCATTTTCTACAACACACAAATATGTGTGAAAATTGAATACGGCATCGTTACTAACAAAGGTTTCTAAGGGGATTGTTTTTTTAATTTTAGGCATTTCGCCTATTTCTTCAACAATTTCTCGTTGCAGACCTTGCCAAGGGTTTTCTCCCTCCATAGTGGTACCACCGACTAGTCCCCAAGTACCAGCATGTTTGCCAGTTGCTTTTTGTAAAAGTAAAAACCTATGGGTATTTTTGGCGTAAATTAATGCACCACTACATACAATACGTTCTTTTATAACGCTATTCTCCATAGACCTGCTCTATATTCGCCTTCAAATGATTTAACCCATACAACACCATTCCACTTGTATTGTATGCCAGTGTATATATTCGTTTGATAGATCAGGACATCGGAACTCTGAGTAGAATCAAATAGCACAGTCCATGCTGTACCGTTCCATTCTATAATGTCATTAGAAGCCGCAAAAACACCCGTTCCAGGTGTATGGGTTTTCCAATATGTTAGTGTAGTTGAATCGTGAAATAAGTCAGGTCTTGTAAAATCAATAGCTTCTACTATAAGATAACGTGTACCTGCGCTAACTGTGCCTGGTATAAAGTTTAAAGGATTAATAATTCTATCAAATGTGCCTGGACTTAATGTTCTATAAGAAGATGTAATGCTAGAATTTGATGGGTAAGTAGCAGTGTCGTAAGAAATAACAATAGTGGTATTATCTAGTGGATTAACTGTAAATGTTCCCGATACTTCATATCCTGTACTTTGCATCAAATAAATTTTACTAGACCCTGCAACATATTCACCGTCACAGGCTTCTAAAAATTGTTCCCAGTTTAAAGGTGTACCTTGTCTTACAGGTAAGTCAGCTTCAGTAGCAGGAGATGTGGTATTTTCTCCAGGATTTAAAATTTGTGCATTACCTTCTAGCACTAACAATCCAAAATTTCCACTATTATTAGTGTATTGTGTGCTTAATAAATCACTCAGATTAGGACTATTAAAATTACCGTCACCTGGCTGGCCATCTACACCTAATCCTGAAATATAATCATTATACGGATCACCTTCGGAACCATAAATGCTAGTAATAATATTTGTAATAACTCCAAGATTTTTAACTTTAACAGGCGGGCTTATCCAAATAGGTGCTTCTAAGGTCATTGTAGCAAGATCAATTGCATCATTAGTGCCTACTGGAACTTGTCTACTAGACCATGTAAGATTAGTTAGATCTAAAACACTTAGACTAGTCCAATCAATATAATTATCTGTAGTTTGAATTTCTAAACTTGGATTAAACAATACTAAAATTTGTTCAAGAATTTGTAATTTTTGTTCAGTGCTACTAGACCAAATATCAACATTGACTGTTAATTTAAAAGGCGTTGGCATCAATCGTTCAACAGTGTAATTTTTTCCTTGCCCGGTACCATAAGTTTCTTCGCCAGTAGTTGGATCAGTGTATACGTTGCGTTCTCTTATGTGAAGTTTACCTACGTGAGTAGCATCTGCTAATCTAGTTCTATCTAATTGTAAATCTTTAATATGAACTGCAATACGTGGTACACTTTGTATTGCATTTTCGCTGTTTTGTCTGATAATAGCCGCGGCCTGTCTGTCAGGGTCTCCATAACTTACCGGTATTTGATGTAGTGTCCCGTCATTGTACTTGACTGTAAAATTACTAAACAAGCGAATTATTTGTACTAGATATCTGCGTATCTGTTTATCATAAAAAAATTGCATTATAAATCTGCCTGTGGTTTAAGTGCTTGGCTAAGTGAATTACGTTCTTGAACAACTTCGCCACCAATGGTGTTAGTGTTAGTATTGTTAATGAAACTGGTTTTCAATGTCTGACGAGTATCATTGTTGGTCATAGTCATGCGTACACTATCTTCGACTTTGATCCAACGTGTTCCGTCAAATCTGAAAAGTCTATTAGGCATAAAATCTTGACGTAAGAAGTAATCATTTTGCTCGGCACTAGTTGGGAATTGTATTCCTGCACCAAATTGTGCGCCATTTGATGGTACACCGTCACCTAACAAATAACCAGTGTAGCCTTTACGTGTAGGCTTGCCGGCTAAATCTGCCGCAGTGTCAACCATACTGCTTGCATCTAAGTCAGTCTCGTCAACAGTTTTAACAATAGGCTTGCCTGTTGTAGGATCTACAGCCAATGTATAAAACTGATCAGTTTGATAACCACTCTCAGGAGCATCTGATTCTGCTTGGCCGATTACTGCCGCATTAATTTCTAAATCTTTAGCACGAGTACTAAGAAGGTCTTGTAAGGTTGTACTAGAACCTTCCTGGATTGGCTGTTTAAGTATATCTGCAAATTGTTGACTATCTGTAATCTTACTGCATTTTAATCTATATAAATGCGGATACCATGTAGCACTAAATCCTTCACTGGCTCTGCCTACATCGGTAATTTGATAGTAACGTGGTAAACTTACATCATATCCGTTTAGTGCAAAGTCATCACGTAAGTGTGGAAGTTCAATAACATCTCCACTGATAGGTTTACGACCTATGTACTTGATAAAATCATTTATATGCACTACTAGATAAACTGTATCATTGTCAATAAACAAACCAAATTGACTTAAATTAAAATCTATATTTTGTACATTGTACCAACCACGTATTCTGTATATTTCTGGTTCATATTTTCTATCACGATTTTCTAGTAATAGTAAATCTTGAATATTTGACACACTATCTGTGGCATAATTAGGCTGATCGATAGTAGCAGGATCGTTAGGATCGGTGCTGTTTTTAACACCTAATAATTTGTGTAGATATACATCTGTTCCGCCCAGCTGAAAAGCTTCGGAAATCTGACGATCCATAAATTTGTAATCTTGACCGCGTTCGGGTTTATATAGAGATATTCGTGGCATAGTGATATTTATCGTAAGATACTCTTACAATATTTTACTACTTTGTCTATCTGATTAAAATCCATTTGTTCTAGTAGGTCAAGTAATTCGGTTGCTTGATCTGCCTTTATTTTAAGCCTAACTCTGCCATGAAAGGCATTATCTGAATAAGTTGCCCATTCTAAGTTTTTAATTGAATTATTAGTCTTATCTCCATCTATATGATTTACTACACTAGTTCTGGTATCTAGATTAGTTTTAATAAACGCTTCCGCTACTAGTCTGTGGATATAGCCAGTTTGTTTTTGATTTTTATTTGACAAGCAAACCAGTTTATAACCGTAGTTGTTAGTTGCAACTTTTAAAACATTTCCAGTCTTGATATTCCTAATAGATCCGAGGTTACTTACTTCATAATTAGGCGAAGATTCTATAGTTTTCCATATTTCCATATTGTATCCTTTAAAAATATTTATGTAAATATTTATATAAATATTTTTGAAAATAGTTTGTTAACCTATTAACGATAAATATGTAAGGAGAACAAATAATGGCTGATAGTTACCCAACAAACCCTACAGATTCTAACGCTACGCTTGAACGTAACAAGGTATTTGACTATGTCAAAACTATGTTAGGTGATGGTATGGTCGAAGTAGAACTGGATCCTAAGCATTACGAGATAGCGTTAAACCGAGCATTAACTAAATTTCGTCAGCGTAGCCCAAATTCTGTAGAAGAAAGCTACATATTTTTAGAATTATTTGTAGATCAAAACGAGTATATTTTACCCGATGAAGTTATCAGTGTAATGACTGTATTCCGACGTAGCGTGGGTAGTAGAACAGGGCAAGGTGCCGGTGGTAGTTTATTTGAACCATTTAACTTGGCCTATACAAATACCTATCTAATGAATACTACTCAACTAGGTGGTATTGCTACTTACGAAATGTATAGCGGTTATCAAAAGTTGTTGGGACGTATTTTTGGTAGCTATATTGAATTTGCGTGGAATCCAACAAAGCACATGCTCACGCTTCTACAACGTCCATTTGCAGAAGGCGAACAAGTTTTAATTAGAACAAACAATTTCCGTCCAGATTTTGTTTTACTACAAGATGTTTATGCCAAGCAATGGTTGTATGACTACACCCTGGCAGTTTCTAAATCAATCTTAGGCGAAGCACGTAGTAAATTTACCAGTATTGCTGGCCCACAGACTGCAATTCAATTGAATGGTACTGCATTGTTAACAGATGCCAAAGCTGAAATTGAAAAATTAGATAAAGAATTGGATAATTTAATTGCTGGCGGTACTGGCTACGCATTTATTCTTGGTTAAAAAAGTCTTGACCTTGTAACAAAACTGTTATATACTAGAGCTAAATTAGGGGGCTCTATGATTATAGGTGTGTGCGGTTTTATTGGTTCTGGCAAAGATACTATTGCCGATTATCTTACTAACTTTCACGGTTTTCGTCGAGAATCGTTTGCAAATTCACTAAAAGATGCAGTGGCGCAAGTGTTCGGTTGGGATCGCACTATGCTGGAAGGACGCACAAAACAAGCTCGCGAATGGCGCGAACAAGTTGATCCATGGTGGGCAGAACGTTTGAACATGCCTAATCTTACTCCACGTTGGGTACTACAATATTGGGGTACAGAAGTATGCCGCAAAGCATTCCACGATGATATCTGGATTGCCAGCTTAGAAAATAAACTCCGTAACAGCAAAGATGACATTGTTATCAGTGACTGTCGTTTTCCTAATGAAATTAAATCAATCAAAGATGCGGGCGGTATTGTAATTCGTGTAGTTCGTGGGCCAGAACCCGAGTGGTATGAAGTAGCAAAATATGCCAACGATGGGCTTGAAATGTTTCAAGAAAAACTAAAAACTATCGGAATTCACGCTAGCGAAACAGCATGGGTTGGCACTAAATTTGACTATACACTAGATAATAACGAAACTATCGACGACTTATACACCCAGGTTAAGAGCCTTATAGGTCTGGCACAAGGTCTCCCTGACGCCAACGAATCCCTTCTTTATGAAGAACACGCTGGCAATTTGCACATATAGTTTTTAAATTATCGTGACGGCAGTTGTTTAAATCGCCGTCCACATGAAATACATTAAACACTTCGCGGTGTGGGCTTTTAAACCCACATTTGTCGCAAGTGTTTTTTAGTTTGTACCCGGCTTGTTGCCACCTAGGCAATTTAACACCTCGCAAACAACTACCGCACACGCTTCTATAATAAGCCTGTCCGTTCTTATAATAATTGATAGCTACAGGTGCCCTTCCGCACGAACATAGTGGTCGCATTGAATATTTAAGCCTTTTCTGCGCCTTTTTATATGGCTATTACCGGCTCAAATTTACCAATTGGCTATAAATACATTAAGAACTTGTATTCATCGGAGATTATATACATGGCCACATTAAATTCACCAGGCGTAGCAGTTACGGTAGTAGACGAGAGTTTTTATACTCCTGCCGCACCTGGCACTACACCACTCGTTATCGTTGCTACAGAGCAAGACAAACAAAATTCATCTGGCACAGGAGTTGCCACTGGAACACAACAAGCTAATGCTGGAAACGTTTACCTTTTAACTAGTCAGTTAGATTTAGGCACTGCATTTGGTACACCTTTTTTCCAAACTGACGCTAGTAACAACCCAGTACACGCAGGCGAAATTAATGAATATGGTTTACAAGCAGTTCATAGTTTCCTAGGAGTAAGTAGTCGTGCGTATGTAGTACGTGCTGATATTGACACAAAACAGTTAATTGGTTCAGCAACTATTCCTGCAGGATCTCCAACTGCTGGCACATATTGGTTCGATACAACAGATACAGCATTTGGTGTGTTTGAATGGAATGCTAACCCAGCAACTACAACCGGTGGCCAAACATTTACTAACAAGATTCCAACTGTAATTACTGATTCTACTAAATTAGACGGTTCTGGTGCTCCATTAACAAGTATTGGTGCTATTGGTTCATATGCCATGGTATCAACTACTACATTGAACAAGTTATTCTTTAAAAATTACGCAGGTACATGGGTTGAAGTTGGTTCTAACGCATGGACAGCTAGCTGGCCAACAGTACAGGGAACTATTAGTAGCCCAAGTATTACAAGTGCTTTGTCATTGACTATTGCGGCTACTCCAACACCGACAGTATCAGTTACTCCAACAAATACTACTGCACCAACAACACTTACTGTGACAGCAACAACTACAAGTAATATTACTGCTACAAACACATTACTTGCTGGCGACATTGTTGTATTTGGTACATCATTTAACGGTGTTACAGCCAACACAAGATATTATGTTTTATCATCAGGACTAAGTGGTTCAAGTTTCCAAATTAGTACTACAGCTGGCGGAACAGCATTAACTTTAACAGCAGGCGCCGCAAGTGCAACTGGTACTATTACTAGCGTAGGATTTGCTCCTACTAACGTAATTACAGCGGCCAACGCTGGTACAAAATTAATTGTTGGTGACCCAATTGTATTCGGCGGAACTGTATACGGTAACATTGTATCTGGTACAACATACTATGTTGCATCATTAGGTACTAATACATTCTCTATCAGTACAACTGTAAACGGCGCTCCATTTGTATTGTCAACTGCTAGCGGTTCTAGCATGACATCTGTTGAATCTGATACAACTTACACAGTAACTGGTGTAACAACACTAGCTGGTGTAGTAAGTACTATTGGAACAAAATTACCAGGCGTTACAGCAGTAGCTAACAGTAATAACCAATTGGTATTGTACTGTGATGGCACTGTAACAAATATCACATTAAGCGGTTCAATGTTAACAGCATTAGGTATTTCTGCAAATACTTACTATTGCCCAGCAATGACTATTGCTCCACATACACAAGTACCTGCTTACAAATTATTAGATAACACTCCTCGTCCGACTGGATCTGTATGGATCAAATCTACATTCCCTAACCTAGGAGCAAGTTTTGCTGTATGGCAATATAATGCTACCACTGGAACATTTAGTCAAGTATCTGCTCCATTGTATTCAAACAGTACAGCGGCATTAGCAGGTCTAGATCCAACAGGCGGTGGATTAAATATTGCAGTTGGTCAGTTATATGTAAAATATAACGATGGCGAATATTCAACATCAGCAACTCCAAATACACCACAACTAGCAGATTTTAAAATTCACCGTAGATATGCAAGTGGTTTCACAACTATTACCAGTGCAATTATCAAAACTGGCACATTTACTAATTCAACAACCTACACATTTACAGCTATTGAAAGTCTAACAGGATCAGCTGTATTAGGCGACTACACAGGATCAGGTGTTTACAACAGTAATAATGGTAAAACAGTATCATTCACAGCCGCAGGTGTTGCTAACGATGCAAATACATTAGCTGGTGCAATTAACGCGGCAGGATTTACTAACATTATAGCTAGTGTAAATTCTAGTAACCAACTAGTGATTCAACACAATGATGGTGGTACGATTCGTTTTGCAGATGGTTCAAATACTCCATTAACTAAAATTTATGCTCCAGGTACAACTACAAACTTGTACAGTTCTCCAGCGGCTGAAACAGTATACACATTTGGCCAAGCAAGTAACTGGAAAACATTATCTACATCATCTAATGATGGCATCACATACGTTGCAAGCGCAAGTGCTCCAACAACATTAACAGCAGATCAAACATTGTGGTACAATTCAGCTACAACAGATGTTGATATCTTGGTTAATGATGGTACACATTGGAGAGGTTTAAACAACTACAACTTCACAACACGTACTAGTGCCGCATTTAACTATGGTGTAACAGCAACTAGTCCTTATGCTGGTGCAAATGCTACAGACCAAAATGGTCCTATCATTAGTGCAACAGCACCAACTACACAAGTAAACGGTAACGCACTAGTGCATGGCGACATTTGGGTAAGCACAGCAGATTTAGAAAATTATCCACATATCTATCAATGGAATATCAACACATTAACATGGGTGCTAAAAGATAATACAGACAGCACAACTGAAAATGGTATTATTTTCCATGATGCTCGTTGGAATAGCACAGGATTAACAGGTACACAAGACACTATCATCACAATGATGAACAGTGACTTCTTAGACTTTGATGCTCCAGATCCAGCACAATATCCAAAAGGAATGTTGTTATGGAATCTACGTCGTTCAAGTTTCAACGTTAAGAAATTCGTACAGAATTATGTTAACGTACTTGGCAAGAACCCACGTAGCTGGACTAACGAAAATCAAACTTATTACTATCCACATGCATGGGTAAGTCAAGCTCCTAACCAATCAACCGGTGCAGGAACATTTGGACGTAAAGCGCAACGTGCAGTTATTGTACAAGCATTGGCCGCAACAATTAATAGTAACCAAGCTATACGTGATGAAGATTCATTAACTTATAACTTGATTGCTTGCCCAGGATATCCTGAGTTAATTGACGAAATGGTTTCATTGAATTACGATCGCGGAATTCAAAGTTTCGTTCTAGGCGATAGCCCAGCACGTTTAACTCCAGATGCAACAAGTTTAAATGCATGGGGTAATAACACAGCAAAAGCACCAGGTAACGGCGAACAAGGTTTAACAACTACAGATCCATACTTGGCAGTATACTACCCATGGGGATACACTACAGACAACATTGGAAACAATATTGCTGTACCTCCAAGTCACATGATGCTACGTACAATCGCGTTGAGCGACAACGTTTCTTATCCATGGTTTGCTCCAGCCGGTACACGTCGTGGCGGCATTACCAATGCATCAGCAGTTGGTTATGTTGATAGTTTAGGCGAATTCCAATCAGTAGCATTGAATACTGGACAACGTGATACACTAGCTAGCGTACATGTTAACCCAATTACATTTATTGCTGGTACAGGTTTAGTTGCTTATGGTCAATACACACGTCAATTGTCCGCAAGCAGTTTAGATCGTATTAACGTAGCACGTTTAGTAGTTTATCTACGTCGTATGTTCAACATCTTGGCAAAACCATATGTGTTTGAACCTAATGATACTATTACTCGTAATGAAATCAAACAACATGCAGAAAGTTTATTATTAGAACTAGTTGGTCAACGTGCTCTTTACGATTATCTAGTAGTTTGCGACACAAGTAATAATACTCCTGCACGTATCGATGCAAGTCAACTTTATCTTGATGTAGCGATCGAACCAGTGAAGGCCGCAGAATTTATCTATATCCCATTGAGATTAGAGAACACTGGCGCAATTAAAGGTCTAGGAACATAACGGAGAAAACACATGGCAATCGCAGCTTTATCAAATTTCACAATACCTTTAGCATCAGATCAGAGTGCTACATCTCAAGGCATGTTAATGCCAAAATTGAAATACAGATTCCGTATTTCATTTGAAAATTTTGGTGTGTCTACTCCTACAACTGAGCTAACTAAACAAGTTATGAGTGCTGGTCGTCCAAACGTACAGTTTGAAGATCAGATCATTCCTATCTACAACAGCCAAATACACTATGCTGGTAAACCAAAGTGGCAAACAATCACAGTTAAACTACGTGATGATAGCACAGGTGCAGTCAGCAAGTTAGTAGGCGAACAAATGCAGAAGCAATTTGACTTCTACGAGCAAAGCAGTGCCGCAAGTGGTATGGACTACAAGTTCACACTACGCATTGAAATGCTTGACGGTGGCAATGGTGCTAGTGCTCCTAACATTCTTGAAACATGGGAATGCTATGGTTGCTATGTACAACAAGCTAACTATGAACAAGTTGATTACAGCCAACAAGGACCTGCTGAAATCACATTAACAATCCAAATGGACAACGCAGTACAAACTCCAAGTGGATCAGGTGTTGGATCAGCAACTCCAGTAAGACCAGCAACTCCAGGAACAATGTTAACTGGTGGTGGTGTTTAAATAATAAAAGCCCACTTCGGTGGGCTTTTTTATCGTTAATCATTAAATGCGTAGTTAATTTTTTCGATAAATATTGGTATGGCAAATCCTTTTAACAGTTATCTTAATAATAATGCTCCTGGGCCAGATCTTCGCGATTGGCAACATGCGGCACGTATGTTCACGGACAATAATCAGATTTATGGTCCTAAACAAAAGTTTCTATTCCACGTTGCAATTAATCTTAATCAAAACGCACTTAGAAATACTACATTAGCACAAAACTACGCACCTGTACTAGGCATGTTAGTTAAGAATGTAAACTTACCTAGATTTACCATGCAAGTAGACAAGGTTAATCAATATAATCGTAAAAAAAATATTCAACAAAAAGTAACCTACGAAGATATAACAATTACATTCCACGATGATAATCTTGGTTTAATAAATCAATTGTGGCAAAATTATTTTAATTATTACTACGGTGACAGCGGAAGCAGTACAATTCCAGGCGCATATAATCGTACAGCAACTAAAAATTTTAGTTCTATTAATGGAAACTATGGTTTAGATAACGGTGCAACTGCTCCATTTTTTAATTACATAACATTATACCAAATGGCGCAAGGGCAATATGTAAGTTATAAATTAATCAACCCATTAGTTACTAGTTGGAATCACGAGCAGGTAGCATATGACCAAAGTCAAGCTCCTCATTTCAACACAATGACCTTAGCTTTTGAAGCAGTAGAATACGGACAAGGCCCAGTAACTCCGGGCGATCCAGAAGGGTTTGATATTATAAATTATGACCAAAGTGCAAGTCCGTTAAGTGCGTTGAACTCAACAAGCACTCCTGCAGAAATTAATCTTACACCTAATTTAAACAATATAAATGTTGTTGCTAATAATTCGACAAGTATCTTAAACAACGCAGTACAAACAGTTAACACATACCAGAATGGATCAGCACCGATTGCTCCAGCAGGTACTCCAGGAGCAGGCACGGCAGCACCTAGTTCTACTGGCGGACTACCAGGATTTGCATTTCCAACAAATACAACAACGGCTAACACCACAGCCGCAACTCCAAGTAACGTGAGTCAATAATGAACGGAACAAATTTACCATCATCGGACGTAGTAGACAGTTCTACAATAGTTAAACAATTCTTTGATAAATTTTATCAAAGACAACAAAGTTTTCCAGCGGCAGAAATAGATGCTACTATTGCATTTTTTCAAAAGAGAGGATTTGATCCTAACAGTGCTAAAAGCACAGCCATTGTTTTATTAAATCAAGCAAGAGTCGACAACGTTAGTGTGTTTAGTTTGCTAGACAATTTAAAAGGCTTAACAGATCTACAGCTTGGACAAGTTATATCTCAAATTTTAAATGGCTATAGAGAAAATACCAGTTTGTTAGGTTATAGAATTGCTCCTACGTCTAACCCATTTGAGAGTAGAAATATAATTGTATGACAGCAAAGTTTGCCAGAGGGAAATTTACAATGAAGTTTCCCGAAAAATACGTAGGGCTCAAAGTGCCTACGTATCGTTCAAGTTGGGAGTGGAGTTTTATGAACTTCTGCGACACTAATCCGGCTGTGCAAAAGTGGGCAAGTGAAGCAGTACAGATCCCGTATAGAGATCCACTGACCAATAGACAAACAGTTTATGTTCCTGATTTTTTTATACAATATGTAGATAAAAACAGCAAGTTAAATGTAGAACTAATTGAAATAAAACCTGCTAGTCAAAGTATCCTAGAACGTGTGGGCAAAAACAAATACAACCAAGCTCAGTTTGTAAAAAACCAAGCTAAATGGACTGCGGCCAACGCATGGTGTAAACAGCAAGGTATTAAATTCCGTATTTTAAACGAGAATGATTTATTTCACCAAGGCGGAGTGAGATAAGTATAGTATGACAAAAAAATTAGAAGAACTCCTTAATTTACCCGAAAGTAAAAAAGTTGTTAAAGAAGAAACTAAAGAAGTCACTCCGATAGCACAACCATTACTAAGGGATATTGCAGAATTTGATAAAATATCTGCGGCACTGCCACAAGTAAAAGGACTTGGAGATTTAGGTGATAGCGAGCTAGATGAGCTTGCTAAAAAAGCTACCGAGGCCTATGAAGATATCATGGATTTGGGCATGAACGTTGAAGCACGATATAGTGGGCGATTGTTTGAAGTTGCCGCTAGTATGCTAGGAAATGCTATCCAAGCTAAAACTGCAAAATTAGACAAAAAATTAAAAATGATTGATCTACAGATTAAAAAACAAAAATTAGATCAAGATTCTGCCAACAGCGATCAAGGTATTAGCATCCAAGGCGATGGTGTTATTATATCAGATCGCAATAGTTTAATCGAAAGATTGAAGAATATGAAATAAATACTAGATGGAAACCATTATGAAATCATTTAAAGACTACTTAACAGAAAGCAAAAAACCTTACGAATTTAAGGTAAAAATTGCTGGTGAAATCCCCGCCGACTTTGCAACAAATCTTAAAGTTGCGCTGTCTAAATTCCGTGTTGAAAGTATTAGTAAGGCAAAGCGTACACCAATCCAAGAAAGTCCAATTGATTTTCCTAATGTTAAATTTACCGAAGTAACTGTATTTGATCTAGCAATTAATTATCCATCTAATAGTGTAATTGTACACGAAGCAATAGTAAATTTATTAGGCTGTGAAAGTACACACGTAGTAGTTCGTACAATTGGTGAAGAAGCAGAAACAGCACTTAATACAGAACATTTACGCAAATTAGAAACTATGACAGACAAAGAAGCAAGTGAGGCTTTGTTAAATCAACCATATGCTCCGCAAAATCATCAAGATTTAGTAGGCGAAGAACATAAATTAAACTTTTTAAAAGAACTAGGTGCAGATAAACACGGTTTAAAAGAATATACTGGCGTTAACGATCAGTTGTTTCACAGAACTCCTACAGAAAAAACACAAGGCGAACAATCGGCTGTTACTGACAAATCAGGCATGGGAAGCCCAGTAGGAACACATCAACAAAAATTAACACCACAAGCGGCCGCCAGAAAGAACGGTATCGGTAGTCCTCTTGGTACCATGAAATAAGGAATATTATTATGAACTTTAACGAATTGGCCGCAAAATTAAAAGCTATCGATGAGTGTGGAGAAATGCCTATGCAGGCTATGCCACATCCAATGACACCGCCACCACAGCAAGATAGTGTTAGCATGAACGTTAGCATGAATGCGCAAGGAAAAGGCGGTATTAAAGATTTAATGGACGTATTACGTCAAATAGAAACAGGTGGCTCAGTTTCCGGCGCAGGTGACATGCCAATTGCTGGAGAACCACATCAAGCACATTTAGATATAGCACCAGACGAATTAGAAATTGATACAGAACCACACGGTGCTGAAGTTGACGCAATTCCTGGTATGGAATTACATGCTGAACCAGAAATGGACGTTGACGGGCACGATGACTTAGGCTTAGATCAAGAACCAGAAGGCGAGCACGACCCAATTGCACACGGAGATATTATTCGTGCGGCGGCAATTGGTTCAGCAAAACCCGAAGCAGAAAAAATTATTACTGACAAACTTAAAAGCGGTGAAATCGAAGTAGATGAAGCACACGCAGGCTATTCAAATCGTCCAGATGTATCACATCAAGGCATTGATTATATGACTAAAGATTTATCAGGCGGTCTTAATAAACAACACAAACAAAACAAACGCAACTACAGAGGCGGCGACAATGTAATGGCAGTAAGTGAAGGTTTAAAAGGCAGATTACGTAGTTTATATAATGAAGTAAAAAGCAGATAATACAATATTATGCTCAAAAAAGGGTCTTCGGACCCTTTTTTTATTGTAAATAACAGTATGGCAAAATCATTAGACGGCGTACTAACCAAAAAGGCGCATACAAAAGAAAAGTTTACGGAACAACAAGTTCAGGACTTGTTAGCCTGTGCTGATCCTGAAACTGGATATC
>Ga0214170_1000185_pt1 | contig 26598 bp, 20 predicted proteins | sample TroBogEpilimnion_2_FD_153008 | JGI IMG/M metagenome (GOLD analysis project Ga0214170, IMG submission 153008) | Freshwater microbial communities from Trout Bog Lake, WI - 27JUN2007 epilimnion | ecosystem: Environmental > Aquatic > Freshwater > Lake > Epilimnion/Euphotic zone | place: Trout Bog... | reverse complement strand
CCCAATGTTCCACTAACAATTTTGGATAGCAACAATAGTGGGCAGAACGCCTACCTGAACTTTAACGGTGGCTCAAACAACCAGACTTTCTTATTCCCGGCATCAACTACGACCTCGGATACCCTAGTCACTAATACGATTGTTGCCACTCTAAGCAACAAAACAATTTCTGGTGCGAACAACACAATCACCAATGTCTCCCTAACTACTGGGGTATCGGGAACTCTGCCAACTTCTAACGGCGGAACAGGTCTGAATACCATCACCGCTAACGCCTTACTCTACGGTAGCGGAACAAGTGCCGTAGGATTACTTGCTGGTAATACGACTACCACGCCACAGTTCGTGACCTCAACGGGAACAGGAACACAGGCGCAATCACCAACTTTGACCTCATCTACAGGAACGGGAAACGTAGTTCTCGCCAACTCGCCAACGCTGGTCACGCCAGCACTAGGAACACCAGCGTCAGGAACAATGACGAACGTGACGGGTTTGCCACTCACCACGGGTGTCACGGGAACTTTGCCAACGGCTAACGGCGGAACGAACCTCACAACTTTTGGTGCTGCCAACCGAGCCATTTATTCCACCTCAACATCTGCCCTAACCGCAGGAACTTTGCCGGTTGCTGCTGGCGGAACGAGCGGAACAACGGCGCAACTTGCTTTAGTTTCATTATTTGGAACACCCGGAAACAGCACAACCATTGGAAACTCAAGTGTTCTGACATCTGGTTTGCCTAACAACACCGTCGCCACCGCTACAAACGTTTCTGGCTACACAACTTATTTAGTGATGTTCACAATGCAAGCGACGAACAGCGACACTACGGGTCACAACATTCAAATGCGTATTTGGGATGGCTCTGCAACTTATTCAAACACCTATAGCCATTACACCGTAAACGCTCAGACCGCAACAATAACCATTCAGCACTTGTTTACTGGGCGAAGCACTAGCACTACTTACGCATTTCAAGGATTAGCCTCAATTGGTGGTTCCGTCAGTGGAACCATTCAAAACGTTGAAATAACAGTTATCCCACTTGGCTAGTTGCTAGAGTGGTCTTTATGACCATTTCAGTATTCACACCCAGCCACAACCCAAAGTGGCTCAACGAAACCTATGAAAGCCTCATAACACAATCGTATGAGGATTGGGAATGGGTAGTTCTGCTGAATAACGGCGCAGAGTGGGAAGCGCCCAAACCAGACGAGCGCGTAAAAATCGTTCAGTCAAAGGTTGAGACTAAGGCCGTAGGTGCACTCAAGGCAGAAGCCGTATCGCTCTGTAGTGGTGAAATCCTCTTGGAACTAGACCACGATGACCTGTTGATGCCGACTACTTTGGAAAAAGTTGCCAAGGCGTTTGCTGAAAACCCCGAAGTTGGCTTTGTTTATTCGGATTTCGCCCAAATCAACGAAGACGGAACTCCAAACTTTAACGAGTTTGATTCTCGGTTTGGATGGTCGTATCGTGATGAAGACGGATACCACATAACCAATTCCAAATCTCCACACCCCCACCACATCTCCCTTATCTGGTTCGCCCCAAATCACCTACGAGCCTTTACTCGTAAGGCATACGACTCGGCTAATGGGTACAACCCCGGTTTGGAAATCCTTGATGACCAAGACCTTATGTGTCGCCTCTACCTACAGACCAAGTTCCACCACATAAAGGAGAACTTGTATCTACAGCGTATCCACGCGAATCAGACACAGGCCGACCCCCAAATCAACCCCAAAATCCAAGCCGGAACTTTGGAGTTGTACAACATTTATATCTCCGACCTTTTGCTGAAATGGGCCGGAGACAACCATTTACGCGCTCTAGATTTGGGCGGAGCACACAATCCCAAGCCCGGCTTCCAAACTGTTGACCTACACGATGCCGATATCGTTGGCGATATCTTTGATGTTTTGGCAAGTATGCCAGACAACTCGGTGGGCGTTATTCGGGCTGCTGATTTCCTCGAGCACATACCAGACAAGATTGGTCTTTGGAACGAAATGTATCGTGTTTTGGCTGATGGGGGTATGGTTTTGAGCATTACGCCCTCGACTGACGGTAGGGGTGCTTTCCAAGACCCGACCCACAATTCGTTCTACAACGAAAACTCGTTTTGGTATTTCATAGACGAGAACTTCCGCCGATTCGTGCCAGAACTCAAGATGGACTTCCAAACTAGCCGACTCCTAACCTACTTCCCATCGGAGTTTCACCAGAAGCACAATATCTCCTATGTGCTAGCAAATCTCATAGCAGTCAAGGGCGAAGAACGCTTTGGCGGGTGGCGAGGCGCACAAGTCTAGATTTTCCAAATCTTGTGGCAAGATAGAGACAGCGAAAACCCCTTTTAGGAGTCTCTATGGCACAGGTATTTATCAACGAAGGTCTTGATGTCCTACTGAATCAGGTCATCACCTCAAGCCCAACGACTTACTCTTCGCTTTATATCGGCCTCTTTACGGGAACTATCCCAGCGGCCACCACGACTCTTTCAGCAGTTGGCTCGGCTTGGTATGAGCAGACTGGCTCTGGCTATGCTCGCAAGGCTGTTTCGTTCGGCGCACCAGCCCTCTCAACTATCTGGTCAACACCCTTTGCTGCTTCTACCCTCAACGGTTCGGTCACTTCTTCCAACTTGATTGCTGTCGGCTCTTTCACCACCGGCACTTACGCAAGCCTCGCCGTAGGTATGAGCATTGACATCGCTGGTGCTACTGGTGGCGCACAGGGTTCTGGTGCGGCTTCCCTGTTCGTAATCACCGCACTCCCCGGTTCTTCGCAAATCGTTCTGAACGCCCCCGCAACGGCAACGACTTCGGCGGTTATCAAGATTGGTGATGCCGTAAGCGGTCAGAAGACTGTCGCTACTGCCGTGACTTTCGGCCCCGCCACAGGTGCTTGGTCAACTGCTTCAACCGGCTACTTCATCACGACAGTTGCTAGTGGAACTTCAGGAAAACTCCTTTACGCCGCCAACTTTGCTGATGCCTCAACGCCAGTTCTAGCCGTAAACGACACCCTGACAGTCACACCTACTTGGTTGATGAGCAACTAGTCAGGTAGGTAAGGGGCTATGCCCGTCACTACCCAGACTTACGGAGCCTTCTCAACTCTCTACAACGGCGGTGGTGATACGGCCTTTAGTGGCCTTTACGCCAATGGTGCTATCGGCAAGGTCTATTCCGTAGTAGGTATCGTTTCAGCACTCGACCAGACCGTTGATACCAAGACGACTGCCAATAACCCGATTAGTTCGGTTGCACTTTACGCTTTCCAAACCCAATTTAAGGTCACAGCCAATAACCCAACAAGTTCGGTTCTGGCTACTTTTTCGGCGGTATCTTCCAAATCCCAAAACCTCTACAAAGAGCAAGTCGCTAGTCTCCTATTGGCACAAAGGAGTGCTTCTAGCAAATCCACCAATAAAACTGGTTTGGAAGCCACCTACTTCATCACGGATGGGGTCAAGAGTCAAGGAAAGATTCGTTCTGCTTCGGCTGCTGAAATAGAGAGCCAATCCTCTAGTCGGTCGCAAACCCGCTCGGATGCTGGGGCTACGGCTCTGGTCGAAAAGTCTACTTCTTCCAAATCTTCTGGTCTTTTTGGGATTTCTTCTATCTCGCTCGTTCAGGCAACTACTTCCTTGCGCGCTCGAGGGGTTTCCAAACTCGCCTCAACTGCTGAAATCCTAACCCAAATTGCCGTGCCAAACAAGACACTTATTAGGTCTGGCTCTACTTCCCAAAAGGAAGCCGTTAGTTCCACCAAGTCGCAGGGCAAAGCATCGACCTCTGCCGTATCCCTCACGCAAGTCTCCACCTCTATTACCAAGCGCGCTATTTCCAAACTCGCCTACAACGCAACGATTATGGCTACTGTCGGAACGGCGGCTAGGGCGATTATTCGTTCTGGTTCTTCTGCTGAAAAGCAAGCCCTATCTTCCACAAGGTCACAGGCTCGCACGGAGTCTGGCTCGGCCAACCTAACGCAAAAGACTTCGAGTGTCAAGTTCCAAACTCGCCTCGCTGCGGCTTCGGCGGCCTTACGACTCGCTGCTGAAGATGTGCGGTCGCGCGCAATTACCGAGTTGGGTAATAACTCACTCAAGCAATTCACAGTTGCGATAAAAGTTCTCGTACCGCTAATTATTGGCTCGCCAATTATCTTTAAGGATTACTACAACACCTTTATTGACCAAGAGGTAAATAGCGTGACTAGCCAAGAACACGGCCAAGCAGTCATTGAGGAATCTTCGGCCAATGCGACTTTCCAAGAGGACGACGTATCCTTGTTTACCGAGAGGAAATGGAATAACCCCTAATGCCCGACACTTTGGAATACCCAACGCCCGCCGCTTCACTGCCGAACGCTAACTTTCTCTGGTTGGATTCGAGTGGCACACCCCTTGATTTCAGCACAGGTTGGACTTTTGTGATGAAAATCGCCCAGCCACCAAACCCAGTTCAGGTCACGAAAACTAGCGGTTTTTACGGCCTGACCAGCACTAATGGCTCATCAAACCTAGTGGTTGTATGGGCTGACAACGAGTTGGTCAACCTCACCTCTGGTCGTTGGTATTTCCAAATCACCGCAACGCAGACTTCTAGCGGGGCGCAGCGTATTCTCACGGGGTCAATCAAGTTTGACTTCGCCCAAATGTAAAGGATAACTATGTCTTGGACTTATTCCGCAAACCCCGGCTCATCACCAAAAGACACGGTTCGCTACCTCATTGGCGATACGAACATTGACAACCAAATCGTTCAAGACGAAGAAATCTACTTTAACTTAGGCGAGGTCAACAACGAGCCATACCGAGCCGCTTCTAATACTTGCTTTAACCTTGCGGCTTTCTTCACTGGCGCAGCCCAAAGTGAGAGCAAGAGCGTCGGTGGTCTGTCTATCAGCAAATCACTTGGCGACCGAGCCCAACGCTACGAGCGCTTGGCGAAAGACTTGCTTATCCGTTCACGCCGAGTTGCCCCACCATCAGCGAACGCCGACCCACGCGCCCTCGGTGCGGAACTCAAGGTTGGCTTTATGGACCCCTACTACGCCGAGCCGAACGCTTGGCCGACCAACTCTGTCACGGGTGTCACCTCGACTTATGGCGTTGGCAACTATGACCCTCTTGATATCGCTGGTGAAATCCAAGAAACCATTGTTGAGGTCGTTCAGGAAGACATCGGCTAATGAGCGATATTTCGTCTTTTGGGATTGACCCAGACCTAGTTGCTTTGATGACCCAGACGATTCTGGTTGAGAATATTATTCCAAACCAAGGCAGTCAGGGAACTGTGGTTTTAGACGGCTATGGTCGCCACTATGTAGGCACAGACGGAACTAGCGATAGCACGGTGGAATACGGCCCATCGGTCGCTTACAATTGTCGTTTGGAATACGAGATTAAGGTGATGCCCTCTATGGATGGTCGTGACCGATACAGTTCGGGTCGAGCCTACCTAACTGGCTTCTACCCAAATATCACCACAGAAAGCCGAGTCACAGTTCCAAACCAGACCCAGCCAATTCTCAAGCACCCAATCATTATGTATGTGGAAAACAACTATGACGAGAACGGCCTAAACGGATACAACACGACTCTCCACTTTGAGTAGGTGCTGAAATGATTTCCTACCAAGTCACTTTTAATAAGGCCGACATAGAGGCAATCGCCAAGAAAGCCGACTACATAAACCTCGCCGTGCTTGATGCTCTAAAGGAATACGGCGACAATGTGTTTAACGACAGTCAGAATCTTGTGCCGGTGGATACTGGAAATCTGCAGGCTAGCGGACACATAGACATCATTAGCGGCAAGGGATTCCCAGAAGTGGCTATCACCTACGACGCCCCCTACGCGCTCTACATTCACGAAGACCTACAACTCAATCACCCCAACGGGGGTCAAGCCAAATACATAGAGCAACCAATGGATGAGCGGCTACCAGAACTTCGACAGGGAATTATTGACCGAGTGAACGCTGTGCTTTACGGTGGTAAGGTTTTTTCAGCATCCGACACGAGTGGATTTGGTACTAATGGCTAATATTCTTGACGCACTAGCCCAATATCTAGTCAACAACATCACCGTTGCCAAATACGGTTCATACGGACTCGTTCTCGGACAGAATCTCTTTCTAGGTCGCCTACCAGCCGAAGCACCTAACGCTTCCGTTCTGGTTCAGCCCTATCCCGGTCGTGCGCCGAGCCTCACTATGGGGATAGAAGCGATTGCGATTGACAACCTCAAAATCCAACTGCTGATTCGTGGCGAGCCAGAAGATTACCCAGACACCTACGCTTGGGCTGACACCATTCGCACGGCTCTAGCCTCAATAGTTGGCACACAGGTCATAGATGGAATCCATATTCTTCGTATGGCCCCGCTTGGAACGATTAGCCCAATGCCGTATGATGATGGCAACCGACCCAAGTTCACAATAAACTTTGAGGCCAATGTCCAATAACCCCGAACTCGATGCGATTCAAGCCGCTATTTCAGCAGCCAAAGCCGCCAATGTCGCATCTATCCGCGCGCTAGAAACAGTCGAGCGGCTGTTGGGATTCTCCAACGGCTTTCCAAACCAGCCAGAACCCGCAACTGAAACAACCGAAACCAGCGAGGGTGGTTGTGACCACTCCGAAGCAGTAGAAGCCGCCACCATTCAGGGTCGGTATCTAATTTGCCACTGCGGTTTTCAGCAGAGACTCCAATAAATAGGCTAAATTAGAGGCCGTTATGAAAACGCCTACGCCTCAACACACCCCCTCGTGGATTGAACTCTCCGAGTGGAATGGGTTTGGAAAAGACGACCCCATCCGTGTTTCCAACGAGCGCGGCGACTTCATCTTTATTTCAGCACACGAGCGAGATGGCGAGATTATCGCTGTCAATGTTTACGGCGGGCCAAACGGCAGGAAGACGAATCGCTCTTTCTACCCCAATCGGGTGAGCAAGCCACCAGCCAAAAGAGCCAGAAAGCCCAAAGTCGCAGAGGAAAACGACAAATAGGTTTTTCCAAACGTGGTGATACGATTTGTCGCAAGGCAACCTCACTAGGAAAGGCACTATGGCTAAGTCAAATACTGTGGCGTATGTCGTCACTGACCAGTCTCCTTTGTCGTATCTCGGCAAGACTGCCAATCCCGGTGATACGGTCACGGACCTTCCCGGCGAGAGCATTTCTTGGCTTCTAGCCGATGGGTTTATTGTGTCAGCCTCGGCTTCCAAAGTAGATGCTGAAACGAGCGACAACTAATGGCTACCACTACCGCCCCTAACTTCCTACACGGTAAGAACACACGAGTTCTTTTCGTGAACCCATTGTTCTCTTCTGCTGTTATTACGGCCAACACGACCAACGGCAGTGCCGTTATCGTTTCCACGACCGTTATCGGGCCAGCCTCACTCGGACAGTCCGTTAGCGGCTCTGGAATCCCCTCTGGGGCGACTATTACGGCTATACAGGGGCAGAACATTACTCTGTCAGCAGCGGCCACCGCAACGGCTTCTGGCGTGTCTGTGACCCTCTCAAGCACGGGTGCGGGCTTCGACCTTTCACCATTCTTTAACGATGCGAGCGTGACCTACGCCGTAGCAGCCGAAGAAACAACGACTTTCTTACAGGGTGGCTCAAAGACCTTTATTCCCGGCCTCAAAGACGGCACAATCACCTTGTCTGGCTTCCACGATGGCACTATCGGCGGAACCAGCGCAATCATTCACGGTGCGACCTCAACGGCAGGAGACAAGTCAGTTCTCGTATTCCCCGCTGGTGGCACGACCGACAACGAGCGTTGCCTTATGGCGAACGGCGTGACTACGAAGTTTGACATCAAATCACCAGTCGCGGGCGTTGTCACAAACGATATGGAACTTCAGGCCGATGGCGGAGTTTGGCGCGGAAACGGCCAATACCTCGTTGTATCAACTACGGGAAATAGCACGGCTTACACCTCAACGCCAGCCGCTTCTTCAGGAACAGCCTCTACCACTAAGGGTGGCTCTTTGATTATGGGTATTTCTACGGTCGTAGGAACGAACCCAACAATTTCGCTCGCATTTCAGCACTCGCAGGATGGCACCACTTGGGCCAACCTTGCGACTTTTTCAAGTGCTGGCGGCTCGGTGACTTTGCTCACCGGAACAATCTACCAATACACACGCTTGGCGTGGACTATTGGCGGAACAAACACATCAGCAGTAATTTACTACGGGTTCGCCCGATACTAGGAAAGGAATAGACCAAAATGGCTACTTCAACAACTACTCCAACTTTCCAGCACGGTAAGAATGCGTTTCTTGCTCTCGGTTATGACCTCGGTTTGACTGCTGGTTCTTTGGTTCAAGCAACCGCTACGGCAACCACAACCACTTCCCTCACCATCTCTGGTGCTGGAACTGGCTCGTTGCTTACGCAGAACAACCCAATGACTTACGCAGGGGCCGGAAACTCGGTTTACGGTGCGTTCTTCGGTGGTGTTCCTGTTTACGGAACGGCCCTAAGCACAACCTCAATGACCGTTTCTTCGGGCAACGTGGCTACCACTTCGGTCGCTACCCCAATGGTTCCAATGATTAACATCTCGGAGTTCATCAACGATGCCTCGTTGCCATACGCTATCGAGGCTGCTGAAACCACGACTTTCTCGCAGTATGGCGTAAAGACCTTTATCGTTGGTCTGAAGTCTTGGACTCTTACCTTTTCGGGTATGTTCGACGAGACTGCCGTTAACACCGGCTACGCAGGTGGAATTGACGCAATTATGAACGGTCTTTCTTCTTGGCAGGACTCTGGCCGTATCGGAAACTTCGTTTATGGCCCAGCAACCCCCGGTGGATTTACCGGTTTGACTGGCGACACCAAGTACTACGGAACTGGCGTTTTGACCAAGTATGACCTCAAGAGTGCCGTTGGTGCTGTTGTGACATTTGATGGCGAATTACAGGTGACTGGCCCTGTATTCCGCACTACACTCTAGGGATAAACCCTAGTTAGGAGATTTACAGATGTCAGAACTATCAGCAAAGATTTTCGCCGCTGACGATATTGAATCAGAACTCGTTGCCATCCCACAATGGGGTGTCGAGGTTCTAGTCAAGTCGCTTTCGGCTAAGTCACGCGCTCTAATGATTGATAACGCTATCGCTACCAGCGTAAACGGACAATTCAATATTCAGCAGATTCTCCCAGACCTCGTTCTTCAGTGCACCTACGACCCCACAACGGGCGAGCGTGTGTTCTTGGACTCGGACCGTGAGGCTGTAATGGCTAAGTCTTCAGGCCCTATTGAAGTTATTGCTCAAGCGGCTATGCGACTTTCAGGAATGACCGATGATGCTGTTGAGGCAGCGGGAAAAGAATCTTCGCCAACCCAGAACGACGTTTCCTCTACGAACTAGCGGAAAAGTTGGGGAGAACAGTTGGCGAACTTCTTGATGGTTCTCCCGCCCACAAACCACTTTCAGCAATGGAATTGGTTGAGTGGCAGGCAGTATGGCAAATCAGGAATCACGAGCAGCAAGAGGCGATGGATAAAACACAATAACTAGTTTGGAAAGCGAGGTGAGTAGATGAGTATGGGCGAAGGCGGAAATATGGACATCCGCGCACGGTTTTTAGCCGACACATCCTCTATGAAGACCGCGCTTTCACAGGCTACGGATTCTGCGCACGTCGCTGCTGAAAAAATTACAGAAGAGTTCCGCCGTGCCGGTGAGTTCATCAAAAGCACGATTGGAATTATCGGTCTTAGCACAATGTTTGAGAAAGCCGTTGATTCGGCTTCTCAACTTGAGCAAGTTCAGGCCGTACAAGCAAACCTCTTAACAAACCAAGGTCTTGCTAGTCAATACAACCTAAGTATGACCAAGCAGACATTTGACCAGCAAAAGGCTGCTGGCAACTGGAGTGCTGCGTTCTATTCCAAAATGCTTGCCAACCAATCAAACTACCTCTCTGTTCAGACGGGCGTAAACCGAGCGCAAATCACCCAAGCGCAGACTCTTGCTCTAACTAACACCGATATCGCCAAGTTGGTTTCGACCGGCCCAACGGTGAAAGGTGCTTTAGGCGCGGCAGGTCAACCGCTACACGGCATTCGCCAAAATATGCAACTTATGATTACCGACGCCATCAACCTGTCGGAGGTAATGGGTGGCGGTCACGGCGGTTCGGTTGCTTCTTCGGCTCGTATGCTGACCCGAACTTTAGCGAACCCGATGCAGCGTATGAGTGCTATGGCTCGCTACGGATTCACCCTGTCGCAATCGGAACAGATGCGAATCAAGACTTTGGAATCAACCAATGGTCTTTACGCAGCCCAGCAACAACTTCTCGTGGATATCAACAACCACGTTAAGAACACGGCTCAAGTGGCAACTTCGCCTATTGAGATGCTGAAAAACGATTTCCAAATTATTTATACAACTATTGGTCAGGGATTGTTGCCGTTCTTTAAGGCACTAGCAACTTCTCTCGGAACCGTAGTGACAGCACTTATGCCACTTTTCCAAAGTGCGGGTGCTGCTCTTGGGGCGGTATTAGGTTCATTGGGAAACGAACTTGGAACTATCTTCCAAGTGGTTAAACCTCTTGTTGACTTATTTGTAAATAACTTGCTTCCCGTATTGTTGCAAATGATTACGCCGTTCTTTACGTTAGCAAACGACATTTTCACCCCATTGGCAAAGGCTTTGGATAAGATTATCGGAACGAGTAAAGATATGAAGACCCTCGCCGGAATCTTTAATGCTATGGGTGGAGCGGTAAGCAAGAGCCTTATGGTTGGTGTAAAAGCCATAGCCGATGCCTTTACAAAAATGGTGAAAAACGGCCAACTCAATGCGATGCTTCAGGGTTTTGTAAAGGTAATCGCAACGCTAGCGCCTATTCTTCCTGCCGTAGCAACAGCAGTCGCAAACCTAATGGTTGCCCTAGCGCCTATCTTTATTGCTGCGGGGCCAGCACTCGTAAAGATTCTCCAAATCTGGGCGAAACTATTAGTCGCACTAACGCCAGCAATTCTTATTATCATAAACGCAATCAGCAAGTTGATTGGTTGGATTACCGGGAACAAGGGTCTTACCGAAGCGATTGCTATTTTGGCGGCCGCTTGGTTCACCCGAAACCTCTTCCTCACGCCAATCAAGATGGCTATGGAAAGCATCACGCTTCTATCGGGCAAGGTTCTTAGTCTTGGTGGCACACTGCGTAAGACCGGTTCGCTCTTTAAGCAGTTCTTCCAAAATAGGGGAATGACAGATGCCAAGGGCAACCCAATGACCGCCGGTTCTCGTTTGGGTCGCTTGCTCAACAACCGAGCCGACATTTCAGCAGTTGAGCGCGCAGCGAAAATCAAGGCGTATGAGCAGAAAGCCGAACACGGCGGATTTATGGCTGCTCACTGGGCTAAGCGCGCAGAAGAACTCAAGAAGAAAACCTCATACTTCGAGAAAATCGCTGACTCCAATCTCGGCAAAACTCTTTTTAAGGATGCTGGTGAAGAGGCAAAGAAAGGCCGCTGGAAAGGCTTGTTTAAGGGCTTCTTCGGCGTTGCTGGCAACCTCTTTGGTGTTAGTGGGGCTGGTCAAGCCTCGGATAATGCCGATAACCAACTATCTGCTACCAACAACCTAATTGACGCAATCAACAACCTAATCTCCACTATTCAGTCAGGCGGTATGGGTGGTGGTGGGGGCAATAGTTCCAACCCCCTAAAGACGGTCGAGAACGATGTCAAAAAGGGCAAGTCATTAATCGATGACCTAAAGAAAGGCAGGGGCCTCGCTAGTAAAGCGAAGAACCTCGTTTCTATGGGTAAGAACCTTGTCGGCAGACTGTTTGGCGGCGGTGGTGCGGAGGCTCTGGGCGGCGAAGCGGCGACTGGTGCTGAAGTTGCGGGAACTATGGAAGCAGGTGCGGCTCTCGGACCAGAGACTCTCGGTGTCTCCGTAGCCGTTGCTGCAGCGACAGCGGCCTATATCAAGTGGCACAAACAAATCAACCACTTTGTCTCAACCACAGCACATCACCTTTGGAATGGGGCCAAAGATGTCGGCAAGTGGGCGAGCAAAGAAGCAGGTCACTTGTTTAATGGCGTAAAAGATGTCGCCAAGTCATATGTCAAGTTCAGCGCGCACGTTGGTCACGCTGTTCTCAATGTCGGCAAACACCTAGTCACTGGTGCTGCGAATATCGCTAAGGGCGCGGCCCACTTAGTCGGTGGCGCGGTTAGTGCTATTGGTGGATTCTTTGGTGGTCTGTTTGGTGGTGGCGGCTCTAGCAAGCCCTCAACCCCAAATATCGGCCAACTCAACAAGATGACCTTTACTGGTGGTGCGCTGAATGTGCACATTATGGGCGTTCAGGCGGGTCGAGCACTAAACGGGCGTGCATCTAATGCCGTTGGGCGTGGTGAAACGGTCGTTCATATTGCCCCCGGTGCTTTTACCATCCAAGTTCACGGCAATATGGATAAGACTGTTGGCAGGGAAGTCAAGACCTATGTTGATGACCAATTTAAGGAACTTCACAGGCAATTACGCTCTTTAGGTCGTTAATTCTTCCAAACTAGCGATAGAGTAGGGTTCTAATGAAGACTCTGACCGCCACTCCGACTTCAGCAAATATCGACCCTAGATATTGGGTAATCAATGGCGCGCCCGATGGGGCAACGGCACAAAACGACACAACTCGCCTTAGTTGTACGGCAATCAGAACTGCTGATACCAATATCTACCAAGTCCACGTAGATAACCTCACCAAACTCTTTACAAGCCTTACAAGCCTTTCGCAAGATACGCAAGTAGCCCCATACGCCTATGTGCCAAGTGGTGCTTGGTATTTAGCGGCCAAAAACTACACCTACACCGGCGATGGCTTTATCTATGTAAGTGACACGAGTGGTTTCGCCGCTACACAAAAAGTCGTTGTTTTGGAAGGCGACAGTCAGCAGAACTCCCCTGCTTTTTATTCAGAGTGGGGAACTGTGGGTTCGGCCGGTCAAATCCCTATCACGCAGTCAATTACCAATGCAAACTTTACAAACTCTTCCGTTATTTCTTCTCCATACAATGTGGGAAACGAAATGAATCAAGGCCTTTACTTTACTTGTTCGGGCGGAACGCCTACTGCTGAAATCACGGGAATCGTTCCCGATTGGACATACGACTATGTGGTTTCCACAACCTCAACGCAAATCTCGGTCTTTAATAGCGGCCCCAATGGGAACACACCACTAGTCGGCTCGTGGCAACCCGGCCAAATGGTTTTTGATGCCAAGGGCGACTACTTAGGTCTTATTAGTGGGGTCACTAGCACGACCGCAACTTTGCCTATTTCGGGAACTTACACAACCCTTTCTTTCCAAAACCCAATAGTGGCAAACTGGTTAAACCTCACGGCGACTTTCTCCGTCACTGCCACCTCTGGTAGCAACACCGTTGTAGCAACGGCTTCTACTTTGGAAACCTACGAGCCCGTAGGAACGATTATGGGCGGCAACAAGGTTTCAGCATCGTTCTTTAACACGGTGGGAACTATCCAAAACTACTTTGCTTCTGTAGTCGGAACGGCTACTACGGCAACGCAGGGCAACCTTGTTATCAACACAACGGCGACCGTAAGCACTACCTCAACGCTAACTGTTTACACACCTATCTTTGCTTCTAGCGTTTCAGCAGACTTGGCTATTGGAACGGTCAACTCCGTTGTTGTGTCAACCACTTCGTCGGCAACCACTATCGGCGTATCTTCTTGGGCCACTAGGTCATCAACCCTCAATGTCTCTGCTGGCTCGCTAATGGGAACTTACACGGGTCAGCCACCACAGGTAGGTGCGACCCTTAGTGCTGGAACGGCAACGCTTCAGGGAACTAACACGATTACGGCTATCAACACCTCTGCCCTAACCTTTACTTTCACCTCAACGGTCGGCGCACCAACAGTCGCCGGAACAGTCACCGCACCTATCACGGCTATCGTAAATCAAAATGTTTATGTGCTTAGTGCCACGAACTCTGGTTTGGGAGCGCAAATCCTCTCTAGCGAAATCTCCGCAGTCAATTTACCTACTTCGTATTCACCTGCTTCGTTTGTTATTGCTACAAACTCAACCCTCGCACAACCCCTTTCCTATTCTGGTACTGGCCCATCGGAAACCGTGTCGGTAGGAGATGTCATTATGCTCTCGGATGGCGACCAACGCTACAAGGGCATAGTCACCACACCGGGAAATAACACCTACTCCGTAGTCTTAGGCCCAACGCCCCCTTACTATTCCTCTATTGACCCATCACCTCTAGGTGCGAACTCTATCGGAACGAAAGCGAACATCACTAGTGTCACCTATTCGGGCGGACAACTCACCTTTAACGCCACCAACTCTTTTAAGGCGGGTCAAACGGTTTCTGTAAATATATCTGGTTCCTTATATGCGGGTATTTACCAGATTGTCTCCACTACTAGCACCAACTTTGTCGTTGCCACGACATCCACAACAACGCCGAGCGCACTAACAGGAACAGCCAATATGGTTTCGCTTGGAGATGAAACAAATGGTTTCTATGGAAGCACAGGCTCAAACATATGGTTCTATCCATATCTAAAAAACCTTATTTTCACCGGAACGATTGATACTTATCGCTCAACGCCGGTAGCCTCGTTCGTAAGCATTTCGCTAGTGAGTACTACGGGTATCACCTCACCGTTTAATTTCCAAGCAACAGGGTATGCCAATACGATTATCGACCGCCACGGCCAACCAGTCACTAACTATGAGTTGATAAACCTATCCTCATCAGACGCACAAACTCTAAGCAATATGATTTCTGGCACGGGCGTACTTCTCTTGTCTGGCGCTGGGGTCACATCTAGCACTTGCTACCTCACCTATGTCGACACCACGGCTTTAATAGGTTATGTAAGTAATCCTATTAGCACGACTAGCACGACTTGGACCGCCACCGTCATATCAGCACCGGCGTTAGTGACCTGCGATAACAACTCCACTATCTCTAGCCTCTATACCCAAGCGACTAATAGTGGCAAGAGCCTTTACCTAACTTTCCGTGGCGAGGGTGCGCGCTGGAATACTAGTGTTTTGACTTCAGGGCCAACGCCGTATTGGCAGGTGACTGGTATCCCAACAGATAGCACCAACTCTTTCTACATCAACAACTCTTCCTTAGATAACTACGCACCAGCACAAAACGCCTATTACAACGGTGATAGTCAGAACTACATCTATCTATGGGAAGTCGAGCAGTCGCCAACGCTTGCCAATGGAAACACCAATCCTTTCTACCTTGCTTGGACTATCCCACTCGGCTCTTCGCTTTCAGCAGCAAACTACGATGGAACGGGTAGCGGCGTAGTCTCACTACAGAATGGAACTATCGGTGGCGTTCACTTAGCCGGAACTACAGTCGGCTCTTATATCCTCGGACAGCGTTGGATTGGGTCGAATACGGCTGCTGATTTGGAAGCCCTCAACGCTGACCAGATTGGCTCTCGCTACACCTCAAGCCTCTATTCAGATGTGATGGGTGGAGTCTCCACCTCGTTTATCGCAAGCCCAGCACCAGCCCAAACTTCGGTATCCCTAAACCTCACGCTCTCTAGCGGAGGCAACCAACTTGCGACTTTGGCTGGCGCGAACACCTATGGGTCAGTCACGGGCGTAATCGTAGGTATGTTGGTTCAGGGAACGGGAATCCCTAGCGGTTCTGTAGTCACTTCTGTCGTTGCACCTTATGTAGTCGCATCTACCGGGCTACCCACTGCTGGAATAATCTCTATCTCTAACAACGCCACTATTAGTGGAGTCGAGAATGTCACATTTTCGAGCAATATTATGAACCTAACTGCTGATATCGCCAACGATGTGAGCGTGGCGATTATTGGAACGGGCAAGACCCAAGAAGCCGTTTTGCTTTCGGGCTCGTATGTCGGCGTGGATGGCTCGCTAAACAATGTTCCTATCGTTTGGGATTTGGTTCCCGGCAACACTTTCCGATTCGACCACTACGCCGGTGAGCCTATTTTCACCCCAAATATCCTTTGCTACACCAATCCGCTAACGAACGACCACGGTGCGGATACCCCTGTTATTGGCTCGCCAGATACAAGCACTACAACTAGTGCGACATCATCTACGGCATTGATAGCGCAGAATATCTAGAGGACCCTATGCCATCAATCACCACTGACGCCTACCTAGATTTCGACAAGCCGTGGCTCACAACCGGCAATAACGGTCAGCCCAATATCAACACCAAACTCTCCTACGCTTCGGCTGCTGGCGATGAGAGCATCGTTGTAGAGAGTCGCTACGGATTCCCCACCTCATACCCCGATATCTTTCCACCGTTCCTCAATAACGGAACAACTATCACGGGCATTTCTGGTAGTGGAACAGTAGTCACCTACACGGCTATCAACTCTTTCGTAGCCGGTCAATCGGTGACAATTATTGGTTCTGCCGTTTCTGGCTTTAACGGAACTTTTACGATTGCGAGCGCGACACAAACGGCATTTACCGTGACTTCTGCTGTTTCGGGAACCGACAACCCCTCTACGCCAACAGCGACCGCTATTTTGGCTAATCCAAACTACTTTGCCTTGCCAGAAATCGGCCGCCTTTCGTTGGCTACTGCTTCTAGCGACACCACAATCACTTTTAACCCAACCCACCAGTTGCCAGTTTCCGCCCCTTTTACTTTCACCATAGGCACGGCGACATTTACGGCCTACAACATTACCTACAACTCCAACACAGGTAGCACTCCGTCTGCTGTTATCAACTTGCCAGCAGGAATAACCGTAGGGTCTATCTATAGTGCCGGAACACCGATTCACTTAGCGGCACTAGACACCAAGAGTTCTTACACTAGTTTGGAAGTTCCTCGCTTCTTCCTTACTGGCACAGGAATCAACTTTATGGGGAACGGCCAGAATTACTCCTATCTTCCTGTTTCACCACTTCCATACTCAATCGCCGTAGATACGCCCCTAACTATTCGGCAGGGCCTCTTCTACCAAGACCTAATCGTTCGCAACGGTGGTCTGGCTACCGACGCCCAAGCAGGTAGCACAGTAATCAATGTCGCCAATAGCAAGTTCACCGCTACTGTCACGACCGCAAGCACCCTAACTATTACGGCCAGTTCGGCTAGTTATCTAGCAGGCAACCTATTCGTTGGACAGCAAATCTTTGCGAGTGGCTCGGATACGGCTATTGGAACAATCTCCGCTATTTCAGCAACTTCTATCAACCCAGTCCTCACTATTACCGTTAGCACGAGCCTCGGAACAGTCGGTAGTTCATACACCTACTACAGCGCGTTCTACGCTTTCTACAACTACAACGCCACGAACTTTGGAACAAACGGAGTCGTGAATAGTGCGTTTAACCAATCGGGGAACACCGATGCCGTTGGCGCGATTATCTCGGTTCAGTTGGCGCAGCCACTTTCGCCCGGCGACTTCTTGGTTCTGTTAGAAAGTTATACGGCGACCACGAGTGGCTCAACGGCTATCAGCACCACGCCCACAACGATTACCCTTACCGCACCCCCAACAAACTGGCTCAATAGCGGAACTTTTAGCGTAATTATCAACAAAGTAGCGAAAGAAGTCTTCTACACAGGTATTTCGGGAAGCACCCTGACTGGCGTTAGCGTGACGAGTGGCTCATTCACTATTCCTAGTGGGGCGACTCTAACCACAGTCTTTAGCCAACTCCTTGAGGTTGACAAGGCCGCTACGGTGCGCTCTAAGTTGGTTTCCGTAAAGTCTTTCCAGCCTAACTACGCTTACAACGCTAGTTCTACTATCGTTAAGACCTACGAACTTTCTATTGACACGGGCAATCTCCAAGAAAAGATTTACCCAGTTTCAGCACCAGTCTCGCTAAACGCCGACAATATCTCTGGCCCATACCAAGTTCTTCTTGGAACGCAGATGGCTAATAGCCACACGGCGGGTTCGCAAGTTCTTTGGTATCAGATGCCGCAAAACCCAAATATTGCTGATATTTGCTACCGACCCGACCTCAACCAATTCCAAATGTATGACGGCCTCGGATGGCGATATGCGCGCGTTCAGTCGGTTCAGCCTATCTACACAATGCTTGGTGCGAACGGCGGTCTAGATAAAGAGTTGTTTTCACTCTACGACCCTATTAACAAGACAGAAACCCAGCAGGACACTTTCACCAACAACTCAAGCGTTGCCTACACGACCCACTTCGGTTCTTTGTTTGGAAACGACCCCAACAATGTCGAGTGGACTCACGATGTCCTTTCACGAGTTCAGATGCACATTCAGGCCGCCGTTCCGCCGGGCAAGCAAGTTGCTTTCCGTAGTCTCGGAATGCACATTGTTTTTAGGTCTGCCCCATCGGTTGATGATGTTCTAATCAAGCCAACAGACACCGTGACTTTTTCGGCTGGTGAAACGCCCGCTATCGGTTGGAAATACAGCGACTTTGACGAAGACCCACAGAACGGATGGGAAGTCCGTGTCTTTGACGAAACCACTTATCAGAGTGCTGGCTTTTCACCAAACACTTCTACACCAGTCTGGTCAAAAATAGGAAACGACGACTCAACTCAAGTTCTTATTGACTCTTCTATTGGTTTTAAGGACAACACCCTTTACTACGCCTATGTGCGGGTATCTAAGTCTTTCCAAAACGCCTCTTGGTTTGGCGATTGGAATGTCAAGCACTTCTTAGTTGACCCAGCGCAACCCCAACTCCCAATGATGGCGGTCTATAGCGATGGTGATAATGCGATTAACCACTTGATTGTTCAGTCAAGCGACAACTTGCTTTCCTCGGATAATGCTGATTTCCCAACAAGCACGGGAAACTGGCAGACCACTAGTGCCGACTCGGCAGGAACGAAAGTCTCGTTGGGGGCTATGGCTACACACATCTCCACCAAACTAGACAAGACAAAGATTTATAGCCAGTTGCCTGTTGGAACTGATGCCAAGTTAGGAACGGCTATCACCACAACTAGCCAAGTGGGAAACATCACTATCAATGGTGCTGGTCTTCCTGTATCTGGCACTTTTTGGGTCAACATAGGCGGAACGGTTGATGCGAATACCGGCCTTGTTAGTGGTGGTGAAAATGTCTTGCTACAGACTGTTTCGCAGACAGCAACTAGCGGTGTCTATTCGATTCAGGCTCGCAACTACCCTGTGCCGTCTGGCCCAACTGGAACTTCCCTTTCGACACACGCACTAAACGAAAATGTTTCGTTCGGTCTTCAGTCGCCTGTCTATCACGGCTCAACGGCAAAGATGTCGTGGACAGAAAAGATTGAGCACACCACTAAAAAGCCCGAATACTCCTATGTTCAGACTGGTGCGGGTAGCGCGGCCCAACCAGTTCGTTTTCAGATTCTCAAGGGCAATAGCAAAGAACACCCACTCAAGGTGATGATTTACGACCCCCACCACGCTTTTTATGCGCCCGGTCAGGGAACTGGTAAGAAAATCAATGTCTACTACACCCACTTTACGGTCGCACAATTAGCAGTAAGTGGAACTGGCGGAAAGAAGTCGAAGAAGAAACTCAAGACAACGACCAAAGTAGTCCAGTCAAATCTTTACGAAGTAGCAACTATCGCTAGTGTCCACGCCGCCGGGCCAGAAGTTAAGGGCGGTTGGATTGACTTCGGCGTGACGACTGCTGATGCTATTGGATTTAGGAATCTAGTCTCCACTAGCCCAATCAAATACCAATACCAGAACCTACGCACCGTTCCTATCCGTATGACGAACTCAAGTGCCGCAAGTCTGTTTGACCGCACTAACGGTTGCAGCACACAGGCTCTAATCAAGGCAGGAACTCAAGTTCGTTTCGTGAATGGGTCAAGCAAGATGACCGCCACTCTTTCTGCTGATTGGCACGGCCCAAATGTTCCACTCGGAACGCGCGGAGACACTTCGTTCAGCATCAAGCCTATTGGAAACGGTTGGAACTTCCAAAAGTTCGGAACCAAATCAACCGGCCCACTTAGTAGTTCTTCTTTTAAGATTCCATCAGGAACGCAGATTCAGGTTTACCAAGCCGTTGTTCCATCACCAAACAAAATCGTTTATTTCGAGAAGAACACAATCGGTCAAGGTGAGTTTAAGGGTCTTTACACAAGCGTTGGCGACTACCTAGAATCCGCAAACCTCACTATTGGCGGAACAGCAGGAACTGGCTTCAACAAACTTACTGGCGCAAAAGTAGAGATTTCCTACACGCTAAAGAACTTTGAGCACATACTCCAACTCATTAGCCCGACCGGAACTGGCTACACCGTTCCGTTCACCTCTGGCACAACGGCTAATACGACAGGAAAGATTTTCCAAAGTGTCACCTTGACCGGCACGGCTACGGCTAACCAATATCAGGGCTGGGCGATTCGTGGTGACGGTATCGAGCCGGGAACTCGCATCACTAGCAACACCACCACTAGTGGCGGAACTTTTGCCGTGACACTTTCCAACCCCGGAAATGTCCTTTACAGCACACCCGCTAGCACAACGGCAACAAACCTATCGCCCAATATTGCCTTAAGTTCTCCCTCTTACAACCTAACCCCACCAGCGATTACGCCAGTGACGGTCACGCCAGCAGGAAGCCGAATCGTTTATGTGGGAACATTCCAACCAAAGGCAGACTTCCCTCAATACACGCCGGTCTTTATTTCAGCACCGACCAAGTTCACGAGTAGCGAAGAGTTGCTCAACCCACTTATTCTTCAGCCATCAGTTCCTACGACTGGTGCGGCAGGAACTACCGAAATTGGAATCTATGATGGTTTATCTTGGTCTAGTGCCAACTCCGCTTCTGTCACGCCCTCTGGCTGGTATGGGCTTGCTGGCTTCGTTCAGTCAATCAATAGCACTTACTTCGCCCTAAATGCGGCCTCTGCGAGTGGAACGACCTTTACCCTCTCCACCACAGCCCCAGCAGGTCTGCTTACAGGTATGACTATCAACGGTTCTGGTATTTCAGCAGGAACGAAAATCACGGGTATCGCTGGCGACAATGTGACCTTAACTTTGAGCCAACCAGTATCCACCACAGCACCACTCGTATCGACGACTGCTGGCTATATCGCCTACTCCGTTCCTACCTTTAACGCCTTTATTGACTGGTATGACGAGGCGGGCAACTTTATCAGCACAAGTAATGGCAAGACCCACTACGACCCAACTAGCCCTATTGCCACTACAGCAGATTTCGGCGTTCAGGTCTGTAATGTCGGCCTCGACCTAAACTCCAACCCGAACTCCACGAGCGACAAGGCTTTCTACCCACAAGCGATTGTGGCTCAAGCACCATCGCAAGTTGTAGTAGCAACCAATGCCACTTTCGCCTACTCCACAGGAACAACCACTCAAGGCACATTCTCGTTGCCATCACCAACCACTTTGGCTATCAATGCTGGCACGACACTCACGACTGGTCAGGGTGTCCAAGTAGTGACTATTGGAAACACGCCTATCGGCTCGAGCACAATTCTCGCTCGTGTGACAGCACAGCCACAGAGCCCCACCTCGCTCTACATCAATGCGACTCGTGCTTGTCCACGACTTCAGTTGGCAAATGTCGTGCCGGGTGATATCTACGCCCTTTCCAATGTGATGTTCCAAGCCGTGACGCCACCACTTCCGATTGACGGAACGGCAAGCAACTACACGGTTCTGAATAGTGCGATTCCGACTATTTCAGCAGCCTGTGACCCCACTATCGGAACAGGAACTTCACTAGCCGTTCCCGCCTCAACGCCTATGGATGGCGCACAGACCCTATGGGTTCTTGACCCCACCAACGACAAGGGAACGCGCGAACTAAAACTTGGTGCTGATTTGCCAAACTTCACGGCTACCCTAACCGAGCCCACCTTTATCGGTGCGAAGTTCGTAAACCTTTCCAATGTTGATGACTTGGCTGATTCAGGTCAGATTGTTCTTGACTATGGAAACTCAAACGAAGAAACCGTGATTATTGATGCCGCTAACTGGGATGGCTCGCTCACAGTTCCACTCACCACGCCTATTTGGTATGTCCACGCTTCCGGCTCACTAGCGACCGCTACGGCCGCTGGATTGGCCACAGAAGTGCTAACACCACAAGCAATCGGAACGAATGTGGCCGCAATTACTTGGAACAACTCTGGCTGGCTCAACGAGGCTAACGACTCTTATACCGTGAAGATTGACCGAACCGAAGACAACGGAACGAATTGGACCACGCTTCGCAAGGCTAAGAACCTGCCTATTTCAGCAGCGGGCGTTGCCTATGTAGATGACTACGAATGCTCGCCTAGCAAGAATATTTACTATCGTGTCCAAGCGACCTCTACAAACAACGACTCCACTACCCCTGTGGCTGGATTGACCTCACCCTCACTTGGGCCGACCCAACTTACTGTCAACTCTTGGTGGATTTCTAGTTCTAGCGATGTCACCCTACGCTTCCCAATCCTCGTTCAGAACAAGGTTGAGGAATCGCAGAAGCACCCTGTTGGTATCTTCTACCCACTTGGTTCTAGCCGACCATACACAATCGCTGGTGTGGTTCAGGGCCGTGACTCCAAACTCACCGTTATCTGGGAAAACGAAGCAGAGTGGCCTAACTTCCTCAATCTGCTGAATACAGGCGAAACCCTAATCCTGATTGACCCTGTAGAAGCCGAGCGTCGCTATGTCTTTATCCAAACTGATGTTCAGGTCACGCACTACGCATCAACACAGCCCTATCGTGAACTAGTGATTGATACAGTAGAAGCCGCACCACCCGGCTACGGCTACACCTACGGAAGTTAACTATGCAAAAGATGAGCGACAAACTGCGCCAATCCCTTTTGGGGTCTAATCGCCCTATGGTCGTGGTGAAAGCAAAGTCTCCGCACGGATTAGTGACAAACCTAAATATCGAAAAGGGAACTGTCACGGTTGACCACACGGCCCAAGACGCGCGCCGAACTGTAGAAATCACCATCACAGACGAGAGTATCGTTCCCGACCTTTACGATGCCTACGGCCCTGTCAATGTTTACGCTCACCAGTTGTATGTCTATCGTGGCGTTCTTTGGAACTCAAGCCAGATTGACCCTGCCCTTTGGACTTGCCAAGCCCCAATCCCAGAAAACTTGCTTGTGCCAGATAACCAAGCCTACGAACTAATCCCTATGGGCGTATTCCGAATCACCAGCGTTTCTACTGAAGAAGACAAAGAGGGAAATGTCGTGACCACCATTAAGGGGTCTGACATATCGCTCGTTTTGTCTCAAAACCAATGGACCGGCCCGGTCACGGTAGGTCGCACCCCATACACAATTCCAGTCGAGGCTATCTCTTCGTTTGACATCACCCCAGAGCAGACCTATGTGGCTCAAACGATTATGGAAGCCATAAAGATTCTTATCAATAACCGATGGCCGGTTCACCCCGCTTTTGGCCCACCAGAGTTTGACTTCTCTGGCGTAGTTGATATGCCGATTACCGATGCCGTAATTATGGGTAGTTCCTATAACGGTGCTACCTCATCAGGCTCGCCGTGGCAAGACATTACGGCTCTAGCAACTGCGCTTGGTGCTGAATTGTTTGTAGATGCGAGAGGCAAGTTCGTTCTTCGCACCGTTCCCGACCCGAACTCGCTACCGCCAGTTTGGAGTTTCCTAGATGGTGATGGTGGGCTACTTACCAAAGTGACTCGTGAAATCAATGTCGACAAGACCGTGAACTTCGTTATTGCGACTGGCGAAGGCGTTGGAGTCGCCGTTCCACTCCGCGCTGAAGCGATTGACAATGACCCAACTTCGCCTACCTACTATCAAGGACCGCTTGGCCGTATCGTTGGTCGTGAGTCTGGGCGTAAGCAGTTATACACAATTCAGCAGGTTCAGAACGCCGCTAACACTTACCTCAACTGGTATGTGGGTGCTGACGAGCAGGTTTCTATCGAGGGAGTCGTGAATCCCGCTCTTGATGTGGCAGACATTATCAAGGTTCGCCGTAAGCACTTGGGTATCTACGATGCCGCCACAGTCTTTACCGACCTCAAAATGGATGTCTATACGGGCCAACTTTACAGTTCGATTATCTGTTCACCAGTTCGTCTTCCCAAAAATGCAACCTCGCTTCCAGCAGGAACGACTATTCGTTTATTAAACAACTTCTCTTCGCAAGATGTGGTTCTTTCGCAAAGCGTATCGCCGGGAGATACGGTGCTGAATGTCGAGCCTTTCCGCCCCAATGTGACCTATCGCAAGAACTGTATTGTCGTTGACCCAACTTTGCCTAGCGATGGAAGCGTTTCCTACTTCGTGGACAAATTGGTTATTCCACTCGACCTTGATAGCCCCCTACAAATCACCGCGCGCGCCCGTCGCCACGGTAGTAAAAAGGATGCTATCCGTCAGGCCGCATACGACCAAGGACAGGTCAACTAATGGCAACTACAGACTTCAAGCGTTTAGCCGAACTCATCAAGAACGATGGCGACTTTCGCCACCAGCCAAATACGGAAATCCGTATGGCTGTGGTGATTGGCTACGACCCCAACTACGACACCACCGCCAAGAAGCACAGTTATCCATTCGTAAGTATCACTCTCGCGGGCGACACGACACCAATGCACCGTATTCGGTTCTCCGAGTCGTATGTTCCAAATATCGGTGACACCGTTTGGGTAGCCCTCTCTGGCCCTGATGCTTGGGTTATGGGCTCGTTGGCGGGTGCGCCGAAAGAAGTTATCGGGCAACTCCGTTCACCAGTCGTGGTTCTAAAAGGAACGGAATACACCGACACAAGTGCGTTCACCAATACCACGAGTGGCACAATCCACAATTTCCCAAGTGTCGTATCCACTACGCCATACTTGCCTAACCGAATCTACCGAGCCGAACTAACAACTACTTTTACGATTTCGGGCGCACCACAACTGCTGAATAGCGGAACAGGCGTAAGCCTTTCGGGTGGACAGGCGACAGTTCCCACCCTATCCGTTCCAACTATCTACACCGAGGCTATTCAGGTTGACTTCCCAACCGGTTCAGCAACGGGCGCGCCAGTAGCAAACAGCCACACCTACTCTCTTCCAAACAACGGCGTTTACGCTATTGGAACAAATGTAGGTGGCTGGCTAAACGAAGTTCCAAATATGATTAACCGTACTGGCCCGGTTATCGCAACCGGGTTTGGATTAGCCGATGGCGTTCAGGTTATTGGGTGTAATTGGCAAACTACAGGAACGGGGTTCACCGGAACTTATCCATCTGGGGCGACAGCGCAGGCCGCACCCTCGGCGTGGTCTAATGTTTCCACCAATGCCTACGAAGTGTATTTCAGCGGCGGAACCTATAGCAAGTTCTTTGGCTCGACCACCGCTACCTTTATGTCCAATGTAAATATTCAGTTGCTCAACCAAACCCCAACTATTGCCTCTACCACTGCGACTATCACCACCGAGCCAACCGTGAGTGTCACAAACGGAACCTCTGGTCAAAACTCAAGTAGCAACCTTGCCGAAGTTTCTATCGGAGTAATCGCACCAAACGCTTTACAAGGTGGCGGTCAGTATCAAGAAATCACCAAAATAGATATCACTGGTGCTTACGATGGTAAACAAATAACGATTACAGGCGCACAAACCTTTTGGGAAATACCAAGCGCTGTCCAAACTCCGAGAACTTGGAATCTTGGTCAAGGGCCACAATTTAAGTGGCAAGCCGCTATGAAACTTTCGGGCTCGGCATCCTTTGCGATTACAAATGTTAGTCAGCAGATGTTTATTTACGACTGTGGCGTAGCCTCTTAGAGCAACCGAGATTTGGAAATCCCAGTCTAAAATCCTGCTATGACCCAGCCGTATGTAATCGCAGCGTGTATAACCGCATTCACAACGATTATCGTTGCGATTGGAAACTGGCACTCTAGTCACAAAATGCGCTCCGAGGGGCATAGCGATAGCGAAAAAATCCTCTCTATTTTGGAACGCCACGACACCCGATTTGACCAAATTGACCTCAAGTTTGAGCGCGCTGATACCCAATTCGAGCGCATAGACCTACGCCTAGATTCCATAGAAGACAAGGTAGAACGGCACTTGGGGTGGCACCGGGCGGATGCTGAAAAAGGTTTGGAAAAACTCCTAAAGCGCGATTCGGCCCCTGAAATAGATTCCTAAATCTTTGACACCGATACTCGGACATCGGTAAGATAAGTAAGCATCTCGGTTTCTCTGGGGTGCTCTAGATACTCTGAAAAGGAGACACAGAATGGCAACACCAGAAACGACTAGCGGCAACGCCGTAGTAGACGAATACGGTTTGGAAATCGTCCGTTATATCACCCCAATCCTTGTTGGTTGGTTCATCACCCTCGGAGCCAAGGCTGGCTTCCACATAACTACCGCAGAGGCGTACCAGCGTGTGTTCCCCTTCGTATCGTCGGGCTACTTCGTAATCGTCCGCTACTTGGAAATCAAGGTGCCAGAGTTTGGTCGCCTGCTCGGCGTAAAGGCTACTAAGCCAGCCATCTCAACAGGCGCAACCACCGAGAC
>Ga0214170_1000179_pt1 | contig 27201 bp, 37 predicted proteins | sample TroBogEpilimnion_2_FD_153008 | JGI IMG/M metagenome (GOLD analysis project Ga0214170, IMG submission 153008) | Freshwater microbial communities from Trout Bog Lake, WI - 27JUN2007 epilimnion | ecosystem: Environmental > Aquatic > Freshwater > Lake > Epilimnion/Euphotic zone | place: Trout Bog... | reverse complement strand
CCGAAAAGTCGATGGCCGCGCTGATCCCGACGACCGCGCGGTGCTGGTAGTATCCGATGTCCAGCTGGATGTTGTCGTGCGCGGGCGGCACCCACGCGCCGAACAGCGCGGCCTGCGTCTTGGTGTCGTGGTAGAGCGTGGGCGTGATCGTCAGGCGGCCAGTGGGTGCGAAGTTGAACTCGGCAGCGTACACGTTGCTCGAGCGCTGCGCATACATCTGCGCGTCGAGCGTCACGTTCAGCCAGTGGGCCGCCGCCACGTTGAGCGGCACCTCGATCCCGATGCGCCCGGTGTCGTCTTTACGCGACAGTTTCACCGATGTTTTGATCGTGTCGTTGTCCGCCAAGCGGAACTTTGCAGCCCAGTTGTCCTCGTCGCGGTCGATCTCGACGCCGCCGGCCACGCCGATACGGATCTCGCGGCCATCTGTGCCCATCTCGGGCTGCAAGACGAACTGGGGCACGACTTCCGGATCGCTACCGACGCCGGGCCGGTCAGCGCTGATCTGCTGGGCGTGCGCGGCTGGCGCGGCAAGCAGCAAGAGCGCGAAGGACAGGCGGGCTTTCATGGGCCCGCCTATACCATGCCAGCGCCGGATTTACCACCGGCCCTTGTGCGTCACAGGATGCGCGCCTCATCTGTGTCGGCAAGATTGGGCTCGTAAACTTCGCGCTCTATCAAGCTGGCCAAGTACGACGTATCGACCGAGATGTTGTGCGGCAACAGCTCGTCGCTGTACTCGTCGGCCTGATCCCGCAGCCACGCCACGATCTTGGCGCGTGTCTCGCGCCGCCCCTCGTTGTACCACCAATCGAGCGTGGGTCCGTTGTTCTCCGCACGGTTCAGCATGATGGCCGCGTGTGTCATGTTGCGCGCCTTCAGCTTGGCCTTGATCCCAGCGACGTGGTTGTTCACCGTGCGCTCGGCCAAGCCCAGCTGGTGGCTGATCTGCTTGACCATGTACCCTTCCCCAATGAGCCGCAGCATCTGCTTCTGGCGGGGGGTCAGGGTGTCGATCAGGTTCACTGGGTTTTCGTTTTCCATGTTCTCTCTCACGTCAGGGGTGCGTTAGGGTAATATCCCCTATTCATAGCCGTAGTCGATGCCGCTGAGCACCCAAGCGTAAATCGCGGCCTTGGCAATCGCGCGCAGTTCATCGTGCGTCAGTTCGCCCACCCGTGCATCAGGGTCCAGATGCCGCCTGATCGCGTCTCGGATGTTGTTGGCAGTCGTATCGATGCGGTCCATTTTCTCAGTCACGGCAGGATTGTCCAGACTATCGCGACGAGGGTTCCGATCATGCAGAACAGCGTAGAGAATACCACTGCGACTGCAACGCGGCTCCCAGTCTCCGTGTGGATGGGACCATTGGCCATGATGTAGAATGTCGTGGCGGGCCACAGGAACGCCAAAGCGGTGGCGAACAACTTAGCTACAAAATATGCCATCACTTGCTCCTCAATGGCAGCGCCCGGATGCGATCCGTTGCCGATTCCAAATCCCAAAAGTCATCAGCCTCTTTCGCTGCACGCTCGCGCATGTCGCGCACCGCGTCCTCGAGGACTGAAGGGTACAACTGCGTCAACGCCTCGATAAACGCACGCGCGGCCTCGTCGGGCTGGTCTCGCCACGCCGGATCCATGTCAATCGTGCCGTCCGCTTTGAACACGATGCTCTTGTCCCCCAGATGGAAGACTACGTTCGAGGACCTGATGTCCCGGATGCGGTATTTGTCAGTCATGATGTCGACTCCTTGTGGGCGCTGGCGCATTCGGGGGACTGCACGGCGTGGCCGCATGATGCAGGGCCCTCCGGGAGGGGCTGCCAGTGGGTCACGGCTCCATCATGAAAACCGAAAGGCGTTTCCTCAACCTCAAACTGAATTGCATCATCGAAGGCACACCAAATGGCTCCATCATATTCGGCGGGATAGGCCGGCGTATCGCTGCTCCACCCTCCCCTGCAAAACCAAGCCTGTATGGCCATGCCATTGGCATAGATGAGTATTTCCGTCCCATCCCTCGGCGCGCTGTCAATCGGCCTCCACTCGCGCCCAGCCCGCAGCGCGCGGATCACGGCGGCGGACTGCCCCCATATCGTCACGACATCCGCTGCCTTACCGGCTTTGCCAAGTTCATCCAACCGCGCCAGCAGATCGTCGATGTCAGTCATGATGTCGGCCCCTGCATTGGATTGGGTTTGCACGAAACGCACGAAGGCACGTGCGGACCCATCACGGAATGACAGCGCGGGCATTCCCACCCTTGAGTTGCTGGCCGCTGCGGTGTGGTCCAGATGGGGGCTGTTGTGGGTAGCTGGCGACGATAAAGCCGGCACCCGACGCTACAGCGCGGGTCAGAGCATGAGCAGTACAACATCGAATTGTTAACTTTCGTCATGACATAGCCTTCCTGTATTTGCCCAGAGTCTCGTCAAGCCCGCAAGAGCAATCCCACCCGCATTTGTCGTCGTGGAGTTGCTCGAGGCGGAAGCCTATTAGCTCCTCAGCAGCCTCCAGCGCCGCGATGATGTCGGGCACGGACTTGATGATAGTGGCCGTCGCCGGCATCCCGCAGTCGTTCCGGAGCCAGCTATAGCTTGCGGCCATCGGCTGCTCACGCTTCAGCATTTCAAGCAGGGTCATCAGCTTGTCCTTTCAGGACTGCGGAAACAACTTCCTCTCGCTTAACCAAGCCGCAAAGTTGATTGTCCTGCAACCACTCCAACGCTTCCCGCAGCCGCGCTATCTCACGGTTAGCCTCGGCCAGATGATCCGCTGGTACCCAAGCGCCGGGGCCGCCTCCGGGCATCGCGGCAATGGCGGCGCGGGCGCGTGACCCGTATGACGAAAACGCATACAGCGCGGAGCTGCAAATTTTGATACCGTCCATCTCCGCCAAGGCCCGCGCGACCCGCTCCACGGCGTCTGGCGCTTCGGCAGGCCAGTACGTCTTGCCCGGCGCATGAAAGCCGTCGCTGCAAAACACGTTAGCAGGATCGCCGCAAGTCGGGCAGTTGTCGGGTTTTGTGGCTGGCGTTGTTTCGACCAAATAAACGGGCGCTTCGGTGGTGGGGGTCATGGGTTCCTCGCTTTCAGGGCTGCTGCGCAGAGGGCTAGGGCTGGGGTGGCGGCGCGAATATAATCGGCGCGAACGATTGAACGCTGATTATTGCCCACAACGGCATCAGGATAACCGTCCAGCGTATCAACGGAAAAAACCCACCCCTCCGGTACCAACGTCAAAGCGGCGTCGGTGCTGCCGGTAAAGCGCAACGATGAACCAATAGAGCCGTCCGGGTAAGTAAACATCCACATGCCGCCAGATTCATCGGAAAGCCCTTTGATGCAGCATCGATGTCTGCCGGTAAAAATTGCATCAGCGATGGCGTCATCCAATTCCCGATCCGGCCCGGTAGCGGCCTCCACGCGCGCAATGAGGTCTGACAGGTCAGTCATTGGGGTGCTCCAAAAGATAGGCGCGGACAGACATTCCCAATGGCGTCAAACGAACGCGCTCGTGCCCGGTCCGTAACGGTGCAGCCATTTCAAGAATTGACGGCGGCAACCATATTACTCGGCCGGCAATCGCCCTTGATGCCCAGATATCGGACAAAATCATGATTGCGTACCGCTGCGCCTTCGTCAGCCGCCGCGCTACAGCTTCAACTTCGTCAGTCATTTCGTCACCTCGATCACGCTGGCGGGGTCGAATTCGGGAGTCATCTCCCGAAACGTGGATTGGCGGTATCCGTCCACAAACCCCTTGGCGTATCCAGCCTTCGCAGCATCCTCTGCCAGCGCGCGGCAGGCAGCGAGGATGGCGTTTCGTGCTTCGTCCCATGCGGTAGGCGAATACGGCAAATTGTCTGGGATGCCAGCTAGGCGCAAGATCGCCTCGGCGTGCTTCTCAAGGTCAACAGTCACGGCCAATCTCCTTCTTGTACTGCGCGAGGGCGGCGCGAAAAAGTTGGTCGTCCCTAACAAACATCAGCACACAACTGAGTATCCGCTTCACCGCCTCCTCGTCAGGATCGACGGGTGGCTTCTCGTGCCTCACGATCATGCGGGCGAGGACTTTGGTTGCGCCGCTTTCGTTCCCGTAAAGGAGACAGCCAAGTGCCTCGTTCAGCCGCTTCGCGGCCTCGTCCAGCGCCCACCGGGGGATTGCATCATCTTCCATATCAAAACCTCAGATCTTCATCGGCCCAGTCGTATACGTCCCAGCCGAAATTCACCCACAACCATTGCCGGAGGCCCGGCGCGATCACTCCCAGTCCTCCCGGATGAATTTGACCGCCGCCGCCGTGTAGACAATGGCACCCAGCAGCTCACGCGCGGCCGCGTCACCCTCGCCCCGGCCCAGCATACCCACGGCCTCGGTGATCTTCTTGATCGCCTGCCCGGTGGGGAAGCCAATGCCGGTGTCGCGGACGGCCCTCAGTGCTTCCCGCTGCCGCTCGACTTCGGCTTCCAGCACCTTGATCCGGGCCAGCATGATCTCCTCGGGGTAGACGATCTTAAACATTCTTCTCTCCCGCCGTGTTGACCAGCTTGTTGTCGCGCCAGTCCAGTTTCCAGTTGGCAAGCAGCCGGTCGGTGTTGACCACGATGGGCGCGGTCAGTTCCTGCACCAGTTCGACGGCCTCTTGGTCCGTCAGGAAATCGGCCCGGACAACCGCTGCGATCAATTGCATAAGCGTCATGCGCTTCACTCCCCGCACACTTCGACGATACGCTGCCACGCCTTGTTGGCCTCGTACACGGCTTGCGCCCCGGTCAACTCGCCCGTGACCGCGCTGGCGCGACGCAGGACAAACTCTTCAACAAAAGCCGCGTGCTGGTTGTGCGCCGGCTGGCTCCCGGTGGTGTTGGCCGAGATCTTCTCGAGGGCGTGGTTCAGTTCGATTTCGAGGGTGACCGCGCGCGCTTCGAGGTTCTGGATGTACATGCGTTGCTCGTCGATAATGGCCGACTTAGCGTCTACCCGCACCGTCTCGACGTTCTCGGACGCCGTCACGCCCGGCTCCGCTTGCGGGGCGAACGTGTAACCCAAACTGAGGAGTTCGTCGTGTACGCTGGTGCAAGCCTTCTGGATGGTGCCGATGCCCACGCCGTAGGTCAGCAGATTTTTCAGATCACCGACTGCGGCGAACTGGCCGGCGGTGGCGATGTTGTGGTGCGCGAAGGCTTTGCGCATATTCGGTGTCAGAGACTTCAGGCGTTCCAGCGGAACATCCGTCCAATTCGCAAATTCATCAATCATCTTGGTCATAAAACTCGCCCTTCTCTTGCGTATACCAAACCAACAATGGTGTGCAGGTTCTGCCTGCCTAATGAGCAATAGTGACTATGCCGGGGCCTTGCAACCGAAAAAATCGTCCCCCCGGATAAAAAGTTGGAGGCCCCCTAACGGAATTTTCAAAACCGTTCCGATTTTCCCAAAAAGGATTTTTCGGGTTCCGAGATTGGCCTTTTATATTGGCGCGCGGGGGCGCGCCCGCGCGTATGCGCCCGTACGTGGCCGTGCGCGCGCGCGCCCGTGCGCCCATGCGTGCGCGCCCGTGCGCCCATGCGTGCGTGCCCGTGCGCCGCCGCGCGGGCACAGATAGGATACCCGCGCCTGTATGCGCCCATGCCCGCACCGCCGGGCGCGCGTCGCGTTGAAACCCGCGCGCCCATGCCCGCGCCCACGCCCGCACCGCCGGGCGCGCGTCGCGTTGATACCCGCGCGCCTATCATACGCGCCGGGTGGCGCGTTGCGCGTCGCTGGCAATCTTTGGCCATGAATACGCCGAAATTTGCGATTTAAGCCTCATACAAGCGTTTTTCTACCATTAGGGGTATCTGTAGTGCCCCGCGCGCCTCTTGCGCCTGTACGGGGCTTAAAATGGAAATTGCGAAATATCGCATGAACGGCTTTGCAATCGCGTCGGGCACCAGACGCACAGACGCACGGCGCACAGACGCACGGCGCACAGACGCACGGCGCACAGACGCACGGCGCACAGACGCACAGACGCACAGACGCACAGACGCACAGACGCACAGACGCACAGACGCACGGCGCTAGGCGCACAGACGCACGGCGCACAGACGCACGGCGCACAGACGCAGGGCGCACAGACGCAGGGCGCACAGACGCACGGCGCACAGACGCACGGCGCACAGACGCAGGGCGCACAGACGCAGGGCGCACAGACGCACAGACGCACGGCGCACAGACGCAGGGCGCACAGACGCAGGGCGCACAGACGCACAGACGCAGGGCGCACAGGCGCGCCTATGGCGGCCCCCTAGGGCGGTTTATGGGCAGGCATGGCGGAGCCCCTCATGGTGCGATCCTACGGCAAAGCGTCATAGGGGAAAGCGTAGGCGCAATGGCCTAGGCTTGCCGCTAGGGCGCGATAAACGCGAAAAGCGGGGCCGGTTAAAGCCCCGCTAGTCGCGCCGTCTGTGCGGTGTCAGTTTAGGTCAAAAGCCGCGTCAAGAATATCGTCACATTCGAAACCCGCCTCTAGCAGTAGGTGCGCCGCTATTTCCGGGTTTTCCCGCACGAGCGTTAGCATAGTGTCAAATTCCCTATCATCGGGCGCGCCTAGGGGCTTGCGCGCGTATCCATCGCGCCAATCGTCCATGGTTTGACCATATGGCCCCATAAAGTACCCGTAATCGCCAGCATCCCCCGGCTTTCGGTCTATGGTCAATTCGCGCCAATCCAGCACTAGCATTGCATCGCGCAACGCCGTTACATGGGGCACGTTTAGCGTTTCGCGCGGCCCATGCTGGCCAAAGTAGCCTACAGACAAATTCGTACATTCGGGCACTAAATCGGCATATTCGTTCGTATCTGTATAAACGCCCGTATCGTCGGGCTTGTAAGTGAACCGGGGATTTATTGCGTTTAGGCAACCCGCCAAGGAATTCGCGAACGTATCGCTTGCCGTCATGCCGTACGCTTGATGCGTTATAACGTCCGAAAAGCCCGCGCGATCAAAAGCAATCGCCGCCGTTATGTCGCGCAATAGGGCCGGGTTACTCTTGGCAATCCATTTCGATCCGAGGCACCCGACTTCCTCCCCCCGATGAAACACGTATAGGCCGGGACGATTGGCCGCGATCATGCAAAGCATGATCCAAACGCCCGCGCCATCATCTGCCCCTAGGCATTGCCCCGGCTTGCCGCTTTCCAGCCCTAGCATGCCGGTAACAGCGTCATAGGCTAGGGGCTGGTGCCCTTCATAGCGTCCCACCGTATCAACGTGGCAGGAATACAGGACCGGGCTTGCGCCTATGGTCACATGGCGATTGCCGAAACCGTCGGATTCCATGCCGGGCACCTTATCCAGATATTCCTTAAGGAACCGATGTTCCGTCTCGCTGTCATGGGGACGCCCCCAAGAGAGAATATCGGCAAGTAGGGGTTCGGGGGCCGCAAAGCGTGCTGGTGCGCTGTAGGTGGCTTGCACGGGGCTTGTATGGGCTTTTGTCATGACGGGGTGATCCTTAAGCGTAAATCACGAAGGGGGTATGCGGGGGCGCAACGGTAAAGGTAGCAGCAACGCGCAAGGTAAAATCGGGCGCGCGCGCCGTTTCCGTTTCCGCTTCCGCTTCCGCTTCCGCTTCCGCTTCCGCTTCCGCTTCCGCTTCCGCTTTCAGGCGTTCATCAAGGGCCGCTTGCCGTGTTTCGGCGCAAGAGGCGCAATTGCTGCAATCGTCACCGTCATCGACAGCCACTAGGTCATCAACATGGAAATATTCGCTGCAATCCTCGCAACAGAACACTTCGTCTGACTTCCAATATTCGCCGCGCGATTCGACATAGACCGCGTCGATAGAATCGAGGTTGTCGCGGTAAACCGTGTTGTATCGGCGATAACCGTAAACCTCCACCATATCGCCATCGCGATAATAGCAATCGTCATAATCGCAACGCGACAAACGCTCGCTAATACATTGCGCGCACCACGTTTCATCCTGTGATTCGATCCACATTAAATCATCTTCTTGGGTATGGTCCCCGCAACAGTCGCACGAGTAACGCTCGCCGGTAGTGCCGTTAGTCTGTTGCGTGCAAAGATCGCCGCTTCCCAGAACCACATATCCGCCGTCAATTTCGGCCGCGTCGATGTTGTCAACGTACGGCATGACTATCGTGCCGTTGCTTTCAAGGTATTGAACGCGCGCCCCCTCTAGTGATCCTTCGGAATACCCCGCGCCCTGTAGCGCCGTTTCCATGCGCCGGACATCACCCGCATAAATGCGCCCGTAGCGCATCTTTTCGGGCCAGACCACGCAACGCGCGGTAATTTCGCCCGCTTCCAAGTCGCCAAGGAACGCAACGGCCAAGTCTGGCCCAGCGTACACGCGCGCCGGGTGACAGTAGCCCGCGAAGCACGAGGCGGCATGAGACATGCACGAGCGTGGCCCCTTGACATAAACCCGCTCAATCTCGTCGGCGTCACTGGTCACTTGCAGCGTTAGCAAGCCCGCCAGCTTGGCGCACTCGGTAGCCCACCGTTCCATCTCTTGCGCGGTAAGGTAATCGGCATAATACTTGTTAAGGAACCGGCCCGGTGTCATGCCCTTAGCTTGCACGTCTGCCTCGCCCTTGGCCGGGGTTTCAGTGAATGAAACCATGCCGGGGCTTTTCAGGCTCATATGGGCGAATAAGAGGGGGTGGGAATCCGCCCACGGTTCGAATTGCCAAGGAACGGGGGTATAGTCGCCCGTCGCAAAGCGTCGGCGTTCCCGGCGCGGCCAATCAACCGGAAGCGCCATAAACGCCCCATTGATAGGCGCATCAAGGGGGTGATCCGGGCGCGCTGGTGCGACTGGTACGCTTTCGGCCCCTAGCGGGCTTGGCCCGAATACTAACATCGCGTTGCAAGCCGCGCCTTCAGGATATTCTAGGGTGGAAAACCGCACGTAATAACTGCAATCGGGGAACGCGCGTTGCATCTCGTCGCGCATGGTGGCGGCATTCGCATAGGTGTCATGCCTGCCATATGCCGCAAGGATGACAGGATCATGCGCGGCGGTGCGGCGGAATGTGACATAGTACGGCATTAGAGCGATTCCTCTTGGCAATGAACGCTGGCACCCTTGCACTGGTCAGCGATTGAACACTGGCACAACGCGACATACGCGACGATTAGAGCGATTCCGATAACGTAACGCAATGTACTTCCCCCCTATCAATTCACGAATGAAAGAGCTGCACTGACAACCCACAACCCGCCAAAAATCATGCAAACGCCCAAGTCGGGCCGGTCAAAAACGATTTTATCGATGAAATTAAGCACGGCGTTCATGTCTGTCTGTCCTTGTTTGTGTGTTGATGTCATGCCGGGATAACGCCCCGCGCCATGCGATCAAGCTCTATCTGCAAAAAACTGCAAACATAAGCAACCATACGTACGCCGTGCCCGGCGTGGCCGATGTCCGGGTTTTCCCTATATGCCGTAAATTGCGATTTAAGCCCCATACAGACGTTTTTGCGGAAAACGGCACTCTGGCCCATAAAAAATAATCTTCACGAATTGTTCCGGTTTCGTTCTGCTTTGTTCTGTTTTCGCGTTGCTGACGTTGCGCGGTGGGGCCGTGCATCTTTTGCAGCGTTTGCATCTTTTGGTGCAAACGCTGCGTGGTGCATACGCATCTTTTGCATCGGCTAGGTGGGGTTAGAATGTTCCATTCTACCCCTAGACGATGCAAACGATGCACGGCGGTGTAACGGTGTAAAAGTGGCGGTGTAAGTGATGCGGGAATTTCTATGGAGTTGCGTTGCAATGTGGTATGCAATTCGAACCGGACAGGCTCCATTTAACCTGCCCGGCTCTTGACCCTCGAACAAGTAAGGTTGCCCGAATGTCCAAAACCTATGATGCGGCCCCACCCTCGAACAAGCAAGCTATCGCGGCAATGCTTTGCTTTCATGACTATGACCCACCCGTAGGCGCTTCGTACACATTGCCGGATTGCGGTCAGACGTTCACGGCTATCGCCGTTCGCGATGTCCCAAGGGAGGGGAAAGCGCCTAGCCGTCTGGTCATGTGGCGCGCGCCGTGTGCCGTGTGCCAAGAGCCGTTCACATGGGAGAGCCGCCGATCCTTCGCCTATTCCCGCCGGACGTGTGCGGCGCACGCTAACCAATACAAGCGGGTTGCGGTTAGCAAAAGCGTCAAGCAGCGCCATCAATCTAGCTTTGGCACGATTGAACAAGTGGTGCTCGAAGTGGTGGGCGCAATGGCGCTGGCGCAAGACAGCGCACGCGCCTCGGACATTGCCGCGATTGTCGCCCCGATGTTGCCGGGCAGGATCGATGGCAAGAGGGACACGCGACGGCAATCGGCCATGCGTGCCATCAAGACGCTAGCGCAACGTGACGCCCCGGTGATCCGGATTGCGGGGGATGTTGTAACCTTCGCCTCGTGAGGTTAAATTGCCGGGCATGACAGCGAAAGGAATGCCCGGCAATGAATACCCCACCAGCACGAAACCCACGCTCTAAGCGCACGCCTGCCATAGAGGCGAATATCATCGAACGGATTGCACGGGGCGAAACCATAAGCGCCGCTTGCCGTCAAAACGGGATTGAGCCGCGCACTTGGTCCGATTGGCTCGAGGCAACCCCCGCACTGGCGCAAGCGCACGCGCGTGCGATAGAGCTAGGCCACGACGCAATGGCAGAGGAATGCATCGCCATCGCCGATACGCCCATTGCCCGGATTGTCGATACGGCGGGGAACGCCCGCTACGATAGCGCCCACGTTGCAAGTCTTAAGCTGCGCACCGATACGCGTATGCGCCTGCTCGCCAAGCTGTCGCCCAAGTACGCCGATAGCAACCGCGTGGAGCTGACCGGCAAAGACGGCGGGGCGATTGCCATCGACAACAGCGCCGCCGTTACAGAGCTTGTGGCGCTGGTGCGCGCGGCCAAGCGGGATAGCGCGCCCGGCGCGTTGATCGATGCGCCACCTAAGGCATTGCCCGGCGCGACGCGCGACGCGCCCTAACGCCACGCCCCGCCCGGCGCGCACCGCGACGCGACGCGGCATTGTGCAACGCGCGTGGCGTTGCGTGGCGCGTTGCACCGCGCCATGCGCGGTGCGCGCCTAGGGCATTGCGCCTTGCCTCCCATGCCGTGCCCGGCGCGTTGCGCGACGCGTCGCGACGCGATGGACTAGGTACCATTGGCCGCTAAGCCCTTGAAACTATGGGCTTTTCATGAAGGGGGTGGGGGCCGAAAAGGCCGGGGGGTGGCGTGGCATTGCCAGCCCACGCGCCAAATTTTTTGCATATTTGCAAAATAAAGCAGCTACTTGTAAAATTCTACAAGTACAAAGCAACACGTGCCCCCCGGCCCCTACCCACCCCCTCCTATTTGCAAAAAAGCGCAACACCCCCTCGGGTTTGACAAAAGGGTGCCACCCCCCTATATTTTTTTTGCGGCGCTGCTCCTCGTGCGAGCGGTGAGCATGGAGCACACGTTAATGGCCCTCGATCTGAGTGCTTTGGAATCTCTGGACGAAAGCACCCTCGGGGGGTGGTCGGCAGAGGACGTGGCTTACCTGCTTTGGCAGACCAAATGGGCGATGACAGCTCGTCCAAATCAGCTACCCCCCGAGACACTGTGGACTGAAACCGGTTTTATGGCCGGTCGCGGGTTCGGTAAAACGCGCGTGGGCGCTGAGTGGCTTGGAGCAGCGTCGTTCGAAGATCCCGATGCGTTCCCCTCGGCTGTGATCGCGCCGACCTACGGGGACGTGAAGTTTACGTGCTTCGAAGGGCCGGCGGGGCTGCTGAATGTCATTCCGAAGGAGTTGATCGTACGGTACAACTCGTCGGACATGATTATCGAGATGAAGACGCGCAGCGGCAAGACAACCACAATTCGCGGATTTACGGCGGAAAAGCCCGAGCGACTGCGCGGGCCGCAGCACGCGCGGATCTGGGGCGATGAGTTGTCTTCGTGGGCCTACGACGAGGAGACGTGGGACATGGCCATGATGGGTCTGCGACTTGGTAATAATCCGCAAATACTGTGGACGACGACGCCGAAGCCAAAAGAGTTGGTCCGCAAACTCATCGAACCGAAGAAGGGCCGGTTCATCGTGCGCGGCTCGACGTTCGAGAACAAGGCGAACCTGCCGGATAGCTTTTTTGCGCAGCTGGAGCAGTACGAGGGCACGACCCTCGGGCGGCAGGAGTTGTACGGCGAGTTGATCGACCCGGAAGAGAGCGGCATCATCAAGCGGTCGTGGTTCAGGCTGTGGCCGGCGAAGAAGCCGCTGCCGCAGTTGGACTGGATCATCATGTCGATGGACACGGCGTTCACCGAGGCGACGTTTGACAAGAAGAATGGCGCCGACTTCTCGGCGTGCGTCGTGATGGGCGTGTTCCAGCAGGACGGCGTGGCCAACCTGATTATGCTCGACTGCTGGGCTGAGCAGCTGGGGCTGCCCGAGTTGATGAAGCGGGTGAAGCGCGAGTTGCAGAACCGGTACGGCGACGACGAGGACACGGCGGTCATCCGGCCCATGTTCGGGTCGGCCAAGCCGCTGACCAGTGGCCGGGCGCCAGACATCCTGCTGATCGAGGACAAGGGGTCGGGCATCTCGCTGCGGCAGATGCTGGCGCGCGAGGGGATCGAGGCGTACGCCTACAACCCCGGTCGTGCGGACAAGCTGAGCCGGCTGCACATCGTGTCGCCTGTGTTCGCCCAGCGGCGCGTGTGGCTCCCTGAGAGCGACAAGTTCAAGGGCCGGCCCAAGACGTGGATCGACCCCATGCTGGCTCAATTGTGCGCATTTACGGGCGCCGGCTCGATCAAGCACGACGACTACGTCGACGCTGTGTCGCAGGGCGTGCGTCTATGCCTCGACAAAGGGCTGGTAAGTACGGTAAAAGCCGCCGAAGAGCGAAACCGCAGGGCCGACGACGAGGAGCGCCGGTCCGCCCCCCGTGAGTACCAGAACCCTTACGCCGCCTGAAGGATAGATGATGGACGACGAAAACGACGCGCTTCCCGACTACGGCGATCTGAGCGGCGACACGCAGGCTGAAATCGCGTTCATGGACGATGACGACGATGGCGACGTCACCGAGAACGAGGACGGCAGCGCTACCATCCGCGTGAGCGAGGATGACGAGGACGAGCGCACCCCCGACTTCTACCGCAACCTCGCCGAGGACATGAGCGAAGGCGAGTTGGGCGACATTGCCGCCGAGTACCTCGACCTCATCGAGAAGGACCGGGAAGCGCGCAAGAAGCGCGACGAGCAGTACGAAGACGGCATCCGCCGCACCGGGCTGGGCGACGACGCACCGGGCGGTGCGCAGTTCCAAGGCGCCTCGCGCGTCGTGCATCCCATGCTGACCGAGGCGTGCATCGACTTCGCATCGCGGGCCATGAAGGAACTGATGCCGCCGACGGGCCCGGTGAAGGATCTGATCGTCGGCGACGTGACCGTCGAGAAGGTGCAGAAGGCCAAGCGCAAGACCGCGCTGATGAACTGGCAGCTTACCGTCCAGTCGACCGAGTTCCGCGCGGAACTGGAGCAGCTGCTGACGCAGGTGCCGCTGGGCGGCGCGCAGTACCTCAAGACGACGTGGAACAACTCGCGCAACCGGCCCCAGTTCCTGTTCGTCGCCATCGACGATATGTACCTGCCGTTCGCTGCGACCAACTTCTACAGCGCGCAGCGCAAGACGCACGTCCAGTACCTGACCACGCTCGACTACGACCGCAAGGTCAAGAGCGGCATGTACCGCGACATCGACGTCATCCCGCCGGGCTCAGAGCCTGAGCGGTCGGACGTCGACAAGGCCAACGACAAGATCGAAGGCCGCTCGGAGAGCAGTTACAACGAGGACGGTCTGCGCACCGTGTTCGAGATCTACGTCACGACCACGCTGGACGATGACGACGAGGCGTCGCCCTACATCATCTCGGTCGACAAGACATCGCGCACCGTGCTGTCGATCTACCGCAACTGGGACGAACTGGACGAGACCCGCGAGGAACTTCAGTGGTTCGTCGAGTTCCCGTTCATCCCGTGGCGCGGCGCGTACCCGATTGGGCTGCCGCACATCATGGGTGGCCTGTCTGCGGCTGCCACAGGCGCCCTGCGCGCCCTGATGGACAGCGCGCACATCCAGAACGCTCCGACCATGCTGAAGCTGAAGGGCGGGTCGCGCGGCGGCCAGTCGCTGAACATCCAGCCGACGCAGGTCGAGGAGATCGAGGGCGGCCTCAACATCGACGACATCCGCAAGATCGCGATGCCGTTGCCGTTCAACCCGCCGTCGCAGATCCTGATGGAACTGCTGGGCTTCATCACCGACGCGGCCAAGGGCGTCGTCCGCACGTCGATGGAAGACGTGGCGTCCGAGATGCAGGCCGACACGCCCGTCGGCACGACGCTGGCGCGCATGGAGCAAGGGATGGTGGTCTTCTCGGCCATCCACGCCCGGCTGCACGACGCGATGGCGCGGCTGCTGCGCGTGCTGCACCGGCTCAACGGCATGTACCTCGACGATGACGACATCGAGCATGAAGTCGGTCAGGAACTCGCGACTCGTGGGGATTTCGAGGGGCCGCTCGATGTGGTGCCCGTCAGCGACCCGAACATCTTCAGCGAAGCCCAGCGCTACGCTCAGGTGCAGGCGGTGGCCCAGCGGTCGCAGATCGTCCCGCAGCTGTACGACCTGCGCAAAGTCGAGCAGCGCATCCTCGAGACGCTGAAAATCCCGAACCCGCTGGAGTTGCTGGCGCCGACCACCGAGCCCAAGGAGCAGAACGCGGTCAACGAGAACGTGACGGCCACTATGGGCCACACGATCTTGGCATTCCCGGAGCAGGACCACATCGCCCACCTCAAGGCGCACCTGAGCTACATGCTCAACCCGGCGCTGGGCTCGAGCCCGCTGATCGCGCCGGCATACATCCCGATCATGCTCAACCACATCAAGGAGCACATCGCGTTCTGGTACGCCAGTGGCGTATTCCAGCTGGGCAACGAGGTGTCGGGCGGCAACATCGCGGAAGACATGCGCGACATGAAAGATCCGAAGGATCGTCAGGCGTTCGACCGGATGCTGGCCGAGGCGTCGCAGACGGTCAGCGAGGAGGCTCAGGCGGTCTTCACCCAGCTGCCGGCAGCCATCAAGCAGGCGCAGCAGACGTTGCAGCAGTTCATGCCGCCCCCGCAGATGGACCCTGCGGTGCAAGTCGCGCAGCAGCAGGTTCAGATGCAGGACCGCAACAACCAGCAGCGCAACCAGATCGAGCAGCAGAAACTCGCGCAGGCAGCCGAGCAGGCCCAAACTCAGGCGCAGTTCAACCAGACCAAGGCGGCCACGCAGGCCCAACAGACCCAGACCAAGCTGGATCAGGCTGCCCAGAACTCGCTGCGCAACGCCGCAATCGAGGCCGCCAAGGAGCACGCGGTCGACGAGCGCGAACGTATGGACATGGACGCTCGAGCGGCTATGAATACACAAGACAACAGCACGTCCGTACAGATCGCGCTGATGGACCACGCGCACGCTCAGGCGATGGAGGCTTACAAGCCTGAGCCTACGAAGCTTCCCGAGTAAGGAGACGACATGACTAACACCGACTCCCTGATGGCCGCTGAAGCGGAAAGCGCGGCCAACGCGACGGCGCCGCGTGTCACGCTGGAAAGCATGACGGCGAAGATCGTCAGCGAAACATACTACCGCCACAGCCTGCTGACCATCTGCGTCCTCGAGATGGAAAACGGTTTTTATGTAGTGGGCGAGAGCGCGCCGGCCAGCGCAGCGAACTACGATGCCAATCTTGGCAACAAGTTCGCCTACGAAAACGCCATCCGCCAACTCTGGAAGTTGGAAGGGTATTTGCTGCGAGATCGTCTCGCGGCAGCGCAGTGAAGGAACTGAACATGGCCAAGAATGACACCAAGGGTAAACCGGTTTCGGAAGATGCTATGCCGCTGCACAAGGCAATGGCTATGGGCAAGCCGGTCGAAACCGGCGCAGGCAAAGGCGCTTTGGGCGGCAAGTCGCCGTCGAAAAAGACCCCTGCGTGAGACAGATTGAGCCGCTGCTCCAACGCTTGAAGACAGCGCAAGCCCAGCTTGCGAAAGAAGCGCTGGAGCAGCCTCGATCCAACGATCTGTTCGAATACGGGCGGGTCGTTGGAATGTACGCGGGCCTCGAGCACGCGGCAAACGTGTTGATTGATCTCGTGAGAGAGACCGAGGAACGCGGATTTAGCCTGTAAACTTGCAGATGGAGCACACATGCAAGAGTATATCCTGAACAAGGTCAACATCAGCTACGATAGCATCGACGATGCGTTCCCTGATGTCGATCCGAACTGCATCCCGTGCGGTTCCAACATCGTCGTACAGCTCAAGCGTTCGAAGTCTGTTACCGCCGGGGGCATCATTCTGGTGGCCGACAGCAAGCAGACCGAGCAGTGGAACACGCAGGTTGCCAAGGTCGTGCGTGTTGGCCCCTTGGCCTACCGCAGCCGCGACACGATGGCCCAGTGGCCTGAAGGCGCTTGGGTCAAAGCGGGCGATTTCGTGCGCGTCCCCAAATACGGCGGCGACCGCTGGACGGTTGCCATCGGCGAAGACGAAGACGCCGAGATCCACTTCATCATGTTCAACGACCTCGACGTGAGGGCCATCGTTCCTGATCCGCTTTCGATGAAAGCGTACATCTAAGCGCAGTACATTGCTGCCAAGCAGAAAGGAGATGCAATGTCCGACATCAATCTGAACGAGCACGACGATGATGAAGATCTCATCATCACCGAGAACAACGACGACGACGATGATGGAGATGGCGACGAGCGGCTAGGCGATAACGCCGACGACAGCGAAGACGACATTCTCGACGGCGACGAGGGCAGCGAAAGCAGCAACAGCGCCAAGAACGCGAAAAAGCGCAAGAAGCAGAAAGAGCTTCGTCGTCGCGCCAAGGAAAACGCAGAGCGCGAACTGGCGTTCCTGCGCCAGCAGAACGATGACCTCGTCCGCCGGGTTCAGGCTGTCGAAGGCCACGCTGTCAACGCCAACGTCTCGCAGCTTGACGCACAGATCGCGCAGGTCCAGCAGGAGATCCGCCAAGCCGAGTACATCATCGGCAAAGCCGTTGAGGCCGGCAACGGTTCCGACGTCACGGCGGCGATCCGGCTGCGCGACGAAGCCAATGCCAGAGCCTACCAGCTTTCGCAGGCCAAGCAGCAGGCCGAGAACCTCCACAAGCAGGTTGTGGCGCCGCGTGCTGATCCGCGCGTTGCCACCTACGCCAATGAGTGGCACAAGGCCAATCCTTGGTACAACCCCAACGGCGGCGATGAGCAGAGCCTCATCACCAAAGCGGTAGACAACGCTATGGCTGCCGAAGGTTGGAACCCTGCAACGGAGGTGTATTGGCACGAACTGACCAAGCGAGTGGCCAAACGGATCGGATCGGAAGAGAAAGTGCAGAAGGTCGATAAGGCGGATAAGGCCAAGAAACGGCAGGCTCCGCCTATGGGCACAGACCGGGAAGATAGCCGCCAAACCAAGCGCGGTGAAATTTCTATTTCAAAAGAACGAAAAGATGCTATGATCGAGGCAGGAGTATGGGATGACCCCGTACTTCGCAAACGCTACGCTAAAGCGTATCATGCCTACGACCGTGGTGCTTCTCGCTGATCGCAACGAAGGAGTGAGATAACATGGATCTGGATGAACGCCTTAAGAAGGACGATGGTGCCAGTCGGCGCAGCCGCGCTCTCGATGACCGGAAGGTGACCGAGAACCGGGCTATCAGCGATGACGACCGGCTCGTTATGTTCCAGCAGCAGATGCACAATGACGTACTGCCTGATATTCCGGAAATCCCCGGTTATCACGTATGCTGGCTTACGACCACCAACCCGAGTGATAGTATCCAGCGGCGTATGCGACTCGGTTACGAGCCGATTACAGCTGCTGACTCGCCCGGTATGGAGTTCGCCACTATCAAGACCGGCGACTATGTCGGTATGATTGGCGTCAACGAGATGCTCGCGTTCAAGCTTCCTGTTCAGCTGTACCAAATGTACATGAAGGAAGCCCACCACGACGCCCCGTTGCGTGAGGAGAACAAACTTGCTGATGTGGCAGATATGCTTCGTGAGCAGGCCAACCGTTCCGGCTCTGTGATTATCGAAGGTGATGGAAACGCAGACATTCGTCAATCCGCCCCTGCTCCGATCTTCCAGTGAGAGCGGGACAATTGATCTTCCTTCCGAGGTAAACAGCCATGTCTACTGTTTCTGCCCCGTTTGGCCTCCGCCCCAGCTATCATCCGTCGGGGGTCATTCGCCCCACGATGTACTCGATTGCTTCGGGCTACGCGGTCAACATCTACGGTAACCAGCCTGTGCGTATCGCTCCCGCCACTACCGGCGGCGAAACGCAGGGCACTGTCGTTGCAGCCGCTGTCGGCGCTGCGTTCATCGGCACCTTCTCGGGTGTTGAATGGACGGACACCGATGGTCGTCTTCGCGTCTCCAACAAGTGGACCGCGTCTACGGCAACCCAAGCCAACACCGACGTGCGTGCCTATGTCACGCTGGACCCGGCTATCGTTTACGATATTCAGGCCAACGGTTCGCTGACTGCTGCCGCCATCGGGTCGCAGTACAACACGACCGCCATCGGCACCGGCAACTCGTCGGTCGGCGTCTCGCAGATGATGCTGGACACCGCCACGTCGGGAACCAACGCGCAGCTTCGCGTCATCGGCCTTACGCCGGGACCGGACAACGCTTGGGGCGACAACTACACCATCGTTCAGGTCCAAATTAGCGAACATCAGAACGTCGCTAATGCGGCCGCTTATTAAGGGAGGGCTTGAGTCATGGCTACCCCAATGCGTTCAACCGACTTCCGCTCTATCGTCGAGCCTATCCTCAATGAGGAATTCAATGGCATCTACGATCAGCGGACCGACGAATACACGCAGGTCTTCAAGACCTTCAACGGTATTCCTCGCAACTACCACGAAGAACCGGTACTGTTCGGTTTCGGCGCGGCCCCGGAACTTCCCGACGGTATGCCTGTCACCTACCAGTCGGGTGGCGTGCTCTTCATCCAGCGCTACGTCTATCGCGTGTATGGCCTTGCCTTCGCGCTGACGAAAGTTCTGGTGGAAGACGGCGACCACATCCGCATCGGCCAGACCTACGCTCGCCATCTGGCGCAGTCGCTGATCGAAACCAAGGAAACCCTTGGTGCCAACATCCTCAACCGCGCGTTCAACTCCGCGTACGTTGGCGGCGATGGCGTTTCGCTCATCAACACTGCTCACCCGATTGCTAACGGCTCGTTCAGCAACCAGCTCACGACTGCGGCCAGCCTGTCGCAGACCCCGCTGGAACAGATGCTGATCCAGATCCGTAACGCGGTGGACAACAACGGCAAGCGCATCCGCTTGACGCCGAAGAAGATCGTTGCCGGCCCGAGCAACGTCTTTCAGGCTGAAGTGCTGCTCAAGTCGGTCCTGCGTACCGGCACGGCGAACAACGACATCAACCCCGTCAAGTCGATGGGGATGCTGGACGGTGGTCAGGCCAACCTGTCGCGCATCACCTCGACCACCGCTTGGTGGGTCGAAACCGATGCTCCCGACGGTCTGAAGCTGGCCATGCGTCGTGGTCTGGAAAAGAGCATGGAAGGCGATTTCGAAACCGACTCCATGCGCTACAAGGCCACCGAGCGTTACGCGTTCGGCTGGACCGACCCGCGCGGCGTGTACGGCACGGCTGGCGTGTAAGTTACTGATTTTTCAGTAATTTATTTTTCGCTTAAAAGCCCTCCATTGGTGGCTAGGTGTCAACAGCCTACCACCGGTGGGGGGCTTTCCGCGTTATAAGGCTGCATCTAGCCATGCGCGGCAAGTCGTGCTAATGTCCCGATGCTATAGCAACAGTTTCTACCCCTTCGCGAAGGAATAAACTATGTCTCAGACGACTTGGACTGGCCCCCTTGCTTCGGGCACCCTCAACGCCGGCATCGTGGGCGGCCCTAACATCGGTTTTGCTGAACTCGTTCAGTCGGCGACGCTGGCTTTTGACGGCACGCTCGTCCAGAACCTGACCTTCAACCTGCCCGTCGGTTCGCAGATCACCAACATCGTTTGCGACGTTACTACGGCGTACAACAGCGCCACTTCGGCGACGCTGACCGCTGGCACCTCGACCGGCGACACGTCGTATGCCTCGGGCGTCAGCGCCAAGACCGCTGGGCGCACCGTTCCGACGTACACCGCCGCGCAGCTGCTGGCGATGTCGAACATCGGCTCGAACCCCGCGCTCGTGGTGACTGTGACCTCGGTCGGCCAGCCCACTGCCGGTTCGGTTGTCGTCACCGTGCATTACGTGCAGAAGGCCGGCAACTAATTGTCGATAACTGGCGGCGTTCAGGACTGGGCATTCCCAGTCGCGCCGCCAGCTAAATCAGAGGATTTGACATGGCTGATGCGGTAGCTTCGCAGGTGATTCAAGACGGTGAGCGCTTGTTCATCGGCAAGTACACCAACATCTCCGACGGCACGGGCGAAACCGCAGCCGTGAAGATCAACGTCTCGGCGTTGAATTCCGACTCGTTTGGCCGTCCGTGCAACGGCGTGAAGATCAACAAGATCTGGGTTCAGACGATCAACATGGCCCTCGACCTGCTGTGGGACGCCACCACCGACGTCCTGTGCGAGTCGTTCCCATCCAACGTGCTATACGAAATGCGCTACCACGAGTTCGGCGGCCTGCCGAATAACGCAGGCGCTGGGAACACTGGAAACGTGCTGTTCACCACTGTCGGCGCAACGGCTGGCAGCCGGTACACGATCATCATCGAAGCCATCAAAACCTACGCAGCGTAAGGGGCCCGACGGCGGTGTTCAGTTTCCAACTTGCTACACCCAAGGCGCAGGCCGATCTGGCTGAAGCCATAATGCCGTTCTTGAACACGGCCCCAGTTACGCCTCCCGTTTCTGGGCCAAGTCCCGCCGCGCCCCAGCCCTCCTCTGAAGGCGCGGCACTGTTGGCCCAGCCGAGGGCACCAATGGCGCAAACGCTACTCGCCCAGCACATGCAGCCTATGCCTTCGGCGCCGGGGTTGGGAAATCCAGCCCCGGCCTTCTCCGTCCAGCCCCAACAGCAGCCACAGCGGTTTGCTGTTGGGGGTCTGGCATCATCGCTGCCATCCGACCCCGAAGATCACGCCAACGCCCAGCAGTTTGTGGACGTTCGCAACCAGCAACTGGCCGATATGGTCGCAAAGCCGATGCGCATGGCCAAGGGCGGGCTGGCGCAGCCCGAAAAACTGACGTACGACAGCCTCACGCCCGAAGAGAAAAACTTCGTCGATTACCATCGCCGCAATCTTGCGGTGATGCCGTTGGTGCGCGACGGCGATACCACCACGGTTTACGGAGGGATCGACGACGTTCCAAACGGCGCTATGCTCCACCCGTACTATGTTCACGGACAAATCGTCGGCCCGCAAGAGGCCATGAATTTTGCTAAAACGTCGGGCATAAACTTCCCGGTATACCCGGACGTCAAGACCGCTGAAGCACGAGAACAAGCGATCCACAAAGACATCATCGAACCAGACACGCAGCGTTACGCCAGCGGCGACACCAGCTGGCTGGACGGGTACGCCAAGGGCGGCCTAGCCGTCCGTGGCCGGGGTAGGTGACGTGAAAGGTTACAAAGACACCACCAAAACTCATTACGCCACCGGTGGCGGAGCGTGGACCCGCAAAGAGGGCAAGAACCCAGAAGGCGGTCTCAACGCCAAAGGCCGCGCGTCATTGCGCGCGCAAGGCCACGACATCAAGCCCCCGGTCAGCGCAAAGCAGGCGGCAAAATCCCCAAAGGCAGCTGCTCGGCGCGACAGCTTCTGTGCTCGCATGAGCGGCATAGAGGGGCCTATGAAAGACGAAAGCGGCAAGCCCACGCGCAAGGCCCTCGCGTTGCGGAAGTGGGACTGCTGACATGAGCGGATTCGCGGTAAAACCGGTTTGGGACAAGAAACGCCCGGCCAAATTGGGCAAACCAAAAAGCCTATCGGTGAAGCAGAAGAAATCTGCTAAAGCAAAGGCAGCCGCTGCGGGGCGCCCATACCCGAACCTCGTCGACAACATGGCGGCGGCCCGCAAAAAAGGATAAGGCAATGGACGGTTTCAAGAACACCACCAAGACCATGCGTATGCAGGAAGGCGGCTCGTGCTACGCCAAGGGCGGCAAGGTGTCTAAAGCCAAAGTTGCCACAGTCATGCACGAATGGGGCAAAGGCGATCTGCACAGCGGCTCGGCCAAGGGCCCCAAAGTGTCGAACCAGAAGCAGGCTGTCGCCATCGCGCTGAGCGAAGGCCGCAAGGCCGCGAAGCCGGTTCACAAAGCCAACGGCGGGGAAATCAAGCCGGTCGGGCGCGACGCGAAGGTCGGCAAAGCTACCGGCTACCCGATGGAAGGTGGGAAGTTCGAGGCGGTTGGCGCCCCGATCAAGAAAGCCACCGGCGGCTATCTCAAGAACGCCCCGTCCGACTCGATCCACGAAGCGCACCAAATGGTTCGCTCGAACCCGGATCTGGCGGTCCGGGCTGAGCGTCTCAATGACCTCGGCCAGATCCGCAAGGCTTTGGCTCTCAAGCCCGACGTGGAATCGCGGCCCAGCCTTGTTGGCCTGAAGAAGGGCGGCAAGGTTATGCGCAAGGCCGATGGCGGCCCGATTATGGCGCCCCAAACCCCCGGCGCCGTTACCGTGGCCCCTGAGGCTTCGGTGATGCGCAACCCCGCAGTGGCGAAGGCCGTCGTCCGCAAAGTGGTGGCGGACAGCCTTGCCCGCAAAATGAAGCAGCCGATGGGCAAGCCCGGCTTCAACGCCACCCCGATGATCGGCGCGCCGGCCCCTACAGCAACGCCTATGGGTTTGAAAAAAGGCGGAGCAGCCAAACGGGGCTGCTAACGCTTGGCTTGTTGCGGGCCGTTATTTGCGGTAATACAGATCAGCCAGAGATGCCTGCTTCTGGTGGCGGGCTGCGGGCCATAAACAGCGAGCATGGTTGATGGCATACAGCGGAACCGTTTCACAGACCAATTTCACGACTGGTCGCATCATCGACAACGCCATCCGGCGTTGCAAGATCCCTGCTGCCCAGATCAGCGGCGAATACATCGAAATCGCCAACGACCAGTTGTACCTGCTGCTGTCGGACCTGACCAATCAGGGCGTGCCGCTGTGGACCATCGAAAAGCAGATCATCCCGCTGTATCAGGGCGTGGGCGACATCTCGCTCGACACCAGCGTGAACGACATCCTCAACGGCAACTTGCGGTACCTGCTGCAAGTTAGCGGCTCGGACACCGACACGTCGACGATCCACAGCACCAATTTCGGCCTGCCGACGTTCGTCACGACGGTGGGGGTTCTGTGGTCTCAGGCGGCGGTGCCAATCGCTATCGAGCGGTCGTACGACTTCTTCATCTGGGAAACGATACAGACCGAAACCCCTTCTGCCGGCGCAGGAGAGTGGACGTGGTACGATCTGACCAGCAGCGTCGCCACGCAGTATTTCCGCATTCGTGCGCTCAGCGGCACGTTGGGCTTCAGCCAGATCTACTACGGCAACACACCCACGGAAATCCCGCTGGCGCGCATGAACCGCGACGATTACACCAACCTGCCGAACAAGTATTTCCAGTCGAATCGTCCGCTGCAATACTGGTTCGACCGCCAGATCCCGAGCCCCATTATGCATATGTGGCCGGTGCCAGACATCAGCGCGACCGTGATGCAGCTGGTGCTGTGGGTGCAGCGGTACATCATGGACGTCGGTTCCATGACACAGAACCTCGAGATCCCGCAGCGCTGGTACGAAGCCATTGTGGCGTGTCTGGCCGCTAAGCTGGCGCTGGAGATCGTTGAAGTCGATCCGCAGATGATCCCGATGCTCGACGCCAAGGCCGCGCAGGCGCTGTCCATTGCGCAGGCTGAAGAGCGCGACAACTCGCCGATGATGATCTCGCCGAACATTTCGATGTATACCCGCTGATGGCGAAAGAGCGCGCATACAAGCTGAAAAGCCCGGACAAGTGGAAGGGCAAAGAGCCGTACAAGGGCGGGCGCATGGTGTGGATGTCGCCCGACGCCTTCCTGTCGCGCGTCCCGCCGCTGCTCAACACGCCGTCTGACACGAAACTCATCGAGCAGAAGCACCGGAAACTGGCGGCGGGCGAGAAGATGAAGCCTCTGGCCATCTACTCGAACGGTATACCCAATGGGCGCCACCGCGCGACGGCAGCCAAGGCGCTCGGCATCAAGCGCGTACCGGTGTTGGTCGGGGGCAAAGAGCCGCCGAAGTTTAACCCAAAACTCGCCGTCAAAGGGGTCAAATAATGGCCGTTTATCTCGACACTCGGGGCCGTTCCACGCTGGGCATCGGCCTGTGCGGTCGGTGCAGCCGGAAGATGAGCATCGACGATCTGTACGATGACCCCAACTTTCCGGGCCTTAAGGTGTGCTTGCTTGACCGCGACGAGTACGATCCGTACCGTTTGCCGGCGCGGCAGCCCGAGGTGATCGCGCTTCGCTTTGCTCGGCCAGACGTTCCGCTGGAGACCAATCCGCTTGGCCTGCCTACGGAAAACGACAACTACTACATGACGGCTGAAGACTCGCAGGATTATCTGGAACCGTAATGACCACACCTCCGTCAAACCTCGTCCCGACCCGGCTCTCGCAACTTCCCGAGTACCAAGGGACAGACACGACCGGATACCTGCCGTACACGTACGGCGGCGTGACGTGGAAGGTCCAGTTCTCGCAGCTCGCCAGCGTTGGCGCGGTGCCGTCAACGCGCATCATCGCCACCGGGACCGGGCTGTCGGGCGGCGGCGATCTCAGCGCGGATCGCACCATCTCGATCACACCCGGCGGTGTGGGCGCGACGCAATTGTCGGCCACCGGTGTTTCCGCAGGCACGTATGGCGACGCGCTGCACGTCCCCGTCATCACGGTCGATGCGACGGGCCGCGTCACCAGCGCATCGACCGTAGCGACGTCCATCACGGGCTACGTGCCGACAAGCACGCAAGTTATTGCAGGTTCGGGTTTGACCGGCGGCGGCGCGCTGACCGGGAATGTGACGCTTAACACCAATTTTTCCAACGCAACGCCTCAAGCTCTCGGAACCGCAACGGCGGGTACCTCGACTGCTGCTGCTCGCGGAGATCACGTACACCCACCCGTGAATCTCGCTCTCAGTTCCGAAGTCCTTGGCGTGCTCCCCTTGGCCTTCGGCGGCACCGGCAACTCGCTGTCTCCGGTTGCCGGTGCCCTCGCTTACTCGACCAGTTCGGGCTTGGCCCTGACCAACGCCGGCAACGCGGGCCAAGTGCTTGTGTCTGCTGGCGGCAGCGCAGCCCCTACGTGGACGACGATCAGCATCACGGGCCCTACCGGCCCGACCGGCGGCACTGGCCCCACAGGGCCCACTGGAGCCGCTTCTACAGCGGTAGGGCCCACTGGGCCTACCGGGCTCACCGGCAACGCCGGGCCTACCGGCGCCGCAGGGGCTAACGGCCCAACCGGTACTTCCGGCCCGACCGGCAGTGTCGGCCCCACGGGGCCCACTGGCGCCACGGGCCCGACCGGGGCCGCGTCTAGCGTACAGGGCCCCACCGGCCCAACGGGCGCGACCGGGGCCGCCGGCCCTACCGGCCCAACGGGTAATACCGGGGCTACTGGCCCTACCGGCCCAACGGGCCTTCAGGGCAACACTGGCCCTACCGGCCCAACGGGTAATACCGGGGCTACTGGCCCAACGGGCCCAACGGGCCTTCAGGGCAACACTGGCCCTACCGGCCCAACGGGTAATACCGGGGCTACTGGCCCAACGGGCGCGCAGGGTAATACAGGCCCAACCGGCCCCACAGGCGCGGATTCCACCGTCGTAGGGCCTACCGGGCCAACGGGCGCTACCGGGGTCGCTGGGCCCACCGGGCCGACAGGGGTTGCGGGCTCAACTGGTCCGACTGGCCCGACAGGCACGGTTGGGGCAACGGGGCCGACGGGCGCTACGGGGCCGACTGGGCCTACCGTATATCCGGGCGCAGGAATTGCCAACTCCACCGGCACAAGCTGGGGTACAAGCTATGGGGTCACCGGAACTGGCACCACCGTTGTCCTTCAGGGCTCGCCAACGATAAACAACCCGACGTTCAACAACACGGCTCAGTTTACACCGAACGCGTCCACGCCCACGGCTGCAACCGGGCTGACATATTTCAGCCAAGGAAACGATGCGTTCACGGTGGTCAATGCGACCGGCGCGACCGAATACATGAACCGCTCGGTGCTGATCCGGGTACACAATGCTACTGGCTCGACAATCGCTGCTGGTAAAGTTGTCTACATCAACGGAAACTATGTAGGCCAGTACCCAACGGTTGCGCTTGCCCAAGCCAACTCGTTCTCGACCATCGTAGCTATCGGCATCACCAACGCCGCTATCGCCAACAACACCAACGGCTATGTGACGCTCTCTGGCCTTATTACCGGCATCGACACTTCGGCGTATACGGCGGGCACTGATCTTTTCCTTTCGCCCACGACCGCAGGCGGGCTGACGTCTACAGTCCCAAACACACCGAACTATTGCGTTCAAATCGGCGTCGTCACCAACTCGTCTACCAACGGGTCGATGATCCTTGTCCCGGTCTATCTGAGTGTTCCGGCTACCAACGTAGTTGGATCGAACCTTGTGCTCGGCATTCAGGGCTCGTCGCAAGGGACGATCCAGCTCTATAACACCGCTGGCGGGGCGTACTCCACCACACTGGCGTCCAGCAACAGCGCGACGGCGGCTTACACGCTGACGCTTCCTGTCAACGCTGGCACCAACGGCTATGTGTTGAAGACGGACGGAGCCGGTAATACGTCTTGGGTGGCCCCCGGATCAGGCCCTACTGGCCCAACCGGGCCTACGGGAACCGCAGGAACTAACGGCCCTACCGGGCCTACGGGAACCGCAGGAACTAACGGCCCTACCGGGCCTACGGGAACCGCAGGAACTAACGGCCCTACCGGGCCTACGGGAACCGCAGGCGCTACCGGCCCGACCGGCCCTACGGGAACCGCAGGCGCTACCGGCCCGACCGGGCCCAC
>Ga0214170_1000178_pt1 | contig 27229 bp, 21 predicted proteins | sample TroBogEpilimnion_2_FD_153008 | JGI IMG/M metagenome (GOLD analysis project Ga0214170, IMG submission 153008) | Freshwater microbial communities from Trout Bog Lake, WI - 27JUN2007 epilimnion | ecosystem: Environmental > Aquatic > Freshwater > Lake > Epilimnion/Euphotic zone | place: Trout Bog... | reverse complement strand
CCTTGCCGACAATTGCTCCCTCAACACCAATGGCGGTGAGAGATTTGATGGCTTCGAGATCGGCGAGCGTCGATACGCCACCACTTGCCACAACTGGTTTTGATGTCGCTGCACATACCTCGCGAAGTAACTCCAGATTTGGTCCAGTGAGAGTGCCATCCTTTGCGACATCTGTGACGATGTAGCGTGCACATCCATCGCGATCTAGCCGCGCTAACGTCTCAAAGAGATCTCCGCCTTCTCGAGTCCAGCCGCGCGCAGCCAGGGTATGGCCACGGACATCAAGTCCAACTGCGATGCGTTCACCGAATTCTGCAATTACCTTTGCAGTCCACTCTGGATCCTCAAGCGCTGCTGTACCTAGATTCACTCGCTCACAACCGGTCGCAAGGGCTCTGCGAAGTGATTCATCATTGCGAATGCCGCCAGAGAGTTCGACTCGAAGATCGACGCTCTTAATAACTTCTTCCAATAGTTGTGCATTGCTGCCGATACCGAATGCAGCATCCAAATCAACCAGGTGAATCCACTCCGCACCTGCAGCGAGGAACTCCAAAGCAACTTCACGTGGATCGCCGTATTGGCTTTCAGCGGCGAGTTCGCCTTGGACAAGTCGAACTGCCTTACCGCCTTTAACGTCGATCGCAGGTAATAATTCAAGTGAACTCATAGGCTCGTAACCCAATTCTGAATAAGTTGTGCGCCAGCTCGCCCACTCTTCTCTGGGTGGAATTGTGTTGCACGCACATGGTCTCGTTCGATAGCGGCGATAAAATTCTCCCCATAGTGTGCGGTAGATATAGCTGCCCCAGCGACTTCGCCCTTCGCTGCATAGGAATGAACGAAGTAGAAGGACTCTTCCTCAACTCCACGAAGGAGCACTGAATCTGCTGCAGCTACAACCGTATTCCAGCCAATATGCGGAAGTACAGGTGCTTCGATCGGTGAGACTTCACCTTTAAAGATTCCTACTCCGCTGTGGTTGCCCTTTTCGACTCCTGAGGTGAAGAGGATCTGCATCCCGACACAGATTCCTAAGGTTGGTCCGCCATCTGCCACGCGCTTTTGGATTAACTCAACGCCATTGATTGCGTGCAGTTGTTCCATGCAGGCTCCGAAGGCACCGACACCTGGTACCACTAAACCATCAGCCGCGAGTGCGACTGCAGGATCAGAAGTAATGAGAACGGTCTTCCCTGTAAGTTCAAAGGCGCGCTGCGCCGAACGAAGGTTCCCCGATCCGTAGTCGAGAATCGCTATCAAAGAACGCCTTTTGTGGATGGAATGCCTGCAACGCCATCGCGAGAGACGGCATCGCGAAGTGCTCGTGCAACCGCCTTGAACTGCGCTTCAAAGACGTGATGTGCATTTCGGCCTTCTAGAACTCTTACGTGGAGTGCAATGTGAGCCTCGGCAACAATAGATTCCCAGATGTGGCGACCAAGAGTTGTATCAAAGGTTCCGATGAGTTCGACGATCTCAGGTTGACGATGGACAAGATATGGGCGACCAGAAAGGTCAACAGCAGCCTGTACGAGAACCTCATCCAATGGGACCATCGCATCACCAAAGCGTCGGATGCCTGCCTTATCGCCAAGTGCCTCGCGCAGCGCCTGTCCAAATGCGAGCGAGGTATCCTCCACGCTGTGGTGTGAATCGACATCAACATCGCCCTTGGTGAGAACAGTGAGATCAAAACCTGAGTGCTTACCAAGTTGAGAGAGCATATGGTCGAAGAATGGAACGCCGGTCTCAACGTTGATCTGACCGCTACCGTCGAGATTGATTTCGACGCGAACGCTAGATTCTTTAGTCTCGCGAAGAACCGTGGCTACTCGAGCTGTTTGTGCGCTCATCACTCCTCTTTCTTGTAATTTCTTCTGACTCTAGGTGCTTATTATGACTCAAGTGCGTGGATTGCCGCCAAGAATTCATCATTCTCGGCTGGAGTTCCGATCGTGACTCGCAAGTAGCCCTCAAGTCCAACATCTCTGATGAGAACGCCTCTATCGACGATGGCTTGCCAGGTATCTTTGCTCGAAGCTACAAATCCAGAGAAGAGTATGAAGTTCGCTGCGCTCGGTAGTGGCTTAAGTCCCGCCAAAGTCAGCGCTGCTCTTACACGTTCGCGCTCAACTTTGATCTCATCCAAGCCAGCCTGAAGTACCCCAGCATGCTCGATTGCGACTTGTGCAGCCGCTTGAGTCAGAGCGCTGAGGTGATATGGCAAGCGAGTAACGAGCATTGCATCAATTACCGCCGGGTTCGCCACAAGATAACCGAGGCGAACTCCTGCAAAGGCGAAGGCCTTGCTCATGGTGCGAGAGACAACGACATGTGGGTAGCGACGAATGAGAGTTACTGCTGATTCTTCATCAGAGAATTCCGCATATGCCTCATCCACTACTAAGAGCGCACGAACATCCCCGGCGGCTTGGGCAATCTCTTCGATATCAGCCAGAGAAGTAGGAGTACCCGATGGATTATTCGGTGTTGTGAGAAAGACAAGAGCTGGCTTGACTTCACGAATTCCAGCTGCTGCACCATGAGCATCGATTCCGAACTCTGAATTACGGCTACCAACGATCCATGAAGTACCCGTGATATTTGAGATCATCGGATGCACTGAATACGAAGGTGAGAAACCTATTGCTGTTCGGCCCGCTCCCCCGAAGGCAAGAAAGAGCGTCTGAAGAATTTCATTACTGCCATTGGCAGCCCAGATATTGCGTACGTCGAAGAAGGTTTTGGAGGAAGTATTGATATATCCAGCAAGCGCGCTCCGAAGTGCAACTGCATCGCGATCCGGATATCGGTTGAGCCCTTCTGCGATTGAAGCAATGGCATCCATCATGGCATCGCGAACTTCTGTAGGAAGTGAATTCGGGTTCTCGTTTGTATTCAGTGAGATCAACTCGGGGCGTTGCGGCGCGCCATAAGGCGATGAACTTCGGAGATTGCTTCGAAGCGGCAACCAGGTAGGCCACTTATTTGAATCGTGGTTCTCCATTAGTGGCCCTCTCCTAGATTCTCAACGCGAACACTGATCGCTTCGCCATGCGCTGGTAGATCTTCAGCATGAGCGAGCGTGATGACATTCTGTGCGATCTCCAGAAATGCGCCTTTGTCATATTCAATAAAGCTCACACCGCGCAGAAAGCTCTGTACGGATAGCCCGCTTGAGTGACAGGCGCATCCACCAGTAGGAAGCACATGGTTTGAACCAGCGGAGTAATCTCCGAGTGAGACCGGTGAGAATCGACCCAAGAAGACCGCGCCAGCATTTCTGATTTTCGCAGCGACCGAACGAGGGTCTGCAACAATCAACTCGAGGTGCTCTGCCGCATAAGCATTCACTACATCGATTCCTTGTTCGAGTGAATCGACTAAGACCAAGGCAGATTGAATACCAGAGAGTGCAATCGTCACTCGCTCGTGGTGCTTGGTCTGTGCACTTCTCGCTTCGAGCTCGACTCGAACTTCGCGAAGAAGTGTCTCTGACGTTGTCACCAGAACAGAGGCTGCAATCGTGTCATGTTCTGCTTGGCTGATGAGATCAGCTGCAACTTCACTTGCAATCGCACTCTCATCTGCGAGAACCGCAATCTCAGTTGGGCCAGCTTCGGAATCGATTCCGATCTTGCCTCGAAGGGCACGCTTTGCTGCAGCAACATAGATATTGCCTGGGCCAGTAACCATATCGGCGCTCTCGCAGAGACCCTCAATGCCATAGCCGAACATCGCCACCGCTTGCGCGCCACCGACTGCATAGACCTCGGTGATTCCAAGTAACGCACATGTGGCAAGGATCGTTGGATGCGGGTAGCCGCCGTTTTCGATCTGCGGAGGTGAGGCAACGGCGATACTTGCGACTTTTGCAATCTGGGCAGGCACAACATTCATGATGACCGAACTTGGATAGACCGCACGACCACCTGGAACATAGAGCCCAACGCGATCTACCGGAATCCAACGTTGTTCAACGCTCGCGCCAGAGACAACTTCGGTGCGCGTGACACCTCTGGCTTGGTCGGCATGAACCTTCGTCACTCGACGAATCGCCTCCTCAAGTGCGGTTCGAACCTTTGGATCAAGTGTTGTGAGTGATTCTGTAATGACTGATTCTGGAACTCGGATGCGTGGTGGCTTTACTCCGTCAAACTTCTCTCCCAAGGCGATGAGATCAGCCTCGGTGCCATTCTTCACTTGTTCAAGGATTGGTTCGATCGCCCGCATTGCGGTTGCAATATCTAACTGAGCCCGAGGCAACTTTGCTTGATAGGCAGATTTAGAGAGCCGCGAGCCACGAAGGTCGACGGTTCGGATATCAAGGGAGTTGTTGCTCACGGGGCAAGTCTAGAGGCTCGCTCGCCCTGCTTGGCACGGCATTTAATCACTCGCTCATGACTACGAGAGCAGGCAGTCCGCACCCAGAATCTGCTTCAAATCTGCCGAAAGGCTTGGTGATGAAGTCACACGTAACTTGTCGTCGATCGTCATCACAGTGCTGCCCTTGCCATCTTCAATCCGAAGATGGACCTCACGGTTGCCAGGGTGTGATCGAAGAATCTCTTTCATTCGCTCCACAATCGGAGCAGTAACGCGAGCAGAGTCCATCGTGATCACGACCGGACCAGTTGGCGCTGCACTCACATCAGGCATCGACATATCAAGAGCGGTAAGACGCACATTCTCTTCGCGCCGATCGATTCGGCTACGAATGACAACAACCCGATCCTCCACGAGATTCATCGCGTGAGTCGTATAGGTATTGGCAAAGAACATCACATCTGCTGAGCCTTCAAGATCTTCGATCGTGACGATCGCCCATGAATTGCCATTCTTCGAGACTTTTCGTTGCACCTGCGTAACAAGGCCGCCGATAGAGACAACCGCATCATGTCCAACCGAATCATCTGAAAGGCCAGAGATAGGCATATCGACAGCTGCGCGAAGGATATGTTCGACTCCAAAGAGTGGGTGGTCAGAGACATACAGTCCGAGCATCTCGCGTTCATAGCTGAGGAGAAGTGATTTCTCCCATTCATCTTTTGGAATATCTAATTCAACGCCGCTCACAGACGAATTCTCTTGCGTAGCTCCAAAGAGATCGTACTGACCTATCGACTCTGCTCGCTTGCTCTCCATCACCGAATCAATTGCAGTGAGGTAGACCATCATCAAGCCACGGCGACTATGACCGAGGGAATCAAAGGCGCCTGATTTAATCAGAGATTCAATCGTCTTCTTATTGCAGACTTGTTGATCTACCTTCGCCAAGAAATCGCCGAATGATGTGTAGCGGCCCTTCTCCTTGCGAGCAGCAACGATCGAGGCAGTGACATTCTCACCAACGTTGCGGATAGCGCTGAGTCCAAAACGGATATCAGTACCGCGTGGGGTGTAATCCGACTCTGATTCGTTGACATCCGGAGGCAGGACCTTGATACCCATACGGCGGCATTCGCTGAGGTAGAGCGCGCTCTTATCTTTATCATCGCGAACGCTCGTCAGCAGCGCTGCCATATATTCCGTTGGGAAATTAGCCTTTAAGTAGGCAGTCCAGAAGGAGACCACGCCGTAGCCAGCACTGTGTGCGCGGTTAAAGGCGTAATCAGCGAATGGAATCAAGGTCTCCCAGAGTTTTGCGATTGCACCCTTGGAGAAGCCGTTCTCAACCATGCCAGCTTCGAAGTTCACAAACTCTTTATCCAGAATCTCTTTCTGCTTCTTACCCATCGCCTTACGCAAGAGATCTGCGCGGCCAAGTGAGAACCCAGCAACTTTCTGCGCGATCGCCATTACCTGCTCTTGATAAACAATCAAGCCATAGGTATTTCCTAGAATTTCAGCGAGTGGTTCGGAAAGCTCGGGGTGAATAGCCACAACGGGCTTGCGCTTATTCTTTCGATCGGCGTAGTCATTGTGCGCATTAACGCCCATAGGACCAGGTCGATAGAGCGCAATCACCGCAGAGATATCTTCGAACGAATCGGGGGCCATCTGGCGGAGAAGTGCGCGCATCGGGCCACCATCGAGCTGGAAGACACCGAGTGTGTCGCCACGGCCAAGAAGTTCAAAGGTCTTCTGATCTGCTAGTTCAAGATCCTCGAGAACAACATCGACACCCTGATTCGCCTTGATATTGAGTAAGGCTTCATCCAAGACAGAGAGGTTGCGAAGTCCCAAGAAGTCCATCTTCAAGAGACCGATCGCTTCACAGGCGCCCATATCGAACTGAGTAATGATTGCGCCATCTGCTTCACGACGGTGAATTGGAATCACATCGAGTAGCGGGTACTTACTTAAAATAACTCCAGCGGCATGGACACCTGATTGGCGCTTCAAACCTTCAAGGCCGCGTGCGGTATCAACGATCTTCTTCGAATCAGGATCGGTCTCATACATCGCACGGAATTCACCGGCTTCGCCATATCGCTCATCTTTAGGATTGAAGATGCCAGAGAGCGTGATGTCTTTACCCATGACGGTGGGAGGAAGCGCCTTTGTGAGCTTCTCGCCACTGACGTACGGATATCCAAGAACGCGAGTGGAGTCTTTAAGCGCTTGCTTCGATTTAATATTGGAGTAAGTAATGATCTGAGCTACTCGGTCCTCACCATACTTCGCAGTGGCATAGGCGATCATCTCGCTACGGCGTCTTTCATCGAAGTCCAAGTCGATATCAGGCATTGAGATACGTTCAGGATTGAGGAAGCGCTCGAAGAGTAAGCCGTGGCGGATCGGATCAAGTTGGGTAATGCCGAGTGCGTACGAGACAAGAGATCCCGCTGCAGATCCTCGACCTGGACCGACGCGGATTCCAACTTCACGAGCATGTTCGCAGAGGTCAGCGACCACTAAGAAGTAGCCAGGAAAACCCATGCTGATCATGGTGGAGAGTTCGTATTCAAGTCGCTCTTGATATTCGACTGGCAATTCTCCGCCGAGGCGCGCTTTCATGCCTTCGGTCGCACGCTTACGTAACCATGAATCCTCGGTCTCACCGGCAGGCACATCAAATTGCGGAAGCAGGTTCTCGTGATCGCGCATCGTTGTGTTGCAACGTTCGGCGATCAGCAAGGTGTTATCGCAGGCGCCCTCGAGTTCAGAGAAGGCTTCTCGCATCTGGGCAGCGGTCTTGAGGTAGAACTCATCGTTATCAAATTTAAATCGCTTTGGATCTGCGACGGTCGAGCCACTCTGCACGCAGAGAAGTGCTGCGTGGGCGCCGGCATCCTCATGCTTCGTATAGTGCAGATCGTTAGTGGCAAGAAGTGGCAGTCCGAGATCTTTGCCAAGTTTGAGAAGGTCAGCCTTCACTCGGGTCTCGATCTCAATTCCATGGTCCATTACTTCAAGGAAGAAATTCTCTCTTCCAAAGATATCGCGGAGCTCACTCGCTGCTTGCCTAGCCTCTTTATAGGCTCCCATACGCAATCGCGTCTGCACTTCCCCACCAGGACATCCCGTTGTTGCGATGATCCCTTTGGAGTACTGCGCGAGTAGCTCGCGATCCATGCGCGGCTTGTAATAGAAACCTTCAAGTGAGGCGAGAGATGAGAGGCGGAAGAGATTTCCGAGTCCCTCATTATTTTCAGCGAGCAGCGTCATGTGGGTATACGCGCCACCACCAGAGACATCATCTTCGCCGCCATCGGCCCACTTCACTCGACTCTTATTAAATCGTGAGTCTGGTGCTACATAAGCTTCAATTCCGATAATCGGTTTAACGCCGGCTTTACGGGCCTGCTTATCAAATTCATAGGCACCGAAGACATTTCCGTGATCAGTAATCGCAATCGCTGGCATCTCAAGTCTGGCGACCTCGTTAACGAGTTCTTCAACACGTGCAGCACCGTCGAGCATCGAGTACTCGGTATGTACGTGGAGGTGGACGAAACTATCTGACACGGTTGGTGAGATTACTACTGTGTCTTAGTCGCGCTCTTGATTGGCCTCGAGCAGGCTCAACGTGCGTGTCAGGTCGGCGGGATACGGCGAAGCGAAGGAGAGGGCGGCGCCAGTGATTGGGTGGGTAAGCGAGAGCTCCTTGGCATGAAGCCATGGGCGGGTCATCTCAAGTCGATCGGCAATCGTGTGGTCTGCGCCATAGGTCAGATCCCCTACAAGCGGATGGTGGAGCGCTGAGAAGTGGACGCGGATCTGGTGGGTGCGTCCGGTCTCTAATTCAATCTCCAACAATGAGACAGCGCGGAAATATTCGAGCGCCTTGTAATGGGTGATGCTGGGCTTACCTTCAGAGACGACAGCAAAGCGATAGTCCTCTTTTGGGTGGCGATCGATAGGTGCATCAATGGTTCCTTCAGTGGGATCCATATGTCCTTGGACAAGTGCGTGATAGACCTTGCCTACTGTTCGATCTCTAAATTGATCTTTTAAGTGTGCATATGAAGCTTCATCTTTTGCAACAACCATAAGACCAGTTGTTCCAACGTCGAGGCGGTGCACAATTCCCTGTCGTTCGGCGGCGCCACTTGTCGAGACGTTATATCCAGCGGCGATGATCGCGCCAATAACAGTTGGGCCAGTCCATCCTGGACTTGGATGTGCGGCAACTCCTGCTGGCTTATCGATCACAATAATATGGTCATCGTTATAGATGACACTGAGGCCCTCGACCGGAGTTGGAGTCAGTGTTGGTTCACTCTTCGCTGCAGGCATAAGAATCTCTAGGAGATCGCCAGTTCCGACCTTGTCGGATTTTCCAAGCGGCTTACCCTTGCGAGTTACTTCGCCAGCTTCAAGAAGTAGAACAACGACTGAACGTGAAAGGCCCAAAAGACGTGCGAGTGCGGCATCGCTGCGCTCCTGATCCAACCCCTCTGGGATGGAAAGGATCTTTACTTCGCGCTCACTCATTATCTCCGCCTTTACTCGTTCCATCAGTACTGCTTTCAGATGGAATATTCCTCATAACGAGAATCGCCACAAGCACTGCTCCGACAACAATAGAGGAATCTGCGAGATTAAATGTCGGCCAATGAGGTAGTTCAATCCAATCAACGACCTGCCCAGAGAGAGCTCCTGGTGGGCGAAAGATCCGATCGAGGAGATTTCCCGTTATCCCGCCAACAACAAGGCCAGCCGCAGTTATCCATGCGCGATTATTCATTCGCCAGGCTCGAACGAGAATGAGAGTGGCGACCGCCAGCCCAAAGGCGCTCAGATATGTAGTCCGATTCGTTGCAATGCTGAAAGCGGCGCCAGAGTTATAGACCAGATGGAGTTGGAGAAATGTGCCAAGGAGTCGAACCGGGTTATCGCTTAAGGTAGCGAGCGCAAGCGACTTACTGGCAGAGTCGATCCCAGCAACGAGGAAGATTGTGATGAGGAGCCGACGCCGTGAAGCGATCAGCGGCGTTCTTCTTTTTGCTTGCATGCCATGCAGAGGGTCGCACGAGGGAATACCTGAAGTCGTGCCTTTCCAATCGGATTGGAGCACTCCTCGCATCGGCCATAACTCTTTGAATCAATACGTTCGATGGCTCGCTCGGTCTGCAAGACCATATCGCGGGCGTTATAGACAAGCGACATCTCGTGTTCGCGTTCGAAGGTCTTCGTACCGGCATCAGCCTGATCGTCTCCTGCACCTACACCTGCAGAGACAATAAGGTCTTCCATCTCGCCCTCTGCTTCACTGAGTTCGGCCTTCAAGCGAACGAGATCCTTTGCCAACTCGGTGCGCATCGCCTTCAGCTCTGCTGCCGTCCAGACGCCTTCACTCTCACCAATAACAAATGGAGCTGGAGCTGCCTTGATTGGCTTCAATGGTGCAACCTTCTTGCCAGCCTTAATCGGACGTGGTGGAGGCGGCATTACTAACCGGCGTTCTTCAACAACAACTTCTGGTCCATTATTTACTTCACGAGGAGTCACGGTGATAGTGGTTGAATCACCTGTTGTGGTGCTCTGAAGCTTGGCAGGAAATGGCTTACCTGGTGCCTTCTTCTTAGCCAGTTGTGGCTTCACAATATTTGGTGAGCGGACTGCGGCTGCCTTCTTTACTGGTGCGGCTGCAACCTTCTTAGCAGGGGCTTTCTTTGCCGGAGCGGCCTTCTTAGCAGGGGCTTTCTTTGCCGGAGCGGCCTTCTTAGCAGGGGCTTTCTTTGCCGGAGCGGCCTTCTTGGCAGGAGCAGCCTTCTTTACTGGTGCGGCCTTCCTGGCAGGACTCTTACCCGAGATCAATTTGTTCAATGCTTTTGCCACTGCCTTCTTCATGGTTACCTCTTTGGGTTCCTCTGCGAGAGGGACAGGCTAGAACGGATACGAGCCGAACGCCAACTTCGCCGCGCTAGACTTCCCCTCTTACTCCCCCGCGAGCCTACGCAGCGCTCAGAGGGTGGGTCTCTCACGAGACACGTTGAATAGGAAGGGCTATCACCTTGGATAGAGCAGAACCGGGCACCTTTAAGGCTCTCGCTCCCGCCATCGACCTACCTAGCACCGAGCACGCCATCTTAAATTTCTGGGAAGAGAATTCGATCTTCGCCAAGACAATTGCTGCGCGTGAAGGATCCCCGCGCTGGACCTTCTACGAAGGCCCTCCAACAGCAAATGGAAAACCCGGCACCCACCATATTGAAGCGAGAGTCTTCAAGGATCTCTTCCCCCGTTATCAGACGATGAAGGGCAATCAAGTCATCCGCAAAGCTGGTTGGGATTGCCACGGTCTACCAGTTGAGATTGCAGTTGAAAAAGAACTTGGATTTAGCGGCAAGGGCGATATCGAAAAGTATGGCATCGCCGCCTTCAATGAGAAGTGTCGTGAATCAGTGCAACGCCACGTCGGTGAATTTAGTCAGATGACTCGTCGTATGGGCTTCTGGGTTGATTTCGATGAGGCTTACTGGACGATGTCACCAGAGTATGTCGAGAGCGTCTGGTGGTCACTGCAACAGATCTTCAAAAAGGGCCTCCTAGTTCAGGATCATCGCGTTGCACCTTACTGTCCGCGTTGTGGAACTGGTCTATCCGATCATGAGTTAGCTCAAGGGTATGAGACCGTTCAAGATCCTTCGGTCTTCGTCAGATTCAAGGCAACCTCGGGTATCGCTGCCGAACACGGCGCATCCTTCTTGGTCTGGACGACGACCCCGTGGACGCTCGTCTCCAACACTGCCATTGCGGTTAATCCATCGGTGAATTATCAGATCATTGAAGTGAAGGGTGAGGAAGGTTCCGAACGGTTAGTCGTAGCTGAGAACCTCGTCCCAACGATTGCCAAGCCCGAAGATATCTCGGTGATCGCCAATGTTCTGGGTCGTGAATTAGAGCGCTCTACCTATGTGCGCCCATTCGACCTGATCGAGATTCCAGATGCTCATTTCATTGTTCTTGCAGAGTACGTCACCATTGAAGATGGAACTGGTCTAGTTCACCAAGCACCTGCATTCGGTGCCGACGATCTCCAGGTCTGCCGCTCGTACGGTCTTCCAGTAGTTAACCCGGTTGCTCCTGATGGCACCTTCCTTCCAGAAGTTGGCTTAGTCGGCGGAACCTTCTTCAAAGAGGCCGATAAGGTGCTGATTAAGGATCTCAAAGCGCGCGGCCTCATGTTTAAGCACACCCAATATGAGCACTCCTATCCGCATTGCTGGCGCTGCCACACTGTTCTTATCTATTACGCGCAACCTTCTTGGTATATCCGCACCACCGCGATTAAAGATGCGTTGCTTCGCGAGAATGCAAAGACTGATTGGCACCCAGAGACTATTAAGACGGGCCGCTTTGGAGATTGGCTCAACAACAATATTGACTGGGCTGTTTCGCGTAATCGCTACTGGGGAACTCCCCTACCGATCTGGCGCTGCCCTGAAGGCCATCTCTACTGCGTTGGTTCACTCGCCGAACTTTCAACCTTGAGCGGCAAAGAGCTCTCGGCAACGGATCCGCATCGTCCATTTGTTGATGACATCACCATTCCATGTACTGAATGTTCCGAGACCATGGTTCGAGTCAATGAAGTCATCGACTGTTGGTACGACTCTGGCGCAATGCCATTTGCCCAATGGGGCTACCCCCACAAAGCCGGCTCGGTCGAGAAGTTTGAAGCCGCCTATCCAGCAGATTTCATCGCCGAGGCGATCGACCAAACTCGCGGCTGGTTCTACACGCTGATGACTATCGGAACCCTCGTCTTCGATCAGAGCTCGTACGAAACAGTGCTCTGCCTGGGCCACATCCTTGATAAAGATGGCCGCAAGATGAGTAAGCACCTAGGAAATGTCCTCGAACCTATTCCCCTGATGGATCAACATGGCGCAGATGCGGTCCGTTGGTACATGCTCGCAGCAGGTTCGCCATGGTCATCGCGTCGTGTTGGCCATGATGCGCTCTCTGATGTTGTTCGTAAGACCCTTCTTACCTACTGGAACACCGTCTCCTTCTTCGCGCTCTATGCGAAGGCTGCTGATTTCACTTTAGATCAGGCTCCAACAGAACCTTCAACAGCGACGATGGATCGCTGGATCCTCTCTGAACTCAATCAGTTGATCAAGGAAGTCGATCAGGCTTACGCAGATTTCGATTCCCAGCAGGCGGGTAAGTTACTCGCGGCCTTCATCGATGATCTCTCTAACTGGTATGTCCGTCGTTCTCGCCGTCGCTTCTGGGATGGCGATGCTGCCGCGCTTACCACCCTCTTTGAGGCGCTCAAGGTGCTCACTCAATTACTCGCACCGATGATTCCATTTATCACCGAGCACGTCTGGCAGGAGTTGATCCGCACCGCTGATCCGAAAGCTGCAGAATCTGTTCACCTCACCGACTTCCCAGTCGCACAATCGGCAATGATTGATCGCGATCTCTCAGCGTCAGTGCAACTTTCACGGCGTCTCGTTGAACTCGGCCGAGCAGCTCGCGCTGAGTCGAAGATCAAGATCCGTCAGCCGCTGGCCCGCGCTCTCGTGGCGGCGCAAGGTTTCAACGCCATGGATCCTGAAATCCGTGCGCATATCGCCGATGAATTAAATGTTTTGCACCTTGATGATCTAGCTACCGCTGATGGTGATCTCGTTGATGTCTCTATCAAGGCAAACTTCCGAACAATCGGTGCTCGTTTCGGTGGCGATGTCCAGGCAATCGCTAAGGCGCTAATGGCTACCGACCACACTGAGACTGTCAGAACCATTCGAAGCGCCGGAAATCTCACCCTTGCCTATGATGGCAAGAGCGCAGTTCTCGAACTCGATGATCTCGTCATCACCGAGACACCTAAGAGTGGCTGGTCTGTAGCCTCACATGCAGGTGAGAGTGTGGCACTCGATCTAGAGCTGACACCAGTGTTGATCCAATCAGGGCTTGTCCGAGAGATCATTCGAGCAATCCAAGAAGAACGTAAAAACTCTGACTTTGATATCTCAGATCGAATCACGGTCGCATGGAACGGCACTGAAGAAGTGATCGCAGCGATCGCAGCTCAATCAGAATTTATCTGCGGTGAGGTCTTGGCAACAGCGATCTCACGCGATGAGGCTCTTGCAATCACTGATACTGAGACCGGAATTGCACTCTCGTTGCGGAAGAGTCTCTAACTCTTTATCAAGAAGGTTTTACAGCCTTGCAAGAAAGTTTGAGAGCATCTGCACGACGATAAAGATCAAGATAAATGAGAGATCGACCGCTACTGGGCCGAGGCGAAGTGGCGGGATAAAGCGACGAACAAATCGGACTACTGGATCGGTGATTGCATAGATTGCTTCAGCGATAGCCAGCAAAATCCCCTTAGGGCGCCACTGAGGTGCAAAGACTCGGGCGTAATCAAGGATCAATCGACCGAAGAGTGAGAGAACAAAGAGGCGCAGTACTAATCGTAAGAGAAGAACGATGAGTGACAAGGTCTGGCTCTACTCAGCTCTGGTTAAAGAAGCTCGCCTCTGCTGCAGCAACTTTATGTTCAGATGAGACTCGAACATTTGCTGGAGTGAGGAGAAAGACCTTTGAGGTGACGCGCTCGATACTTCCATGGTGGCCGAATACGAGGCCTGATGCGAAGTCAACGATTCGCTTACGCTCTGAATCATCCATATCAGTCAGGTTCATAAGGACAGGTTGTCCTTCACGGAAGTGCTCACCGACAGTGCGCGCCTCGCTGTAGAAACGTGGATGGATCGTAAAGATTGAATCAAGAATTGGTAACTCGGTCTGCATGACTGGTGCTGCAGATACTGGGGATACTGGTGAGACTGGCGTGACGCGCTGACGAATCGCAGAGTCGGTCACACGTATTGATGCTGGTGGGGTGACGCGCACGCTCTTCTGAGGAATCTCAAGCGCTACGGTCGTTTCGAAATCTGCCTCATCATCAACGAGTCCGAGGTAGCCAGCGATCTTCTTTAGTCCTTTTGCCATACGAGAAGTTTATGCGGGAGTCGGGCGTGAACCGAGGATTGAACTACCCACCCGAATATGTGTCGCTCCGGCTCTTATCGCCGCTTCAAAATCTCCACTCATTCCCATTGAGAGTTGGAAAAGCCCATGACCTGTCGCTAACCCCGCTATGTCTGCAAAGGCGGTCGTGGGTTCGGCCGAAATCGGCGGCACGGTCATTAAGCCAAGGAGATTGAGGTGCGGAAAGTGGTGTAGCTCATCTAAAAATCCTCCGAGATCGCCTGGCTGGATGCCCCCGCGATCTTCACGCGCTGGCTCTAAGTTAATTTGAATGAAGAAATCACGACTCTGCTCCATCTCATCCAAAATTCGATCGAACTTTGCGGCGTGGTCGAGCGAATCAAGTGAGTGGATTACCTCAGCCCAACTGAGAAGAGATCGAATCTTCCGTCCTTGAATCTGGCCTTGAAAGTGCCAGGTGGCTTCCTCCCCCAAGCCTTTCGATTTCTCCGCACCCTCATCATCTCTATTCTCGCCAAAGTGGCGGACTCCAAGATCGTATAAATGTTGCACATCATCGAGTGGAAAGAATTTTGTTACGGCGATCAGCGTGACCTCCTTGGGATCACGGCCGACGCTCTCTGCCGCAGCGCTGATCCGCTCGTTAACCGATTGAAGATTGGCGCGCAGCTCCTCTAGTCGGCTCTTCACAGCGAGATCACTCCTGCTTGCCGACCGATCGCCTTATCGCGGCGATAAGAGAAGAACTGAGAACTTTCGAGGGTGCAGAGTCCTAGCGCATGGGTCTCAATCCCCCGTTCGCGAAGCAAGGCGATTGTCCCGCGCGGCAGATCTAAGGAATGTTGTTCAACGCTGGTCACAGAACCTGGGAAGAAGGTCGTCACCTCGTCATACATCTCTGGGGAAACTTCATAACAGTTACCGCAGATCGAAGGTCCGAGCCAAGCAAATATTCCAGTTGCGCCCAGCCCTTCCATGACATCAAGGGTCTTATCGATAATGCCATTCGTCATGCCCACTCTTCCGACATGGACTGCAGCAACGCATGTAGGAGAGCTCAATAAGAGCGGAATGCAATCGGCAACGAGTACAGCAAGTCCCAAACCAGGTTGCTGCGTCACTAACGCATCAGCATCCGGATCAATCTCGCTCGCGGCATTAACCATCACGACCGTATTGCTATGAGTTTGGTTCATAAATTGAAGGGATTCCAGATGAAGATCACGTTGAAGATCTCCGCGATTCCGGAGAACCCGATCCCGATCATCACCAGTATGGAGCGCCAAATTATTCGGGGCAGATGTGAAGTGAATATTTGGCATGAAGTAGTACTACTTCATAAAGTCAGGCACATCGACATCATCGTCACCTTGAGCTACGAGCTCTTCAAAGGTGATCTTTCGTCGAGGTGATTGAACAGTGGGAATGCCACCGGTGTTCTCATTGATGCCAAGATCGAGCGCTACCGCTAATGGATCATTTGCTCGGATCGGATCGGCCTGACCAGAGAGGGTTGCTGCGTCGATAACTGGTATCTCGACCTTCTTTGGCTCGCCACCATCGAAACCAGCAGCAATAACAGTGATACGCACTTCGTCGCCAAGGGCATCGTCGATGACAGCACCGAGGATGAAGTTCGCATCCTTATGAGCATGCTTCTCTACCATCTCGGCTGCCTCAGAGAGCTCGAAGAGTCCAAGATCGGATCCTCCGGCGATCAACATCAAGACGCCACGAGCGCCATCGATAGAGGCTTCAAGGAGTGGACTTGCAATCGCAAGTTCGGCTGCGCGTATCGCGCGAGCCTCACCTCTCGCCGAACCAATTCCCATAAGAGCCGAACCAGCGCCAGCCATCACGCTCTTCACATCTGCAAAGTCGAGATTGATCAATCCTGGGGTTGTAATGAGATCAGTGATTCCCTGAACGCCAGCGAGAAGGACGGCATCCGCACTCTTAAATGCATCCACCGTTGTGATGGTGCGATCTGAGATTGCAAGAAGTCGATCATTTGGAATAACAATAAGTGTGTCCACTTCTGCACGAAGGTTTGCAATACCTTCTTCAGCTTGAGCGGTGCGATGCTTCGCTTCAAAAGAGAATGGTTTTGTTACAACGCCGACAGTGAGTGCGCCAAGATCCTTTGCGATCTTTGCAACGATAGGTGCGCCACCAGTTCCGGTTCCGCCACCTTCGCCTGCAGTTACGAAGACCATATCTGCACCACGCAGCATCTCTTCAATCTCTTCGACATGTTCGAGTGCAGCTTGTCGACCAACTTCAGGTGCAGCACCTGCGCCAAGACCACGAGTTGATTTGCGACCGATATCTAACTTCACATCTGCATCAGACATAATTAACTGTTGTGCATCAGTATTGATTGCAATGAACTCGACACCTTTAAGTCCTGCTTCAATCATGCGATTAACAGCATTCACACCGCCGCCGCCGATTCCGACGACCTTGATTACTGCAAGATAATTCTGCGGTGTTGCCACAATATGCCTCTTTCCATTCTCTAAATCTCTACTTGAGAGTTAAAGTAAAAGTAAATCCGATAGCAGAAAGTAAAGGTGCCACCGCTCTCGTGCAATGACCGACACGAAATGCACGACCTTATTTTGTAATGGGGGCGAGTGGATCTGAAAGATCAAAGAGTATTGATTGTGCATTCTCTTTCATTGCAACTAACTTTTCGAAGACCTGAATTTTCAGCGCTATATCTGCAGAATTCCCCCACATAATCGTGATGGTTCTCACCGAAGCTTTCTTACCCGTTGTTACAGCCATATCTTGGCTAAGTGTCATGGTGATCTGCCCATCTGATTTCACGGCAAAGGTCTTGGCACGATCGAGATAGCTAGCGGGTAGAACGGCCAACAATTGTGCAATTGATTGCTTTGCGGAAGTAGATGTCGTCTGTAGCGCAATGGTTGGGATATTCGTGTAGGTCAATGGTGAAGTGAAGTCATTTCCGGCGGAATCAAAGTAGCCAGTCGACCCATCTGCGAGTTGATAGGAAGCGACCGGGACCTTCTCCACAATATGAATCGTTAATTCGCCATGGATCCAACTTCGGCCAACCTGACTCTTGGCGATCCAAGGATTATTGGAAATCGCCCGTTCGATTGCATGTACGTCAAGACGGGCTAAGGGCTGACCGATTTTTACACCTGGCTTGCCGGTTTCTATTTGCTGAGTTATTACCTCCGATTGAGACGATCCACTAACTGCGATCGTCTTCAAAGAGAGTAGGTGTGACCAGCCGAGCAAGTACGCAAGAAGCGAGAGTAGGAGGATCGATAAGAAGACCCCAGGAAAGTATCGGATACGAGAAAGCTTTATCCGAGGAGATCTCGATCCTCGCTTCGACCTTTTGCGAACTTTGAGTTTCATCTATTGGGCAAGCGATTTCACAATAACGGGGGCTAACGAACTGACATCCCCAGCGCCCATAGTCATGATCAGGTCGTTCTCCTTAGCGCCTTCGGTGACCGCTTCAACGACTGCGACCATGGATGGTTCATAATGAACTTTCTCGCTCGACATCTGAGAGGAGATCAAAAGCGATGAGACGCCTGGAATCGGATCTTCACTGGCTGCATAGACTTCCAAGAGATAGATCTCATCGGCTAGATCAAGAGCCTTGGCGAACTCTGATGCGAAAGCCTGCGTACGGCTATAGCGATGAGGCTGGAAGATGACGATCAACCGCCCTGCTCCAACGTACCGACGAGCGGTCTCTAGCGTCACTCTAATCTCTGTTGGATGGTGGCCGTAATCATCGACGACCCTTACTCCCCCAACTTCCCCCTTCAATTCAAAGCGGCGTCGAGATCCAGTGAATGTTGCGAGTCCATCGAGAATCGATCGAGCAGGGATATTAAGAGCATCGCTGGCTGCAAGTGCAGCGAGGGCGTTGAGGAGATTGTGATGTCCCGGAACCTGCAGTTCTAGCTCGCCAATGACTTTACCGTTGTGAAGTACGCGCGCCGCTGATGACCCAGCGTCAAGTGCGATCCTTGTAATCTGCCAATCATTCTCGCCCTCGCCATATGTTGTGATGGTGAGATCGCTGCGGCCCATGGACTTGATTCGCTCGAGAAGTTCTCGAACTCCAGGATCATCGCCACACGCAATTAAGAATCCATTGAAAGCGATAGATCCAATGAACTCTTCAAAGAGAGCATAAATAGATTCAAGATCGGCAAAGTGATCTACGTGATCGAGTTCGATATTTGTAATGACCGCACCGAGCGGCTTATAAGCAAGGAATGAACCATCACTCTCATCTGCTTCTGCCACAAAGATATCCCCTGAACCAAAGTAGGCATTTACCCCTGATGCATTAATCATGCCGCCGATCGCAAACGAGGGATCTAATCCGGCGCTTTGCAGTGCAACAGTAAGCATTGAAGTCGTCGTGGTCTTTCCGTGGGTTCCGGCAACTGCGACCGAACGCTTCCCATTCATGAGAAGGGCGAGAGCTTCTGCTCGAGCCATCGTTGGAATCTCTTGACCGAGTGCGGCAGCACGCTCCGGGTTATCTGCTGCGATTGCGGTTGAGAGAACAAGAAGATCAACGCCTTCAACATTCTCTGCCTTATGGCCTATGAAGATTTTCGCGCCCATCGTGCGTAGGTTCTCGGTCACCGTAGATTCTTTAAGATCCGAACCAGAGACTTCGATTCCCTGAGAGAGCATGATCTTTGCGATCCCGCTCATGCCAGCGCCGCCAATACCTATGAAGTGGACCCGCTTGCCTCGAAGTTGATCGAGCGTGGTTGGCATGATCATCGCCCACTCCCCGCCCTCAGCGCCTGCAGCACGAGCGCGCCGATCTTGGCATCTGCATCTTGGGCGAAAGCCGGACCAGGTGCGCGGGCCTTGAATGCATCTGCTGATTTCACGTAAGAGATGAAGTGCTCAGAGAGATATCGCGCAGTGAAATCGCGCTCATTAACAACAATGGCGCCACCTCGATCTCTCAGTTCGTTGGCATTTGTACTTTGCTCACCGTTGCCAATTGCCAGTGGCACTATTACTGCGAAGGTTTGAAGTATTCCAAGTTCGGCACACGTCACTGCCCCACCACGAGTGATGGCAAAGTCGCAGGCAACTAAGGTCTCTGGTAAGTCCGAAATGTAATGGAGCGGAAGATAGTTCTTGGTACGAGCTGGAAGAACATTGGCCTTGCCCACCGAGTGCACGATTTGTATCCCCGCTAACGATGTCTGGGGCAAAATATCAGCAATGACACGATTAATGGCTTGTGAACCCTGTGAGCCACCTACGACCGCCACGATTGATTGCTTGGGATCAAAGCCCCACTCGCTCGCCTTGTGATTTCTGATGGACTCTCTTTCAGTGCTGGTCGCGACTGCGAGTTTTCGAACCGATTCGCGCACCGGCATGCCTACATGGATCGCCTCTGACCATCGTGGGTCGATCTGCTTCGTGCTCTCAAACGCTATCGCTAGCTGTGCTCCGAGGCGACGACCGAGATTATTCGCCATACCGGGCTTGGTATTTGCTTCGTGAATGATGATCGGTATTCGCTTCAACTTAGCCACGAGGTATGTCGGAGCGCAGACATATCCGCCAAAGCCAACAACAAGATCACTGCCACGAAGCGCCTTCGATATTTCGCGTAACGACTTCGTGAATCGAAAAGGCCACACGAGCGCCTTAAAAGAGATGCCCCGCGGAAATGGCGCCTTTGTAATCGGGTGGAGTACAAAGTCACTTGCTTGCATCAATGATGAGTCGAGAGCGGCACTTGTTCCGATGAATTCGCACTCAATTGTTGAATCCTCGCTCCTCACCCAACGCGCGACGGCAAGAGCAGGCTCGATATGTCCTGCCGTTCCAGCTGCTGCAAGTGAGACTCTCATCAGAGACTATTCTGCCTGTGATTGACGCTTTGCTCGGAGAGCGGCACGTACTTCTGGGTCACGTCTAATAACCGAGAGCACGAATCCAATACCGATGAAATCAGCCAATAAGGCCGAGCCGCCATAGGAGATGAAGGGCAGGCTCACTCCGACGACCGGCAATAAGCCAATATCAGAGCCGATGTTGACAGTGACCTGCAATAAAAACCATGCACCAATACCAGCGCAGGCATACTTATAAAAAATATCCTTGGTATGGAGCGCGGTACGAAAGATCCCGTAGATAAGCGCGGCATACATAAGAAGAACGATCAAGGTGCCCAAGAGGCCGAGTTCTTCACCGATCACCGAGAAGATGAAATCAGTATTCGCCTCGGAGAGATTTGCCCACTTCTGCCTGCTTGCTCCTAGGCCTACGCCAAAGAAGCCACCGCTCGCCAACCCCATGATGGAGTGAGCAGTCTGCCAGCCAGCTAACTTATAGACGCTAGGTGAGAAGGGATGCACAAAGGCACTGAAACGTTGGAGTCGATTTGGAGAAGATGCCACCAATACAGCTACCCCAACTAGACCCACGAGCGCGGTTGAAACCAGAGCCCAGGTATCAAGGCCGGCGATAAAGAGAAGGGCGAATGCAATCCCCATAACAATGAGCGCAGTACCCAGATCTTTACCAGCAAGAATCAATCCCAAAAAGAGCACCGGAGCTGGTGCAACGGTCTTGAGTAAATCAAGAGCGCTATTTTCGGAGTCGCGTTCTGCAAACCGCCGAAGGATAAGTGCAAACCAGAGAATAAGAAGTATCTTAGAAAATTCACTTGGTTGAAGTGTGAATGAGCCGAAGCCAATCCATGCCCGGTTGCCGTTGATATTTTTTCCGATGACCGGCGCATAGGGAAGAACCAATGTGAAGGCGCCGATGAGCAAGGCGGTACGTGCCAACTTCTCCCACAGGGTTCGCTTGAGGTGAATCGCAAGATAGAGCGCGATTCCGCCAAGCACGATAAAGAGAAGTTGTTTGAAGAAGATTGAGTACGTTGAACCTGTCGTCTCAAAAGATTTCACAGATGAAGAAGAGAGGACCATGACAAGTCCGAACCCGGTCAAGAGTCCGGTGGAGGTAACGATGAGAATATATGCAGCGGTTGGCTTCTGAAAGAAGTTGAGGTAAGCGGTCCGGTTATTGCGTCCTGAAGCCATTAGCGGGCTACTCCGATCGCAGCGCGAACAGCAGTGGCGAAGAGCTCACCGCGATGGGCATAAGAGGTGAATTGATCCATTGAGGCACAGGCAGGAGCAAGAAGGACCGCATCCCCAGTTGTGGCCAACTCTTGCGCCTTACTAACAATTGCCTTCATCAACGATTCAGGAGTGCCCTCACCATCAATGCGATAAATCGGAATAGCCGGTGCGTGCAGCGCAAGCGCGGTTGCAATCAACTCACGATCAGTGCCAATCAAGAGAGCGGCCTTTAACCGAGGAGCTGCTCGCTTCACCAGCGATTCCATAGTTGCACCCTTTGCCAAGCCGCCAGCAATCCAAATAACGGATGTATGCGAGAGAATTCCTGCGATCGCTGCGTGTGGGTTAGTTGCCTTTGAATCATTGATCCACTGGATCCCATTTTCCTCTTCGATGAGTTCTAGGCGATGGTGATCGAGAGAGAATGAGGCGAGGCCCTTCGCAATCTGTTCATGTGAAATACCCACTGCTCTCGCCAAACCTGCTGCAGCGAGTGCATTAGAGACATTGTGCGGGACTTGTGGCTTGATATCTGCAAGTTCGGCTAAGACATGTGCCTCTTGTGGATCCGCACCAAATGCTCGATCGATCAAAAGCTCTTCAACAAGTCCCAATTCACCTGGAACTGGAGTATCAAGAGAGTAGAAGATCTTCTCACCGCGAAACGCCGTGCTTCGCATAGCCACTTCTGAGTCACTGGCGTTGAGAATAGTGAGATCAGAGAGGGCTAGCAGTTTCATCTTGGCAGAGGCATACTCATCGAAGGAGCCATGCCAATCAATATGATCTTCTGCAATGTTAAGAATTGCGGATGCTTCGAAGTGTGGAAGTTCGCTCCATTCAATCTGGAATGAAGAGAGTTCGAGTGCCAAAATTTCGAGGGTTGGATCTGACATAAGAGTCGAGATCACTGGCTCTCCAACATTTCCACAGGCGATACCAGTGAGATCGGAGGTTTTAAGAATCGATTCGAGCATCTGAATCGTCGTGGTTTTGCCATTGGTTCCTGTGAGTGCGATCCAGCGTTGAGTCGGGGCTATCTCACACTTAACCAACCATGCGAGATCAATCTCAGAGAGGATCTGCACCCCGCTCGCACGAAATTGCGCGACCATTGGATGGTCTTTGCGCCAACCTGGTGAGACGACCGCTAGTCCGTAACGAGATGGATCTGAGGTGGTCGTACCAGCTACTTTTCCAGAGATGGTTGAGGCCTTCTCGTCATAGAGATCCCACTCAATGCCTCGACTATCAAGGAAGCGACCAATAGCACTTCCAGTCACTCCCCCGCCGAGTACAGCTACAGGTCCAGTCAGAAGTTGATCAAGAGATTTCACTTAACGAACTACCCACTGGGCGTAGAAGAGGCCGAGTCCGGACGCTACGCAAATCCCGGCGATGATCCAGAACCTGACCACGATCGTTACTTCGCCCCATCCTGAAAGTTCAAAGTGATGCTGCAGCGGCGCCATCTTGAAGAAGCGCTTTCCTTTGGTCGCCTTGAAGTAGAGAACCTGGATGATGACAGAAAGGGTGATGATGATGAAGAGTCCGCCCAGTGGAATCAAGAGCATTTCGGTGCGCAAGGTGATTGCCATTCCTGCGATCGCACCGCCAAGTGCGAGTGAACCGACATCGCCCATAAATATCTTTGCTGGTGAGGTATTCCACCACAAGAAGCCAGCGCACGACCCTGCGAAAGCGGCGGCCAACACTGCCATATCGAGTGGATCGCGCACTGCATAGCAATGTGCGGTATGGATATAGGCGCAGCTCTGTCTAAACTCCCAAATACCAATAAGAATAAAGGCAAGAAATGCCATAATCGCAGCACCGCTTGCGAGACCGTCAAGGCCATCGGTGAGATTGACTGCATTACTAGAACCAATAATGAGTAGAAGTACCCAGATCACAATGATCGCCCCGGCAAGGACTAGTGAGGTATCTCGAAACGTTGAGAGATGTCGTGAAATTGGCGCTAAGCCGAATTTATCAACGAAGCGAAGTCCAGCGAATCCAAAGCCACCAGCAACGAGTGACTGTCCGAGAATTTTCTGCCGGGCAGTGAGGCCGAGCGAGCGTTGCTTAACAATCTTGAGCCAATCATCTGCGAAACCTACGAGCCCTAAGCCCCCAACCATTCCAAGAACAAGAAGTGCCGATGTACTGATATCTGATCCAGCGAGCAAGTGTGAGATCAAATATGCAACTACAACTGAAATAAGAATAATAATGCCACCCATGGTGGGGGTTCCGCGCTTTACCTGATGGGCAGTTGGGCCATCATTACGAATCTGTTGCCCATAACCTTGCTTTGCCAAAAATCGAATGAAGAGTGGGGTGAGAAAGAGCGATAGGAGTAGACCTGATGCGCCGGCGTATAAAACTCCCTTCATGCTTGGTTCTCCTCTTCCGTCTCGCTTCTGATGTGCAGTAGTTCTAGAAGTTCGTTTGCTAGTAGATCTAGCCCTTCAGCGCGTGATGCTTTGACGAGGAGGCTATCGCCTCCGCTGATATGTGAAGCAATCGCGATCGCTTCAGATCGGTCAGCACAACGGTGAATGGTGAGCTCTTCGGTCGCGACCGAATAGAGATCGGTTCCGACCCCTACCAAGTGATCGATTCCCAATCGATCCGCAAGTCTGCCAATTTCAGCGTGGGATTCGCGCTCTGACTCGCCGAGCTCATGCATCTTCCCCAGAAAGGCCCAGGAAGAGCCACCCCGCTCCTGCGCAAAGAGACGAAGGGTCTGTAACGCTGCAGCCATACTCTCGGGGTTAGCGTTGTAAGAGTCATTGATAAGAACATAACTGCCAACTTCATGGAGTTCCATACGCCACTTGCTTGAAGAATCAGCGGTAGAGAGCGCAGCCGCAATCGTTTCGATCGGCACATTGAGCGCAGTCGCGATAGCCGCTGCCGCGAGTGCATTAGAAATTTGATGTGGGCCAATGAGACGAAGACTTACCGCTGCTCGGCCCGCTTTAGTAACGAGATCAAAATGTGCTCGACCTTCACGCATCTCAATATCGGCGGCGCGAACTGCACACCCTGCGCTAGCACCAAAGATCAAACGGGAGATATCAGATCGTGAAGCACCCATCGTGGGGGTAAATTCGTCGTAACTTCCAAGTACCGCAATGCCACCATCCGGAAGTGAGTCGATGAGTTCGCCTTTAGTCTGCGCAATCTTCTCGCGGCTACCAAATTCACCAAGGTGGGCGTTACCCACGACCAATACGGCGCCGATAGTAGGTCTGGCAATCTGGCAGAGAGCAGCAATATCTCCTTGATGACGTGCGCCCATTTCAAGAACACAGAAGGCGGTCTCATCTGTGCAACGCAAGATTGTGAGCGGCACGCCAATCTCATTATTGAATGAGCCAGTCGGTACGACTGTCTCCCCTTGAGTGGTGAGGATATGCCCCAACAACTCCTTGGTTGTTGTCTTGCCTTGTGAACCGGTAATGCCAATGAATGAACATTTCGCTGCATGTGATCTCGCAAAGGCTGCTAGCGCCTGCAGAGCTTCGAGTGTATTGGAGACCACAAGTGTTGGACCGCTCACTGCGCGAGTCGTGATCGTAAAGCGGGCTCCAGCTGCAAGAGCGGCTTCTGCAAAATCATTACCATCCATCTTGTCGCCAGGCAGGGCGACGAAGAATGTTCCAGCATGAGCATCACGAGAATCGATAACCGGGTACTCGGTAATAATCGCTGATGGATCCAGACCTGATATTTCTGCACCGATCGCCTTGGCTATCTCTGCAATTGTCAGTGAGATCATGAGAGTTGCTCGATTGCTCGCGCTAGTTCAAGTCGATCCTCAAAGGGGTGCTTGATTCCCTTTATCTCTTGACCGAGTTCATGGCCCTTGCCCAAGATAATCACGGTATCGCCCTTATCTGCTTCACTGACTGCCACGGCAATGGCGCCACGTCGATCGACTTCGATCACAAGATGATCACTTGCCGCTTTTCCATTGAGCATCGCGCTAAGAATTTCCTCGGGATCTTCGCTCCGCGGATTATCGCTTGTGAAGATTGCTAGATCACTTCCGGTTACTAATGCATCACCCATAATTGGTCGCTTTGTTGCATCTCGATCGCCACCACAACCAAGGACTGCAATAACGCGACCAGGAGTGATTTCTCGGACTGCACTCAACACTCGAGTAACCGCATCAGGCGTGTGCGCAAAATCAACGAGAGCAAGGAAGTTTTGACCCACCGAGACTTGCTCGAGGCGTCCAGGTGCTCCCACTAAACGCTCTAGGTCGCGACCGATCGCAAGGTGATCGAGTCCACTTGCAACGCCGAGAGCAACAGCCATGAGCACATTATCGAGATTGTGCGAGCCGACAAGTGGGATGCGCCCCTCAATTAGGATGCCGCCAGCGCCACGAATCGCAACTTCATATCCGCCGACTACGTGATGGATTGAGCTGTAATACCAATCCGCTTTTACATCCTCTCGAGATACACCCTCAACAGGAATTTGTGCAGCTTCGAAGAGTTTCCTACCCCAAGCATCATCAATGTTGATCAACCCGCGGTTTGCATACTCCTGCGTGAAGAGCAGGCTCTTTGCCGCAAAGTAGTTCTCCATTGATCCATGAAAATCGAGATGATCTTGAGTGAGGTTGGTGAATGACACGAGGTCAAAGTGCGAACCGAGCATCCGCTTCTGGGCTAAAGCATGGCTACTAACTTCCATGACCGCATGGGTCAGGGCACGCTCCCGCATAGCGGCGGCAATTGCTTGAAGTTCGGTACCTTCGGGAGTCGTAAAAGTTCCTGGGTAAAAGTCAGCGCCAATCGTCGTTCCCAGTGTGCCGATCATTCCAACTTCACGATGCTGCAACTGCCAGAGCTGGAAGAGGAGTGAGGCAGTTGTTGTCTTTCCATTTGTTCCAGTGATTCCAACGCTTGCCATTGCTGATAATGGACGATCGTAAAACCATGAAGCGATATCCGCAGTGATTGATCGTGGATTGGGATGAGTAATTACAGGCAACTTCTCACCGATGAGTGAGGCACCTTCTTGGTCAGTTAAAACTCCAACCGCCCCAGCTGCAATAGCGCTCTCAACCAAGGATGCGCCATGAATTTTTGCACCAGGCAGCGCAATGAATAGATCGCCCTCTTCTAAGTATTTTGTATTGTTAGTTAACCCAGTGAATTCACCAGAAATATTTACAGTGAGAGAGAGAAATCGCCCTAGCTCACTAAATGACTTGCTATGAGGATTAATGGGTCGCATTTGAACCCTGCAATCCCGCTGGAGTGAGTGGGTAATGAATCGTTGAAGGTGCAGTCGGTGCAATGTGCTTAGACTGCAGAACGAAACTCATCACTTTCTTAAATACAGGTCCTGCAATGATTCCACCAAAGTGCTGACCTTGTGGGGCCTGAACAACCACGCTCACGACGTAGCGAGGTGCATCTGCTGGCGCAAAACCAATAAAGGATGCGGTGTAACCGCTATAGCCACCGGTGCCATTGGCGCGCATTGCAGTTCCAGTCTTTCCTGCCACTCGATAGCCCGGAATAGCTGCCTCCGGAGCTGTTCCATCTGGACCTACAACGCTCTCCATCATCAATCGCATCTGAGTAGCAGTGGCTGCGCTCACAACACGTGTTGTTGATGATGGCTTCGACGGAGTGAAATTTCCACTTGGATCAAAGTATCCAGCAACCACATTTGGAGTGACTCGTACG
>Ga0214170_1000173_pt1 | contig 27684 bp, 25 predicted proteins | sample TroBogEpilimnion_2_FD_153008 | JGI IMG/M metagenome (GOLD analysis project Ga0214170, IMG submission 153008) | Freshwater microbial communities from Trout Bog Lake, WI - 27JUN2007 epilimnion | ecosystem: Environmental > Aquatic > Freshwater > Lake > Epilimnion/Euphotic zone | place: Trout Bog... | reverse complement strand
AAAATCCTATCAAGACAAGCCTACTTCAAAGGCTTGGATTGTTCTGTTTATTGGACTAATAATTTCAACTATTTTTGCAGTTTATCTTGAAAATAAAGCACGTATTGATGGTTCTGAACTCTTTCACCTCAGAAATGAAAGAATCACCACCAAGATCAAACAACAATTTAATATCCAATCTCTATTTATTCAAAATACTGTAGCTCGGATCAACTCATCTGAAAAACCAATTGATAAAACCACATTCAAAAACTATATTACTGATACGCAATACCAATTTTTCTCTCTAGGTGTATTTAGTATTGGACTTAATACATACGTTACTAAGAATGAACTCCGTCATTTTGAGGCTCAAATACGCAAACAAAACTACCCAAACTATACAGTTTTCCCCAGTGGTGTCCGTGACACTTACACTCCTGTAACCTTCCTAGAGCCCTTGGATAATAAAAATAGTAATGCTTTAGGCTATGACACCTACTCTAACCCCATCCGCAGAGAGGCTCAGGACCGAGCAATTGAAACAGGGGAAATCACTATTACAAAAAAAATATCTCTTGTTCAAAATGATAAAAAAGACGATAACAGTGTTTTAATTTTTGCACCTGTTTTCAAAAAAGGAATGCCTATTGGTTCAATTAAGGCCAGAAGAAAAGCAATACAGGGCTTTGTTACATCACCATTTAAAATTGATAGCTTAATTAAAGTTGTATTGGCAGATGAAGATCTTGCCTCAAAAAATGGATTTACATTTACCCTGTATGACTCGAATAATCCTGATTCAAGACAAATTTTATTTTCCAACATTAACTCTTCCAATACACAATATTCAAAATATCAACAATCAAGGGAGTTAAAGTTAGACAACATTAATATTTGGTATGTGGAATTTTTCTCAAATGAATCCACTAAATTTCCTAATTACTCTTTTGCCCAAGAAACAATCATTGCTGTAATTTGTGGCTTTAGCATATCTTTAATCGCTTTCCTCTACATTCTTTCAAGTATTAATTTGCAAAGTAATAGTCAGCGTCTGGCGAATTCGTTAACGAAAGAAATTAATACGCTCAATCAGCGACTTAAACTCGCCCTAGAGTCTGCCAATATGGGGGTATGGGATTATGACCCAGTCAATAATATTTTAATTTGGGATGATAAACAATTTGAAATTTTTGGCATTGACAAAAATTCATTTGAAGGCCTTTACTCAGCGTGGGTCAATGCCATTCATCCAGAAGATCGAGAAAGAGCATCGCAGGAATCCCAAGCTGCAATTGCAAACAAACATGACTTCAACTCTGAATTTAGAATTATTAAAAATGGTGAAGTGCGCTATTTGAAAGGGCAAGCAATCGTTTTACTTGACTCCAAGGGCAATGTGATTCGAATGATTGGGGTTAATTATGACGTTACTGAATTTAAAGAAACACTTGACTCTTTAGAGGCCGAAAAGAAAAAGGCTGATATTGCAAATATTGCAAAGTCTCAATTTATCGCTCGCATGTCCCATGAAATAAGAACACCTCTGAATGGCATCATTGGACTTACTTCACTAGCATTAAGATCTCCACTCAGTAAAGAAATACAAGATTACTTTGACCAAATACATTTTTCTTCTAATAGTTTGCTTAAAATCTTAAATGAAGTTTTAGATTTTGCTAAATTAGAAAGTGGCAAAATGAATATCGAAAAGGTTTCCTTTAGATTATCTAATCTGATTGAAGAATCCAAGAATTTATTCACACCAAGCGCCACACTCAAGAATAACACCCTAGTCTTTGAAATAGATCCAAAAATCCCGCATCAATTAATTGGTGATGAAAGCCATATTCGCCAAATAATATTTAATCTTCTTGGGAACGCAATTAAATTTACTTCAGATGGAACGATTACTTTAAAAGTAAAATTAAACCGGATACTAAATAAGCACGCAGACTTACACTTCTCCTTTGAGGATTCCGGTATAGGAATTAATAACGAAGACTTCCCCAAAATAATAAGGCCTTTTGAGCAAGCTGATGATAGTATTTCTCGAAGATTTGGCGGCACTGGACTTGGATTGTCTATCTGTCAAGAGTTACTCTATTTAATGAACTCAAATTTGCAAATTACAAGTTCCGAAGGAAAAGGTTCAGTATTTTCGTTCCATTTAAATTTGGGCATCGATAATGCTAATACCCCAATTGAAGAAAACCGCTCAAGCAACACATCCCTCTCAACAAATAATGATTTATTAAACTTAAGTCATCTTCAGAACAAGCTAGTTCTCGTTGCGGAAGATAACCCCATCAATCTTGAAGTAATTAGTCAAATGCTTAAAATTTTGAAGATTAACTTTAAGAGTGCAGTTAATGGAATTGAATGCATTGAGCTAATAAATAAAGGTAATTTTGATCTAATACTGATGGATATTCAAATGCCAATATTAGATGGCTATGCAACAACGCAAAAAATACGTGCAATGGAAGATTTTAAAAATATTCCGATTATTGGTGTGAGTGCCGGAATCTCAAATGATAATCATCAACTTTATATTCAACGTGGAATTAATGACACACTCAATAAGCCATTTACTTTGGAAGAACTACATAACATCCTAGCTAAATGGCTAAAGTAATTCTAGTAGTGTGATTTAAAACTAATCGCATCTCTGTAATGAATATCCTCTAAGTCAATATACGAACGCATCGTCGTTTTATCAACCGTATATTGCATTTTGCGATTGGTTTCGTTACATGCACGGATATCTAAAATCTCTAGATGCTCTTTAACCTCCCACTCATGCGCTCCTGCGATACCTGGAGGTGCATAAATCATCGATCCAGGACCGACTTCAAACTCTTGACCTTCAACATTTCTAACGGTTGCACTTCCAGCAATCACGTAATAACAAGCTTCAATCGGATGCCAATGTAATTGCTCATAAGTCCCAGGAGCGTATGTTGCCCTTCCCAATCGAACACGATCTGTAGTGTTTACTTCTGGCCATCCTACTAATCTTTGATATGTCTGACCATCTGTGACGCCTCTTTTACCTGGGTAATCAGCTTGGTTAAGTACTTGTAATGTTGCTTTGAGTTCCATAAAAATCCTTTCAAAATTATTCTAAATTACATCACGCTACCTGCATTAACGTTTACATTTATGCCAGTTATACCCTGAGCTTGTTGGGATGCTAAAAATACTATAGTAGATGCAGAATCCTCTGGTTGCAAAATATGATTCAAAGGATTTCTTTTGGCTAGCTCTTGGAGTCCCTCTTCCCCTCTTAGCTCAACAACTCTATCAGTTGCAGTTGATCCTGGAGATACACAATTGACTGTAATTCCACGAGAACCAAATTCATGCGCTAAATACTTTACCATTGTTATTAGCCCTGATTTTGCAATTCCATAAGGCATATAAGACTTTGCATATGGATTGGGTCCTAACCCAGCTATAGATCCAACAAGCACTATTCTCCCAAAGTCATTCATCAAAGGATATATTTTTTGGCAAGAAAAAAATGCAGTTGTTAAATTCATTTGAATAACCTGATTCCATTCAAGCTCTGTGATGTTCTCAAACGATATAAATTTTGAAAAACCACCTACTAAATTTATCAATATATCTATCGCTCCATGTTCGCGATGAATTTTTTGAAATGTATTCTCTAACTCAACTGTTAATGTTGCATCAAGTGCATATCCAAATGCTATACCACCTAAATCTTTAATTGACTGAACAACACTATCAATATCTTTTATATCCCTAGCTACAACACAAACTGTTGCTCCTTGACTAGCCAATTGTTGGGATGTCTCTGCTCCGATGCCCTTACTTCCACCGAGAACAATGGCTAGCTTCCCAGACATTGTGCTGTTGTTAACCATTATTGCTGATTAAATCGTCATAAAAACAAATAATGGCCGAACTATCCCTATCGCCTGGACGCTTTAACATTTCTGAAGCTAGTGCCTGTGCAGTAAAACTAATAACAGGCACAGGACACTTTAATTTGGAAGCATATGAAACCATCAACTGAACGTCTTTGTAATGGGTACTCATATGACCAATAGGCGGGTAGAATTCCCGATGAACCATCCGATAACCTTTTTGATCCATTGCTTTTGAAAAGGCAGCAGATTTTTTTAAAACTTCAAGAGCCAATGCTTGATCAATCCCTGCAACTTTCGCTAATGTTAAACCCTCTGCTAATCCAACACGATTGATTGCTAATACCAAATTCACAACTAACTTAATGGCTGCTCCAGTGCCACTCTTCCCCATGTATATCGACTCTCGCCCCATACTAGAAAAAATGGTTTTACAGTTTTGATAAATATCCTCTATTCCACCCACCATAAAGATAGTATCTTTTGCGGCACACATTTCACTGGTTCCACTGACCGTGGCATCCATAAAATACATGCCCTTATCTAAAAGCGCTTTTGCTAATTCAGTCGAAATTGAAGGATCTGCCGTAGATGTATCAAGAATAATCAAACCACTTTTTGGCACCTTATAAAGATCCATTTGTTGAATAACATCCTCAACAATTTGAGAGTTCGGTAGCGATAAAATAATGACATCTACTTTAGAGGGCAAATCTTTTATATTTTTTTCTGCAATAGCCCCATAAGCGGCTAAAGCATTCATTTTTTGTTCATCAATATCATAGACATGAACTTTATATTGGTCATTGAGTAAGTGCCGAACCATCCACCCACCCATCAAACCAAGTCCAATAAAGCCTAATGTCTTTTTCATGACTGAGGACGTCGCTTCATTAGAAATGCCTGAACTCCATCTTGTACTACCTCACCATGCTGATTGATAACCTGCAGTTGTCGTTTCATAACACCACGATCAGGCTTCGAAGTCTCAGTAACTTCAGTTACCGTTACTTTCGCATAAATGGTGTCACCAATTTTTACCGGCTTTGTAAACTTTAAACTCTCAAAACCCAAAAAGGCGATCAAAGTATCGTCATATAAATGAAGCTGAAAAAGTAAGCCAGCTGCAATCGCATAAACTAGGGGGCCATGAGCGATACGAGTTCCGAATTGTGTTTTTTTACAATATTCTTCATTAATGTGTAAAGGGTTGTAATCGCCAGATATTCCAGCAAAATTGACTACATCGGTTTCAGTAACTGTTCTAGCAGCGGTTTCAAAACTCTTGCCAACTTCCCATTCTTCCCAATACAAACCCACCATCATATTTCTCCTATTTACTTAGTACTACACCACTATTAATAAAATTCTTGATATTCTCATCAGTCAAGTTCAAAACATTTTTCAAAACCTCTATCGTATGTTCGCCTAAATCTGGGGCTGGAGTCGACTTAAGTTGATCAGCATTGCCCATTTTTACTGGGTATGCAGGCATTTTTACCGTTCCAACAACAGGGTGCTCATATTCAACAACAGCATTGTTTTGAACTACCGGAGGTTCAGCGAAAGCCTGATCAAAATGATTTACCGGACTTGCAGGTACATCTTCATTTCTGAAAATATGCATCCAATGACTTGTGGTTTCTTGTGACATTCTGTTTTCAAGTAATGGCACTAATGTTGAACGATTTTCAACACGTAAAAAATTACTGATGTATCGAGGATCTACAGCTAAAGCTTCTAAACCAATGGATCGACAGAAGTTTTTCCAATGAATTTCTTCCCTAGCTGCAACAACAATATAAGAGTCTTTAGTTTTGAATGCTTGCCAAGGAACAGTGTATTCATGAGATGAACCTGGCGGGCTTGGTAGTTCCTTATTATTCAACCACATAGTACCCAAATAAGTAAGCAAGCTTAACATTGCATCAAACATGGAAAGATCAATATGTTGCCCCTGACCTGTTTTTTCACGCTCATATAAAGCAGCTAAAATTCCCTGACTAGAAAACAATCCGCCACTTAAGTCGGCTAAAGGAATTCCTAGACGTACAGGTGGTCTATCTTTTTCCCCAGTAATTGCCATATGACCACTAATCGCTTGAATAATAATATCCAAAGCAGGGTAATCTTTATATTCACCCTCAGGACCAAAGCCCGTGATAGAACAGTGAATAATTTTAGGGTTTACTTTTTTTAGCTCTTCGTAATCGATGCCAAGACGACTCATTACCCCAGACCTGAAATTATCAACAACTACATCAGAATTCCGAACCAAATCTAAAAACAACAATCTTCCCTGAGGATTTTTTAAATCGATAACAATACTTTTTTTATTGCGATTAAAAGTTAAAAATAATCCACTTTCACCTTTATAAGGGGCTACAGAAGGATTTCTACCAAGATCACCTTTTGGAGATTCAACTTTGATGACCTCAGCACCAAGATCAGAAAGAATCTGGCCACCATAGGTACCGGCAATAATTTGCCCTAGCTCAATAATCCGTACACCACTTAATGAATGTGCCACGATTGACCTATAAACCCAATCCAGTAGCAATAATATTGCGCTGAATTTCTGAAGTTCCACCACCAATAGTTGCTAATCTAGAATCTCTAAAAAAACGCTGTAAAGGATATTCCATGCAATAGCCATATCCGCCTAGAATTTGTAAACTCATATCAGCTATTGATTTATAAGATTCAGCTGTATAAAGCTTTAAAACTGCAGCATCTTGACGTGTATCTTTTCCGTTTTCTACTAACCACGCATATCGATAAACCATCGTTTGAGCAATATCTAACATTGCTCTCATATCTGCTAATTTGTGCGAAACAGCTTGAAATTTCCCAATCGGCTTACCAAACTGTACTCTTGTCTTTGCATGCTCTAGAGCAAATTCAAATGCGGCCCTAGCTGCTCCAGTTCTTGCAGCTGACAAACATAATCTCTCATAACATAAATAATTGTCTGCACCTCTCCAACCCTGGTCTAATTCTCCGAGAATAGAGCTTTCTGGAGTACGTACCTCGTTATAAAAGACTTCAGTGGTACCGATCGCTCTCTGTCCCAAAGTAGCTAATTTTTTTACCTCAATACCTGGTAATTTGGTATCTATAAAAAAGTTAGTAATACCCTGCTGCTTCTTATCTGTAGTTTTTGTTCTGGCAACCAAAATACAATAATCACTAATGTCCATTCCAGAGGTATAAACCTTTCGTCCATTAATCACATAGTCACTACCATCTTTTACAGCCTTAGTTGTGAGTGCACTAGCATCTGAACCAGAATCTGGCTCTGTGAGCCCAAAACAGACTGATAGTTCGCCTTTAATAACTTTCGGTACTATCTTATCTTTTTGCTCTTGAGTTCCATGTTTCATCATGGCATGGCATCCATAGGTCAAGTTTCTAAAAACCCACAAACCTAATTCCTCAAAGTGATAACCTAATACATCCAACATGACTGCTAAATCTAAAGGTCCGCCACCAGCACCTCCATACTCTTCAGGGCCAATGATCCCAAGCCAACCATTTTTAGCTAGAGCATCAAAAGCCTCTCTCGGTGGAACTTGATTCTCATCACATTGTTGAGCATATTGGGGAGTACAAACATCTTTTAATAATTCGTTCAAATGATTACGAATATTAATTTGGTCTTGGCTTAGTTCAAAATTCATTTTTTATTTTTATTCATTTCAGTTAATAAAACACGTTTTGCTTGTCTATACATTGCATAGTCAACAAGCTTTCCATTGATTGAAATTGCTGCAATTCCTTCTTTTTCAGCAAGCTCAAATTGATGAACAATTTTTTCATAATTTGCCAGAACAGATGGCGGAATGCCGTATGCTTTCTCTACTATATCTATTTGCTTAGGATGAATAATCGTTCTACCTACATAACCTAATTTTGCCGATAAAGAAGATTCTGCAAATAGTCCTTCCTCATCATTCAAATCTGCAAATACACCATCAATCGGAGTCACATTTCCAGCTGCTCTTGAATCCAATAATACTTTTGATCGAGCGTAAAGCATCTCTGGACCATCTACAGACCAACCACAGCCCAAGCTATTTTGTAAATCGCCATCCTGCGCAGTGCCCAAACTACTTAGGTGAACTTTAGAGGAAGCTTTTAATAAATCATAACAGTGGTAAACCCCTATCGCTGATTCAATTTGTAATCCAATTGAAACAGGTTCTATTCCACTTGAGTTCTCAATATCTTCAATTTGTTTTGCTGCATTTTTGATGTCCTCAACATACTCTGCTTTAGGAATAAAAACCATTCCAAGACCATTTACACAAATTTGTTCAATATCTCTTTCCATCATGCCAGTCTCAGCAGCATTCACTCTCACCATAATATATGGTTGATCATCAGATTTTGATTGATAAGCATTTTCAATAGTTTCACGTACTAATTTTCTAGCTTCGTCTTTTAAAGCGAGAGGTACGGAATCCTCCAAATCCAATATGACCGCATCAACCTTTGATGACAGCGCTTTATTCATTACTTTTGCATTAATTCCTGGTGCAAATAATGCAGTCCGTATTAATCTCATATTATTTCCTTAACTCAGCTACCGAACGAAAACCGTAAATTTGTTTCCATTGTTCTATTGCAGCAACACTCGGTGATTGATAAAGTAATCTGCGACTTGCATTTAACCCAACTGTTTTACTCAAATCTGCCATAGCTTCCGTAGTTTTAAGCAATACGGCATTACAGTCCATGATGAGTGCACCGTCTACTTCAGTAATATTCTCTCGACGAATAATTGCGTTAACCGTTGCACAAGCAGCCAAAATAACTTCCGCACCTTGAGCAGCTAATCTACGAGACTCCTTCAAGAAATTCTCGGTCATTTGCCCTGGATCAGTAAATGCTTTTTGTACTTCAGTAAAGTCAATGCCTAAGTCACCAAATGGAATATGTCTAGAAGACAGACCATATTCAAATGCCTTACGATCATAATATTGTGATTGTTTTTTATGGAAGGCTATTCCTGAAAATTTATGTCCGTACATACAAGCCATCAACATAGTACACTCACCTAAACCTAATACCGGTATCTTGACTATCTCACGCGCTTCTTGCATCGCTGGATCTAAAAAACAGCCAATAGCAATCGCATCATAACCTTGCTCATCAGCTTGCATTAATTTATTGAGAACTCCACCTATGCCATAACTATTCATCGCAACAATGGCGTTGTAGTGTAAGTCCATGGAACCATCATCTACACCATTAACATGTACCTCAACATCGGGACGCTTTAAGTCATTTAAATTTTTTGTTAATGTGTTTCTATAATCATCTAATCGATGTATAGCGGTACTACTCTGCCACCAAATTTTCATATTATTTCCTTATTTTTTCAAAAAATTAATCGCCCTTAATCCCACCTTTATCAATAACCTCTTTCCAATACGGAACTTCTTTGGCCACTCTAGCTTTTAATCCGGAGGAATCCAAAGCCGTTGTTGCTAGACCTGCTTGTTTAAGTTTTTCAATGACTTCAGGTTCTTTTAAAGCGTTTATGCATTGGTTGGATAAAAAACTGACTATCTCAGGTGGTGTTCCCGCAGGTGCAAAAATTGCTTGAAAAGTATTTGAAACTGCATCTTTAATGCCAAGTTCAGCAAGGGTAGGCACTTGTTGTAATTCAGGCCATTTTTTTTCACCCGTTTGCGCCAATGCCCTTACTTGTCCCGCTTGTATTTGAGAAATAACAGATGCTAATGCCCCAAATAAAACCTGGGTTTGTCCACCCAACAAGTCTGTCATCGCAGGTCCTGCCCCTTTATAAGGAATATGAGTCATATTGATGTTTTCACGAATCTTCAAGACTTCACCAGCCAAATGCGGTGTTGTTCCAGTGCCTGGACTTCCATAGCTGATGAATTGTGGATCTTTTCTTGCAAGGGCAACTAAATCAGCAACGGACTTAATTGGTGAGTCATTTTTAACTACGATTACATTTGGAGCATCTCCAATTTCACATACAGGAATAAAGTCTTTGATTGGGTCGTATGGAGATGGTTTTTTTAAACTTGGTGTTACAACATAAACACTGGAAGTTAACATTAAGGTGTAACCGTTCGGCTTTGCAGCTTTTACAAAGCTTGCCGCAACAGCCCCACCAGCCCCCGGTCTGTTATCAACCAATATTTGCTGACCAAAACCTTTATTCATCGCTGCAGCCATAATGCGAGCAGTTATATCAGTTGCACCACCTGGAGCAAATGAAACAACTATTGAAACAGGAGTTTCAGGATAAGCTGCTTGCGCTTGAAATGTTACAAACGATGCAAGAATCAAAACTCTGCAAAGACTCTTCAACATTAGGTTGTCTCCTCCAGACTTTTATACAAGTCCAAAATTATTTTTGATTAATTTTTTTATTTAATATAATATGTTCATATATATGAACTTGTTTATATTCTAGCACTGCCTAAATTTTTCGTCAATCCTAATAAATGCCTAATTCATCCATTAAATCTGCCGATAGAGTCCTCGATGTTTTAGAACTTTTAGTTAGACGAGGTAACTCCGCCTCGCACTCAGAAATTGCAAATGCTCTAGACATACCCAAAAGCAGTCTTACCGGACTTCTTAAAAATTTAACGCAAAGAACCTACTTAGAAAAAAATCCTGTTGAAAATACTTATCACTTAGGTCCAGCTTTCTACGACTTGATAAAACAAGGAAAAGTATCTAAAAATATTCTTGAAATTGCTCAAACTCAATTAAGAGCTCTTACAAAAAAAACGAAGGAGGCTTCAGCTTTTTATCTGTTTAAAGGTGATCATATAGAAAGAGTCTTAGGCCTAGAAGCAAATTACCCTCTTAGCTACAGAATGCCACCGAATGTTAAATTTTCACTTTATTCAGCAGCAGCTGGTAAAGCAATTCTTCATGCTTTACCAAAAGAAGAACAGGAGACTTATCTTAAAAATATAGCAATTAAAGCTATTACAAGTAAAACAATTATTGATAAAAAGAAGTTAAAAGAAAAATTATTTATAGATACAAAAGATGAGATAACTATTTCTATGGGAGAAAACTCCGTAGGTGTAATAGCACTTGCAACACCGATTAAAAATTCTCAAGGCAAAATTTTAGGTGCTTTAAGCATTGTTATCCCTGAAGTAAGATTTAACAATGACTTAGATAATTTAAGCAGGATGCTTTTGAAATTATCAAAAAATAAAATAGAAGATGAATTAAATAATTAATAATCCAAAAGGAGACAAAATGAAGTCGCGATTCAAAAAATTAGTGTTTCTCAGTTTTATATTGCTTTCTGTGAATTTAAATAGCGCTTGGTCGCAAGAAAAATATCCAACACGCCCAATCACTTTTATTATGGCTGTTGAAGCAGGATCAGATGGAGATGTTTTAGCTAGACCACTCATGGAAAGAGTTTCAAGAATAATCGGTCAACCCATAACCATCATTAATAAGCCTGGGGCTGGAAGTGCGATTGGCTATAGAGAAATTAACCAATCTAAACCGGATGGATATACCCTTGGTTGGGCTTCCGCCACTATCATTACTAACAAACTTCAAGGCGTTTCCCCTTTAGATTACAACAACTTTACTCACTTAGGTGGCTATGCAACCTTTTTCCCAATAGTTATTGGATCTACTAAAAGTGAAATTAAATTTAATACGATTCAAGAAGCTATTGCTTATGCAAAAGCTAACCCTGGAAAACTCAATCTATCAACCGCAGGTGTTGGACAGAGTTGGTGGGTTGCAGCACAAACATTTTTAACTGGAACCAACCTTAACATGGCAAGTATTCCAGTAACTGGTGCTGGAGGAGCAGTTACATTAATGGTCGGTGGCGGGCATGCCGAACTAGGAGTTGCAGGATTAGGCTCAGCAAAAGCATTATTAGATGGTGGACAAGTTAAATTTTTAGCTGCCCTTTCAGAAAACAGAGCCCCTCCACCCTATGACAAATTGCCCACTGTAAAAGAATTAGGTTATCCAGTTAGTTGGGAGTCAACGAATATTGTCATAGGACCTCCAGGCATACCTAAAGATATCGTTGAAAAATTGACTAAAGCAATTGAACAGGCCGCAAAAGACCCTGAATTTATGAAATATGTTCAAGAAAGAGATGCTCAATGGGAATATATTCCCCCTGAAAAAGTTATACCAAAATTGAGCAGCAGACAAAGTACCGTTAGAGAAATTATGGCTAAAGCAGGACTTCTAAAAGAATCAAATTAATGCTTGGTTAATGGCTAATGATGGTGGCGGCAATTTTTTCTGCCACCATGATTGTGGGTATATTCGTATTGCCTGCCATCAAATTAGGCATGATAGAAGCATCAACAACTCTTAATCCTTCGACATCATGCACTAATCCATTTTGATCAACAACGGCTTGATTGTTTTCTTTTAATCCCATTGAACATGTACCAACTGGGTGAAATAAGCCTGCAACATTTTGTAAAACATGTTGGGTTAAAGCTTCATCATCTTTAATTAATTTAGCAAGGTCTAATCTTTCACCAGTTAAATTACTGAGGACATAATCACTTGCCCATGGAAATATATCCAAAAAGTTTGCTAATAAATTGGCTTTGCGAGCATTTTTGGGTGTGTACTCATTTAATAACCTCAATCGATCAGTAAATCTCACAGGGAAAGGCTTACCCATACAAGACTTTACCTTTGGATCTAAAAGAATTTTGACGGATTCTATAAAAACTATTTTTAAGCGTTCAAGGTCTTGAGGATGATCTAAAAAATTAAATTCAATTTGCGGATGTGAAAAGATATCATTCGGATTTAAATCGATTGCACCAACAGATTTGGGTCTTAATAAACATGGCGCAAGATTTCCGATTTGTGCCCCCATAGCATTCCAAGATGTTTTACTCTGTACATTAATATATAAATCCGATGGTGGACAATCTGGCAAATTAGATGAAAATCGAAAGCTAGCACTTGGGTGAGTGCGTAATTGACGATCTTGTCTAGCGTGTTTCTTTAAATGAAATCCTATAAATAAAGTTGCATGATTTTGTAAGTTCTTGCCAACACCAGGTCTATTCGCAACAATAGGAATTTGTAACTCACTTAAACGCTTTTGGTCACCAATACCAGATCTCATTAACAAGGCTGGGGAAAATATTCCGCCCGTTGAGATTATGATTTCATTCGCATAATGAAATGCTTCAGCCTTAGCTTCGAAAAGCTCAACTCCAACAGCTTTTTTTTGATTAAACAGAATTTTTTTTACAGGAGAGTTCGTTAGAATCGTAAGATTTTTTCTTGAACGCACACTAGCTGTTAAATAACACAGAGCAGTAGAAGCCCTCCTTGTTTCTGTATTACACATCGGCACAGAACCAAATCCACTACGAAAATCACCATTCATGTCTTCGATAAAGTCAAAGCCGCTACGCTGAGCATAATCTCCAATTGCTTTTGTTAGAGGCTGCCATTTCGTTTTGGGTAATCGTCTAATTGGAATAAGCCCTTGATCACCATGAAACTCGTTGTGGAAATCCCAGTCATTTTCTAATTTTTTATAGTATGGAAGGACGTCATCCCATGACCATCCAGTTGCACCAGATGAAACCCATTCAGCATAATCTGCTGGTGTTCCCCGAAGTGAAACCATTCCCATTAATGAACCACCTCCACCCATAATCTTTCCCTGGGGGAAATTAGTTAAACCATCTTTACTTTTCTTCCAAGCAGCCTTTAAGCCACTCCACATATATGTTTTGTTGTAATACGATGTTGGATAGTTGTCTAAAATATCTGCTGGCTCAGATCCGCTAGGGATGTCGCGGCCGGCCTCAATTAATAATACTTTTTTATCTTGATTTTCAGTTAATCTAGTTGCTAGAACACAACCAGCCACACCAGCGCCAACAATAATGTAGTCGTACATTTTTAGTCTCTTTTATGAAATCAACTTTAAAAGCTGAATTAGATTTTTATACTTAATTAATAAATTATATTTCTTTTATTATGCAATATTGATAGATATAAAAATTGTGTATAAAAACATATTTAAATTTATTTCGGCTTTAAGATAAATAGCCTTGAATAATTTTAGCTATCTGAAGTAGCTTTTGATCAAAGTTTGATGGCGCCACAAGCATAAGCCCAGTAGGAGGTTTGTCCGGTTGATGATTAGGTATAGAAATCGCACAAGCATCTAAAAAATTAAAAATTCCAGGATTACGTAGCATCAAAGCATTGATTCGAAAATATTCATCATCCTGTACCAAATCACTCATCTTTGGAGCAATCATTGGCACGGTTGGCATAATCCATATGGTTTGACTGTCAAACTCTTTTCCCCATGATTGTATAAGCACATTACGCTCTTGCATTGTTCGAATATATGTTGCGGAACTTACATCTTTTCCTTTAATAATTCGAGACGCAATACGGGGATCCATTTGCTCACTTTGTTGATTAAGAATCTCCTCAAATTGTGCATGCGCTTCTGCAGAAACAATTCTTGGCTGTCCTTGAATCTCTAATACACGATTAACTGTCGAACTATGAACGTTAAATAAATGAGCCCCCTTTGACCTCAATATATTTAATGATCTTTCAAAATTCGTCTTCACATCAAAATCTAAGCCATCCTGCACTATATTTTCCAAAATACCTAGTCGCAAAGGTTCCTTTACTAATATATCTTCTGTCAAGTATTCCTCTTTAGCTAAAACCTTATCGACTGAGATGCAACAATTTACAGACGGAGCCATAAATCCTACAGAATCTAGACTGCGTGACAAGGGATATACCCCCTCCTGAGAATACCTTTTTGCTGTGGGTTTAAATCCTACCAATCCACAAAGTGCCGCTGGAATTCGACACGATCCACCAGTATCTGAGCCCATAGCAACCGTCGCCATACCATCAGAGACACTAACTGCTCCTCCTGAAGTAGAACCTCCGGGTATTCGACTGATTTCTCGCTCAAAGGGATTTAGAGGTGTACCGTAATGGGGATTTAAACCAAGCCCAGAATATGCAAACTCCGTCATGGTTGTCCGCCCTATTGGAATAGCCCCCATCCGACGAAGCCGGTGAATGACTTCGGCATCTTTTGTGGCTGGCAAATTTTGACCTAATACAAGTGATCCAGAGGTTGTTGTGTAACCTTCAGTATCAAATAAATCTTTGATAGAAACTGTAACACCCGTTAAAGGAAGAAGATTTCGCGATGTAGAGAGATCCAAGTCTTGTTGCAAGGCATTGGACAAGGCTGCTTCATCAAAAGTCGCATTGAAACAAAATTTACCTTGTCCAGAAGGGTCATGAATACGAAATAAAGACTGCTTAACAATATCCGTAACAGATAAATTGCCTTGTTTAATCTGTGATTGAAGATTCTCAATCGTTTTAATTGGTGAATCCAAATTCATTACTTCTGATTATCAAAGTAGTGAATCTCTAAGAGAAGACAACCTTTTTCAGACTTAAAAGGTCCATGAGGTGTTCCAGGCGGACGACAAGCATAAGTTCCAGGCTCAAAAGATACGCCACCATTACCATTTGCATCATTACCCACTGTTAAATCACCACTAACCAAATAAACCTCTTCCCAATATTCATGAATAAATGGAGCAGTTGTATATTCACCTGGCTCGAAACGTAAGTGGCGTGTTCTAGATCCAATGCCATTTTTTTCATCTAATTTACCAGCAAGAATTTTTTGCTGTATTCCAGGAGGGTAACCTGGAGGTACTTCCCAACCAGTTTCTAAATCTACTTTATGAAACTCTTTCCACTCTTTATCAAGGGCCATTTTTCTCTCCTAAAGTTAATCAACAATTTCTAATATTTGCGAACCATACGCATGCTTAATCGATAAGTTTGTTACAGGATCAAACAATTCTATTTCAAAAATTTCCCCGCCACCAATCTCTCCAAGAACAGAATGTGTTCCACAAAACATTGCAGTTCCAACTGGTAATTGAGAATTTCCGGTATATTTAAAAATCAAATCTTGAGGAGTAAGCATACGCCCCAAAGCGCCTTCTTGGTATAACTCACGCACTCCATTTTTAGTGACCCAAGAACGTGTAATAAGCTGATCCCAATGATCTTTTAGAGATTCAAAAGACCAAACCTCAGATGCAATCGGCTTAGGACACATTTGCTTAGAAACAGTAACGCCGTATGCTTCCACTTTGCGATCAGTATGATCTGACCCCAGTCCAATAAATAATCCATTCGGTAAAGAAAAAATGACATATTCAACTTCGCCACTCGAATCGGGACCACAAAACTGAAATGTTGATTTAGTAGATAGTAAATATTCTGCTACACGATAAAAGCAAGGGATTGTTTTAGGACGCGCAACTCCAATTTTTTCAAGCTCTTGAATATGATGTTCCACAGCATCTATATTTCTGCCTGTCCAACCAGCAATGACAAGCTGATCTATATTTGCTTGAAACAGATTATTACCACACTTCAAATTTATCAAAGCCATATTTGTTCTTTCTGATTATTAAAGATTCACCAGTTGAGGCATTTTATTTTTTTCGATATCTGGAGAGTCATAACTAGCCATAAATTGATCAACCATATCTAAGGAACGTTGCCAATTATAGTTACGGTACGAATGTCCTCGAGTTACCATATTAGCCCCTGAATAAAACATCTCATATTGCAAATGACGAGAGCCAAATTCTGAGCCAATCGCATCCCACGCTAATTTAAATAGTTTTACGCGACCGATACTGTCCGTTGAGGGTGATTTTTGAGTTTGAGAAATTAGGTTGGCAATTTCCTCATGTGAAAAATCATTGACCGAAGAAGGCACCATAATTAACCCACCACCAGATAACTCACGAATACTTTGCACAAACTTTGGATAGAGCTGCTGAGTGAGGACGTTAGAAGCATAAAGACGCGTCGAACTCGGTACAAAGTACTCCCCTTTTTGTGTGCCCGAAACTTCCATGGATTCTACTAAACCTTCAACCATGGAGACCTCTGCTGACATCTGTCCAAGAATCTCCACTACTGGTGGAAAATCAATAATTCCATTGGTCTCTGCAATCCTTCTTGCGATTCCTAACAAAAAACGCATCTTGACCATAAATCTAATTTGGCACTGATAGTTTTGATAGACGTGAGCTGGTGTAGCATGCCACTGAGCAGACATCATTTGAACGTTTTTAAAAACAAAAACACGCTCCCATGGAATTTTTACCTGATCAAAGTATATGACTGCATCATTCTCATCGAAACGGCTTGATAAGGGATTGTCAAAAGTCGATACACTTGACAGCTCATAAGACTTACGAGACAAGATTTTTATACCCTTTGTCGCTAATGGAATAGCGGCACTAAAAGCTAAACTCTCTTCGCCAGGACGTAATGGCTGAATACAAGAAATAAAAACCTCATTAGCTAAAGTACATCCAGTCCCTAACATCTTGGCACCATGGATTGTGATACCTTGAGCATCCTCGTCCACAATCGAAGCAATTAAATTTTGAGATTGATTACCAGCAGTCTTACTTTTATCTGCTTGCGGATTAATAATGACATAACTCAAATACAAATCATTATCACGAGCATATCGATAGTAATCAGCCAAAGCATTGGCACTACGCTCATCCGCCTTACGAAAAACATCAATCCCCATGTACATTCCGCTGATTGCTGAGGCAACGTGATCAGGAGAGCGCCCCAAAAAACCACAGGATAATTCAGACCAAGCCTCAAGCGCTTTACGACGGGTGATTAAGTCTTGTAAATTTCTTGGTAACTGCCAAGCTCGATTGACATTGTTACCAGTAGTTGGTGACTTGAAGGTCATTAAATCTTGATGTTCAGGATTCGCCTGAAAATCATACAATCCAGCAATCGAAGCTACAGACTCTTTAAATGCTGGATCCGTAATATGATTCTTAACTTGCTCACCATTAAGAAAAATTTGACGCTGATCCTTTATGCTAGCAATATGTTGATTACCATCTTTAACCACAATAACTCTCCTTAAAAAGCTTTATTTCTTAATGAAAGTACAAACGCTTTTAGACAATGGCATAAAGGCATCTTTACCAGAAATCGTTCGAACAACTTTATAGTAATCCCATGGTGTAGTAGCTTCCGCAGGACTTTTCACCTGCACAAGGTACATATCATGAATCATTCTCCCGTCTTCTCTTATATAAGCATTTTTAGCAAAGAAATCATTAATCGGTGTTGACTTCATTTTTGCCATAACAACTTCAGTATCAGATGATCCAGAAGCCTTAATGGCTTGTAAATAATGCATTGTTGATGAATAAACACCTGCATGAACCATCGTCGGCATACGCTTATTTTTTTCAAAAAAACGTCTAGACCATGCTCTTGTTTGATCGTTTAAGTCCCAATAAAATCCTGTTGTCAACAACATTCCTTGAGCTTTTTTTAACCCTATACTATGAATATCAGATATAAATACATGTAAACCTGCAAGCGTCTGCTTACCGCTATTGAGTAATCCAAATTCAAATGCTTGATTTACGGCCATTGTTGTATCGCCTCCAGCATTTGCTAATGCAATAACTTGAGCATTAGACGATTGTGCTTTTAATAAAAAAGAGGACATGTCGGATGAATTCGTCGGGTGCTTGATAGAGCCTACAACTTGTCCACCACCTGCCAAAATTGCATCAGTAGCATCCTTCTCTAGTGAAGCGCCCAAGGCATAATCTACAGTTAGAAAATACCAGGACTTAAGATTTTTTTGCATCAAAGCATTAACGGTGTTGGTTGCCAATGCATACGTGTCATAAGTATAGTGAACAGTGTTAGGTGAACAATTTTCATTAGTTAATCTTGTTGTTCCACCACCTGAAATAAGTACGATTTTATTTTTTTGCTTTGCAACGTCTGCTACAGCCAATGCAACCCCAGAGGGTAATAAATCAACAATTGCATTAACTTTGTCCTCATCGAACCACTCACGAGCCTTTGAAGCTGCAATATCAGGCTTGTTTTGATGGTCATAAGTAATTAATTGAATCGGTTTACCTAAAACAGAGCCCCCAAAATCATCAATTGCCATTTGAGCTGCTGAAACGGAACCTCGCCCACCAATATCTGAAAATAGTGAAGACATATCAGTCATCACACCAATTTTGACTGGGTTTTTATTAGCCTGTGCCATAGAAGTACCTATGAAGCACATACTCAGTAAAAATGCACTTAACGTACAACAGATTTGCTTATTCATAACCCCTCCAGAAATATAGTTAAGTAACTATAGTATTTCTAATATACCCCTAAATTTAATTTAATAAAACTACTTTTTATTGGTAGTTCTCCCTAGATTGAGGAACATTAATTAAGATACATGTCAAAGTAAGATATTCTTTTAATAAATTTGGAAGCCCAGCTTGAAAAAAACCTTTAATTCACCTCTAACGATCTCTAGAAAAGAGTTGTTAGATCAGTCAGGTAAAACAGATAAACTTTTTCGGCAATTTTTATATGACCTGTCCATTGCAAGTGGTCAGCTAGAAGTAGCTAGAAGTTATTTGGCCAGTCAATTAGGCGTTTCTGCACCTCAATATAATATTTTGATGGTAATTGCCCAATATCAACATCCTGAAGGTATTGGGCTAAGCGAAGTAGCCAATCATTTAAACGTATCTATTGCTCACATCACCAATGAAATCAAAAAATTAGGTCCATCTGGTTTGATCATCAGTGATTTGAATCCCAAAGATCGTAGAATACGACTGGTCAAAATTCACCCTTTGGCAGAAAAGAAATTTATTGAATTAGGTTTTTACCAAAGAAATACAAATGATGAATTGTTTGCAAATCTAACAAAAAAAGAATTTAATCAGTTAAGGCGCGTTTTGAAAAAACTAATTGCAGATTTTAGAAGCACTATTGAGCAACTCCCAGAGGTAATAAAAATCCCAAACCAAGGATGATTCAAATTAATTAGATGAAGGTTTTTGGTGAAGGGTTCGCATAAAAACTTGCATACCATAATGCAAAGCCATCATAGCGCCTAACTCCATAACCTGAGCATCAGAGTAGTGTTGTTTCATCTCATCATAAAATGCTTTATTGACTTTTTGAGAGTCTAAATACATTTGATCAGAGAATCTCAATGCTACTTTATCAGCTTCAGAGAAATGAGGATTATCTTCATAATCATCACTTGCAGATGTAATCTGCTCTTCAGTAAGTCCCTCAGCTAAAGCCTTTTTAGACCTCAACTGACTAAAGTAAGGATCGCCGGCAAACTTTGCCAACTGTATACGCATCATTTCTTTAAGGGAATGGCTGACGTTACCTTGCGTATGTGCCATTAACATTGCCTTTAATATAGGCTTAGCATAACTTGGAACTCTAGCTAATACCAGAATGAATTCTTCATCAGGCACCCCTAGCTCTTTGGCTTGAGCCATTAATTCTAACAACTCTGGATCCTTTACTTCTTCAAAAGGAATTGGTTGAATATTTAGCATTAAGTCCCCCTTCCAATCAAAGACTTCACTTCAGTACCATAAATTTTCCGCGATTCGTCTTGATCTATTAAACGACCATCTGGAGAAAACATTGGATAAAAATCTAGCGTCCCATAAAACGTATGGTATCCAATATTCATGCCTATAAAAGTCCCTAACTCAACAATCTCATCTATTGAATAATGCTTTTTCAATTGATCATAGAAATTTTCATGACGAAAAACGATTTACCTGTTTCGTTTATTTTCCTCAAGTTAATGGGCTTGCCAATTCCAGGGATTGATAACTCTAAGTCCAGCAGCATCAAAGGGCGATGTATCACGAGTGGCAATTGTAAAGCCATGATTCGCAGCTATTGCCGCAATAAAGCCATCTGCGGGAGCGATAGCCAGCCCTTCAGTCCGCGCTTTAGAGCGCAAGCTTGAATAAGATTGCGACGCAGCCTCATCAAACGAAAGAATACGACCAGCGAAAACGGGTAATACTTTTTTTTCAAGAATGGTATTTAGCGTTTCTCGACGTTTACCATCCGATAATACTGCGATACCAAAACGAAGTTCTGCCAAGCTGATTGTCGAAAGGTACAGTGTTTCAACCATCTGCGCATCCATCCAAGCAAGTACGTTCTCATTGCCAGATGTTTTTAACGCCTCAGAAATAACGTTTGTATCAAGCAGAATCATTCAAAACTCACTGGCTCGCTCGGAGTTTTATCACGTTCAGTATCAATATTGAAGCCACCTACTTCACGACTAATTTCGCTTAAAAAGGTACCGAGTTTTATTCGGCTCTCTGGTCGCACAGCACTTTCAAGAATCAAACGGATTTCTGCCTCTGTACTACGACCATTCATAGCCGCCCTCACACGCAATGCACGGTGGATTTCATCAGACAAATTACGGACTGTAAAGGATGCCAATATCACCCCCTCTATTTTGATATCATTGATTGCATTATAAATTAAAAAAATCATCTTTATGAACTTTTAAGCCCACAGATTAGATCACTAAACTAGTTGCTTTATCAAGTTTATAGTAAGCACCCAGATTCACTACACCTCTAGTTATGTGAACCTCCCTTTTGTCATCCTAACTATAGAAAAAGTATCTTTTTGTCCTGGCACATCAAAGTAAGCTTCGCCACCCCTATGATGTAACCTTGATACTATTGAAAGAATAGGTATTTTTGATATTTTTTTAAATCATTGTTTTATATAGTTTATTAAGCATTAATTTGTGTTGCATTTGTCCGATATTTGTATATAATTTAAGGACTATGAAAGCACTAGACAAGACAAAAATCCCTCACAATGCGCTGATTGCTCGGCGCATTAGCCGTAGCCCAGCCGATAAGGTTTGGACAGCGAAGGATTTTCTCGACCTAAGCAACCGTAGCGTTGTAGACAAAACCCTCCAGCGCCTAACTAATAAGGGCGACTTACGTCGCATCAATCACGGGCTATACGATCGTCCACGAGTTAATCCATTAACTGGCAAAATATCTCAGCCCAACTATCAGAATGTGATCTGGGCTATTGCTAGACGCGATAGCGCGCGTATGCTCATTGATGGCATGACTGCCGCTAATGACTTAGGGCTAACCAACGCGGTTCCGGGCAAGGTTATCGTGCATACCGATGCACGTATCAAGCCCGTTCAAATTGGAAACCTCACCATTCAATTTAAGTTAGCGTCACCAAGTAAATTAATCTGGGCAGATCGCCCTGCTATGCGTGTCGTTCAAGCACTTCACTGGCTCAAAGATGAGCTCAAGCAAAAAGATCCTTCTGCCCGAGATGATATTAAAGCCGCTTTAACAAGAATCCTTAATGACCCCAAGGCTGGGGCCAGTATTGTGCGAGACCTCAAAAAGGATATATCGCACTTGCCAACCTGGATGCACTCTTTACTTAACGGGCTTTCTAGTGATTTACCCCAAATTTCACTCTCTCATTAAACTGAGAGCAAATGAATAGCAATTTTCTCAAGGTTCTTCAAGCTAGCGAAAACGATAGACGCAACCTCTTTTTAGAAGCAGCCATCCGCTTAGGCACGCCATTACGTAATGTTGAAAAAGACTTTTGGGTTTGTTTTGTTTTGGATTTACTATTTAATGACAAACTAGAAGATGAGCCACGTCTCTTATTTAAGGGTGGTACTTCGCTATCCAAAGCCTATGACCTAGTCTCGCGCTTTTCTGAAGATATTGATATCACTGTATATCGAGAAGATATCGGTCATTCAACAGATATTGCAACAATACAAGGCTGGGGTAGAAATAAGCGCAATGAGTACTTGGATGAAATTAAGGCTGCTTGTTCAACTTATATCCTGGGCGATCTGAAAGATCGTCTTATTTTACAAATTCAGAATGAATTAAATAATGCAGGCATCTCGATGCCTGCACTCAAGGTTGTCATTGATACCATCGATAAAGATCAACAGACTTTACTGGTTGAATATCCCTCACTTGAAGCTTCAGGCAAGGACGGCTACATCGAATCAAAGGTCAAGATTGAGGCTGGTGCCAAATCAGCGCTAGATCCTAGCAGACTCATCACAATTAAGCCCTACGTTGCACAAGAATTTATCGGTGGTGACTTGAATGTGCCAAATGTAAATTGCATAGCACCAGAGAGAACCTTCTGGGATAAGGCAGTTATCGCTCATGGTTTGCGAGCCTGGTTTGATGCACGTGGCAGTTTAAGAAATAATGGCAATCGTATTTCTCGCCATTACTATGACCTTCACATGCTTTTGAATAATGCGGTTGGTCAAAATGCAATCAAAAATACAACTCTTGGTAAGGAATGCGCCCTTCATGCATCCATCTTCTTTTTTGATAAAGACTCGCAACAAAATTCTGCAGCAGAAGGTAATTTCTTAATCTACCCTAGTGATGCAATGATTCCGGCTCTTCGAAGAGATTACGAACAAATGTCGACGATGATTTTTGGCGCAACCCCTACATTTTAAAAAATCCTAGAAACTATACAATCTGCTTCAAAACAACTTCAGGGCTAATCCTGAAGTTGTGGCTCTACATCATAAAAGGAGGGCTTAGGTATTTATTAGAATACCGACTGAGAGTCTTGGCTCTATATGGTTGGAGTGGAGTGATTAATCGTGTTTGATAAATGCTCATCCCCCGATTATGGTGAAGAGCCAAAGGATTTAATTAAGAATCTGTGGCGGAAGCTGTGGGAGACCAAAACCAGATTTTATAAGGCTATGATGATGAAATTCAATAAAAAAATTGTAGAAAATCTTTACTGTGCGTTTCTTAATATTTACAACAGTAATTATCCTACTACCATCTATTTAGGGTTTCTCTCTTTGGGAGTGGCGCTAGAATTTAGGGCAAATCAGTGTTAAACCAATCTTTTAATATTACTGTTTAACCCTGGTAATAATAGTGTTTTCATTTGCTTGAACAGCCCTCCTGCGAGCTTATGAACTTGGATGAGTATTAGAGAATGAACCTTCTAAAAGCGTAGTAAGCTCCAAAAATCCATTAAGTCCATCATACCCAGAGGTTTTCGCTAAATTCACTCCATATTTGTCAGCCACAAATTCCAATGACCAACTTTTCTCCGAATAGGAGATTTTTGAAAACGCATTTGAAAATTGTTCCATTTCGCAATGACCCATTTCATGTCCAATTAAAACAGCAAGCGCATCTACTCCTAACTGTGCCTGTCTGATTAGTTGCTCATTCAAAACAATCTTGCAAGAACGTATTTGTAACAACGCCTCAACGCCCGATTTAGTAAATACAGTTGTTTGAGCAATTGGCCCTTCTTCGACAAAGCTCAAACTAAATGATTTATGAACCCGTTGGGAATTTAGTGTTTTTGAAATTACTAATGCTTTGGTCTGGAAATCATCTTCAATAGCAAAAATGATGTTTGCAAAGGTTAAAAAATATAAAAAAATGAAACATTTTTTATAATGAAAAAATAGTAAAGAAAAGATAACCATATCTTCTTTACGGCAAACTACTTAAATTTCTACAAGATATTTTTTTGAATTTTTTATGATGAAATTCAATGAATACAATGACTTAAATCTGTATAAATATAATTAATATGACTACAATTAGATTTCCAATACTCTTACAAAACTATTTATATTTAGCTGGCAAACACTGATTTCGTCTTGATCTAGAGCTCATATAATTCACTTTTATGCAAGGATGAAAGTTATAATGAAAATTCATATATGAAGTTTCAAAAACAAAAAAATTTACAAATCTCCACTCACGTTGAAATAAGCTTATGCAAAATTCAAATCAAATTATCTTTTCGTTAGAAAAGTTTGAGTACCTCACCTATACCCGTCAAAATGAGCTTGCTGCTAGAGAGCTTGTAAATCTCTTGGCACAACTTGATGGTAACTATGGGGCTTTTGATGGAAATTTTCTAGCTAAGCCTCTTAGCTACTTAGAGGCAAATGAAATCGGTGAACACGTTATTACGCGCATTACCTCAGCTATCACTTGTCTTTTTTCAGATAAGAGTTTTCAGCTATCCATTGAAGGTTATGGAAAACTTTTGAGTTATCACCGTTGGTTTTCTACATTATTTGGCGCATCCCCCTTCAGGAATGCAGACCATATTATTTTGTCAATGAATCAAGATCAAAGTGGCAACATAAAAAATCTTCGTATTAATGAAGCGGAAATAATGAAGTTTTGTTTGTTATATACACCAGAATCTGAAGTTGAACTTGATTTAGACTTAATCTGGAATTACAACAAGGTTCTTGCAGCGGGATTATGTTTGGTTTTAATGTCACCTAGATTTATAGGTTCTGCAGCAGCTCATGCAAAGCGGGAAGTCATACTCCCATGGTTTACAGAAAAACTCATTGAAATCGAAAATTTAGCGGATTTACCACTTGGTATCTTGCATGATGTCTACATGGGATGTAGTTACGCAGATATTAAGAACAAACACGATATCAAAAAATCAATCAATGTACTGATTGACCGTTGGTTAGAAAAAATGCAACTTAAGCCAATTAGTTCAGTTCCGCAGATTCCAACTGGCCAAAAGCCAGTTATGTTTGTTTTAATGGAATGGTTCAGTGCATCCCATTCTATTTATAGAACGCACTCACGCACCTTAGAGGCTGCTAAAGATAAGTTTCATCTAATTGGCATGGGGTACTCCTCTGCAGTGGATGATATAGGTAAACAAGTATTTCATGAATTTATAGAAATCAAACCTGATGTGATGGAAAATCAGTTACGACAAATTCATTCGCTCGCATTAGATAAAAAACCAAGTATTCTTTATATGCCAAGTGTGGGTATGTTCCCCATCACAATGTTCCTTGCAAACTTACGTATTGCACCGATTCAAATTATGGCTTTGGGCCACCCTGCAACATCTAACTCCAAATCAATGGATTATGTCGTGGTTGAGGAAGACTACGTCGGTGAGCCAGAATGTTTTAGTGAAAAATTAATTTTATTACCTCCAGATGGTATGCCTTATAGACCATCTAAATCCGCTGAAAACTTAAACTTTACAAAACCTCACAAAGACCCAAATCAGGAGCCAGTGAAAATTGCGATTGCAGCTACTACAATGAAGCTCAATCCAGGTTTTTTGGACACCTTAGCAGGTATTGTGATGCGTTCAAAGCGCCGAGTAGAATTTCATTTCTTGGTTGGGTTTGCTCAAGGTTTAGTTCACCCACAAGTTGTTCGTGTCATTCAATCTGCACTTGGTAAACACGCAGTTGTCCATGCTCATCAACCATACAACAGTTATATCAATACTATTCTTGGCTGTGATTTATTTTTAAACCCATTCCCATTTGGTAATACAAATGGCATTATCGATACTGTAAGCGCTGGATTAGTTGGTGTATGTAAAACGGGCCGAGAGGTCAATGAGCATATCGATCAAGGTCTTTTTGAACGCTTAAAATTTCCATCATGGCTTGTTACTCACTCTAACGAAGAATATGCAAATGCAGCTCTTCGTTTGATTGAGAATATTGATGAAAGGATTCAACTAGAAAAAGAGCTTACTGGTGTTGAGAAATTGGACATAATTTTCCAAGGCCGTCCGGAAATTATGGGGCAAAAATTCCTAGCGCTTGTCCAATCTGTTCACTAAAAACAAAATCATCACTACAAAGGCTGTTATTCGATGTGAATAACAGCCTTTTTTGTACGCATTTTTAATCCTTATTTATCCAATTTGCAATTTGGATCATTATCTTCAGGATTACACTCTACAGCATTGATTTCAACTGTACCCGTCAATGTAGGATGGAACGGACTTGCGGGAGGTTTGACTGCCGCGACGCCAAACTTGTAATCACTAGAAGAGGAGAACGATGGTTTGTAGCCAATGATTGGAGATGCTGGAGATAAAGACCCATTCATAGCCAGTACATCACCAGTAGTAGTCAAGTTTGAATTCACTACAAAGTAGTCATTCGCATTAGCTCCACCAGTTATTGCAACCCCAGTTACATTAATCTGCTTTTGATAGCCTGTATTGGCAGTATTGAAGTTAGCAGCTGTGTAATTTACAACAACATTGTCACCAGTCAAGGCATTGTTGGTTAATGTTGCAGTCGCAACTGTAGAACTGTCATAAAGTTTGTAGAATCCTGGCACTGCAGTCACCGTTAATGGAGCTTGACTAATCATTGCATAAATTCCAGTTGGCTGAATCAATGCATAATTACTTACACCAAGTCCACTAATAGTGTCAGATGTAATCACTGCAACGTTACCAGCATGAGGCGATACAAATTGACCAGATTGACTCAGAGTAATGGTTTCGCCAGCAACAACTCCAGACAGAACACCATTTGATAAGCTTACATTTTTAGTACCGTCATAGACTTTATTAGCTGCAACCGTGCCAATCACATTTAATTGTTTAGGAACAATATCTGCACTCAAGCTTGAAGGTTGAACAATGAAGTAGTTTCCGGCACTCGCTCCAGAAAGAGTATCTGTTGCTGTAACCGCTATGTTGTTTCCAACATTCGCACTTGCAAAATAGCCAGATTGATTCAAGACAACGTTGTCTCCAGAAACGATACCAGATAAATTACCGTTTATAACTGATGAAGTAGTTGTACCGTCATAAGGTTTATTTGAGACTGTGGTTCCACTAATCGTGAGTTGTTTTTTGTAAATATTAGCGGTAACGCCAGTAGGCTGAACCAAAACGTAGTTTCCAGCACTTGATCCGCCAATCGTATCAAGCATGTTCACAGCTATATTATTGCCGGCATTACTTGAGGCAAATTGACCAGCCTGATTGAGAGTTACAACATCACCAG